>JFJP01001779.1_pt1 | contig 32111 bp, 36 predicted proteins | sample 431651 | NCBI WGS metagenome assembly JFJP01 (sample SAMN02602958, study PRJNA72255) | Microbial mat metagenome, whole genome shotgun sequencing project. | biome: fresh water; feature: sink hole; material: water; isolation source: purple microbial (photo- and chemosynthetic) mats found in... | reverse complement strand
TGGCGGAAGCGGTGAGATTCGAACTCACGAGGGGCGTAAACCCCTGCCGGTTTTCAAGACCGGTGCAATCGACCACTCTGCCACGCTTCCTGTTTCGGGGCCGCAGTGCTGGCTCGCTACGGCGGCGCGTATATTACCACGTTACAAACTGTTACCCCTTGTCTCGCAACTTGTGGCACCCTTGTATAGTCTTAAACAGGCAGTAAATCAATTCTTTCGGAGGATGAACAAATGCTACCGCAGTTTCAAATGACAGGTCAGGCAACTCAGGACGTTTCGCTGCAACAGAACAGGGTATTGCGCAACACCTATATGTTGCTCGCCTTGTCCATGGTTCCGACCGTCGCCGGCGCGCTTTTGGGCGTGCAGATGAATTTTTCCTTGTTCTCCGGCAGCCCGATGGTGTCCTTCCTGGTGTTCCTCGGAATCGCCTTTGCCTTCATGTGGGGCATTGAGCGGACCAAGGAAAGCGCCATGGGTGTCGTCCTGCTGCTCGGCTTCACGTTCTTCATGGGCTTGATGCTCGCGGGAATCCTTCGCGTGGCGCTGGGCTTTTCCAATGGCGGCTCGCTGATTGCTACAGCGGCTGGCGGTACCGGTGCTATTTTCATCACGCTGGCGGGTATAGCGACTGTAACCAAGAAGGATTTCAGCTTCATCGGCAAGTTTCTCTTTATCGGGCTGGTGGTTGTTATCCTGGCTTCGCTGGCCAATATTTTCTTCCAGATTCCGGCCTTGTCGCTGACCGTTTCGGCAGTTACCGTGCTGATTTTTTCTGGATACATCCTGTACGACATCAGCCAGATCGTGCATGGCGGCGAGACCAACTACATCTCGGCAACGCTGAAAGTGTATCTTGATGTCTACAACATCTTTGTCAATCTGCTGAACCTGCTGATGATTCTGAGTGGTCGTCGCGACTGAGGTGTTTCGATGAGCTGATGAAAGGGCGGCTGCGGTCGCCCTTTTCATTCAGTCCTGCAGAAAGACCGGTCCCTGCGTCATTCTTAAGCCGGCCCGGCCAGGCATCTCGGCAAAGCGGACTGCATGGAGTGGCAATTCCTTGACATCAAGGGTCGAGTAAATATCACGCAAGGCGACGAGTTGAAAGTCGCTGTTTTTCCATCCGGCAATCAGGCGTTCCAGTGCCTGGGAAAATTTCATTCCCTCAAGTTCGGCGCGCAGGGTGAATACATGGTCACCGGGTATGGCTTGCGAAAGTTGCAGGATTCGATCAGCCGCCTGATCCGGAGAATAATTGGGTTCCAGTACGAGGATTTCGTCCAGCGTGGGTAGCGTTGTCGGGATCTGTGGACAGGCAACAATCTCGCCGTCGATCACCGGAATGAAAGGGTGACTTCCCCGGCAGTCACTGGCGTAGGGAAAGCCGAGCCGCTGTGTCAGGCGCAGGGCATGACGATTCATTCGCCATCCGGCTGCACCATGAATTGTTGCCGTCCCGGTGAATAATTCCGCAAAACGGGCACAGGCCTTGTTCATCTGGGATTCAACCCATGGATTTTCGGCATGCTGAATAGTCTGTTCCCAGTTCACGCGATCCCAGGCGTGAATGCCGACCTCAAAACCGTCGGCGTTTGCCCGGCGTAATGTCTCGGCACAGCGGGCTCCGATATCCGGGCCAGGCAGCAGGCGCCCGTAGAGGCGCGTGCCAAGCCCGTAGTAGCGGTGAAGCGATGTCGATCGTTTTTCGCGGCCGCTGTGGTCGGGGCCGAGCGAGAAAAAGAAAGTGCCCCTGGCCTCATGGCGCTGGAGGAGTTCAGTCAGTGCAGGAATACCGGAAAGAGTTCCCTGGTAGGTATCGGCATCTATTTTGAGGGCGATTCGTTTCATTAAACAGACAGTGTCCTGGCTGATTGTTGCCGGACGAGTAGTCGGCAACGGGTGAAGGCTGGTGAGGGTCAGGAAAAGATCAGCGCAGCGGCAACTTTCCGCCCTTCGCCGATCAATACGGTGTAAGTACGGCAGGCGGCATGGATGTCCATGACTTCAAGCCCCTTCTGTGCCTGGACGAGCGGGCGCAGGAGTTCGGAGCGGGGGAAGCGAAGCTGAGTGCCGGTACCCAAAAGCAATATCTCGGTATCGAGAGCCGCGAGCAACTCGAAATCGGCGACTCGGAGTGTTTCAAAACTTGCCTGTGTCCAGTCAGTGACCAGGCGATCGGGAAGCACAATCAGGTTGCTGGTGTAGCGGATGGCGTTGACGCTGACATAGCCTTCACCGTATGCGGAAAAAACATTCTGACCCTCTGTTTGGGCAAGCTTCAGCTTCATAAAATTGCGGTGCACAATGCGATAAAGTAGGATTATAACTTTTTGTTTCCCGAAATTCGCTGGCGTGCGTGCATGACGCCATTCATAGTACTCAGGATTTGTTGAAAAAGGACGGCTGACCGGAGGGTCGCTGCAAAGGATGATTGCCATGAAACCCGTACTCAAGTCGAATAAATTGGCTAACGTCTGTTATGACATTCGCGGACCTGTCTTGCAGCAGGCCAAGCAGATGGAGGACGAAGGCCACAAGATCATCAAGCTCAATATCGGCAATCTGGCGGCCTTTGGCTTTGATTCGCCGGAAGAAATCCAGCTCGACATGATCCGCAACCTGCAGAATGCGGCAGGTTATTCCGATTCAAAGGGCATTTTCCCCGCGCGCAAGGCCGTCATGCATTACACCCAGCAGAAATCGATCAAGGGGGTGACGCTGGAAGACATCTACATCGGCAATGGCGTTTCTGAACTGATCGTCATGGCCATGAACGGCTTGCTCAACATCGGCGATGAAGTACTGGTACCGGCGCCGGACTATCCCTTGTGGACGGCCGCGGTCAGCCTGTCCGGCGGCATCCCGCGGCATTATCTTTGTGACGAGGGGAATGGCTGGCTGCCGGACCTTGACGACATCCGTTCGAAAATATCGCCAAAGACCCGCGCCATTGTCGTCATCAATCCGAATAATCCGACGGGTGCGCTGTATCCTGACGCTGTCCTGCTCGAAATCATCGCCATCGCCCGTGAGCACGGCCTGATCATCTATGCCGACGAAGTCTATGACAAGGTGCTGTATGATGGAGCAACGCATACAGCGATTGCCTCCTTGTCCGAGGATGTGCTGACGGTCAGTTTCAACGGGCTGTCGAAGAACTACCGCTCCTGCGGTTATCGCGCAGGCTGGATGGTTGTCTCCGGCGATCTGCGTGATGCGCATGACTACATCGAGGGCCTCGACATGCTGGCTTCGATGCGCCTGTGCGCCAACGTGCCGGGCCAGTATGGCATCCAGACGGCGCTGGGCGGGTATCAGAGCATCAATGATCTGATCGCGCCGACGGGACGCCTGTGCCGCCAGCGCGATCTGGCCCATGAACTGATCTCGGCGATTCCCGGGGTCACTTGCGTCAAGCCGAAAGCCGCTCTGTACATGTTCCCGCGCCTTGATCCGAAGGTTTACCCGATCAAGAACGATCAGGCCTTCATTGCCGAACTGTTGCGTGAAGAGCGTGTCCTTCTGGTTCAGGGAACCGGCTTCAACTGGCCCGATCCGGATCACTTCCGCCTGGTTTTTCTGTCTTATGAAGATGATCTGCGCGAGGCGGTTGCCCGCATTGCCCGCTTCCTTGAGGGGTATCGAAAACGTCATGGAAGCTGAAATGCAGAGGCGAATTGTTTCTGTTTCCGATGATTCGGGCAGGGTGATCGAACCGGAGTGGCTGGTACAGGCGGAACGCGTGCATCGGCAACTGCGTCCGCAACTGCCGGCCGGTTACCGGTCACGGATGGCTGAAGTGTTTGCCAATGGCGCGCGCATGGCCTTGGTTGTCGATGGAGATGCGGTGGTGTGTGTTGCCGTCTGGCGGATCATCGAAAACACCAGTGAGGGGCGTCGCCTGTATGTTGACGATCTGGTGAGCGACGAAGCCTGTCGCTCTCTGGGGGCCGGAAAAGTGATGCTCGACTGGCTTGAAGGAAAATCCATTGCTCTTGCCGCTAGCGTTCTGGCTCTCGATTCCGGGGTGCAACGGCAACGGGCGCACCGTTTTTATTTTCGCGAGGGTTTGCATATTTCCTCGTTTTGCTTGAAGAAAGTCTTGAAATGAACCCGATCAACGTTGGACTTCTCGGCATCGGCACTGTCGGTGGCGGCACCTTTATCGTACTTAAACGAAACGCCGAGGAAATTGCGCGTCGTGCCGGGCGGCCGATCCGGATCACTGTAGTCGCCGACAAGAATCTTGAACTGGCAAGGACCGTCACAGGTGGTGCGTGCAGGCTGACCGACGATGCATTTTCGGTGGTCTCCGATCCGGAAATCGACATTGTCATCGAGTTGATCGGCGGCTATGGAATTGCCAAGGATCTGGTACTCAAGGCTATCGAGAATGGCAAGCATGTCGTCACGGCCAACAAGGCGCTGCTGGCCAAGCACGGCAACGAAATATTCGCTGCGGCTCAGGAAAAGGGCGTGATGGTCGCCTTCGAAGCGGCCGTTGCCGGAGGCATCCCGATCATCAAGGCCTTGCGCGAAGGTCTGACCGCCAACCGCATCGAGTGGATCGCCGGCATCATCAATGGCACCACCAACTTCATCCTCTCCGAGATGCGCGACAAGGGGCTTCCCTTCGCCACCGTACTCAAGGAGGCTCAACGCCTGGGCTATGCCGAGGCCGATCCGACGTTTGACGTCGAAGGCATAGATGCCGCGCACAAGTTGACCATCATGAGCGCCATCGCTTTCGGTAATTCGATGAATTTCGACAAAGTGCATATTGAGGGAATCAGCAAGCTCGATGCGACCGATATCAAGTACGCCGAGCAACTGGGCTACCGCATCAAGCTGCTCGGCATCACCAAGCGGACTTCCGAGGGTGTCGAACTGCGCGTGCATCCGACGCTGATTCCGTCCAAGCGTCTGATCGCCAATGTCGAAGGGGCAATGAACGCCGTGCTGGTCAAGGGCGACGCTGTCGGCGCCACGCTCTATTACGGCAAGGGTGCCGGTGCCGAGCCCACCGCATCGGCCATCATCGCCGATCTGGTCGATGTTACCCGTATGCATACAGCCGACCCCGAGCATCGCGTACCGCATCTCGCATTCCAGCCCAATGCCATGGTTGATCTGCCCATCCTGCCGCTTTCCGAGGTGATCACCAGCTATTACCTACGTCTGCGGGTCGAGGACAAACCCGGTGTGCTAGCCGACATCACGCGTATTCTGGCCGATCAGCAGATCTCGATCGATGCCATGATTCAGCGCGAGCCGGATGAAGGGGAAGAACAGACCGACATCATCATGCTCACTCACCAGACACGCGAAAGAAACATCAACGCAGCAATAAGCAAGATTGAAGTGCTGCCTGTCGTCAAGGGCAAGATCACCCGCTTGCGCCTCGAAGAGCTGCTGTGAGTGCTCAGTGCTGCGCGCTGATAAAACATTTTGCAACAACGAGTTACGGGTATTGTTTAAAAAGAAACTCAAGATTTACTCATTCTGTCCGTTGATGAACTCACAGGCACCGCTATTGAGGTGCAAATGACGGAGCAGGATGTAATGAACCGCAATGATCCACAAATCGTGCATTCGAGCCGACCGGCATCACGCCGCTTGCATCGTCGTTCTGCTCTTTCTGCGCTGACGTCCTGCATGTCCGGTTCGAACCCGCTTGCCCGTCCGACTATGGTCGTTTCCAGCCTGGCAAAAAGCGTCGTTCAGGAAGCCGGCATGTTTGAACTGCTGGCCGCAGAGTTGCGTATCGCCGAACTTGAAAAAGCCCTGGTCGAAGCGCGCGATGTGGCCTGTACCGATCCCCTGACCGGTGCATTGAATCGACGCGGTTTCGAAAAGGCCTGCCAGCGCGAGTTGGCGCGTGCCCGCCGGAGGGGTTACGGATTTGCGCTGGCACATATCGATCTCGATGATTTCAAGCACCTGAACGATACCCTTGGCCATCAGGCGGGGGACAAGGCGCTGGTTCATCTGGTGGCCTTGTTGCACAATTCGATCCGTCCGTCAGATGTTCTCTGCCGTTTTGGCGGGGAAGAATTCGTTCTGATGCTGCCCGATACCACACTTGAAGACGCGGCGGCAGCACTCTCCCGGTTCCTCGGCGAGTTTTCCGCGCAAACGATTCCGGGAACGAACTCGGCCATGACGTTCAGTGCCGGGGTGGTGTTTCAGGAAGTCGATGAGTCGTTCGAAGCCGCCATCCAGCGTGCTGACGCGGCGACCTATGCCGCAAAGCGTGCCGGCAAGAATTGCGTCATCACCCGCTGAAACACAGGGCAATTGCATGAATGGTTTTGTCATGCCGATATGGCTCTATATGGCCAATTTATCGAAAGTAAGTGTCGTCCCGGCGAAAGCCGGGACCCAGTTTGTGCCCCAAAACCTGGCTCTGTATTCCCGTTGGTCAGATTCCGGCTTTCGCCGGAATGACGATGCTAAATTCAGCCGGCTGATGACGAGTCCATTGGCATTCATGCAATCGCCCTGCGCTGAAACAAGCGCCGGCCTGAGGGCATGGTAAACTCGCCTATTAGCGAAGTTTTTCCGTCCCTTTCTTCCGGCTATGACTATGCGTTACATCTCGACTCGTGGCGATTCAGCGAACCCGCCCAATAAATCGTTCACGGATATCCTGCTTGGTGGTCTGGCTCCCGATGGCGGGCTTTATCTTCCGGAATCCTATCCGCAGATTACGCGTGCCGAGCTTGATCAGTGGCGCGAACTGTCATACGCCGATCTGGCATTTGCCGTACTCTCGAAGTTCATCGATGATATTCCCGCCGCTGACCTGAAGGCTTTGGTCGACAAAACCTATACCGCTGCGGTGTACTGCAACGGTCGCGATGCCGGCAAGGCAAATGAGATTACCCCCATCCGCTGGCTTGAACCGGGCCTCGGGCTGCTGGAGTTGTCCAACGGGCCGACACTGGCCTTCAAGGACATGGCCATGCAGTTGCTCGGCAATCTTTTCGAGTACGTGCTGGAGAAGCGGGGAGAGGAAATCAACATTCTCGGCGCCACCTCGGGCGATACCGGCTCGGCGGCCGAATATGCGATGCGCGGCAAGCGCCGCTTGCGTGTCTTCATGCTTTCGCCGTACGGGAAGATGAGTGCTTTCCAGCGCGCACAGATGTATTCGCTGCAGGACGCCAACATCTTCAACATCGCCGTGCGCGGCATGTTTGACGACGCACAGGATATCGTCAAGGCCGTGTCCAACGACCATGCCTTCAAGGCCCGGTACAGGATCGGTGCGGTCAATTCGATCAACTGGGCGCGCATTGCGGCGCAGGTCGTCTATTACGTCAAGGCTTACTTCGCCGCGACCCGATGCAATGACGAACAGGTTACCTTTGCCGTGCCCTCAGGCAATTTCGGCAACATCTGTGCCGGCCATATTGCGCGCATGATGGGTCTGCCGATTGGCCGCCTGGTCATGGCCACCAACGAGAACGACGTGCTCGATGAATTCTTCCGCAGCGGTATTTACCGTCCGCGCGGAACGGCAGAAACCCTGCCCACGTCCAGCCCGTCGATGGACATCTCCAAAGCCTCCAATTTCGAGCGTTTCGTATTCGATCTGGTCGGGCGCGACCCGGCCGTTATCCGCGAGTTGTGGGCCAGGGTCGATGCCGGCGGCAGTTTCGATCTTTCGAAAACGCCTTGTTTCGCCAATCTGCCGCAATTCGGTTTTGTTTCAGGAAGAAGTACTCACGCCGACCGTCTGGCGACGATTCGCCGGACCTTTGCCAAGTATGGCGTGATGGTCGATACGCACACCGCGGACGGGCTCAAGGTCGCGCTCGAAAACCGTACGCCAGAGATGCCGATGGTGGTGCTCGAAACCGCCTTGCCGGCCAAGTTTGAAGAAACGATAGTCGAGGCGCTCGGACTTCAGCCGGAACGTCCGGCGGCCATGCAGGGCATTGAAAACCTGCCGCAACGGGTCGAGGTGATGGAGATCAGCGTCGGGGCTGTAAAGACGTTTATTGAACAGCACGCCAGCATCTGAACCTCCAGGCAAGCAAAAGGGCACCATGAAAGTGCCCTTTGGATGTGTGCTGCGCCTGCCTTGGCTAGAGGTAGATCACCGCCGGAAATACTGCAGCAGCGAGTACCAGTACCAGCCACTCCAGATTATGCCGCGCCAGAAATCCGGTGAAATGCATGACCAGAACCGTGATGGCAATCACGTAAAACAGCGCAAACAGCATAGAACGCCCCTTTCTTTTTGTCGTGCTGCCGGCAACTGCCAGCCGCGTTCTGTTTTTCTTATGGCAATTATAGCGACATCATTTGCCGCCGTTGTGAGATTTTTGAACGGTCGTTTTGTCATTGAAAGCGCATGGACAGATCCAGTGCGCGTACATCCTTGGTCAAGCCGCCAATCGATATACGGTCGACACCAGTTTCGGCAATGCGGCGTACGGTGTCGAGACTGACGTTGCCCGAGGCTTCAAGACTTGCCCGGCCCGCCGTGATAGCCACGGCCTCGCGCATCAGGTCGAAGTTCATGTTGTCAAGAAGTATCATCTTTGCGCCGGCATCCAGCGCCTGCTTCAGCTCGGAGATACTTTCCACTTCGACCTGAATGAACGTGCATTGTCCACCCGTGTCGTCGGCCACGCGGATTGCGGCCGCCATGGCCGCCGCAATGCTTCCTGCGGCGTGAATATGATTTTCCTTGATCAGGATGGCGTCGTAGAGTCCAAGTCGATGATTGGCGCCGCCGCCGCATTTGACGGCGAATTTCTGCGCCAGACGCAGGCCGGGAAGTGTCTTGCGCGTATCAACGATACTGGCCCTGGTGCCGCTGACGATATCGGCGTACTGCCTGGCTTTGCTTGCCACGCCGGATAGCAGTTGCAGGAAGTTGAGCGCCGTACGTTCGCCGGTGAGCAGCGCCCGGGCGAGACCTTCGATTGTGCACAGAATCTGGTTGGCTACGACAAGGTCGCCATCTGCTGCCTTCCATTCAATGCGGATCGCCGGATCGAGTTTCCTGAAACAGCACGAAAACCACGCCGTACCGCAAAGTACGGCGCTCTCGCGCGCGATGACCGTGGCGCGGGTAATGACCCCCGCCGGGACCAGTTGCGCCGTGAGATCACCGCTACCGACATCCTCGGCAAGTGCGGCAGCGACGTTGCGCTCGATTTCTTCTTCGAGTGAGGTACTTGGAACAGCAGAAAAATGCGTATTCATGAAAGATCCGGAGGGCTGAAATTCGAAAGCGATGATTTTATAGAGGCTCGCGGCTGAGTTGTCTGCCGTCCCAACACAGAAACTCGCCGCGATCTTCGTGCCAGTCCGACATCACCCAGCGCTCGACATGGATGCCATCAACCAGGTGGTCGTGTGTTGCCGGGCGGTGCGTATGGCCATGAATGAAGGTGGCGTAACCGTGGTAACGCAGAAAATCATCCGTGGCCCCAGGATTGAGATCCATCAGATAGTGCTGGCCCTGTTGCAGTTTTTCCAGTTTTGCCTTCTCGCTCTGCTGGCGCAGCGCAGCGGCAATGGCTTTGCGTTCACCCAGCGGCTTGTTCAAAAAGGCCACGCGCCAGACCGGATCACGAACCTGGGCGCGAAATGCCTGGTAGTCCTTGTCGTCGGTACACAGCATGTCGCCGTGCGAAAGGACAAATTGCCAGGCCGGCAGCGACAGCACGTAAGGATCCGGCAGCGGGACGGCTCCACTGCGTCGGGTGAATTCGTTGCCGAGCAGGAAGTCGCGATTGCCGTGCATCAACAACAGCTTGACGCCGGAGTCGGTCAGTGCGCGCAGACTATCGACGATTCCGCGATTGAAAGCGTCCTCGGGATCATCGATACCATCATCGCCAGGCCAGACATCAAAGAGATCGCCGAGGATGTAGAGATACTCGGCGGCACGGGCACGGCTAGCGAGAAAATCAAGAAAGATGCGGGTGATGCCGGGTGTTTGCGGCGAGAGGTGCAGGTCTGAAATGAAATGGATCACGGCGTATTCAGAGCTGGACAGCGATTCGTTGCGTTCAGCAAATTTCAGCGCGTTCGATGATTACGTCCTCTTTCGGCACGTCCTGATGGAACCCGGTACTGCCGGTCTTGACGCCCTTGATCTTGTCGACCACCTCGGTGCCTTCGACGACTTTGCCGAAAACGCAGTAACCCCAGCCGTTGGCATTGGGCATCTTGAAGTTGAGGAAATCGTTGTCGGCGATATTGATGAAGAATTGCGCCGTCGCCGAGTGCGGGTCAGAAGTCCGTGCCATGGCTACCGTATAGTTGTCGTTCTTCAGGCCATTGTCGGCTTCGTTCTTGATCGGATCCTTGCACGGTTTCTGCTTCATGCCGGGCTCGAATCCGCCACCCTGGATCATGAATCCGGGGATGACACGATGAAAAATGGTGTTGTCGTAGTGACCAGCCGTAGCGTAGGCGAGAAAGTTTTTGGCCGATTCGGGTGCTTTTTCGGCGTCGAGTTCCAGGGTGATGACGCCGAAATTGGTGTGCAGCTTGATCATGAATATTCCTTATTTTTTATCAGTGATGATTTTGACAGACTGAATGACGACCGGTTCAAGCGGCACATTCTGATGCATGCCACGGTTGCCGGTCGGCACCCTGGCGATTTTATCGACCACTTCCATGCCTTGCGTAACCTTGCCGAATACGGCGTAGCCACCACCATTCAACGGGTAATCGAGTTGGCTGGAGTTGTCCTTGTGGTTGATGAAAAATTGCGAGCTGGCCGAATTCGGGTCTGCACGGCGCGCCATGGCAATCGTTCCACGCTGGTTTTTAAGGCCGTTTTGCGCTTCATTGACAATCTGGCCGGCGGTCGGCTTTTCACCCATATCCTTGGTGAACCCGCCGCCCTGGATCATGAAACCGTCCATGACACGGTGGAAGATAGTGCCGTTGTAAAAGCCGTCCTTCGCATAGTTCAGAAAGTTCTTCACCGTGACCGGCGCCTTTTCGCCGTCGAGTTCAATGACAATCGTCCCCATGCCCGTCTGCAATTCGACGGTAGTGGTGGCGAATGCGCTGATTGAGAGCAATAGCCAGGCGCTTATCATGGCCAGTCTTTTAAACATCAGGCGGCTCCTTCAAAAATTATTTTCCAGCTACCGTCCTCGCGGATCCAGTACTGGCGTTTTTTCATCTGGTTGTTGAGGTTGTTGCTTTGGTAGTCCTGCTCGAACGTGACAATCACCAGTTCATCCTTGCCCGGATTACGGAACATCGACACATTCGAGAGCTTGACCTTGATCCATTCCTTGCCGGCATTGACCTGACGTTTCTGCTGGGCAAACTGCTCCAGCCCCTGATTCCTGGTCTGGAATTTTTTCGAGTAGTTTTTCAGGTAGCGGTTAACGTCCTTGCTTTCCCAGTCGCTGCGCCATTCGTCGATTTTCTTGTTGAGCGTACTGCGCTCGTTCTGCCAGTCGTCAAACGAGAGCCACTCGATCGAGTTGCTGATGATGACGGGGGTCAGGCCAATCTGAACATTCTTGGCAAGGGCATCGAGATCGACGTTGGAGAGGACAACGCAGCCATCAGAGGCCTTGGGTGGCCGCGAGAACGTGTCTGCTGGCGTTCCGTGCAACCAGATGCCGTGACCGTTGCGCCCCTGGCGCTTGTCCCATTCGTTGGGGTAGTTGATCGGGAAAGCACCGCTGCCGTAGAAATCACCGATTTTCTGCGGTGACAGGCTGGAGGTGACGTGATAAACGCCGATCGGTGTCTTCTTGTCGCCCTCCTGTGTCTTGTCGGCGCCGAGCTTACCCTGCGAGACGTAGTAGTCGGCGACAAAACGAGGACGGCCATTATCGTTCTGGTAAAGATAGAGACGCGATTTTTGCGTATCGATGACAATAGCGTGTTTCTGATCCGACTGCATTTGCAGCAGATAGCGTGGCACGTAGTCGGCAGTTGCTGCCCGGTTACGGTAAGCCTTGAGCCGGGCAATGACTTCTTCGCGCAGATCGGTCAGTTTTTCCTGCGGTGCATTGCTGGCGTTGCCGAAGGTCGATAGCGGCATGCGGCGGGCAAGCAGCAGATCACCCTTGATCAGGTGGGCCAGACGGAAGTTCGGATACTGTTTCAGGAGCGCTTCGGTTTGTTCGAGTGCCGTATCGAGACGGTTTTTCTCGATCTCGACGAGAATCCGGGAGAGTTGTGGTTCCGGACCCGAGTCCGAAAAAGTGGTCTGGTGACTCGGGAGTCTGTTTGCTCCGGCAATGACGACTGGCCCTGCAGCGCAGACAAGAATCAGCATAAAAGCAAATGCAACACGCCGCATCAACCGACCCGTTCCTGCTGAATGAGCCATTTGCCGGCGGATTTCACGAAAACCACGGTCTTGCTGGCAGAGGTCTTCAGCGTTGATGAGGTGTAATGCTGACGAAACCTGACCGTGGCCTTGTCGCCGGCAACCGCAACCTTGATGTCATCAACGCTAACCTGCAACTTGCCTGGTTTGTCGATGCGCTGGGTGCGTTCGGTTTCCCACGCCTTGCGCGCCATGCCGTTTGGTGTCTGAAAATCACTGGCATAGTAAGCAAGGTAGGTTTTCACGTCCTTGCGTGACCATGCGCTGGCCCAGGCCTGCAGAACCTTGACAACATCAGCTTCCCCGTTACCTGCCTCCGGTGCTTTTTCAGCAGGCGCCTTGGCTTCCGGGATTTTTACGGAGGCGGCTGGTTCTGCGGGTTTGACCGGTTTGGCTGGTGAGTCTGGTGGATTGGCTGGAGTGACTTTGGCCGGTTCTACGGCAGCGATTTTGACCGGTTCGCTTGCCGGTCGTGTTGACGCTGCACCCGGTTTCACTCCCGGCTTGGAGGATGTGCTGATCAGTTCCTTGATCATCGACAATTTGGTTTGCGTGGCGGTGTTCGATGAGTCGAGCTGGAGCGCCTTGTCATAGGCCTGGCTGGCCAGCTTGGCATAAACGTCACCAAGGTTTTCATGCGCGATGGAATAGCTCGGATGTGTCCGGATGGCCATCTCAAGTGCCGCCCGCGCCTTGTCGTACTGCTTCTGCTGTGCATAAAGCACGGCAAGATTGTTGTAGGGTTCGGGCAACTCGGGGAAATCTTCGGACAGTTTGGTGAATACGGCGATGGCCTCCGCCGGGCGTCCAATCTCGGTCAGGATCAGGCCCTTGAGAAAACGCCCCTGAGCGTCTTTCGGTTTGGTCGAAATGTAAATATCGACCTTTTCCAGCGCTTGCGGCATCTGGCCCTGTTTCATCAGGCGCTGGATTTCCGGCAATGCTTGAGCATTGGCCTGAGCATTGGTCTGCGCGCTGGCGACGGAAAGGCTCAGGACCAAGCTAATAAGAATGGCTGAAAGGCGCGCCAGTGATGGCGTTAGGGAGTTTGGACGCATCGTTATGGTATACTTCAAAAAAGTTGGTTATTTAACCTGTCAATTCTAACAAGAAGCGCGTCGAATCCAAAGTATTCCTTGCGCTCCCGTTTTTTACGGGGCGTTCTCGTGAGTCTGAAAATGCTGAGAATTTACAATACCCTGTCCAGGGAAAAGCAGGACTTTGTTCCAATCGAACCGGGCAAGGTGCGCATCTACGTTTGCGGGATGACGGTCTATGACTACTGCCATCTCGGACACGCCCGTGTTCTCGTCGTTTTCGACATGGTCCAGCGCTGGTTGCGCTCGAGCGGATACGCGGTGACCTATGTGCGTAATATTACCGATATCGACGACAAGATCATCAAGCGGGCGCTGGAGAACAAGGAAACTATCGGTGAACTGACCCAGCGCTTCATCGACTTCATGGATCAGGACGCGCTCGCGCTTGGCGTCGAGAAACCCGACCACGAACCGCGCGCCACCGGGTATGTGCCGCAGATGCTCAAGCTGATCGGCCAGCTCGAAAGCAACGGACTGGCCTACCAGGCGAACGATGGCGACGTGAACTTCTCGGTGCGCAAATTTCCGGGCTACGGCAAGCTCTCCGGCAAGTCGCTTGACGACCTGCGTGCCGGCGAGCGGGTTGATGTCGACCAGGCCAAGCATGACCCGCTCGACTTTGTGCTGTGGAAACATGCCAAGGAAGGCGAGCCCTGCTGGGAATCACCCTGGGGCAAGGGACGGCCGGGCTGGCATATCGAGTGCTCGGCGATGAGTTCCGACCTGCTCGGCAAGCATTTCGACATTCACGGCGGCGGTCAGGATTTGCAGTTCCCGCACCACGAAAACGAGATTGCCCAGTCCGAAGGCGCGCACAACTGCCCGTTCGTGAACTACTGGATGCACAACGGTTTCGTTCGCATCGACGACGAAAAGATGTCCAAGTCGCTCGGCAATTTTTTCACCATCCGCACGGTGCTCAAGAAATACGACGCTGAAGTCGTGCGTTTCTTCATCCTGCGCGCCCATTATCGCAGCCCGCTCAACTATTCCGACAGCCATCTTGACGATGCCCGACAGGCGCTGGCGCGCCTGTACACGGCGCTCAAGGCCGTGCCGGTGGCGGCTGTGCCTGTTGACTGGAACGAAGCGCACGCCGAGCGTTTTCGTACGGCGATGGACGACGATTTCAACACTCCCGAAGCCTGTGCCGTGCTCTTTGATCTCGCGGCCGAGGTCAATCGCGGCAAGTCAGCACAACTTGCCGGACAACTGCGGGCCTTGGCTGGCCTGATGGGCTTGCTCCGGCGCGATGCGCAGACCTTTCTGCAGGCTACACCGGCGGGTGGGGAAAATGAGGGCACCGAGAGCGGCTTTACGGCCGACAAGATCGAACTGCTGATCGCCAACCGGGCGGCGGCCAAGAAGGGCAGGAATTTTGCCGAGGCCGACCGTATCCGCAGCGAACTGCTGGCCGCAGGCATCGTTCTCGAAGATGGGGCGCAAGGAACGACCTGGAGGCGGGCCTAGCCATGGATGATTTGCGGGTTTGCATGGCCTGGCGAGGCAGGGGGGACTGTCTGGCCTGTGACGGTCGGGAAAATGCCTTCTTTGCCGGGCTGTCGCCTGACGCTGTAGCACGATTGCACGTCGATGTGCACAATACGGTCACGCCTTCGGGGGAATTCCTGTACCAGCCGGCAGTCAAGCCCGAGAGCGTGTGGGTGCTGCGTACCGGGGCGGTCAAACTGCTGGCCACGGCCTGGGATGGTACGCAGCGCATCGTTCGCGTTCTCAAGGCTGGCGACGTTGCCGGCCTGGAGGCACTAGCCGGCAGTTACGCCCATGCCGCGGTCACCGTCGGCAACGTCAACGCCTGCCGGGTTCCCCTGTCGGCCATCGAACAGCTTTGTCTTGAACATCCCGGTTTCCAATGGAACCTGATGAAGAAACTGCAGGCCGCCCTGCGCGAAACCGAACAGTGGCTGGTTGACCTGGCCAGTTCGGGGGCCAGTGCCCGCGTGCGCATGGCTCGCCTGCTGCTGCGTCTGCGCGACGGAGAAAGCAACCGTATCTACAATTTCTCGCGGGAAGAGCTGGGTCTGATGCTCGGTGTCACCATCGAGACGGCCAGCCGCATCAGCGCAGCCTTTCTGCGCGAACGACTGCTGGTCCGGAGAGAATCCGGCAGCCGTTTCTACGACGGCGACATCATCGGCCTGGAGAAGGTCGCTCAGGGTAAGTAAGCCAGCTCAGGGCACTTTTGGAGAATGGCTTCTTCTTGTATCCTCAATTTTATTCATGTGCCGCTACCGGCTTTACCCGGTAGGGCTCCTCCAGATACTTCACGGTCTCGGCATCGAGCGTCAACTCCAGCGCCTTGAACGTGTCGTCGAGATGCTGCAGTTTCGACGCACCGACAATGGGTGACGTGATACCCGGCTTGCCGAGTACCCAGGCCAGGGCCGCCGTCGCGCGCGCCACGCCCAGTCGCGCCGCAACCTCGCCAACCCGGTCGGCAATAACTTTGTCTTCATCGGCGGCGCCCAGGAGCCAGTTCCTGGTCATCTTGTCGGTATTTCCACGTACCGTGGTTTCGCTTGTCTGCGTGTTGCCGGCAAGGAAGCCCCTGGCGTTGGGTGAATATGGGGTCAGCGCGATCCCCTCGTTCCGGCAGAGCGGGATCATTTCCCGTTCTTCCTCGCGATAGATGAGCTTGTACAGGTTTTGCATAGGCACGAATTGCGCCAGGCTACGTTCGCGCTGGAGCGTGAGCATCCTGGAGGACTGCCAGGCCCACATCGACGAGGCGCCAAGATAGCTCACCTTGCCGGCTTTCACCACGTCGTGCAGCGCCACTATCGTTTCTTCCATCGTCGTTCCGTAGTCGAAACGGTGAATGACGTAAAGATCGACGTAATCGGTCTGCAAGCGCTTCAGTGACGCATCGATCGAAGCCATGATGTGCTTGCGCGAAAGTCTCTGCTGGTTAGGGCTCGGCCCCATCGGCCGGCAAACCTTGGTGGCAATTATGACCTCATCGCGAGGGACCATTTCCTTGAGCTGGCGACCGGTGACTTCCTCGCTCCTGCCGAGCGAGTAAAGATCAGCCGTATCGAAATAGTTAATGCCTTTTCCCAGCGCCGCATCGTAGAAGGGCCGTGCGGCTTATTCGTTGGGCACCCATTCGTGCCAGGCAGGGTCGCCATAGGTCATGCATCCGAGACAAAGTTGCGAGACCTTGATACCCGTTGTTCCGAGGCGGACGTAGTTCAAGAAAGACTTCCTGCCTATTAACGATCAGGCAAGACGGCTTAGGCAAATTGTACTGGAACTTCATCCTATTCAGGGCCTGGAAGGTCAATGCCGCAGCAGACAAGCATCAACATTTTCGGCTGATTTCCAGTCAACATCCGGAGCCCCACCATTCTATTGTGGAAGTTTCCGCAGGAAATGGTGTAGATTTGGAGCGTACCTGTAGGTTTCTTTCGTTTGATCACGCAGTGAGTCCAATGGAAAAATTCGGTACATCTGATTTCCTCCTCGCTACCCTCTGGTCCGGTTGGCGTCGCTGGGCGACATGGACGGTCTGCCTGACCGCAATCCTTATACCGGCGTCCCTGCAGATCGCTACGGATGCCGAGTTCGCGTTTGCCTCACTGGAACTGCTGCCGGTGCTGGTGATTGCCTGGATGGGGGGAAAACGAAATGGCTTATTGCTGGCCTTTCTCGCCGTGGCGATGTGGGCCGTGAGCGATCTCGTTTCGGAACACCAGTTTAGTGCTCCGTGGGTTCCTTGGGCAAATGCGCTAACCCGTTTGATGACCTACAGCGTGGTGGCTCTCCTTGCGGCTCAACTTCGCCTGCAATTAGAGCGGGAGCACGAACTCGCAACACAGGATGCCCTGACCGGGCTACAAAACAGGCGTTCCTTCCTGGAAGCGGGCGACGCGGAAGTTGATCGTTCGAAGCGCTATGGGCGTTCTTTGGCCGTCATTTTTCTGGATATTGATGACTTCAAGCAGATTAATGACAGCAAGGGCCATGCGGCAGGTGATGCGGCATTGCGCGCAACGGCCAGGGCTTTGCTCGCTGCCTTGCGCTCCAGTGATCAGGTGGCGCGATTGGGGGGCGATGAATTTGCTGTCCTTCTGCCTGAAACGGGATATGACGCCGCAGTCGAAACCGGGCGAAAAATTCACCTGGCGGTCAACATGGCTCTTGAAAATTTTCCGCCGCTCAAAGCAAGCATCGGTGTAGCCTGGTTCGAACAGGTTGATCGTCTGTTCCCGGCGATGTTGAAAGCGGCGGACGAATTGATGTACAAGGTCAAGGAAAGTGGTAAAAACGATATGCGCTTACGGCGTATTGCTGCACCTGAACGATTGATTGCCGGGCAGTAGCCTGATGCTTGCATGAAATTGAAATGAAGACTGTTTCCGTACTCAAGATCAATCAGCGCAACAAGAAAATGGCCAATATTCTTATCTTGTATTCAACTACCGATGGTCACACGACGAAGATCTGCAATCGACTGAAGCAGGAGATTGAAAAGAACGCGAATCAGGTGACTGTAGTTGCCGTCGAGACTTTCCGTCGGCTGGATTTGCCGTCTTTCGACAAAATCATTATCGGTGCCAGCATCCGTTACGGGAAGCACAACAAGCTGATTTTCGATTTTATTGACAGCAACCTGCAGCTTCTCGAGAGCAAAGCGAGCGCCTTTTTTTCGGTCAATATCGTTGCCCGCAAGCCGGAAAAAAATCGGCCAGAAACCAATCCTTACATGCGCAAATTTCTCAAGCAGACTTCATGGCGTCCCAACAAATTGGCGGTTTTTGCCGGCAGGCTGGATTATCCGAAATACAATTTTCTCGACCGTTTGATGATCCGTTTGATCATGTGGATCACCAGGGGACCAACCGATCCCAAGGCGGTAATCGAGTTTACCGATTGGCAAAAAGTAGACGATTTTGCTCAGATGGTCAGCGAGATGCAACGAGAAGGTAGTCATGCTGAAACGGATGGATAAACCGTTGCGGACTGCATCCATGTCTCGCATGATGTAAAGCACTGGCCCCCCTTGACATCGACAAGGGGCGCTATCGCATCAAGAATAGCTATCTATTGAAGCGTCAATTGGTGAGAGCAGAGAACAGTGCAGGCAGTCGGAATAGAGGGTGCCGCCTATCTTTTCCCCGGACTCCTGATGGATACGGATTCCACTGTCGAGCGCGGAAATTTCCTGCTTGTACTTTTCGGCATTGCCTTGATAGAACGTTTTACCTGCGGGATCGGCTTCACTCAGCGCCTATGTAAAATTGTCGACATAGCGCCGGGCATTGGAAAGATCCTGCCAGGCGTGCGCGTCAACTTCGCCGTCATGGTCGTGATGCTCTTGCGTATCCGTCTGCAAATGAGGGCGTTTGAGTGTTTTTACGCCATTGCTGGCGATCAGCACCTTGCCGCGATAGCCAGACGATTTGACCAGACGTTCGATCCAGCCCTCGAAACCAAAGCCATTGACGACCACCAGCTTGGCCTGGGCGATGGTTTTGGCATCGGCGGGAGTGGGCTGGTAGACGTGAGCATCGGCGTTCTCAGCGACCAGGTCGCGGACCTGAATACGTTCGCCGCCAATGCTTTGCGTGATATCGCCAAGAATGCTGAAGCTGGCGACGACATTCAGTTTTCTGTGGCGGCATGACCGATGTTGCTCAGGAGAACAAGCAATGCCAAGGGGCGAATCAGACTTTCCATGGTTTGTTCCACTAGCGTTCGAAGTGCCAGCGCGGCCGCAAGAGGCTGAACAGTGGGCCGAGCGGACCTACGGCCATCGACAGGAGATACAGGCCGCCAAGCGTCAGGACAATGGCCGGGCCGGCAGGCAGATTGACGTAGTACGAAAGCAGCAATCCGATCAGCGAGCCGGTCAGGGCGATGACGACCGCTACGAGAAGCAGTGGGACGATGTTGCCGACCCAGAAGCGTGCCGCTGCCGAGGGCAGAATCATGATGCCTACGGCCATCAGCGTACCCAGTGCGTGGAATCCTCCAATCAGATTGAGCACGACGAGCACCATGAAGCCGTAATGCGCCAACGGACTGAGCCGGCTGATACGCGCTAGATAGGAAGGATCGCAGCATTCAAGTACGATCAGACGCAGACCGGCGGCAATGGCCACAATCGACAGCGAAGCGAAGCTGGCAAGAAGAAGCAGGGCTGCATCGTCCAGAGCGAGAACACTGCCGAACAGCACATGCAGCAAATCCACATTGCTGCCGCGCATGGAGATGATCAGTACGCCGGCTGAAAGCGAGATCAGGTAGAAGGTGGCCAGACTGGTATCTTCCTTGATCACCGAATTGCGCGCTACCCCTCCAGCCAACAGGGCCACAGCAATGCCGGCGACAAGACCGCCGATGGTCATCGCCGAGAGCGAAAGCCCGGCAAACAGGTAACCGATAGCGGCTCCCGGAAGGATGGCGTGGGAAATGGCGTCGCCGGCCAGGCTCATGCGCCGCAGCATCAGGAACACGCCGATCGGCGTCGCTCCGAGCGATAAGGCCAGACAGCCGGCTAGCGCACGGCGCATGAAACCGAACTCGATGAAGGGCGAGATCAGCGGCATGGCGGCAAGCGTGTCGATCAGGTGCATCAGTGGTGGTGCTGCGCAGTAATATCGGCGTGACAGATCGGGGCATCCGCGTCATCACCTTGCGCTTCGGCAAGATGGCGGGCGCGTTCCTGGTTTTCCTCGCAGAGGACGTCGGCGGTCGCCCCTCGCGCCACAACTTCCCGGGCCAGCAGCAGCGTTTCCGGATATTCCTGCCGGACGTGCGAGAAATCGTGCAAAACGCTGATCACTGTACGCCCTTCGGCATTCCAGCGGCGAACCAGCATCGCCAGGTCACGCACGGTATTGGCATCGATGGCGCCATAGGGTTCGTCGAGCAGAACCAGCGGTGAATCCTGCAGGATCACGCGGGCAAAGCGCGCTCTTTGCAACTGCCCCCCCGAGAGTTGCCCGATCGGGCGGTTTTCCAGGCCACTGAGACCAACTGCCGCAATCGCTGCTTCAATACGCTGTCTGGCGCCGTAATCGAAGCCCCGGAATGCCCCGAATTCTGCCCACAGCCCCATGGCCACAAAATCACTGATAACGATGGGAAAGCTGCTGTCGAGTGTCGATTGTTGTGCGAGATAAGCGATATTTTCACGCTTTAGACCCATGAGTTCGATTCGCCCCTGAATCGGACGCAGTTCGCCTACGATGCCCTTGAGCAGTGTCGACTTGCCCGCGCCGTTGGGGCCGACCACGGCCAGAAGACTGCCCGCGGCGATTTCGCCCCTGAGATGGTGGACTGCCGGATGCCGGTTGTAGCCCAGTGTCAGGTTATCGAAACGGAGAATTGGCAATGCCGAAGCGCTCATGACAGTGCCCAATAGACAGCCGCCCATAGCAACATCAGAGCACCGCTACTCCATAGCAGTCGCGTCGATGCGCCGGCACACAGCGTCGGATTGGGGCGGATACTGTTCGTTGATTTGTCGTGGTGGCTTGGGGCAAGCATGAGCGTGTCAGAGCTCGAGTGGAGAAGTTAGGATGCTGCCTGATTTTTTCTCTAAATGCAACTTTGTTGCACTAGCAGGGCATATTGTCCACGTGCTTGTCAGTCGTGCGCCACGATGCTTGAAGCCTGAAATTGCCGTTGGTAGCGCTCTAGGCTGCTGATCGACCCGCAGACAAAGAGCGCATCGTCCGGGAGGAGCGAAAAATCCTTGTCGAATTCGACAAGGACGTCCTGTCCGCGCTCCACAGCGACGACCTTGGCGCCTGTCCGTTCAAGCACCTCGCTGTGCCATGGATGGGCGCCGGCCAGGCTTCCCGCACTCAAGCGGCTGAACTTGATCCGGTTTTCGACCGGAATGACCTGCTCGTCTAGCAGATGACAGGCCAGGATCTGTCCGGCAACCTGTCCCACCGAAATGGCAAAATCGGCACCTGAACGGTAGAGCCTCGCCGTATTCGGCGCCCGGCCAACCCTCACGATAAGCGGAACTTCAGGGGCGTAATCGCGCACCACGGCGGTGGCAAAAACGGATTCGCTGTCATTGCTCAGCGCCAGGATGACCGCCCCGGCCTCACGCACCCTGGCCTGAGCAAGGGTAGCCAGTTCGAGCACGTTACCCACGACATCCACCCCGGATGCGGATTCGCGGTCGATCACGATGCAGGATTCACCGGCGTCATGGAGCATTTCAATGACCTTGCGCCCGACGGCACCGTAGCCGGCCAGAACGATGTGGCCGCTGCGGCGGATCGGCATGGCCATCCGTTCGACTTTTTCCAGCTTGGCCTGGGCACCGACCACGACAAGAATCGCACCCGTTTCAATGCATGTATGCGGTCCCTTGGCGGTCGTGAACATGCCTTCATGCCATTGTCCGATGACGGATACGCCGTATTCTTCGCGCAGATGCAGATCGCCGAGTTGTTTGCCGGCCAGCGGGCTTCCTGCACGGACGCGGAATTCGGCCATTCCCACCTTGGTTCCGAGCAGATGCATGCCTTCGGCTGGCGGGCTGATGCGGGTACTGGCACGCGATGCCAGAGCGGCGCCGAGGACATGGGCCGGGGTAAACACTTCGGTCGCGCCAATCTGAAGCATCGGCGGACGATAAAGAGGATCGTCGGCCAGCGCATAGACCGGGCCGGTAAATCCGTGTTCGCGGACAATCAGCGTACAGCTTGCATTGGCATGATCGCCGGCATTGCTGACCACCGCCCGTGCCTGTTTCACGCGGGCCAGTACCGATGGATCTTCGGCTAGTTTTCCAAACACTACGTTATAACCGCGATCGCGCAGGTTACGCGCCAGTTCCATGTCTTCCTCAAAGATGACGAAAGGACTCTCAGTGCGCTTGAATTCTTCGAGCAGGGATTCAATGGCCGGGCCGTAGCGATAGAAAAGTACCTTGCCGGCCATCGGCGGCAGCACGTGCTGCAAGCGAACTTCAAACTGTTCTTCAAAGTAGGGCAGGACGAATATCGGAAAAATCAGGAAGACAAGAAACTGGCCCATGAACTGACCGAGGATGACGAACAGGGCTACGGCCGGATGAGTCCAGTGGCTGTCGTGTCCGTAACCGGTGGTAGTCAGCGTTTCGGAGGCCCACTGCAGGCTTTCGAGGAAAGTACGCGGGCTGGCTTCAAAATTCTCCATTCCGAGCATGTAGATCGTGCCGAGAACAAGCACTGCTGAGGGCAACAGGGCAAGCAGCACGAGCAGGCGCCTGGTTGAACGCTTTAATTTTGCAAACATGGCCTCTGGCTCAGGAAAATCGATAGCACGAAGTATCCTCGGCGCTGGCCGGCGGGTCAAATTTCAAGACAAATAACTAGCCAATTCCAAGCTGAGAGACTACTGTTACTATCTCTCCCGTTTCCTTGCAGCGAAAGCATTGTCGGTAAATAAAGATGATGTTTTCTTGATTTTTTCATAGAATCTGAATTAACAGTTCGCTTTCCTCCGTTTTTCTTGTGTGACCGGAGTCATCTTGGAACAGCGTCTTTTTCCTCGCTATCAACTGGCAACCCCTTTGACAGGAAGTGTCGAGCAGGAGGGAGCTCGTTACTCGGGAAGTGTCCTCGATATTTCGCTGGGAGGCTTCTATTTGCATCTGTCAAAGCCCCCACAGGGGAATTTGAAGTTGCAGGGCGATGATGATTATGGAGAGGTCCATTATGCGGGCCGGAATGCCTTTGGTTTCGGCAACCTTGTCCGTGTAGAAAAATTCAGCAAAGGCGTCGGGGTCGGATTCACCTGGGACAGGAGCGGTATGGATGAGACCAGTACCCTGCTCGTTGCTGAATTGATCAAGGAACAGCAACTCAAGCGGGGCTTAGGTCATGTTGCGACGGCGGATGCGGACATCATTCTCGCCGGTCACGTTTCTTCCGCCTTGACCGATGAGGTTTTCTCCTACCTGCGCTTCATCGGTGCGGGCAAGGCTCGCTTGTCCCTGAAGGAATGTACCTCCGTCGACTCAAGCGGTATTGAAATGTTGATGGCTCTTCGCGACAGAGGGGTGCCCATCGTCAATGTCGGAGTCGAAATCGAAGGCATTCTTCAACGCTTCCAGCTTTCAGCCTTGGAGCCCGACAAGAAATCAAACGATGCATGATGAGTTCTTCATGCGCGAAGCTCTTTCACTGGCCCGCTCTGCCGAATGTCTAGGTGAAGTGCCGGTGGGTGCCGTGGTGGTCAGTGAAGGGAAAATCGTTGGGCGTGGATTCAACTCTCCCATCGGTGAACACGATCCCACTGCCCATGCCGAGATTGCAGCATTGCGCGATGCGGCACGTCACCTGGAAAACTACCGGCTGCCCGGTTGCGAACTCTTTGTGACGCTGGAACCGTGTGCCATGTGCGCCGGAGCCATTCTTCATGCACGGATTGCCCGGGTGATCTATGGTGCGCGTGACCTGAAAACCGGTGTGCACGGCAGCGTCGTCGACCTTTTTGCCGTTGAACGCCTGAATCACCATACCGAGGTCGTCGGCGGCGTACTGGCGGAAGATTGCGCCCAACTCCTCTCGAGCTTCTTTGCCGGGCGTCGCGCCAAGCGGGAGCAATAGGCGTGCATATTCATATTTCGCTCGCCCGGCAGTTGCTGACCTTGTTTGACGAGGCCGGGCAAGTACTGCTTTGCTTCCCGGTGTCCACGGCATCGAGAGGCGCCGGAGAACAGAGCGGAAGCTACTGCACTCCGCGCGGAAAGCATCTCGTCCGCGCCAAGATCGGCTCCGGCCAAGCGGAAAATACGGTTTTTGTTGCCCGTCGTCCGAGCGGTGAAATTTATTCTCCCGAACTGGGATCATCATCTCCGCAGCGTGACTGGATTCTCACGCGCATCCTCTGGCTCTCAGGCTGTGAGCCGGAATTCAACCGGCTCGGCTGCGTCGATAGCATGCGCCGCTACATCTACATCCACGGCAGTCCGGATACGGCAATGATGGGGGTTCCCGGTTCGCACGGCTGTATTCGCATGCGCAATGCCGACATCCTCGAACTCTTCGATCGCGTGCCGGTTTATACCCCGGTAATCATCTCCGAGGACTGAAAGGTCTCGCACACCTCGCCTAGCGGCAGGGCAGCGTGGCCAAAATTGCGTTCGATCAGCGTGACCAGCCCGCTACCATGCATCATCAGCAAGGTCGAAGCGCGCGTGCCGTAATCCGGTGAGCTGACGAAAACGGCCGACAGGACGCGCTCCCATTCAAGCGGGACACCGGTTTCCGGTAAATGCCGGTCGGCAACAATTTCCTTGTCGGCGAGCAGATCGAAGAAGGGGGCCGTTGCCGGCAACTGCGTGAGTGCCTGGACAAATGCTGATCGGGCAGCCGATAATTTCGGCCATGGGGTATCGAGCAGATGATTGGATAGTCCGTAAATTCCCGGCGCCAGAAAGCTTGGGCCAGGCCCGCGATTCGAGTAGTAACCGAGTTGGCGGCCATCGCTGACGAAAAGGTTGAAGCCGTTGTAATCGGCGCCGCGACTCGCCAGCGCCTCCAGATAGCATTCCGGAGTACTGCTACCGGCCAGGAAATCGGCGGTCAGAGCGCCACGCGACGGCGCATCGGCCAGTTGTCGACGACCTTCGCGATAGTTGGTCAGCGCCGCAAAACGCTGCTGACGGCTGACGCCCAACCAGGTTCCTCCGGCTTGCAGATCGCGTCCGGCGAGGATATCAGGGGTCTCTGTCCAGAACCCTGCGGGTACGGATGGTCGGGCAAAGAACTCATCCCGATTGGCGGCAACGACCAGGGGGTACTCAGGATGAGCTTGCCAGGCGAGAAGAATCAGGCACATCGAAAGTTTCAGCAGACTTGCGGCTAGTCGCTGACCGGTTCGACAGTGACAATCCGGACATTCGGCGCATCAAGGCGAAGATCGCCGCTCTCGACAAAACTCTCCTGAATGACAGCCAGGGCATCATAACCGCCACCGGGCGCCGGGGCGGCATTGGCGATCATGCCACAAGGATGCTCGGGGCTTTCCGGGGCAAAGATCGACATGCCGGCCGTAACGGCGCTGGTCGCGTGGATACGATAGAGGTGACGCTTGATCTTCCCGAGATACTGGGCGCGGGCGACGATTTCCTGGCCGGGGTAGCAGCCTTTGTGGAAACTGACGCCACCAATCTTGTCGAAATTGGCCATTTGCGGCACGAATTCCTCTTTCGTGGCCTCGGTGATCAGTGGAATACCGGCCTCAATATCGAGCCATTGCCAGGCTGGCGTGCCCACAGGCCGGGCGTTTTCGGCAAGCTTTCGCCACAGGTCCGCTGCACTTTCACTTCCGGCAACGATGACAAAGCGGGTCTGGTCAAGTCGAATGACCGTACCACCAGTGACAGCACGTGTCTCGAGTAATCGGGATGGCCGGGGCAAACCGGCGTTGCCCAAGGCCAGCTCAGCCTGTGGGCCGGATAAACCGATGAATTCGTGGCTGCCGGAAAGGTCGGTTAAGAGTACCTTGGAACGTAGCACAAACATTTGCAGGCGTTTCTGGATGCCCGCCAGCAGACCGGCAGAAAACAGTCCCCGATAAGCCGGACCGTCGCGATAGAGGAGAAAGCTGGCCTGCATCCGGCCCTTGGCCGTGCACCAGGCTGAGTACTGGACAGCCTCTGAAGGCAGGTGGTTGACGTCGCTGGTCAACTGGTTGTGGAGGAATGTTTGTGCGTCTGCGCCTGAGCATTCAAGCAGACCAAGATGAACCAGGGGCGACATGATCGTCGCTTCACGGGCGGAAACCAGCTCCGCAGCGAGGTCGCCAAAATTCTCGACCATGCCGTTATCGATACGGGCGCCGGTGCTACCAAGAAATTCCTGCCAACTGAGGTTCATCATCATTTTTCCATTAGTTTTCTCAGGCAGGACATTTGCAATGGCCTGATATCGTCGTGTGCATCCGTATAAATCGGCGCTATATCTCCTCTGGTTCGACCCGGAAGTACCGTATCGGTTCAGCGCTGAAGGTTTCGGCTATTATATCGCCACTCCAACCCCAAGACCTGTGGCTCTCAAGCCGTCCCGGATCAATGTTTAAATCTATAAAAATCCTGATCGTCCTTGGCCTGATCGTGAGCACGACCCTGGGGGGCATTTTCTTCTGGCAGCTTTCATCGCCGCTGGAACTGAAGAGCGAACAGCTTGATTTTAACATTGCCCCCGGTAGCAGCATGCGTGCTGCAGCCAGAGAAATTGCCGCTTCCGGCGTAAAACTTGAACCCTGGTTATTCATTGTTCTGGGCAAGATACTGCGTGTCGAATCATCAATCAAGGCCGGGAGCTACGAAATTGCGCGAGGGATTACTGCGCTGGAATTGATGAACAAACTGACGCGCGGTGATGTGACACAAACCGAAATTGTCTTCATCGAAGGCTGGACCTTCCGTCAGATGCGTGAACGACTGAATACGCACCCGGACATTCGTCACGATACAAAAGCCTTGTCGGACTCGGAAATCATGCGTCTGATTGGCGGAGCACAAGGTGTCGCCGAAGGCCAGTTCTTTCCCGACACCTACCTCTTCGCCAAGCAAAGCAGTGATGTGGCTGTGTTTGCGCGTGCCTACCGGGCGATGCAACGGCATTTGTCCCGTGAGTGGGAGGCCAGGGCAGGCGGGCTACCCTACGGCAACCCGTATGAAGCCTTGGTCATGGCCTCCATTGTCGAAAAGGAGACCGGGCGTGACCAGGACAGACCCCTAGTCGCCGCCGTATTTATTAACCGCTTGCGTCTGGGTATGCTGTTGCAGACCGATCCGACCGTGATTTACGGGATTGGCGAGAAATTCGACGGTAACCTGCGCAAACGCGATCTGCTTGCCGACACGCCTTACAATACCTATACGCGTGCAGGCTTGCCGCCAACGCCCATTGCCATGCCCGGCCTGGCTTCGCTGCAATCGGCACTGCACCCGGCACAAAGTCAGGCCATTTATTTTGTCGCACGCGGCGACGGTAGCAGCCAGTTTTCGCGTACGCTGGACGAGCATAATCAGGCAGTAAACCGCTATCAGCGAGGTGGAAGGTGAATGCGAAGGAAATTAGTCCGGTCGTGAAGCGCGGAAAGTTCATCACTTTCGAAGGCATCGACGGTGCCGGAAAAAGCACGCATATTGCCGGCGTTGCCGAACTTGTTCGCTCGCATGGACTGAGCGTGGTCTCTACCCGTGAGCCAGGCGGTACGCCGCTCGGCGAAAAGCTTAGGGAATTGCTTCTGCACGAAGCCATGCATCTTGAAACCGAAGCCCTGCTGATGTTTGCTGCTCGGCGCGAGCATCTGGTCCAAGTGATCGAACCGGCGCTGGCGCGGGGCGAATGGGTTGTCTGTGACCGATTCAGCGATGCCACCTATGCGTATCAGGGGGGTGGGCGTGGGCTGGATAAACGAAAGTTTGCCGAACTTGAACAGTGGGTGCATGGGCATCTGCAGCCTGATTTGACCTTTCTTTTTGATTTGGCTCCTGCTGTTGCCGGCGAACGCATAGCAGCACAGGGGCGAGAACTCGACCGGTTTGAGCAGGAACAAGCCGATTTCCACGACCGCGTACGACAGGCTTACCTTGAGCGTGCCGCGTCAGCGCCGGAGCGAATCCATGTAATCAATGCCGGTCAGACTCTCGTAGATATAAAGAAACAGGTTGAAGAAACAGTTATAAACTATTGTTTATGAACATAACAGAACTTCACAGCGAGACTTGGGCACAGCTGGGTGCACGGCGTAAGCAACTGCCGCATGCCCTGCTGATTTCAGGTCAGCGGGGAATCGGCAAGTTCGACCTCGCCCGGAATTTTGCCGAATCACTGCTCTGTGAAAGTCCGACTGCCGATTCTCAGGTCTGTGGAATTTGCGCCGCCTGCGGCTGGCTGGCGCAGGGCAATCATCCGGATTTCCGTCTGTTGCAACCCGATGCGCTGGCCGAAGAGGAAGGCGATGCCGTCGAAACGGGCGGCAAGAAAAAACCGAGTCAGCAGATCACCATTGATCAGGTTCGTGCGCTCGATGACTACCTTCATGTCGGGACGCATCGAAATGGAGCGCGCGTCATCCTGATCAATCCGGCCGAAGCGATGAATCGTTCAACGGCGAATTCTCTTCTGAAATCACTTGAAGAACCAATCGCAAATACATTGTTTATATTGGTATCCAGTGAAAAAGAACGATTATTGCCAACCATTCGCAGCCGTTGTCAGGCGCTTCCCGTTCCACAACCGGCGCGCAAGCGGGCCGAGCTATGGTTGCTTCAGGCCGGTGTCAGTGATGCGGCGCACTGGCTGGCACTGGCCGGAGGTTCGCCCCTATTGGCGGTCGAACTCGGCAGCAGCGAAGAGCGTGTTCTGCTCGATGCATTGATCGCCGAAATGTCGCGTGGCAGTTCCCTCGATCCACTGGCTGCTGCGGCGAACCTTGATCGGGTTATAAAAGCCGAAAAACGTCCTGCACCCCTGAAACGAATGATCGAGTGGTCGCAAAAATGGCTTTTCGATTTGACACTGGCCAGCGAGGGGCTCCCTCTGCGCTATTTTCTGTCACAAGAGCTCCTGTTGCAGCGCCTTGCAAAATCGACCGACAGCGCTGATTTATTGGCATTCAACCGGAAAACGTTACAATACAAGATGCAAAGTGAACAACCTTTGAACAGCCGCCTGTTTCTCGAAGAATTTTTCCTGAGTTACGTGGCCTTGTTCCAAACCTCCTGAGGCGGATATGGCCGAAGTAGCCGATTCAAAATCTGCAGCTGCCACTGTACCCCGGCCGAGCGTACTCTCGCTGAACATCAACTCGAAGTCGGCGCTTTATGCAGCCTATATGCCTGTCTTGCGTAACGGAGGCATCTTCATTCCGACGACGCGCGCCTACAATCTGGGCGATGAAGTGTTCATGCTGCTGTCGCTGATGGATGACCCCGCCAAACTGCCGATTGCTGGTACGGTGGTGTGGATTACCCCTGCCGGTGCCCAGAACAGCAAGGCGCAGGGGATCGGGGTGCACTTCAAGAACGACGAAAGCGGCACCGAAGCGCGACGCAAGATCGAAGGCCTTCTTGGCGGGGTCATGCAATCCACGCGCCCGACTCATACCATGTGATCGTGACCCGATGCTTGTTGATTCTCACTGTCACCTTGATTTTCCCGATCTCGCTGAAAATATTCAACCCCTGCTTGATCTGATGCAAGAAAACTATGTGGGCTGTGCAGTCTGCATCGGCGTCAATCTTGAAGATTTTCCACGGGTATTGGCGCTTGCCGAGGCGCACCCGCATATTCTGGCGACGGTAGGCGTCCATCCCGAGACGACCGATGCGCGTGAACCGACGGTCGCCGAACTGGTCAGCCTGGCACAGCATCCGAAAGTCATCGCCATCGGCGAAACCGGTCTCGACTATTACTGGCACAAGGATGCTCCGGAATGGCAACGGGACCGCTTTCGCACCCATATTCATGCGGCACTTGAAGCCGGAAAGCCACTGGTCATCCATAACCGTGAAGCCACGGTCGATATCCTGAGATTGATGGCGGAAGAAGGGGCAGGGCAGGTCGGTGGCATCCTGCATTGCTTTACGGAGACTTGGGATATTGCCGAAAAAGCGCTGTCCATGGGCTTCCATATCGCCCTCTCCGGCATCGTGACCTTCAAGAATGCGCTGAGCATCAAGGACGTAGCCCGTCGCGTTCCTCTGGATCGCCTGCTCATTGAAACGGATGCCCCTTACCTGGCACCTGTGCCGTATCGCGGCAAAATCAATCAACCTGGATATGTGAAATACGTTGCCGAAGAAATCTCCCGTTTGCGGGATATTCCGGTCGAAGACCTTGCCAAAGCCACCACGGACAATTTTTTCCGTCTTTTTCCTGACGCCAGAACGAGAATGAGCCCATGAAAATTATTGCTTTGCTATGCCTACTGCTGTTGCCGGCACTTGCCTCGGCAGGAGCTTATGAAGATATGGAAGAGGCACTGATTCACGGTGACACGGCCGTTGTCATCAAGCTGCTCGACCGGGGCATGGATGTCAATACGGTCGACCGGACAGGCGATACCCTGCTAACTCTGGCCGTACGGCGGGACATGCCCGAACTGGTCGACTATCTGATGCAGCGCCGGGCGCGCCTCAACAGTCGCAACCGGAATGGCGAGACAGCGCTGAGCATTGCGGCCTTTACGGGTAAGCTTGCGTATGTTCAACGCTTGGTTGAAGCCGGTGCCGAGGTCAACTTCTATGGCTGGCCGCCAATTACCTATGCCGCCTTCAACGGACATGTCGCCATTGTCGAGTACCTGCTGAAACGTGGCGCCGAAATCAATGCGAAGACCGAAAACGGGTCAACAGCCCTGTTTCTTGCGGCACGCAATGGGCATCTCGAGGTGATCAAGCTGCTCCTGAAAAACAAAGCCGACCTGACGATTGCCAATGAACACGACGATACCGCAGTCGATGCGGCGATGAAATCAAACAACAGCGAAATTCTGGATTTGTTGCGTGCCGCCGGCGGGCGTTCGGGCAAGACTCTCGTTATCGAGCTTTCAAAGTAAGGATTTTTCCATTACCGCAATGGGAAGCACGCGAATTTTCGCGGCCTTCAGGAACTTGTTGATGATCCGGTAGATATCCGGATCGAAGCCGTCTCTGCGGCGGTTCTCGAGAAGCACATGCAGTGCCGCTTCATCATGAACCGTACCCAGATAGCGCCAGTAATCGATCAGATGGTAATCCTCGCGCATCCCGAACTCGTCGCGCTCGATCAGGGCTACCGGACCGGCGTATGGCCATTCTCTCAGCCTGAATTTTGCCAGCGCCGTCATCAGCCTGGCACTGTGCAGTGATAACGCTTCCTTTCCAACACACACGCCGCGACAGGTTTTCTGCCTGTAGCCTACACAGGCTTCCCCCCGTATTCCTTCACCAATTCCGATCTGGGTATGGCACAGTCGATGAGCCTCGGCAATCTTGCGCAGGGCATGCAAGGCTTCGCGACGGTTTGTGTACAGGCCAAAAAGATCATTCGCCGCTGCAAAGTCCATATCACGTGCATAGACGAGTAGCGGGAAAAAATCACCTTCACCCTGCTGCACAAGCTGCCATGAGCAAAGATCATCGACCGGTTTGCGCGCTGGAGCCGACAATTTGAGTTCGCACAGACGTGCGCCAAGTTCTCCGGCCGCCTCGTGCCAGTCGATGCGCCAGGTGTTTCGTACCAATGCCGTATCACGCTTGGCCGGGGCAAAATGCGCGAGCACCTGCTGGCGAATGTTCGAGCTGCGCTTGATCAGCAAAACACCGCCGTCCTCACCATACATGACATAGGCTCCCGGTGCTTCGGGCAGGTCATCGATTAGCGCTGGGTCAATTTGAGCAGGCAAGTCCGGCCGGCCAACAATGACAGCGATGGCGTTCCGGATACTCTCTATCGGCACTATGTCGTGCCAGCGCTGCCAAAGATCCCACAGTACCCGTGCATCAGCCAAAGCACGATGCCGGTCAGCAACAGCGATCTTGAAACGCGTCACCAGAGCATCAAGGCTATGGCGATGATGTTCGGGGAACAGCTTGCGGGAAAGCTTGACGGTACACAGGTTCGGCGCGCGAAATTCAATGCCGAGGCGTTTGAATTCGCGTTTGAGAAAAGTGTAGTCGAAACGGGCATTGTGGG
>JFJP01037373.1_pt1 | contig 32119 bp, 44 predicted proteins | sample 431651 | NCBI WGS metagenome assembly JFJP01 (sample SAMN02602958, study PRJNA72255) | Microbial mat metagenome, whole genome shotgun sequencing project. | biome: fresh water; feature: sink hole; material: water; isolation source: purple microbial (photo- and chemosynthetic) mats found in... | reverse complement strand
AAAGGGCCTTCATAAAAAAGAGGTTCAGCAGGATCAACATAACCCTCCAAAACAATGTCGGCATCTTCGGGTATACAAATATCATTGGTAATGGATTTTACCAAGCGCACCTTTTTATTTCTCATGAACCCGGCAAGAATATACTCATCTATATTTTCAGGGAGGGGCGCTGTTGCGGCATAAGTATAAACAGGATCGCCTCCTAAAACAACAGTAACTGGCATTTTTTCACCCCGCTTTTTATACTCTTCAAAATGATTGGCTCCTGTTTTATGTCTATGCCAGTGCATGGCTGTAGTGCGGGAATCTATAACTTGCATTCTGTACATTCCAGCATTTCTATGACCGGTATTAGGATCAATAGTATTAACGATAGGAAGAGTAATAAATCGTCCACCATCAAACTGCCAGCATTTCAAAATAGGTAGAATTCCCAAATCGACCTCCTTATAAACAATGTCTTGACAACTTCCGCGTGACTTGATCACTTCGGGCATCCATTTACCAACATTCTTAAGTAGGGGTAACATTTTAATTTTGTCAAGCAAACCTTTATTGGGCTTAGTAAGCGCTAAGAACAACGCTTGTATCTTTTCTCCTAACTCATCGGGGTGATCAATACCTGCCGCAAGACACAATCGTTGCTCTGTGGCAAACATATTTATCAATAAAGGGAAACGGGAGCCATTATTCTTAAATAAAAGAGCCTTTCCCCTTGAAGGTGATTTAACGAAACGATCTGCTATCTCGGTAATTTCCAGCTCTGTATTAACAAAACCTTCAATTTCGATTAATTCCTGCTTTGATTTTAGCAGACTAACGAAAGAAGACAAACCATCAAACGACATGCGGCTATTTATTTTTTATCCCCATGGCTATTTTTTCAAGCATTTCGGTGGTGAGAGATTTAGGTCTTTCTAGTGGATAATACAATGCCCTATCCCAAATAATGTTAGCGCAAATACCTAAAGCCCTGCCTATACCAAACAACACAGTATAAAAATCGTATTCCCGCACACCATAGTACCATTGAATAGCACCAGAATGAGCGTCGACGTTTGGCCATGGATTTTTTGCCTTACCCTGTTCTCTTAAAATATCTGGAACCACTTTGTAAAGAAGATCTACATATTTAAATAATGTATCATCTTTAAGGTATTTCAGACTAAAATCTCTTTGCATTATATAGCGAGGGTCTGTTTTTCTAAGAACTGCATGGCCAAAACCTGGAATAACCTGTCCGGAATTAAGAGTATCCCATACGAACTGCCTAATCTCATCCTCAGTAGGGATTTGTCCGCCCATCTTGTCTTTTAGTTCAAGCAGCCATCTTAAAACTTCTTGATTCGCCAAGCCATGCAAAGGGCCAGCAAGCCCGTTAATCATAGCAGAGATAGATAAATAAATATCGGATAAAGAGCTGGCAACAAGGTGACCGGTATGGGCGCTTACGTTGCCACTTTCATGATCGGCATGTATAATAAAATGCAATCTAGATACATCATCGTAAGGTTTGTTGGAGTTTGACTGTATGCGTTTACCGTCGCGGTATAATTTTGCATATATGTACGTCGCAATTTCAGGAAGTTTAGCCAGTAAGTTTAAAGAATCCTCATACATAGGATCCCAATAATCTGACTTTTTCATTCCTGCTTCATATTTTTTTGCAAAGAAAGACTCCCTATGCAAAGTAAGAATGGCTGTTGAAAAAATAGCCATAGGATGACTGTTGCTAGGAAATGCATCTATTACTTCGTATACATAACGAGGCAAAATTCGTCTTTTTGAAAACTCATCTACCACATCGGCAACTTGAGCTTCATTAGGTATATCACCGGTTAATAATAGATACAAAGCTCCTTCAACGAAAGGCATTTCTGCACCTTTTGGTTTAGGTAATTTTTCAAATAATTCAGGCAAAGTATATCCTCGATAGCGAATTCCTTCTTCAGGATCGAGATGTGAAATATCGGTTACAAGACAATTTATATCCCGCATTCCTCCAATAATCTGACTAATAGTCACATTATCAACAACAACATCTCCATATTCATCTAACAAACGTTTCGTTCTGGGTCTCCATTGTTCAATTTTTTCGTAAAGTTTTGACTTTAAATTTGACATATCTCACTAAGTTTAAAGATGAATAAATATACATAATTCGATCCTCTAATATAACAATAAAAATTGAATTCTGTTTAATTTTTCATCAAAAAATACAAAGAAAAAAGGGAGGATTACAAACCCTCCCTTTTATTTAAAATATTATGTATTTACTTTGCATATTTATACGATTTTCCTGGATAAATAGCCGTATTTCCCAAACTTTCTTCTATGCGAAGCAATTGATTGTATTTTGCAATCCTATCTGCACGAGAAGCTGATCCTGTTTTAATAAGTCCTGTATTTAAAGCTACAGCCAAATCAGCTATAGTATTGTCTTCCGATTCACCCGAACGATGACTCATAACAGCGGTATATGAATTTCTGTAAGCCAGATTTACCGCATTAATGGTTTCAGTTAAAGAACCAATTTGATTAACTTTAACAAGGATTGAATTGGCAACTTGCTTGTCGATTCCCATTTGCAATCGTTTAGAATTGGTCACGAATAAGTCGTCACCAACTAGTTGGCATTTGCTCCCAATGGCATCAGAAATTAGTTTCCATCCAGTCCAATCATCTTCAGCCATTCCATCTTCAATAGAAATGATAGGATATTTGCTTACCCATGATTTCCAAAAATCTACCATTTGCTGAGGTGTTAATTTCTCACCTGTAGATTTTTTAAAGTGGTACACATTTTCTGCAGGTAAATAATATTCAGAAGAGGCAGGGTCGAGAGCCATGTAAATATCAACTCCGGGTTTATAACCAGCCTTCTCTATAGCTTGTAAGATAACCTGTACCGCTTCTTCGTTAGATTTTAAATCGGGGGCAAAACCACCTTCATCACCAACATTAGTAGAATAGCCAAGTGATTTAAGTACTCCTTTTAAACTATGAAATACTTCAGCGCCCATTCTAATAGCTTCAGAAAAACTAGGTGCATTAACGGGCATGATCATGAATTCCTGGAAATCTATTTTATTATCGGCATGCGCACCTCCATTAATAATATTCATCATAGGAATTGGAAGTGTATTTGCGTTTGTACCTCCCACATAGCGGAACAATTCTTGACCTGTTTCCTGAGCAGCAGCTTTTGCAGCAGCAAGAGATACAGCTAAAATAGCATTGGCACCCAAATTGCCTTTGTTCTCAGATCCGTCAAGGGCAATCATTTTAGCATCTATTTCATTCTGATCAGTAATATACAACCCTACCAATTCATCATTTATTGCAGTATTAACATTGTTAACTGCTTTTAGAACACCTTTTCCGAGATATTTCGACTTGTCACCATCTCTTAATTCAACAGCTTCGTGAACGCCCGTTGAAGCGCCTGAAGGCACAATGGCTCTTCCTAAAACTCCATTGCTAGTGATTACATCCGCTTCAACTGTAGGATTGCCCCTTGAATCCAAGACTTGACGGGCCATTACTTTTGCGATTTGTGCCATAATTATTTATTTTATTTGTCATACAATATAAAAAAAAAGGATGAAGTAATTAACCCCATCCCTTTCTATTCTTTAAACAAAGAACTTATTCTTTTGTTGCAGTTTCTTCAGATTTTTCTATTGCTACTTTAGGAGCCTGTTCAGCAACAACAGCAGCCTCAGATCCTTTTTTCTTAGCACCCCTTCTGCTCTTTTTAGCTTTACCTTTTGCATCGCTTGATTTCAACATGTTTTCATTGTAATCAACCAATTCAATAAAACACATTTCTGCATTATCACCAATACGGTTACCTACTTTAAGGATTCGGGTATATCCACCTGGACGTTGCGCAACTTTCTCTGAAATATCTTTGAACAATTCAGAAACGGCATCTTTATCCTGCAAGTATGAAAATACTACACGGCGTGAATGCGTGTTATCGTCTTTAGACTTGGTAATTAAAGGTTCAACGTATGTTCTGAGCGCCTTTGCTTTAGCCAGGGTAGTAGTAATCCTTTTATGTTTGATTAAGGAACTGGCCATATTTGCCAACATCGCTTTTCGATGCGTATTGGTTCTACCTAAATGATTAACAGTTTTGTTATGTCTCATCGCACTAATCTTTGTCTAATTTAAACTTTGTAATATCCATTCCGAATGATAAGTTCATACTTTCAAGTAATTCATCAAGTTCAGTAAGAGATTTTTTTCCGAAATTTCTGAATTTCAATAAGTCATTTTTATTGAACTTAACCAAATCGCCTAATGATTCAACTTCAGCAGCCTTCAAACAATTTAAAGCACGAACTGAAAGATCAAGATCAACCAACTTAGTTTTTAATAGTTGGCGCATGTGTAGAACTTCTTCATCGAACACTTCATTTGAGTTTTTCTCATCTGAATCAATGGTTATTTTTTCATCAGAGAAAAGCATGAAGTGATAAATCAGAATTTTTGCTGCTTCTTTTAACGCATCTTTAGGATGAATAGAGCCATCGGTATGAATTTCAATACTTAACTTTTCGTAGTCAGTTTTTTGCTCCACACGATAATTCTCAACAGCATATTTTACATTTTTAATCGGAGTATAAATTGAATCTACCGCGATCAATCCAAACTCAGCGTTAGCAGGACGATTTTCTTCGCTGGTAACATAACCACGACCTTTATTAATGGTAATATCCATTTGAAACTTAACATTTGTCTCTAAGTGGCAGATAACCAATTCGGGGTTCAATACCTTAAATCCATTAAGAAAGCGGTTCAAATCGCCGGCAGTAAATTTATCCTGTCCTGAAATAGCAATATGAACTTTTTCATGATCAATATCATCAACTATTTTTTTGAATCGTACTTTTTTTACGTTCAGAACAATTTCGGTGACATCTTCCAATACACCTTTAACGGCAGAAAATTCATGTTCTGCTCCTTCAATTTTTATAGTATTGATTGCATAACCTTCAAGAGACGATAAAAGAATTCTCCGTAAAGCATTCCCAATGGTAATACCATATCCTGGTTCCAAGGGGCGGAATTCAAACTGACCATAATTGTCAGTTGACGAATTCATTATTACCTTATCCGGTTTTTGAAATGCTAAAATTGCCATATATGTTTTTTATAATATTTTAGTTCTTAGAATACAACTCAACAATAAGATGTTCCGTAATGTTTTCTGGGATTTCGTTTCTCAAAGGAGCATTGAGGTATTTACCCGACATTGCATCTTTGTCCCACTCTATCCATGAAAATTGATTGTGTCGTATTGATTGTAGAGCTTCTATAATTACCTCTAAGGATTTTGATTTTTCTCTAACACCAATAACATCACCAGGCTTAACGGAATAGGAAGGGATATTAACCACTTCACCATTTACTAAGATATGCCTGTGTCCAACTAATTGACGTGCTGCATTTCGTGTAGGAGCGATGCCCATTCTGAAAACAACATTATCAAGTCTTGACTCTAGAAGTTGTAATAAAACTTCACCGGTTACACCTTTGCTTCGACTGGCCTTGTCGAATAAATTAGCAAATTGTTTTTCCAAAACACCATAAGTGTATTTAGCTTTTTGCTTTTCTTTAAGCTGTACTCCGTACTCAGAAGTTTTTTTTCTTTTTTTAGTTAAACCGTGTTGCCCGGGAGGATAATTCTTTTTCTCAAAACTCTTATCCGAACCAAAAATTGGTTCCCCTATTGCCCTGGCTTTCTTCGACTTCGGTCCTGTGTATCTTGCCATTTCTATTTAAATAATTAATAATTATCAACGAAAAATTAAACTCTTCTTTTCTTAGGAGGACGACATCCATTGTGAGGAAGCGGGGTAACATCTACAATTTCAGTAACCTCAATACCAGCGGTATTAATAGCTCTTATAGCAGATTCGCGACCAGCTCCCGGTCCTTTAACATATACTTTTACTTTACGCAAGCCTAATTCATAAGCTACTTTTGCGCAATCGTCTGCTGCTGTTTGAGCTGCATATGGCGTGTTTTTCTTTGATCCTTTAAATCCTTTTTTTCCGGCAGATGACCATGATATGGTTTGACCTGAATTATTAGTTAAAGTGATGATCACATTATTGAAAGAAGCATGAACATGAGCCTGTCCCAACGCTTCTATTTTAACAACTTTCTTTTTTGAAACTCCAGTTTTCTTTGCCATACTACTTATTATTTAACAGCTTTTTTCTTGTTAGCAATAGTTTTCTTTTTACCTTTTCTTGTTCTGGCATTGTTCTTGGTGCTTTGTCCTCTAACTGGTAAACCAGAACGGTGTCTTAAGCCCCTATAACAACCAATATCCATTAATCGTTTAATGTTCAATTGAACAGAAGAACGTAATTCGCCTTCTACTTTGAACTTTTCATTGATAATACCACGGATTTTAGCCAAATGATCGTCATTCCAATCTTTAACCTTCAGATCATGACTGATTCCAGCCTCATCTAAAATACTCTCAGCTGCATTTTTTCCAATGCCATAAATGTAAGTGAGGCCAATAACCCCTCTTTTATTCTTTGGTAAATCAACACCAACTATTCTTGCCATATAAAAATATTTATCACTGTTTACAATATTATCCTTGACGTTGTTTAAATTTAGGATTCTTTTTGTTTATTACAAACAATTTACCCTTACGTCTTACAATTTTGCAGTCCTCACTGCGCTTTTTAATAGATGCACGTACTTTCATACTGTTTTATTTATATCTAAATGTTATTCTTCCTTTTGTTAAATCATAAGGCGACATTTCTACTTTAACTTTATCTCCAGGCAACAACTTAATGTAATGCATTCTCATTTTGCCGGATATATGAGCAGTAATTATGTGCCCATTTTCAAGTTCTACCCTAAACATTGCATTCGACAATGCTTCATTAATAGATCCATCTTGTTCAATAGCAGACTGTTTCGACATTATTTTTTTAAAAATTAAAACTCTTTTTCACCTAATACCTCCTCGATATAATGAAAGCTTGACAATACTAAAGCTTGTCCTTCCTGCACTACAACCGCATGCTCAAAATGAGCAGAAGGTTTTTTATCCTTTGTTCTGACTGTCCAACCATCATTTTCCTGAACGATTTGTTTTGTTCCCATGTTTATCATAGGCTCAATACAAATGCTACATCCACTTTTTAATACTTGTCCACTGCCTCTTTTTCCATTATTTGGTACTTGTGGCGCTTCGTGCAAATTCTTTCCGATGCCATGTCCTACCATTTCTCTTACTACAGAATATCCATTAGCTTCGCAATAGCTTTGTATGGCATATCCGATATCACCAATTCTTTTACCATGTATAGCTTGTTCAATACCAAGATAGAGAGACTCTTTAGTTCTTTTCAGCAGCATTAAAACTTCTGAATTCACATCGCCTACCGCAAAAGTATATGCTGAATCGCCATAAAAAGCATTTAACAAAACACCACAATCAACTGAAACAATGTCACCATCCTTTAGTATATAATCAGATGGAATACCATGTACTACCTGTTCATTTACAGAAGTACACAATGTTTTCGGATAACCACTATAACCAAGAAAGCCTGGTTTGGCATGATGATCTCGAATAAACTCTTCAGCTAACTTATCCAAATGATTGGTACTAACACCTGGTTTAATAATTCTAGCCACTTCGGCCAAAGTTTTTGAAACCAATTCTGCACTCAGCTTAAGTAACTGAATTTCTTCAGCATTCTTCAATTCAATCATTACAAAGAACGTTTATATATCATTAATTACCTGAGCGACCTTTGATGCGACCTGTTTTCATAAGTCCATCATAATGTCTCATAAGTAAATGACTTTCAATTTGTTGCAAAGTATCTAAAACAACACCCACAAGAATTAACAAACTAGTTCCACCAAAAAATTGAGCAAAACTATTATTTACACCTAATATCATAGCAAATGCAGGTAATATAGCAACCAAAGCCAGAAAAATAGACCCTGGAAGCGTAATTCGCGACATAATAGCATCAATAAATTCAGAAGTTTTCTTACCTGGTTTTACACCGGGAATAAAACCACCATTCTTTTTCATTTCTTCAGCCATTTGATTAGGATTCATGATAATGGCAGTATAAAAATACGTGAACAAAATAATTAATGTCGCAAAAGTAAAATTATACCAAAAACCAGTAAAGTCAGCAAATGCAGCAGCGAAACCTCGAAGTTGATCTGAATCTCCAAAACCGGCTACGGTGATAGGAATAAACATAAGAGCCTGAGCAAAAATTATGGGCATTACACCAGCCGCATTCACCTTTAACGGGATATATTGTCTAACTCCACCATATTGCTTATTACCAACAATTCTTTTGGCATACTGTACAGGTATTTTTCTAGTACCCTGTACCAAAAGAATAGATGCGACAAATACGAGGAATAGAATAACAAATTCTACTAATAGAAGGACGAGGCCACCTCCACTTTTTTGAGTGATACGAGATATAAACTCAGCAGCAATTGCATAGGGTAATCTTGCTATAATACCCACCATAATAATCAGTGAGATACCGTTTCCTATTCCTTTTTCTGTAATTCTCTCACCAAGCCACATTACAAAAATGGTACCTGCGGATAAGATCATTACCGAAGTAAAAGTAAACCATGCTGAAGGCACAAAAGCACCAGGCGATTGAACACTTAAGTTTGCTAAATAGCTAGGAGCTTGTAATAATAAAATTGCTAAAGTAAGGAAGCGGGTAATCTGATTTATTCTACGGCGACCACTTTCACCCTCTTTCTGCAATCTTTGGAAATATGGCACTGCCATAGTTAGAAGCTGTACCACAATAGAAGCAGAAATGTAAGGCATAATTCCCAAAGCAAATATAGATGCATTTGAGAAAGCGCCACCGGAGAACATATCGAGTAAACCAAGAATACCTTTAGAAGTTTGATCTTTTAAACCTTCCAAAGCTGAAGGATCAATACCTGGAATAATTACAAAAGAGCCTAAACGGTAAATAAGTAATATTCCTAAAGTATAAAGAATTCTGCTCCGCAGTTCCTCGATCTTAAATATATTCGATATTGTTTTGATCAGTGTTTTCATTAATTTTCAATTTTTTCAACAGAACCACCGGCAGCTTCAATCATGGATTTAGCTTTTTCGGAAAATGCATGTACTTTAATAGAAATTTTTGAAGTTATTTCTCCTTTTGCGAGAATTTTAACCAATTTATTCTTTGAAATCAAACCAGCATCAACCAAAGTTTGCACATCAATTGTACTGAAACCTTTGTCGGCCAAAAGCTGCAAAGTAAATAAATTGATACCTTTAAACTCCTTGCGAGAGATATTCTTAAATCCGAACTTAGGTACCCTTCTGGCTAGGGGCATTTGACCACCTTCGAACCCAAGTTTTTGGGAATAACCTGAACGTGATTTAGCGCCTTTATGTCCACGACCTGCGGTTCCACCGCCGCCAGAACCCTGACCTCTACCTAATCTTTTGTTAGCTCTAACTGAACCTTCTGCCGGTTTTAACTTACTTAAATCCATTTTAATATCGTATCTTTAAATGTTTTCGACTTTAACAAGATGCTTTACCTTGTTAACCATACCCTGAATTTGTGCGTTAACTTCTTTTTCAACGCTATCGTTAGTTTTATTTAAGCCTAACGCTTGTAAAGTAGCTTGTTGACGTTTGTCAAAACCTATCTTACTTCTGGTTTGTGTTATTTTAATTTTAGTCATAATCTTATCCATTAAACACTTTATCAAGCTTAACACCTCTTTGCATAGCTACTGCTCTTGCATCTCTTAACTCTATTAAAGCTTGAAAAGTTGCTTTAACAAGATTGTGAGGATTTGAAGAACCCTTAGACTTAGCAAGTACATCATGAATACCAACACTTTCGAGTACAGCACGCATCGCACCACCAGCCTTTACTCCGGTACCACTTGTTGCAGGCTTAAGGAAAACGCTAGCGCCTCCAAATTTAGCAACTTGTTCATGCGGAATAGTACCTTTAAGGATAGGCACCTTAATCAGATTTTTCTTGGCATCCTCAACACCTTTTGAAATGGCAGTGGTAACTTCATTTGCTTTACCTAGGCCATAACCAACAACGCCTGCTTCGTTACCTACAACAACGATAGCTGAGAAGCTGAATGTTCTACCACCCTTTGTTACTTTTGTAACCCTTTGGATGCTTACCAACCTGTCTTTTAATTCGAGGTCGCTGGTTTTTACTTTTCTAATATTTCCTGACATGATATAGTTTAAAATTTAAGTCCGCCTTCTCTAGCTGCATCAGCTAATGATTTAACTCTACCGTGATATAAATAGCCATTACGATCGAAAACAACATCACTGATTCCTTTTTGTAAGGATTTTTCAGCTAATAATTTTCCTACTTGAACAGCTTGTTCTATTTTAGTTCCTTTTGAAGCTGCAATTTCTTTATCTTTAGAAGAAACAGAAACCAACGTACTTCCTTTAATATCATCAATTAACTGCACATAAATATTGGTATTACTTCTAAATACCGACAAACGTGGTTTTTCAGTAGTACCAGAAACTCTTTTTCTGATGCGGTGTTTGATGGTTAATCTTCTTTGTATTTTTTGCAAACTCATAATATTCTTCTATTATTTACTATTTTACACTAGCTGATTTACCGGCCTTTTTGCGAACCACTTCACCAACAAATCTAATACCTTTACCTTTATAAGGCTCAGGCGCTCTAAGCGATCTGATTTTTGCAGCAACGGTGCCGATTAATTGTTTATCATGACTTTTCAGAATAACAATGGGATTACCACGTTTTTCTTGTTTAGTTTCAACTTTAACTTCTGCTGGCAATTGAAACAATACATCATGTGAATAACCTAAACTCATTTCAAGGTTTTGACCTTTTGCTTCAGCGCGATAACCAACACCAACTAGCTCTTGTTCAATAGTGAATCCTTCAGAAACACCTTTTACCATAGAAGCTATCAATGAACGATATAAACCGTGTAGCGAACGGTGCCTTTTCTGATCGGTAGGCCTACTGACCAATAATTGCATACCTTCAAGCTCTACTTTAATATCAGGATCGACAGTCTGAACGAGTTGGCCAAGTGGACCTTTTACGGTAACAACATTTGCTTTATCCACAGTAACCGTTACTTTTTCGGGGATGACAACCGGTAATTTACCAATACGTGACATTTTAATTTCCTCCTCGGTTTAATATACGTAACACAAAACTTCTCCACCTATTTTTTTTGACCTGGCTTCTTTATCAGTCATTACCCCATGAGAAGTAGATACGATAGCTATACCCAATCCGTTAATTACACGCGGAAGGTTGTCGTTACCAACATATTTTCTTAGTCCTGGAGTACTAATTCTTTCAATTCCTTTAATCGCTGAATTTTTAGTTTCAGGATTATATTTCAACGCAATTTTTATATTTCCTTGCGGACCAACTTCCTCAAATTTATAATTGAGAATATAACCTTTATCAAAGAGGATTTTTGTAATTTCCTTTTTAATATTTGAAGCGGGGATTTCCACTATCCGGTGTTTTGCCATGATAGCGTTTCTTAGTCTTGTCAGATAATCTGCAATAGGATCTGTCATTTTATTCTCTTATTATATTGTTACCAACTTGCTTTTTTAACTCCAGGAATCAGACCATTTGAAGCCATTTCTCTAAAAGTAATACGGCTAATTCCAAACATTCTCATATAACCTCTCGGTCTTCCTGTTAATTTGCAACGATTGTGCAATCGAACAGGACATGAATTTTTAGGCAGCATACTTAAACCTGCATAATCACCTTCAGCTTTTAACTTAGCCCTTTTTTCTGCGTACTTGTCAACTAATTTTTGCCTCTTAACTTCGCGGGCTTTCATTGATTCTTTTGCCATCTTGAATTACTTTTTAATATTTTTAAAAGGGATACCGAATTCTTTAAGAAGCGCAAAACCTTCTTCATCAGATTGTGCTGTAGTAACGAAGCAAATTTCCATTCCCATTAATTTCGATGTTTTATCGATATCTATTTCAGGGAAAATGATTTGCTCAGTTATACCTAAAGTATAGTTTCCTCGGCCATCCAGCTTATTGTTTACTCCTTTAAAGTCTCTGATGCGGGGAAGAGCCACGCAAATAAGTCTTTCGAGAAATTCATACATTTTTGCTTGACGCAAAGTTACCTTTGTTCCAATAGCCATACTTTTTCTCAGCTTAAAGTTAGAGATATCCTTTTTGGCTTTTGTTTGAACTGGTTTTTGACCAGTTATATTTGTTAATTCAGTAACGATGGTTTCTATTAATTTTTTATCAGAAACAGCTGCACCAACACCCTGATTAATAACAATTTTTTCGATGCGGGGTACCTGCATCACGCTTTTATAACTAAAATCTTTCATTAAAGTAGGAATGATCTCTTCTTTATAGCGTTTTTTAAGATTTGGAATATACGTACTCATTACTTGATTTCCTCCCCAGATTTTTTAGCGTATCTAACTATATCACCTTCGGCATTTCTTTTTCTGCCAATTCGAGTAATTTTACCGGAAGCAGGATCCAATACCATTAAATTGGAAACATGGACTGCACCTTCTTTTTTAATAATGGCTCCTTGCGGACTTTTTGCATTGGGCTTGGTATGTTTAGAGAGCATATTAACTCCCTCAACGATAGCCCTGTTTTTTTCCTTTATTAATTCTAGGACACGACCTTGTTGGCCTTTGCTATCACCAGCAATAACCTTTACAGTGTCTCCTTTTTTTATATGAAATTTTGTTTGCATATTATTCAAATCTATAAATTATAATACTTCAGGTGCAAGAGAAACTATTTTCATATAGTTATCTCTAAGTTCGCGAGCTACAGGGCCAAATATACGAGTTCCTCTTATTTCATCCTGATTATTCAAAAGAACAACAGCGTTGTCATCGAATCGGATATATGAACCATCAGCCCTTCTTACTTCCTTTTTAGTTCTCACAACAACAGCTTTGCTCACAGCTCCTTTTTTAACATCTCCGGAAGGCAAAGCACTTTTAATGGAAACTACTATTTTATCTCCTATAGACGCGTACCTTTTACCGGTTCCGCCGAGCACACGGATACAGAGAACTTCTTTGGCTCCGCTATTGTCCGCAACTGATAATCTACTCTCTTGTTGTATCATGGTTATTTAACTCTTTCTATTATTTCAACTAATCTCCAATTTTTGTTCTTTGACAATGGTCTGGTTTCAGATATTCTAACAGTATCGCCTACAGAACAATCATTGTTTTCGTCATGAGCATAGAATTTGGAAGTTTTGTTCACAAATTTTCCGTAAATGGGGTGCATCATTTTGCGTTTCACGGCAACAACAATGGTTTTAACCATTTTATTGCTCACAACTACACCTGTTTTTTCTTTTCTAAAATTTCTCGTTTCCATCTAAAATGTCAATTATTTAATTGATTGTCTCTGACGTTTCACTGTTAACAACCTGGCTATTACTTTACGACCAGCGTTTAACTTAAGGGGATTTTCCAAAGGTGAAACGGCATGGTTGATTCTCATGCGTAATTGGTTGGTTCTTTCGGTTTCAATTCTTTCAACCAATTCCTTATCTGTTAACTCTTTTATTTCACTAACTTTCATTGTAATTTGCATTGTACTATTCAACAATATCTCTGCGTACAACAACCTTTGTTGTTACGGGTAATTTATTGGCAGCTAAGCGAAGTGCTTCTCTTGCAACTTCTGGAGTAACACCATCCACTTCAAACAAAATACGACCAGGAGTTACGGGAGCAACAAAACCTTCAGGAGCTCCTTTACCTTTACCCATACGAACCTCAGCTGGTTTTTTAGTTATAGGTTTATCTGGAAATATTCTGATCCATACCTGACCTTCACGTTTCATGTGGCGGCTAATGGCCTGACGGGCAGCTTCTAGCTGTCTACCAGTAACCCAACAGTTTTCAAGAGTTTTAATTCCGAATGAACCAAATGCTAAAGTATTACCCCTTTGAGCGATACCTTTCATCCTTCCCTTTTGCTGTCTTCTATATTTTGTCTTTTTTGGCTGTAACATTGCTGCGTGCTATTATAAGTTTATTTTCTTTTCTTTTTAAATTCACCACCCTTAGGCTGTTTAGGTGCTGCTTTAACAGCTATATTTGGTGACAAATCGCGCTTACCATAAACAATACCGTTGCAAATCCAAACTTTTATACCCATTCTACCATATTTGGTATGGGCTTCTGCCAAAGCATAATCAATATCGGCACGCAAAGTATGTAATGGAATTCGACCTTCTTTAAGACTTTCGGTACGTGCCATTTCAGAACCAGCTAAACGGCCAGAAATTTGAATTTTAATACCCTCTGCACCCATACGTATAGTAGAAGCTATAGCCATTTTAATAGCTCTACGGTAAGATATCTTACCCTCCACTTGACGAGCAACATTGTTAGCAACAATAACGGCATCTAATTCAGGTCTTTTAACTTCAAAAATATTGATTTGAACTTCCTTATTGGTAATTTTCTTCAATTCTTCCTTCAGTTTGTCAACTTCCTGACCTCCTTTTCCGATAATGATACCGGGACGTGCAGTATTAACAGTAACCGTAATCAGTTTTAATGTTCTCTCGATAATTATCTTCGAGATGCTAGCCTTAGCAAGACGCGCATTTAAATACTCACGAATTTTCGTATCTTCAACTAGTTTGCTTGAATAACTCTTTGCATCGAACCAATTAGAGTCCCATCCACGGATGTAGCCTAATCTATTGCTTATTGGATTAACTTTCTGACCCATTTATTTCTTAATTTGAATTTTCCTGTAATACTGCGCTATCTAAAACCAATGTAACATGGTTTGATCTTTTTCTAACTCTATAACCTCTTCCTTGTGGAGCAGGTCTTAGTCTTTTTAGCATTCTGGCTGAATCAACAAAAGCTTCTTTTACAACTAAATTAGTATCTTCGATTCTTTGTCCTCCATTTTTAGCTTGCCAATTTGCAATTGCAGAGAGTAATAATTTCTCTACCCTTTTGGCAGCTTCTTTAGAAGAGAACTTTAGAATACCTAAAGCTTTATTAACTTCAACGCCTCTGATTAGATCAACAACCAGACGCATTTTTCTGGGAGAAGTTGGACAATCGTTTAAGACAGCCATAGATTTACTCTTTTTGGCTTCCTTTCTTTTCTCGGCTGATATTTTTTTTCTGGCACCCATTATAATATCTACTTTAAATATTAAGTATTTGATGTTTTATTACCGCTATGTCCCTTATAGGTACGAGTTGGTGAAAATTCACCTAATCTGTGACCCACCATGTTTTCAGTAACATAAACTGGTATAAATTTATTTCCATTATGTACGGCCAATGTATGACCCACAAAATCAGGGGAAATAACAGACCTTCTGGCCCAGGTTTTAAGTACTGTTTTTTTATTTGCCTCATTCATTGCCAGAACTTTTTTTTCTAGCTTGATATCAATAAATGGACCTTTTTTTAGTGAACGACTCATAACGTTTTATCTCTATTTATCACTATTATTTCTTTCTTCTTTCAACTATAAACTTATTAGATCTGTTTTTAGGAGCCCTAGTTTTATAACCCTTTGCTGGGATTCCTTTTCTAGATCTTGGATGACCTCCAGAACCGCGTCCTTCACCACCACCCATTGGATGATCAACAGGATTCATTGCTACACCTCGGTTACGTGGACGACGACCTAACCAACGACTACGACCAGCTTTTCCAGAAGTTTCGTTAAAATGCTCAGCATTTGAAACCGAACCTATAGTAGCTTTGCATGTTACTAAAACCATGCGGGTTTCGCTAGAAGGTAACTTAACAATAGCATATTTACCATCACGTGAAAGAAGCTGAGCATATGCTCCTGCACTTCTTGCAAGGATACCGCCCTGACCAGGGTTTAATTCAATATTATGAACTATGGTACCAAGTGGAATCTCAGATAGAAACAATGTGTTTCCTATTTCGGGAGGAACTCCAGGTCCAGACATAATTGTTTTACCAACTTCTAATCCGTTTGGAGCAAGAATATAACTTTTAACACCATCGGCATATTCAACCAATGAAATAAAAGCAGTGCGGTTTGGATCATACTCAAGTGTTTTAACAACAGCAGCAACTCCATCTTTGCTGCGGCAAAAATCAACCAAACGATATTTTTGCTTGTGACCACCACCGATATATCTCATAGTTAACTTACCGGAATTATTACGACCCCCACTTTTCTTAAGAGTTTCAAGCAAAGATTTCTCAGGTCCGGATTTTGATAAACCCGGCGTATAACTGATCACTTTAAATCTCTGACCGGGAGTTACCGGTTTAAATGTACGTAATGCCATATCTATTATATATTGCTATAAAAATCAATTTTTTCACCAGAGGCTATAGTAATGATAGCCTTTTTATAAGAATTTTTCCTTCCAGAAATAACCCCTGCCTTTGTATTGCGAGATTTGAGCTTACCGAGGTAATTAACAGTATTGACTTCACTCACAGAAACGTTGTATAATTCTTCAACTGCTTTCTTGATTTGCAACTTATTAGCCTGCTTTTCAACCACAAAGCTATATTTGTTAAGCTTTTCTAGGCCGTTTATTTTTTCAGTTACTACTGGTCTTATTAAAATACTCATGACTTATAAATTGTTGCTATTACTAATTATTTCCCTGTATCAACTCCAAACTTCCCTCGACAAACAATAATTTTGAAGCGTTCATTATATCGTAAACAGTTAATTCTGATGTTGTTACGACTTTGGTGTACTCCAAATTTCGAGAGGACAAATATATGTTTTTATTTTGTTCTGGTATAACGAGAAGCGATTTTTTCTCAGCAATTTGAAGATTTTTCTTCAATGCGAACATATTTTTTGTTTTAGGAGCCTCAAAAGTAAAGTTTTCAAGGATGATAATATCTTCACTTTTAGCTTTATAGGTTAAAGCTGATAATTTTGCTAAGGCTTTAACTTTTTTATTTAATTTGAAGCTATAATCACGAGGCTGTGGACCAAATACACGACCACCACCTACATAAATTGGAGCTTTAATACTACCATGACGAGCGCCTCCGGTACCTTTTTGTTTAAGAAGCTTTCTAGTACTACCAGAAACTTCACCCCTATGAAGGGTTTTATGAGTACCTTGTCTTTGATTTGCTAAATATTGCTTTACATCAAGATAAATAGCATGATCGTTTGGTTCAACACCAAATACTTCGGGATTTAAAGTAACTTTTTTTCCCGTTTCTTTTCCTTCTATATTATATATTGCGAGTTCCATCACTTTTCAATTATTAAATATGAACCTTTTGCACCAGGTACGCTACCCTTTACAAGAATCAGATTATCTTCAGCTAATATTTTTACTACCTGTAGATTTGCCATTTTCACATTCAGCACACCATCATGGCCAGCCATACGTTTATTTGGGAAAACCCTTGAAGGGAATGATGAAGCGCCCATAGAACCAGGAGCTCTTAGACGGTTATGCTGACCGTGGGTTTGTCCTCCAACGCCGCTAAAACCGTGTCTTTTTACAACACCCTGAAATCCTTTTCCTTTAGTTACACCCTTTACAGCAACAAAATCAGCTTCTGTAAATAAATCAAGTGTTACGATATCACCTTTACTAAGATCTTTTTCAAAACCTTTAAACTCATAGAGTTTCCTTTTAGGAGTAGTATTTGCACTTTTAAAATGTCCAATCTCTGCTTTTGTTGCCGATTTTTCTTTCTTTTCGTCAAAAGCGAGCTGAACAGCGGCATATCCATCGATCTCAGTTGTTTTTACCTGAGTTACGACGCAGGGGCCGGCTTCGATCACGGTACAAGGAATGTTTTTTCCGTTTGCATCGAAAACGGAAGTCATCCCGACCTTTTTACCAATAATTCCTGACATGGTTTACTTGTTATTTATGATTATCAAACTTTAATTTCTACTTCTACGCCACTAGGTAATTCTAACTTCATAAGCGCATCGATGGTTTTTGGTGTTGAACTGTAAATATCCAAAAGTCTTTTGAAAGAACTTAATTGGAACTGTTCGCGTGCTTTTTTGTTAACGAAAGTAGCTCTATTTACAGTAAAAATTCTTTTGTGTGTTGGGAGAGGGATTGGACCACTCACCACAGCACCGGTTGATTTAACCGTTTTTACGATCTTATCGGCAGATTTATCTACCAGATTATGGTCGAAAGATTTTAATTTGATCCTAATTTTCTGACTCATGCTTGATATTATTTTACACTTGCTTTACCTTTTAACTTTTCAAGAATATCTGTAGCCATACTAGATGGTACTTCTTGATAATGACTGAATTCCATAGATGAAGTAGCTCTTCCTGATGATATAGTACGCAATACCGTAACATATCCAAACTGTTCAGAGAGAGGTACCTTAGCTTTAACTACACGAGCTCCTGCTTTCATTTCCATACCTTCAACCTGACCCCTGCGTTTATTAAAATCGCCGATAACATCACCCATATAATCTTCTGGAGTTACAACCTCCACTTTCATAATAGGTTCAAGAAGTACAGGTTTTGCTTTTGCACTGGCTGCTTTGAAAGCTTGACGTGCAGCAATTTCAAAAGATAATGAATCAGAGTCAACAGCGTGATAAGAACCATCTTTAAGAACTACTTTAAGGTTTTCAACTGGGAAACCAGCTAATACACCATTTTTCATAGCTTCTTTAAATCCTTTTTCAACTGAAGGAATATATTCTTTAGGTACGTTACCTCCCTTAACTTCATCAACAAACTGAAGACCATTCACGCCTTCGTCGGTAGGACCTACAGTAACCACTATGTCAGCAAATTTACCACGACCACCCGATTGTTTCTTAAATAATTCACGGTGTTCAACAGTAGCTTTAATAGCTTCTTTATAATTAACCTGAGGTTGTCCTTGATTACATTCGACTTTAAACTCACGTTTTAATCGGTCAACAATAATTTCGAGGTGCAATTCGCCCATGCCTTCAATAACTGTTTGACCACTATTTTCATCAGTATGAACCTTAAAAGTTGGATCTTCCTCTGCAAGTTTTCCTAGAGCAACACCTAATTTATCTAAATCAGCTTGCGTTTTAGGTTCTACAGCTACACCAATCACAGGTTCAGGGAAACTCATTGATTCTAGTACAACTGGGTACTTTTCATCACAAAGCGTGTCTCCTGTGCGTATATCTTTAAATCCTACAGCAGCACAAATATCGCCAGCCTCAATAAAATCACGTGGATTTTGTTTATTGGCATGCATTTGAAACAAGCGGGAAATTCTTTCTTTTTTACCAGTGCGGGTATTTAAAACGTAACTACCACCAGTTAATGTACCTGAATATATGCGAATAAAACATAAACGTCCAACAAAAGGGTCTGTGGCAATTTTAAATGCAAGACCAGCCAAAGGAGCTTTTTCATCAGGTCTCATTATAACAGCGGCATCAGTATCTGGATTAATACCATTAGTATCACCGACATCAAGAGGACTTGGCAAATATTGAGCAGCTGCATCCAATAACATTTGAATACCTTTATTCTTAAATGAAGCACCACACATTACTGGGAAAATCTTCATAGCAATAGTAGATTTTCTTATCGCTCCTCTAATTTCATCAACTGTAATTGATTCTTTATCTTCGAAGAATTTTTCGAGTAGAACATCATCACACTCGCAAACAGCTTCGAGCATTTTATCGCGCCATTCTTCAACCGTTTCTTTTAAATCGGCTGGAATTTCAACCACATCAAAGTGAGTACCTTTATTGGTTGGATCATCGGGATATACAAAGGCTTTTCTTTCAACCAGATCAATAAGACCAGTATAATTACCTTCAGCACCTATTGGTACTTGAAGCGGAACAGCATTAGAATATAATTTTTCTTTAATTTGGTTCACTACAGAGAAGAAATCAGCTCCATTGCGATCCATTTTATTTACAAAGCAAATACGAGGCACATTATATTTTGTGGCTTGTCTCCAAACGGTTTCAGATTGAGGTTCTACACCACCCACTGCGCAGAAAAGAGCTACAGCGCCATCAAGAATACGCAAAGAGCGTTCAACCTCAACAGTAAAGTCAACGTGACCTGGGGTATCTATTATATTAATCTTGTAATCATTATTGTCGTATTTCCAAGATGCAGTAGTTGCAGCAGAAGTAATGGTGATACCTCTTTCCTGCTCCTGAACCATCCAGTCCATAGTAGCAGCTCCATCATGTACCTCTCCAATTTTGTAATTGATACCTGTATAAAACAAAATACGCTCTGTGGTAGTTGTTTTTCCAGCATCAATGTGGGCCATGATCCCAATATTTCTCGTAAAAGCTAAATCTCTTGCCATACTAAATTAATTATACTTCAACACTACAATCCCTCTTTGATTAAAATCTAAAATGAGCAAATGCTTTATTAGCTTCAGCCATTTTGTGGGTATCTTCTTTTTTCTTAAAAGCACCACCTTCTTCATTAAATGCAGCTACAATTTCGGCAGCTAATTTGTCCGACATAGATTTACCACTTCTTTTGCGAGCATACATAATGAGATTTCTCATACTGATAGCTGTTTTTCTGTCGGCTCTGATTTCAGTTGGAACCTGAAAAGTTGCACCACCTACGCGACGGCTTTTAACCTCAACCTGCGGTGTTACATTTTCCAAGGCTTTTTTCCAGATTTCGACTGGAGTTTTTCCGGATTCCTTAGTTTTATCGCTAACTAAATCCATAGTTTGATAAAATACATTGTAAGCAACACTTTTATTTCCGCTGCTCATCATGTTGTTAACAAACCTTGTTACAAGGGTATCCCCAAACTTCGGATCGGGTAACAACATTCTTTTTTTTGGTTTCGTCTTTCTCATTGCAATGAAACACTTATATTATTTAATATTTATTTTTTCTTTTTTGCTGGAGCACCTTTTGCTGGAGCACCTTTACCTGCGGCAGCAACTTGACCTGGTTTTGGTCTTTTTGCGCCATATTTTGAACGTCTTTGACGACGGCCTTCAACACCTGAAGCATCGAGAGTACCTCTCACCATATGATAACGAACACCGGGTAGATCTTTAACCCTTCCGCCTCTGATCATTACAATTGAATGCTCTTGTAAGTTGTGACCCTCACCTGGTATATATGCTATTACTTCTACCCCGTTTGTCAATCTCACCTTTGCCACCTTACGCATTGCTGAGTTTGGCTTCTTTGGAGTTGTTGTATAAACACGAGTACAAACACCTCGGCGTTGAGGACAACTATTCAATGCTGGCGACTTTGATTTATCAATCAACTGCTTTCTTCCTTTTCTAACTAACTGTTGTATTGTTGGCATAAATACTATTTTTTTTTACAAAACTATTTTATAAAACGGGTTGCAAAGGTAATTTTTTTTTCATAATAACCATAATAAAGCAAGTATTTTTTCAATAATATAAAGAAAATTAAATAATAATTAAGAGATGCAACTGCTTTTGAGGGGATAAATAATTATAATATGGCAAGTGTGGATTGATTAAATCTTGAATTTTATAGGATTGAATTTGGGATACGTAAAAACTATGATACGTGCTTTAGGTGTGGAAATAATTGGAATAAAAAAAGCCATTGGAACACAAACTGTAGAAGAATAATTAAAAAATAGTTTTCGAAAAGGCATCTAATATTTAAACAAGGTATGTATATGCATGGGTAATTGAATTGTATTACTTTTGTCATAAAATCATATATATGACCACAACGAGTAAAGAATTATTGGATTTTTACAAAGGTTTCTATTCAAATGAAATTGAAAAATGGCGGTATTTGGGAGCTGTAGGTAAAGTTAACAATATTCTTAAACTTAAAAAAGGTATACTAGCTGATTCGATTATTGAAATTGGTGCAGGCGACGGAAGCGTGCTGCATTTGTTAAATAAAGCGGAAAGAATCAATCGATTGGTAGCAGTTGAAATTTCTGAAAGCGGAATGGAGCAAATTAAATCGAAACAAATTCCAGACTTAAAAGAGGTAAAATTATTTAACGGTTACGATTTACCTTACGGTGATAAAGAATTTGATATTGCATTATGTACTCATGTTATTGAACATGTTGAACATCCCAGACAATTATTATCGGAAATAAGAAGGATATCGAAACATCAGATTTTTGAGGTGCCAATTGATTACTCGAGCCGACTAAGGAAAAAATTTGATTTTTTTATGTCCTATGGCCACATCAATATTTTCACTCCTTCAATCTTTGATTATTTGCTTTACACCTGTAAATTAAATATTACGAAAAGGAAATACTCAATGTTTTCAATATCTTTAATCTGGTTTCAATTCAAAAAGAAGCCCATTGCGCTGATAAAAAGATTGATACACTATTTTCTATTTCTCGCATTGCCTTGGCTTCGCAAACGCAAGCCTAATACATATACTGTTTTATGTAGTGATAATTAATGGTTTTTATAACGCAGCCATTTCCATATTTCCTTATACGTTACTTTTTTGCCGTACATTAATATACCGGTTCTATAAATTTTTGCTGATACCCAAGTTGTAAAAAAAAAAGTAATAAATAGGAGTGCTATACTGAGTGAGAATTGCCAAATAGGAACACCAAAAGGCAGACGCACCATCATTATAATAGGAGAAGTAAAAGGAATAAGCGAAAACCAAAAAGAAATATCACCCTCTGGATTATTAATGGTATTAATCATTACAAAAACAGATAATAAGAGTGGAATGGTAACCGGCATCATAAACTGCTGGGTATCGGTATCGGAATCAACTGCAGAACCAATAGCTGCAAATAAAGAAGCATATAGGATATATCCCCCAATAAAAAACACAACAAAAGAAACAATAATCAATTTAAAATTGATATTATCCAATGCCATGATAAAAGTTTTTGCAGGGTCTGCGTTTAATTGTTTCACGGCAGGCTGCGAATTACTAATATTAGTTGCCCCCATAACATCTGCAGCAATTGGGTTTTGATTGATTGCAAAACTTTCTTTCTTTAGCAACACATTATTGGCAATGGTAATAATACCGCCTGTAAGTAGTATCCAAAGAATGAATTGAGTAAGACCCACTGCTCCAATGCCAAGAATCTTTCCCATCATCAAATGAAATGGTTTTACAGAAGAAATAATAATTTCAACCACCCTTGACGATTTTTCTTCCATAACACCACGCATTACTTGCGATCCAAATAAAAAGATGAAGAAATAGATTAAGAATCCTGAAATATATCCGGCAATCATTTTAAACTTTCGATCTTCAATACTGCTTTCCTGAGATTTATTTCCTAACTGTAGCTTCACAATTCGGATTGACACATCTGATTTGACTGATCTGATCAACTCATCGATGTTTTCGATCTGGTGAGTTTTAAGTTTAAACTCCTGTAAATATTTATCAATATGAGTTTTAATATGCGTAGTGGTAAGGATACTAGGCTCATTAAAAGAAATAAATTGCACGGTATTGGATGAAAATACCACGCTGTGCGGTATATATAATATGGCATAATAACCTAAAGATGTAAATTTTTGCTTTAATTCTGAAACAGAAACACCTTCAATATTTTCGAATTCTAAGTGTTTGGTATTAGGTATCAGATTTAGAAACAGCTTAGAGCTATCAATAACTGCAATTTTTCTAACTTCACTATCCTCTACATTGGAAAGCAATGCGGGAGTTATAAAAGATGCAGCAAAAAAAAGTGGTCCTAAAATAGTCATTACAATAAATGATTTCTTTTTAACCCGAGAGAGGTATTCTCTTAGAAAAACCAATTTAATTTTGCGAAGCATATTGCTGATTATTAGAATTTACGGCTGTGATAAAGATATCATTCATTGAAGGTAATTGCAATTGATAAGAAATAATATTCCCCTCTAGTTTTGAAAGTAGATCATAAGCTGATGCATTCTGAGGCATTTTCACCATTAACTCAATCAAATCGCCCTTTCGAGATTGTTCGCACAACAAAAATGCAGGGGGTATTTTTTCTGAAATAGTATCTAAAGGCGTTTCGAGAATAATTTTCGCCATGTTACCTGCAAATTCTTTTTTGATGGCATTTACTTCACCAGAAAGAATATCCTTGCCATTATTTATAAGAGTTAGATGACTGCATAGTTCTTCAACTGAGGCCATATTATGAGTAGAAAAGATAACGGTAGCGCCATTATTTTTCAGTTTAATAATTTCATTTTTTATTTTTTCGGCATTGATTGGATCAAAACCGCTAAAAGGCTCATCAAAAATAAGGAGTTTGGGCTCATGCAAAACTGTAACTATAAATTGTAACTTTTGCTGCATCCCTTTAGATAGCACTTCAATTTTTTTGTTCCGCCAATCTTCAATTTCAAAAAGTTGAAACCATTTTTTCAATCGTATCAATGCAATTTCCTTTGATAGGCCTTTCAATTGTGCCAAATAAAGAGCTAATTCGCCAACTTTCATTTTGCGGTATAATCCTCTTTCTTCAGGCAAATAGCCCATAGAAAAAATATCGTTGGTTTGAATGAGTCTTCCGTCAAAGTAGATAGAACCGTTATCGGGTGCTGTAATTTGAGTTATCATCCGGATAAGAGTGGTTTTTCCAGCTCCATTCGGACCTAATAATCCGTATATAGAACCTCTAGGGACACTAATGCTTACATTCTCTAAAGCTGTTTTTCCTGAAAACACCTTTGTAACAGATTGCGTTTGTAAAATCATAAATTACAATCATTATTCAAATATGCCTCTCATTCTTTGAAAGAATGTTTTTTCACTATTATCGGGATTGGGTGTAAAAGCAGGGTTTCCAACAAACTTTTCAAAAAGTTTTTTATCCTCTTTATTCAGATTTTTAGGAATCCAAACATTTATATTCACGAGTAAATCTCCTCTACCATAACTATTTACTTCAGGAAGACCTTTACCTCTAAGTCGGAATATTTTGCCTGGCTGAGTTCCTGGATCAATTTTTATTTTTAGTTTACCTTCTAGAGAAGGCACTTCAATGCTTCCACCCAATATGGCTTCAGGAATAGTAAGAAATAAATTATAGAATAAATCAGTACCATCCCTAATAAGTTCGGGATGATTTTCTTCAGAAATAAGAACGAGTAAATCTCCATTTACACCACCTCTCCTTGGAGCATTTCCTTTTCCAGAGACGGACAATTGCATTCCCTCTCCTACCCCTGCAGGAATATTTATTGAAATGGTTTCACTTTCTTGAACAATACCTTCACCATGGCAGGTAGTACATTTGCGGGTAATAATCTTTCCTGTTCCACCGCAATGAGAACAAGGAGAAGACGTTTGCATACGACCAAGAATGGTGTTAGTAATTCGGGTTTCCATACCTGATCCATTACAATTCCGGCAAGTTTCATGTCCACTATTTCCTTCAGCTCCAGAACCGGAACATGACTTACAGGAAACATATTTATTTACTTTAATTTTCTTTTCAACGCCGTTATTAATTTCTTCCAAAGTTAGCTTCACCTTTACACGAAGATTTGCACCTTTGGTTACTCTTTGAGAGCTCCCGCGTCCTCCACCAAAGCCTCCAAAACCACCAAAGCCCATATCAGAAAATACATCACCAAAATGGGAGAAGATATCTTCCATATTCATACCGCCACCACTAAAACCACCACCGCCAACACCTGCATGGCCGTACTGATCGTAACGGGCACGCTTTTGATTATCACTAAGCACCTCATATGCTTCAGCTGCTTCTTTAAAATTTTCTTCGGCTGCTTTATCACCCGGATTCCTATCGGGATGAAATTTCATGGCTTGCTTTCGATAAGCCTTCTTTATATCATCAGCTGATGCATTTTTTTGTACTTCAAGAACTTCGTAATAGTCTCTTTTACTCATTTTAATTTTTTTATTCCGCAATAACAACTTTCGAAAAACGAATCACCTTATCATGAAGATAGTAACCCTTTTCAACAACATCAACAATTTTGCCAGACAATGATTTATCTTCAACAGGTATTTTGGTAATTGCCTCATGAACATCTACGTTAAAATCAAGGTTCAAAGCTTCAATTTCTTTAATGCTTCGTTGGTTTAAATATTCCCTGAATTTATTATAGATAAGCAACATTCCTTCCTTAACTGAATTCATATCTTGCGCTTGATCAATACTTTTCAGTCCCCTTTCAAAATCGTCAATAACAGGAATTAAAGATTTTAAAGCATCCTCACTTCCATATTTGAGCAAGTCTGATTTCTCCTTTAATGTTCTTTTTCTATAATTATCGAATTCAGCACTTATTCTAATGTATTTATCCTGCCATTCATTGACTTTAGCCTCCAATTCAGAGATAGTTTCATCTGCAGAAGGAGTATTTTCATCTTCAATAAGTATTTCATTTAATTCGTCTGACAAGTTACCTGACGAATTTTCAGTATCTAAAACATTTTCATCAACAGAACCTGCAATTTTGTCATTCACATTACTTGTTTTTTCCTCTGTCATATTCTTTCTTTTATAAAACTTCATTGAACAATAAGATTTAACTAATCCGATAGCATTATGCAAAGTGCAAAGAAACAATTTTTCTGCCAAACAATTGTTAGCGACAAAATGACATTAATAATTATCTGAAATATTTTTATAAATTTGGGGTGGGTATTCGAAGTATAAATTGTAGAAGTAAAAATAATAAGACAAACATGAAACAGATTCAAATCCTACTTTTTGCTATTTGCCTTACTTCCTTAAATATTTATTCACAGGAAATTTTAGACAGCACTATTATAGATAGAGACAGTATTTACTCCAAACATGAAATAAATGTAAATTTAATTCCATTTATAACAGGATTTGACCTTAACAAAAGTTCGGCCATGGTTCAATACAAATACCACAAGCGAAACGGCGCATATAGGATAAGTTTATACTTGACAGAAAAAGATGAAGAGTATTTAAATGGTTATGATCATCACTTGATTAAATATCAGGAAAGTGGCATTGATACCATGATAATTAGCAGCAGGTATCAGTTTGTGTCTTCAGCCGGCATTATAAATTTGGGTTATGAATGGCATGAAAACATAGGTCAAGACTGGTTGATGTTTTTTGGACTTGACATATTAGGGGGGTATGGTAAAAAAGTAAAAAATGAATACCAAAGCTCGTATGCGCCTGACTCATTAAATATATTACAATTCAATGCCATTAAAACTGAAGTTTCTACATCGTCAGATGCATCGTTTATGCGCTACGGGGGTAATATAACAGCAGGTTTTCGTCATAGTATTAATGATCGTTTTGGAGTGTCATTAAGTATTATGAACAATCTTTATTATGAACACATGTTAAAAAATAACAACAATTTTGGATCGGCATTATATTTTGACCCCCTAAGATTTTTTTTGACAGGCACAGTAATGTTTTAGAATTAATCAAACCTTTTAATATTGGCTCCCAAAAGATTAAGTCGGGCATCAATATTAGCATAACCGCGATCAATTTGTTCAATATTATGAATGATGCTTTTTCCCTGAGCGGATAAGGCAGCTATTAGAAGGGCAACACCAGCGCGGATATCTGGAGAAGACATATTGGTTGGGCGCAATCGGAATCGATTATTAAGTCCAATTACAGTAGCTCTATGAGGATCACAAAGTATAATTTGAGCACCCATATCTATAAGTTTATCAACGAAAAAGAGTCGGCTTTCAAACATTTTTTGATGTATCAAAACACTTCCCTTTGCCTGAGTAGCAATTACAAGAAAAACGCTAAGCAAATCGGGAGTTAAACCAGGCCAAGGAGCATCTGCAATGGTCATAATAGAGCCATCAATAAAAGTATCTATTTCATACTCTTCCTGTTCAGGAATAAAAATATCGTCACCTTGAATTTCGAGTTGTATACCCAACCTTCTAAAGGCAGAAGGAATGATTCCTAGGTTTTCAACTGATACATCTTTGATGCGTATAGAAGACTGAGTCATAGCAGCCAAACCTATGAAGCTACCTACCTCGATCATGTCGGGCAGAATGTAATGCGCACATCCATTTAATTGATCGACGCCACTAATAGTAAGAAGATTTGAAGCTAGTCCAGAAATCTGAGCCCCCATTGAATTAAGCATTTTGCAGAGTTGCTGAATATAGGGCTCGCAGGCTGCATTATAGATTGTTGTAATACCCTTAGCCATTACGGCAGCCATTACTATATTAGCAGTACCGGTAACAGAAGCTTCATCGAGAAGCATATTGGTACCTGTTAGTTTATCGGCCTCAATACTAAAAAAATTATCATTGGGATCGAAATGGAATTTGGCTCCCAGATTAATAAAGCCTTGAAAATGGGTATCAAGTCGTCTGCGGCCAATCATGTCACCACCGGGTCGTGGCACAAAGCCTTTACCAAAGCGAGCCAAAAGAGGGCCAATCACCATAATAGATCCTCGGAGTCTAGCTGCTTTCTTTTTATAGATATCAGAAAGGAGCATGTCCAAGTCAATATTTTTAGCTGTAAAACTATAAACACCCTCTTTGATCTTATCCACTTCAACACCTAGGAGCTTAAGTATTTCTATAAGATTTAAGACATCAATTATTTCTGGGACGTTATAAATAGTAACTTTTTGTGGGGTAAGAAGACAAGCGCAGATAACCTGTAATGCCTCATTTTTCGCACCTTGCGGGAAAATATCCCCCTTTAAACGGGCACCACCATGTACTTCAAAAAAAGCCATTTGGAATTAGAATTTCTTTTTCACTACTTTTAACTTATTGGCGTATCCTCCACCAGTATTTCCAGTATTGCCAGTATTGCCATTATTGCTTTTATTTCCATTGCTATAAAAGCCAGGAGACTTACCTCTATTGTTTTGGGAAGAAAAACTTTTTTGACCATTTTTTGAGGCATTAGAATTTTGCCTACCTTGATTTTGTTTATTTTGATTCTGCTTATTGTTAAGGGGGGCTTCTGCTGCTGGTGCTTTACGAATTTCAGCAAGTAAATCGCGTGTTTCGCTAAGCTTTATTTCTGAAGGGATAACAATTTTACCACGAGACAATTCATTAAGATCCCTAAAAATTTGTAAATCGCTTACAGCTTCTTTGTTCCATGTAAGGTAAAACTTCTTCATCATATTGGCAATCATGATACAGAATGCCAGCCTTTGCTCCATATCTTCCATTTTAAGAGCTTCGTCAATAAGATATTCTACATTTTTTCCATAATGTTTATACCTCAAATTACTTAGCGAATAAGGAACACGACGTGGTTTTTCAAGTATAACTTCTTTTTTAAGTACGGGATATGGTGAATCAATATCGATACTGAAATTAGAGATGATTTGAAGATGATCCCATAATTTATGTTTAAAATCGTTTACATCGCGCAAATGAGGATTTAAATTACCCATCACTGCAATAAGCGATTTAGCTGCACTATTTCGTAGTTCGCTTTCATTGATGTTGGTGGCGTAATTAACCATTTTTTGGATGTTTCGGCCGTATTCAGGAAGGATTAGCTTTTCGCGGCTGGTATTGTAATCAAAATCTGTCATAAATATTAAAAAATATTGGACAAAATTAGTTTAAAAAGACTAAAAAACAAAACAGTATCAATTATTTAATATTTTTAGTTTGGCAAATTTTAGTAAAAGAGTTTTGCTACCGGCATCAATAAATTCAACGGTTGCTTTAGCGTTGGGCATATCTCCTTGAATTTCCACTACGGTGCCACTTCCAAAGTTGGGATGTAAAACCGTCATTCCTATTTTAATTGTTTCAGGGGCATCGGGAACAAAATTAGCATCTACATAAGTTTTTTTTACAGTTGGCGCTGGTACAAGAGGGATTTTAGACGAAGCATGCGATGTCTTTGTTTTTGGTATCGTATTATTATCACTAAATTCAAAGGGTGCATTACTTTCAATCTGAGCACGTTCTGGTAAAATAAGAAAATCTTTGTCTACCTCATCAATAAATCTACTAGGGTGACAAAAAGTTGGCTGTCCCCATTTATATCTGAAATTGGCATAGGAAAACATTGCCTGTTTGCGGGCTCTGGTAAGAGCAACATAAAAAAGTCGTCTTTCTTCCTCTATATCTTGAACAGTACTAAGCGACATGGCCGAAGGAAAAAGTTCTTCTTCAAGGCCAACAATATAGACATAATTATACTCCAAACCTTTTGACGCGTGAATGGTCATTAAACTTACTTTATTTTTATCTTCATCCTTTTCACTGTCAGCATCAGTGAGCAGGGAGACTGTTTCAAGGAAATTATCGATTGTAATAATTTCATCGCCTTGTTTATTTTGGTCAATAAACTCTTTGATACTGTTCATTAAGGCTTCAATATTTTCAATCCTGCTTATATTTTCATAAGTTTTATCTACTTGTAAATCCTGTAAAATACCACTTTGATTGAACACCTGCATGGCATATTCATAAGCATCGCTCATAATAGCCGCATCTTGAAATACTTTAATGAGATTAGCAAATGTCATTATTTTGGCAACTCCCGCTTTTTGCAAACCCACGTCAATGGTCTGAATCATAGAAATGGTTTTCCAAAGAGAGAGTGAATTTGCATAGGCATATGTAGATATCCGATCGAGTGTAGTATCTCCAATTCCTCTTGCAGGATAATTGATAATTCGTTTAAAAGCTTCGTCATCATCGGGATTCACAGACAATCGAAAATAAGCGATAAGGTCTTTTATCTCTTTTCGATTAAAGAAAGACAAACCTCCATAGATTTTATAAGGGATGGATCTTTTTCTGAGAGATTCCTCAAAATTTCGAGATTGAGCATTGGTACGATATAAAATAGCAAAATCGGAATAAAGCGCTTTATCTGCAATTTGAGTTTCCGCTATTTCGTTTGCAACAATATAAGCCTCTTCTTTATCTGTAGCAGCCTCAACAACTTTAATCTTATTACCCATTTCATTAGAAGACCATACATTTTTTTGTATTTGGCCTTTATTCTTTTGAATGATGCTATTAGCTGCTTTAACAATACTCTGGGTAGAACGATAATTCTGCTCGAGTTTAAACAATTGAAAATCGGGATAATCATTTCTAAAATTCAGAATATTTTCAATTTTGGCACCTCTAAAAGAATAGATACTTTGTGCATCATCGCCCACAACTGAAATATTTTTATGGATTCCAGACAATTTTTTAATAATCAAATACTGTGCGTAATTTGTATCTTGATACTCATCAACAAGAATATATTTAAACCCATTTTGATATTTGGCTAGGGTATCTGGTGCATCTCTGAAAAGTATATTTGTATAGAGCAATAGATCGTCAAAATCAAGCGCATTGGCTCTTTTGCAACGAGCCATATAATCAGTATAAACATTCACAATTTCAGCTTTTCGGGCTGTTCTATCAATAGTTATCAACTGAGAATTAGACTGATAAGCATTTGGTGTAATCAGATTATTCTTTGCCCAGGATATACGAGAAGCTACATCAGAAGGCTTATAAACTGTTACATCAAGTTTTCGTTCTTTAATGATAGTGCCTATAAGACTTTTAGAATCAGATGAATCGTAAATAGTAAATTTATTATTGAAGTTGATTTTTTCAGCTTCGGATCTAAGAATGCGACTAAAAATAGAGTGAAAAGTACCCATCCAAAGCTGACGCGCCAAATCGCTACCCACTAAATGGGCAATTCGTTCCTTCATTTCTTTTGCGGCCTTATTGGTAAAAGTAAGTGCCAAAATGGAATGTGCAGGTATTCCGTTACTTAAGAGAAATGCTATTCGATAAGTAAGTACCCTTGTTTTTCCAGAACCAGCACCTGCAATTATCAGAGAAGGCCCCTTATAAGCTTCAACGGCCTGGCGTTGAATTTCATTTAAATCGTTTAAAAAAGCTGCCACTAAGAATGTTTTTAGCAAAAATAGCATGCTTACTTAAAGCAAATGCAAAAGTATCAATGAACTTATCAACAATTGAGCAAATTATTTCTAAACCCTTGACATTAAATTATTAAAAAAGAAATACTACATTTGTGCCAGAAAGATAAAAATGAATGAACGGAAATTGCAATAATCAGATCGAAAAAAACGTTAGCACGAA
>JFJP01005346.1_pt1 | contig 32144 bp, 25 predicted proteins | sample 431651 | NCBI WGS metagenome assembly JFJP01 (sample SAMN02602958, study PRJNA72255) | Microbial mat metagenome, whole genome shotgun sequencing project. | biome: fresh water; feature: sink hole; material: water; isolation source: purple microbial (photo- and chemosynthetic) mats found in... | reverse complement strand
CGCCCGGCTGACGCCGGGCAGACCGAGGCCGGCCATGGTGCGGTTCAGTGCGACTTCGAAGTCGCCCAGGGTGTCGACCATGGTGCCGTCCTGGTTCAACTGAATAGAGTTGGAAAACATGAAATAGAGTTGAAAAAGAAGAGTCCGCCAGATCCGTCAGGAAAAAAATAGAGTCGCAAAAACTTTGCCCGCAGAAACAGCAGAAGACAGAAGCTTTAGGACATGCACTTCGTTACTTCACCAGCTCCATCAACCTGCCAAAGCTGTCCACCACCTCGTACTTGACGTTTTCAGGAGCGAAGCGCTGGTTGATGTCGTTGAAGAACTTGCGGGCGCACTTGATCTTGGTCTTCTCGATCTCGCGCAACTCCATGCTTGACATCGAGCCCTTGGTCTCGGCCACAAAGTAGACGTGTTTGATGGCGCCCTCCTTGAATGAGATGGCCCAGTCGGGGTTGTAGTCCCCCACCGGCGTGGGGATCAGGAAGCCACGGGGGAGCTTGGCGTAAACCACGACGTCGCCGCTGGTGTCCAGCTCCTTCACGAACTGGCGTTCGATGTTGGAATCGGTCAGTACGTAGTCATAAATGTGGCGTTGCAGCTTGTCACCGGCCTTGCTGAAGTCCTGCTTGGTCAGGCCTGCGGTGAAGATGTCGAGGTCGAACTTGTCTTCGACCGGGTCATAGGCCAGGTGCTCGATGATGACGGTGGCCTTCTGCTCATTGATCAAGCGGATGGCCTCGGCAATGAAGCTCTCGGGGTTGGTCTTGAACTGCGCGAAGACCGCGACATTCATGCCCTTCAGAATCTCAGCAATCGTGCGGCGGGTGAGCTGCGTGCCTTCGGCCAGCTTGCCGATCAGGTCGTACTTGACGGCCGAGTGCACCGACAGCCGGTTGACCTCGGTTTCCGTGGCCTTGAGCTTGAACGCTTCCCCCGACTTGATGCCGTCGTACGTCGCAAACTCAGCCTGCTCGCCGCGCTGGATCGTGTACTGCAGCGGCGTCACGCGAAGGCCCGCGTCTTTGCTGTTCATCACCGCGACGGCCTTCTCGACCAACTCGGCCTCTTCAAAGTTAACGCTGTAGGCAGCCTTGCGGTTGATACGGTTCCAGAGCGCTTTGAACTCTTGCCTGTCGAAGTTGGCGTTGAGCGGGTTCTTCTTGGGTTTTCGGTCATCGCCGATCTCTGGGAGCTGGGCCTCGCTGAAAACGCCATCGACCAGCTTGAAGACCTGATCGCCGAGCGGCGCGAGCTCATCGGGCAAGTTGGCCAAGGTTCCGTTCTTCTTATCCTGGTGGTACTTCTCGGTCACGTTGCGCTTCTTGTCCACGTAGCCGTTCTGGATCAGGTAGAACTCGATGTCTGTTGCCTGATCGTCGGTCACCGTGATCGGCCCGGTCGGCGTGGTCACCGTCTTGCCGGCAAAGTACGCTTTGTCCGCCACCTTCGGGCGGGCAGACAGTGAGTCGCTGATGTCCTTCTGCAATGCGGCCACGAAGTCCTTGTAGCTCTCGCTCGCCACCACGGTGAGCACGTTCACCTCATGGACGATGGCGGGATGGTCCATGCGGTCGCCGTGCTGGTTGACGGACAGGCGCAGGCCTCGGCCCACTTCCTGGCGGCGCGAGATCGTGTTGTCGCTGTGCTTGAGCGCACAGATCACAAACACGTTGGGGTTGTCCCAGCCTTCGCGCAGCGCCGAGTGCGAAAAGATAAAGCGCACTGGCTCGGCAAGGCTGAGCAGTTGTTCTTTCTTGCGAAGGATGAGGTCGTAAGCCTCCACGTCATTGGACAGCCCCGCGTTCTCGCCGCGCTTCTCAATGTCCGGGTCAACATCGCGCTTGGTTTTCTTGTCGATGGAGAAGTAGCCGCTGTGGGTCTTTGCAGCGGTGATGCCTTTGAGGTACTTGACGTAAGGCGTCTCGTCCAGGTCCAGCATCTCATTGAGGTACAGGTTGTATTCCTCTTCGAAAATGCGCGCGTACTCGCCCTTCTCGTCGGGCTGCGAGTAATCACGGTACTTGGCCACCTCGTCGATGAAGAACAGCGTCAGCACCTTCACGCCTTGCTGGAAGAGGGCCTGCTCTTTGTCGAAGTGCGCCTTGATCGCCTCGCGAATCTGGATGCGGCGCAGCGCCGCCTCGGTCACGTCGCCAGTGGCATCACCCACCGTCAACTGCAGCCCGTTGGTGAAGCTCAGCGTGTCGGTGTTGGCGTTGATGTCCGACACCACGAAGCCTTCGCAGTACTGGTCTAGCTGATTGGACAGTTCATACAGGTTGTCACCCTTGGACAACTTTCTGACCAAGCGCTTGATGTTGCCGCCCGCCAGCTTCTGCTCAAACTCCACGCGCGCCTCGGGCGGCTTCTTGCTCGAAATCTCGATGGACTGCAGGTACAGGTAGCCCGCCGTGCCGGCCAAGCCCTTCACCGCAATGCCGCGCACGGCGATCTTCTTCACCAGCTTTTGGTTGTAAGCGTCCAGCGCATCGAGGCGGTGAATCTTGTTGTGCGTGGTTTTGTGCGTGGCCGAATAGCGCAACACCATCAAAGCCTTGAACTCCTCCAGCGACTTCAGGGTCTGCGCCCCTTCCATCTTCTGCGGCTCGTCCAGGATCATGATGGGCCGGTTCGCGCTGATCACATCAATTGGGCGGCGCGACTGAAAGTCGTCCAGCACCTCGTAAATGCGGCGGTTGTCTGCCCCACGGGCGGCAAACGCCTGCACGTTGATGACCATGACGTTGATGCCCGCGTCCGACGAAAAGCTCTCCAGGTGGTGCAGCTGCTTGGAGTTGTAGATGAAGAAGCGCGCTCGCCTCTGGTAGGTTTCCAGAAAGTGCTCGGCGGTGATCTCCAGCGACTTGGCCACGCCCTCGCGGATGGCGATGCTGGGCACCACGATGATAAACTTGCTCCAGCCAAAGCGGCGGTTCAGCTCGAAGATCGTTTTGATATAACAATAGGTCTTGCCCGTGCCCGTTTCCATCTCCACGTCCAGGTTGACCCGGGCCACCTTGGTCTTCACCAGATCGTCAGACAGGGGCAGGTTCTGGCCGCGTTGCACCTGCTGGATGCTGTCGAGCAGCTGCAGGTCGGTCAGCGCCAGGTCTGCGTTCTTGAAGCCGGCGTCGGAAAACAATTCCTCGGTGCCCTTTTTGCTCTGGCCAGGGTCGATTCGGTAACTGATGGCCTGCGCCGATGCGGGCGGCTGGCCCTTGAAGCAGTCCACCACGGCTTGCACCGCTGCCGACTGGTAGGCCTGGGTTTTGAACTTGAGTTTCATTCAACATCACCCTCTGAATCCAATTCCTTCTCAATTTCTTCAATCGATGGCAGGTTGGGCTGCAATTCAACGGGCAAGTTCTGTGTGATCGCCTGCTCCCATTCGGCAACTCCAATCGGCTGGCTGTAACCTGAAAGCGCATACTTCGCCACCGTGTGATTCTTTTCCCGGACCAACAACAAACCAATGGTGGGCTTGTCATCGGGGTGGCGCAAAACATCGTTCACGATGTTCATGTACATGGTGAGTTGACTGACATGCCCGGGGTTGAATGCACCGGCCTTGAGCTCTATCACCACATAGCAGCGCAGTTTCAGGTGGTAAAACAGCATGTCAATAAAGAAGTCTTGCCCGCCCACCTCCATTGGCACCTGTCGCCCCACAAAAGCAAAGCCTTGGCCCAGCTCCAGGAGAAACTTTTCGATGTGATCAATCAGCTTGTTTTCCAGATCTTTTTCTTTGCGCACGGGTGCAGTGCCCAAAAAATCAAAAAGATAGGGATCTTTGAAAATGCCATTGGCCAGGTCGGAATCAACCGCAGGCAAGGCCAAAGCGAAGTTATTGGCAGCTTTGCCCATTCTCAGGTGCAATTGCGCTTCGATTTGTAAGGCAAGAATGTCTTTGCTCCAGCCATTTTCTAAAGTTTGCTGTGCATACCAAAGCCGTAGCGGCGGCTCTTGCAGCTTCTCCAGCAAGGTGAGGTTGGTGCGCCAGGGAATTTGTGCAACGGTGCGTTGCATTATTTCGCGGTCAGGCCACGCTTGAGCAAACGCCCGCATGTACTTCAAATTGCGTGCTGAAAACCCCTGCATCGTGGGGAAGGCATCCCGTAAATCAGCGGAAAGCCTGTCGATGATCTTGGCGCCCCACTGGGCCGCGCGCTGCTTTTCCAGGATGGCCAAGCCCAAGTCCCAATACATCAACATTTGCAGCGCATTGGCGGAAAGCAGCGCTTTGAGCCTGTCTTGGCTGATCCGCTGCTTGATGTGGCTTAAAAAATCACCATAGTCAGCAGGCAACTCCAACACCCTGCCTGGGGCGGGCATCACAATGCCCTGCACGCTGCGGTTGTCCTGCCTGTGGCGCTGCTCTTCGGTTTTTTTCATGGCGCACACCCCTCAAATGCATTTCACTTCGGTGGCGGGCGACAGCAGCTTGAAGATTTGCTCCACGTTGATCTTGACCGAGCTGTCTTTGAAGCCCGCGTCGCGGAACACGGCGCGCAGCGGCTGCACCTTGGCCAGCGCTTTCACGAAGTCTTCATCCACGCCGCCTTGGGCGTCGAAGCAGGCGGCCAGCGCGTTGCCGTCCACCAGGAATACGTCTTTGCCTTGGATGGTCTGCTTGGCGATGGGCAGCGCCAGGTCAACGCCCCAGTCGAGCATCACCTGGAACAGCAGGTCTTCGGCGGTGCGGTCGGGTTTGATGTTGTCGATGAACAGGTCGAGGTTGGGCTTCTCCAACGCATCGGGGGCGTAGTAGACGTCGGCCATGTTGGACGTGTCGATTTTGAGAACGCGAAAGCCGGTGTCTAAGCTGGCGCCTGTAAAGTCTGCAGCGACCTTCTTGCCTGCGCGACGAATACGCTCTTTACTCACCTCGGCAATGGTTTTGTAGCCAACCTCGAACGCTTCTGATTTCTCACCTATCTCTTCCGGTAATTGAATCATTACGTATTTCCGAGATGAGCCATCAACGCCATTTGCTGCAATAGTTGCATGCGCCGTAGCTGCCGACCCAGCAAAGAAATCCATCACTAAATCATTTTCCTTGGTGGTCATTTCCACTAGCGCCTGGATAATATTTTCATCCTTCGGAAAATCAAAAACATGCGCTCCCATCAAAGCATCAAGTCGAATTGACGCGCCACGACCATCTTGGTAGAAAACGCTGTAAGCGGCCTCTTTATTTGCTTCATGAAGATATACCTTCAATGTCGGCCGCGTTTTTTCGTCTGCGCCAAATCGAATACGATCATCCGCAAGCAGCTCTTTCATGCGCTCCGGGGCAAATGACCAGCCATTAGAATGCATATTCACCGGTTTTTCAGTTACCGGATGAAGAATGTCATAGCGCGAACGCGATGTAGGCTGAGGCTTGCGAAGATCGCTCGCAAAATAGATCCCGCGCTTGTCAACGTATTGATAGTGCTTATGTCGCTTGCTTGGGTCGTTGTCAGATAGACTGCTGTACCATTTTCGCAAGCCGGCCTCGACCGCAGAATCATCACCACCGAATTGACGACGAAGTTCCGAATAGGTTTTCTCTATTTCGGCGAGACCTTTTTTCAAAACCTGCCATGATGTTCCGCGCTCTTTAAGAGCAGCCATGCTGCGTGCAAAGCAAATGATGTATTCATGTGATGCTGAAATAAAGCGCGAGTCATTCTTTCTCCCGGCAGCCCAAACCATCGTGCCAACAAAGTTCTCTGCACCAAAAACTTCACCAGCTACACTTTTTAAGTTCTCGAACTCCGCATCATTAATTGAGATGAAAATGGCGCCATCGTCTTTAAGCAGCCCCCTGGCCAGACGAAGCCGCGAGTAAATCATCGAGAGCCAATCAGAATGAAAGCGGCCATTCGATAGCACATTCGCTACCAGCCGATTTCCCTGGTCATCAACTTGATTCGAACGGTGTAAATATTCATCCGTGTCTTCCGCAAAATCATCCTCATAGATGAAGTCATTCCCCGTGTTGTATGGCGGGTCGATGTAAATCATCTTCACCTTGCCCAGATACGTTTCCTGCAACAGCTTCAACGCATCCAGGTTGTCGCCCTCAATAAACAGATTCTTGGTGGTGTCAAAGTCCACGCTTTCATCGCGACAAGGCCGCAACGTCTTGGCAATCGGCGCATTGGCGGTCAGCAAGGCCTCGCGCTTGCCCGGCCAGTTCAGGTGGTAGCGCTCCTGCGGCCCTTCGACAATGGACTCCGACAGCTCCTGCCGCAATTGGTCAAAGTCCACCGCCAGCTTCACGCTGCCGTCTTCGCCCCTGGCCTCGGTCACGCAGCCGCGAAAAATTTCTCGGAGTTGAGCAATGTTGTCTTGCGTGAGGTTGGGCGAGTGCATCTTCAGCTTGTTCATCGTGTCAGTCCGTGTCTTTGGGGGCGTGTTTCAGCTCGGCAAACTTGGCGGCCATCGTGGGGTTGCCCCGGGTGAGTTTCTTGATGGTCACGTCTTGCGCTTTGTCGTTGGCCAGCCGCAGGTTGCGGTCTGCGCCCAGCAAGGCGTCTTTGGTTTTTTGCAGGTGGGTGATCGACTTGTCGATTTCGTCAATCGCCTTTTCAAAGTTTCTGGACGCCAGGTCGTAGTTTCTGGCGAAGGCGTCTTTGAAGGTGTCGAGCTGGGTCTCGAAGTGGGTGATGTCGATGTTTTGCGACTTCACCAGGGCCAGCTCGGTTTTGTACTTGAGCGTGTTCAGCGCGGCGTTGCGCAGCAGCGTAATGATGGGTATGAAGAACTGCGGGCGCACCACGTACATCTTGGGGAAGCGGTGCGACACGTCCACGATGCCGGTGTTGTACAGCTCGCTCTCGGGCTCCAGCAATGACACGAGCACGGCGTATTCGCAGCCCTTCTCAGAACGGTCTTTGTCCAGCTCTTTGAAGAAGTCTTCGTTTTTCTTCTTGGTGGCGGTGGTGTCGCTTTCGTTCTTCATCTCGAACATGACGGACACGATTTCGGTGCCCGCTTCGTCTGCGTCTTTGAAGATGTAGTCGCCCTTGCTGCCGCTGCTGGCGTTGTTGTCTTTTTCAAAGTAGGCGCGGGGGAAGGCGGTGGCGCGCAGGCGGTTGAACTCGGTTTCGCAGTGCTGCTCCAGGGTTTCGCCCACCATCTTGGTGGAGAGCTTGGCCTTGAGGTCTTTCAGGCGCTCGATGGCGTCTTCGCGCTCCTTGATCTGGAGTTCGTACTTTTCTTTGAGTGACTGCTCGGCCAGGCGCTTTTCCAGCTGGGCTTGTTCAAAGCGGTTTTTGAACTCGTCGCGCTGCTTTTCCACCGAGCTCAGCGCTTGGGTGACGGCGAGTTGCTGGTCTTTGGTGGCGGCGTCCAGTTGCGCGCGCAGGGCTTGGATTTCGGCGGCGCTGGCGGCAGCGGCCTGCTGCAGGTCGGCCATGCGTTGGGCATGAGACAGCGCGGCAGCGGCTTGGTTGTCGCGCTTGGTTTGCTCCAGCTGGTGGGCCAGCGCATCGCGCTCCTTTTCGGCGCTGCTCAGTGCCTGGGCCACCGCCAGTTGTTGCGCTTGGTTGGCGGCCGCCACTTTGGCTTGCAGGGCCTGTATTTCCGCATCCTTGGCTGCGGCTGCTTTTTGCAGTTCGGTAGCCAGCTGCGCCTTGGCCAGCTCCACGGCGCTTTGCTTGTCTTTTTCAGCCAGCTCCAGCCTTTCGTGCAACTGCTGCTCAAAAGCGCCGTCGCGCACCTGCTTCAAGATGTCGGCATAGCCCGCCTCGTCGATCTTGAAGGCCTTGCCGCAGTGGGGGCAGATGATTTCATGCATGGGTAAGGTCCTTGGTGTGACTGCCCTGAGCGGTGAGGTCGCGGGCAAACCAGAATTCAATGCCTTCATCGGGCAGGCGCTGGCTGAGTTCGTCAAAGCGGGCTGTGAGCTGGGGCACGAGTCTGTCGGTCATGCGGTGAGTCCCTGAAGTTCGTTTTGGAGTTGGCGCAAGGTGGCGTTTGCCTCCACCTTGCGATTGAACTGCTTTTCTTTGGCCAGTTGGGTCTGTGCCCGTTCAATCTCTCGCTGCTTGGCAGTGGCCTGCTCGGCGCGGCTGACCAAAGCGCCCATGTGTTCGCCGGAGCGTAAGGCCAACGGGATGAGTGTTCGCAGCAGTTGCCCATACAAGCTGGCAAGGTCCAGGGCCAGCGGCAGCGGTGCGCGCTCGGCCGTGGCGGGCATCCAGCCTGACTCGAAGTAGGTGGAGCAGACCCAGTTTGCCGAATCGGTTTCGCTGGGCCGCTTGTAGGCAGCGGCGACCTGCGATCTGGCTTCGGCGCCTTGGCCGTGAGTCAGCTCGAAGATGATGGGGAACTGAATCGCGCCGTCGATGCACCGAAGCACGTCGCGGTGCAGCGCTGGCGTCTTCAGCTGGATCGCGAAGATTTGAATCTCTGGCACGCCCGGTTTTGCGGCGAGGTTGATCGTTTCTGGCGCCAGCTTGTAACGCCAGACGATTTGCTCCACCTGCTCCACGAACAAGTCTTTCAAACGGGTGTTGGCACCGCTACGCTCGTAAATCTTGTTCTTGGGCAGCGGGCGACCAAATTCGGCTTGCTTGGGGTAGGCGAACAAGGCGCTGGGCAGCGAACTCACTCCGCCTCCTGAATCACCAGGAAGGTGATGAGTTCGAAGTCGTCCAGGCCAGCAATGGTGTTGGTCAGCGCCGTGGTCTTGCCGCCGGTGAACAGGCTGTCCAGGTCTTTCTCTTCTTTCACATCGATCATGGAGCGAATGGCCTTGCCCAGCAGGTCGGAATACACCTGCATCTTTCGGCCCTCGGCGGTCTCTTGATTGAACAAATCACAAGCCTGCGCGATGGGTTTCTCCTGCCCTTTGCAGCAAGTGCGAACCAGGTCCAGCAGGCGCTTGACCTCGGTGTGGTCGTGCACCACATCGCCCGCGCGGTTGATGTAGACGAGGTAGTAGGGGTGAAGGCGGTTGTGCTGGGGAATGTGCGTTGGTGGGTTCACGCCCGCATTGACGTTGCGCAGCGTGAAGATCACGCCCGGATGCAGGCCCATGGCGGGCTTGGCTGGAACCACTGCATGCATGCCGGAGGGCACGTTGCCGATCTCGCCATGCTCCCTGACGTAGTTGAGCAGGTCCATGCGGAAGTCGTTGAGGCCGAGGTCGGTGATGGACACGCCGGTCTTCAGGTCTTCCAGCTCGATCACTTCGTCTTGCAAGCGCCGAAGCTGTTCCTTGCGGTACGACACGTCGTTGGCCTGGGCCGAGAGCACGTTGTCATCGCCGGTGGCGGAAACGTCCGCAATCATCATGCGGCTTTCCACCCGCTCCTTGAGGTTGATGTACTCGTCAAGGGAGATGTCGGGCCAGTAGTTGACCAGCTGGATGCTGGTGTTGGGTGAGCCGATACGGTCCACACGGCCAAACCGCTGGATGATGCGGACAGGGTTCCAGTGGATGTCGTAGTTGATGAGGTAGTCGCAGTCTTGAAGGTTCTGGCCTTCAGAGATGCAGTCGGTGCCGATCAACAAGTCCACCTCGGCAGGCTCGGTCGGCAGCACCACGGCTTTCTCTTTGGAGCGCGGCGAAAACAGCGTGAGCAGCTCTTGAAAGTCGTAGCCCTTCTTCAGCGTGGACTTTGGCCCGCCTTTGCCGGTCACCTTGGCGGTGTGCAGCCCTTGCACAGCCAGCAACTCAGGGGCGAGGTTGGCGAAGAGGTAGTCGGCCGTGTCTGCAAATGCCGTGAAGATCAACACCTTTTTGTTGCCCGGGTTGATCGGGTTGGCGATCTTGTTCAGCACGAGCGCTTTGAGGTGCTGGAGCTTGGCGTCGTCCTCCGGGGTGATCTTGGCCATGGAGGCCAGCAGAGCGTCGATGACTTCGAGGTCTACCTTGAGATCGTGCTGCCACGACGGTAGGTCCATGTCGGCGAGGCTGATCTTCACCTTGCCGCCGATACGTCCAGATTCGTCCCCGCTGTCGTCATCGAGGATGGGCAAATCGTCTTCTTCAGCGTCCAGGTTTTCCAGCGCTTCCGTGAGGTCGCCGACGCTGGTTGCCACGCCCGACTGATTGAAGGCGGTGATCTTCGCGAGGGTGTCTTGATGATTGCGGCGCAGGGCATTTAAAGTTAACCGAAACGACTCGACGGAGCTTTCCAGCCGTTTGAGCAGGTTGACCGTCATCAGAGCCTGCAAGCTTTTCTCACGGTCGGCTTGCTTGAGGGTGCCTTTGCTGCCGACATTGGTGTCATAGGCCTCTTCGTACTTCTTGAGGCGGCTGGGCAGGATGTAGCTGACAGGGGCGTACACCGCCAGCTTGAGCAGGGACAGCTGAGCGAAGATGTCGTTAAAGCCCATCGCGTCTGACCGAGCGGTCAGCGGACTGTGAAAAGACAGTGGCTTGCGGCGCTCGGGAAACTGGCCGATGTCCGTGGTGTCGTAGAAGGTCTGGATGTGCTTGCGCGAGCGTGCGATGGTCACGCTGTCGAGCAGTTCGAAGAAGTCGAAGTCGAGCGAGTCCAGAATAGCTCGGGCGGTGCGTTCTTCGGGGGGCAGCTTGGCCCACGCATTGAATGAGGCTTGTGCCCCACGGAAGATTTCTTCAACGCTTTTGCCAGTCTTGAGCTTCTTGCTGAGGTTTTCCGAGTCACCCTCATAGGCCAGAGCCAGCTGATTGCGCAGGTCGGCAAATCGGTTGTTGACCGGGGTGGCTGAGAGCATCAGCACCTTGGTCTTCACGCCTTCCTTGATGACCCTGTTCATCAGCTTCTGGTAACGGGTCTCCTTGTCCTTGAAGGCATCGTTGTTGCGGAAGTTGTGGGACTCGTCGATGACCACGAGGTCATAGTTGCCCCAGTTGATCCGGTTCAGCGGGGTGCCGAAGGATTCGCCGCTGGTACGGCTGAGATCGGTGTGGCAAAGGACGTCGTAGTTGAAACGGTCCTTGGCGAAGATGTTGGTCTTGAGGTTGCGGTTGTAGTTGAGCCAGTTGTCGGCCAGCTTCTTCGGGCACAGCACCAGAACCGACTTGTTGCGCAGCTCGTAATACTTGACGACGGCCAGCGCGGTGAAGGTTTTGCCCAAGCCCACGCTGTCGGCCAGGATGCAACCGCTGTAGGTTTCCAGCTTGTTGATGATGCCGGTGGCCGCGTCCCGTTGGTAGTTGAAGAGCTTCTTCCAGATCAGCGTGTCTTGGTAGCCGGTGCGGTCGTTGGGCAGAACGTCTTCGTCGATGTCGTCCAGGAACTCGTTGAAGATGTTGTAAAGCATCATGAAGTAGATGCTTTCGGGCGAGTTCTCCTGGTAGACAGACGCGATGTGCTCGCAAATTTGCGCGGTCACGTCCTCCAGCTTCTCGGGGTCGTTCCAAATCTGGTCGAACAGGCTGAGGTAGGTGGCGGCAAAGGCGGGCTCGTCCATCTTGTTGACGAGGTTCGACACGGCATTGCCTTGCTGGTAGCCCAGGTCCACCGCCGTGAAGCCATGCAAGGGCATGTAGGCGGTAGTGGCAGTGTCGCTGGCCTGCACACAGGCAAACGGCTGCATGGGTGCCTTGGTACGGTTGCTTTTGAATCGGGCCTTTCGGCGCATCCAGTCGGCACACTCCTTGGCGATGGCCCGCTGGGTCAGCTTGTTGCGAAGCTGGATTTCGAACTCGCTGCCGTACAGGCTGCGCTCGCGGTCCTGCTTGGGAATGTGGAATTCCTTGCGCTCCTTGCGAATCTTGTCAGTGACCTCGCTGGCGGTGAACGTGGGCGACGTGAAGATGAAGCTGAGTTCGTCGATCTTTTCCAGCTCGGCCTTCAGGGCCTCGAAGGCGTACATCGAGAAGCACGAAGCGGCGATCTTGAGCCGTGCCCTGGGCTTCAGCGTCGCCTTGAGGTCGTCACCCAGCAGGCGGGTGATGTTGTCAATCAGTTCCATGTTTCTTCTTGCGCTCCCCAGCGTTGAGTTGTGCCCCAGACTCGGCCTCCAAACCATGCTCTTTCGCATAGGCCAGAACCAGAACCTCAACCATGGAAGCGACTGAACGGTGCTCCCGTTCCGCCGCCAGCCTCAGCATGTTCTTGATGCCGGCTGACGTGCGGATGGACAGCGTTTCGTCTTTCAGCTGTTTCATGGTGAACACCCAAGGGCTACGGCGGCTTCAATGTACTGCGTTTCGCAACATGGACAGGCGTGGCGGGTGCAGTTGGCTTAAGGTCACCATCGAACGCCTCTTCTCATACCAGTGCGCCGCGATACCGTGCGCCTCAGCACCGCTGTTTTGCTCCAAGCCAAAGTTGACTCACTGGTCGAGTAAGTTGCGCATGCGCCCTGTTGAACTTGCTCCCGCATCCTAAGTTACGCGCTCTCATTTGCCTCATTTGCCTCATTTGACACAACGAACACGTGCCCTCTGGATCAGTAATAGCGCTGCCGCCCATTGATTGGGATCTAAAATTAATTCTATTGTTGCAAACAATATACCAATCGACAGCAGCTATTATATCAAAAATAAATTAGTTGAAATTTCTGCGAAATTGAAGTCCACTGACCACATTGAAATCAATTTGATCAAAGTGCAAGACTTCACCCCTGACGACCTGCGGCGTGCCAAAAACGCGTTCTATGCTCGTGGCGAACGAATATCCGAGTGGGCGCTTACACACGGCTTTAGTACAGCTATGGTTTACAGCGTACTCAACGGTCGTAGTCAGGGGCGGCATGGGCAAGCGCATCTGATTGCTGTTGCGCTCGGACTTAAAGCGTCGCCGGTCACCGGCACGAGAAAGGGATCCCGACCTTAAAGCAGCCCTGCTCACTTACCCTTTTTCGCCAGAAAAAAAGAAGGCCAATCCTTGGAGGGATTGGCCTTCAGGCGCAACTTGACGAATCAAGGTTGGAGCACCTAGTTGGGAGTATCCCCAGCGCAAGCCGTCAAGTCAAGCCTCTGGCTCTTTTATTCCACGTCTCGAAGGGTGGCTGCAGCACAGCCGCGCCCAACGCCGACAAAAGAGAAACGCTTGATGAATTGGAAAGCATCTCACTTTGCCCCGGGCGCGTTCGCTCATGCAAAAAAACCACCCCCGGCACAGACGGGGAAGATGACCCAGAAAAAGCTCACCGCCCTGATCCGAGCTGGCTATGGTCAAGGCCATTTCCATCGCTACAAGCCATGGCTGCGCGTCACAAAGCGCGACTACTCGCCCAACAGCAATGTCGGCCACTTGCCGGGAGTCAACCTGGCGCGACAGCACCACTACCGCGCCCACGCTGAACGCAACAGCATCCAAGTTGCCAAATGGCTGGGTGCCGTCGACGTGCGTGAGGCCTTCCCGGTGTGGCCTTGGCCACATCCCCACCCTGGTATCGGATTACCAGGCTTTGAAGGCTCTCCGCGACTGGCTGGCCTGCTGAACATCGCGAAGAAAGCAGGGATCCTTCATGGCAACTTTCCCGGCACGCGAATCCCCTATGTCGCCACGATCGATGAACTCACGACTTGGCAGGATGCCGAGGGAAACTACTTTTTGGTGGCCCTTGAGAACAAGTCTGAAGAAGTCACCTATCAAGAGACGTTGATCTCGCGCGCCAAAGAACGCTTGGAATTGACCCGCCGCTACTGCTCTGAGGCTGGCATCCAGCACCGCATCATTCACGCTGAAAACCTGCCAGCCGAACTGGTTGTCAACCTCGACCTGCTTGAACCCAGGCTGACGAATCAGCAGCAGCACCGAGTCGTTGAATCAGCGATCTACCGATCGGTCGTAGAGGCGCTCACAACGCATGGCCTTCAGTACAGCCCAAACGAGCTGCTAGATGAAATTGGTCGCGAACAAAATGCATCAGACGCTGAACTGACCACCGCGCTTCATCTGGCCCTGTGGCGCCAGGATGTCGACCATGACCTCCGCCATCCCCTCCGGCCATGGGAACCACTGATCCAGGGCGGTCAAACATTCAAAGACGCTCTGTTCCAAGCATGGGCAAAGGGGAAGGCATGACCCCCCCATTCCTCCCAATGGATGTTGTCGACAACGCCCACGGCGGCAAGGCTCTTTCCGGCAGGGTCCGAATCTTGGGGTGGGATCACATCAGACCCACCGACATTGATGAAAAGAGCGGCTACGAGCCAAGCATCTGGCTCATTGATCTCGCTCGCAACGCCAAAGCGAAAGGCACCCAACGCAAAGGTTACTTCAGCGCACCGTACCGTGAGCCGCTGTCGAAGTTCGTGCAGCTCGCAGCCGACTCGGCGATTTTCGTGCTGAAGCTGCGGCCAGATGTGAAGCTCAGCATGACTGACGCAGATCGCTTGGCGACATGCCGCAAAGAGCGTCACCGCGAAGGCATGCTGAAGTCCTTTGTCGATCGAGACGTTCGCTATGAGGCGATTCTGCCGTTGCTTCGGGCACCGGGGACTTCTGCGCTTCTCCCAATCTCAACACTCTTAGAGGAAAAGCTCCTGGGTAGCCGTATCGCAACGCGAGCAAAGGAGTTGAGCCGCAATCCGTGCACGCTCTACAACTGGCTGCATCGGTACATGGCCGGCGGGTGTCAAAAGAACGCCTTGCTCAGCAACTACGACCGTTGCGGCAATCCCGGGAAGCCAAAGCCTCAAAACAACAAGCTGGGCAGATCCACCCGCCTCTTCAAGTGCGGCGAGGTTCCAAGTCGAGGATATCCCCTGAGTGACGACGACAAGCAAAAGCTTGCGTGGGGCTACAGGCTAATCAACCATTCAGTGCCCCCTGTAGATGCCTACCTCTTGACATGTGCAACTCACTGGGCAGATCACTCCCAGGATGAGAGAGAGGAGGAAGGGCCTCGATTGTTCGAGCGCCACCTGCGTCCGACGTTCGCGCAGTTCACTCGATGGGGCCCGTTGCTCACCCACAAAACTGTCACCGAAATGCTTCTTGGCTCAGTCAAGTGGGACCAGAAGACCTCGTCGAATGGTGGCTCAGAGCAAGACAGTGTCGGAGCAGTTGGCCAGTCCTCTCAATTCGACGGGACTTCAACAGACGTGTATCTCGTCTCTCACCGATCCCGGCTGAAAAAGCTCCCGCCAATGACACGTCTGATTCTGAAAGAGGGGCGCTGCGGTCTGATCTACGGCCTCTATTGCGGGTGGGAAGCCCCATCTGCAAAAACTGCACTCCAGGCGATTCGGCATGGAGCGATGCCTTCGAAGGTGGCGTGGGCGGCCAGGTTCGGCGTGAGCATCCCCGAAGGGGCCATTCCAGGTCTGCTGGCCAGATCGCATCTCGCAGACAACGGCGAACTCAAAGGGGAGAAGCAAAGTGAGGCGGAGCTTCAGTTCGGATTTGGCCTTGACGTCGCTCCTGTCATGTCCGGCCACAAGAAGGGTGGCATCGAGTCGCAGCACCACAGCGACCACAAGCTGCTGGATCATCGCTTGCCTGGAAGCACACGTGGGAAGCAGCGAGAGCGCGGACAAGATCATGCTGCCCACCATGCCCTTTTCAACTACTACGAATACATGGTGGAGTTGATCCACCACATCGTCCATCACAACACCGAAGAACTCGTTCCTCATCTTGCCCCTGACGACATGCTGTTGGCCGATCCTCCTATCGAGCTGACCCGGGTGAATATCTATCGCTGGCTCTGCGAGCGCAGACTGAACGTTTCCATTCCTGTCGACTACGAAGCACTAAGCGCTTTCACATTGCCAGAAGTTGAGGCCGTCATCCACAAAAACGGTATCTATCTCGAAGCGAAGATCCATGGTCGAAAGATGTTGTTGCCGTACTTGAGATACACGAGCCCCGAGCTGGTGGCAACGGGATTGTTGTCACAAGTCAAGCAAACCGGCACACCCCTTCACGTGCGCATCAAGATGGATCAAAGCGACCTGTCGCAGGCATGGCTGCCCACCAAAAATGGGTTGATTCGCATAGCAACCAGTCAAAGAAACAAGACCATCCGCACCAAGCTGACTCTGCCTGAGTGGATCTCCTTTTGGGAGGAGAAAATTCTCCGTTCAGACTTGGCCAAAGGAAAGGAAGAACAGGAGCGCGTCAACACGGTATTGCGCCGAATGGCAGTCACAACTAAGGCTGCTGCAGAAGTTGAAGAAGAGGTCGCAGCGCAAGGGAAGCGTCCCTCAAAGAAGGACGCCATACGCAACCTGGACAAAAACAGGGAAGACGAACTGGCCCTGTTAAGGGCTCAGGAACTGTCCTCTTCGGAAAGACCCAAGGAGGTCACCGAAAGTGCAGTCGATGTCAACTCCCTCCCGTTCGAGCCTTCTGCGGCTGACGACGTGATGGATGCTTTCTACGCGCGACGGGAGCACGCATGAAGCCGGGTGGTGGGCTGAGGCCAGAGTTGTGCCTGGGTCCGAATCCATTCATTGAGGCGCTTCCTCCTCCAATTCGGTTCGAAGACCTTCCCGCAACTTTGATGCGATCCCCCCTCAAGGATGTTCCTTGGAAAACACTCGACGCTGCGGATCGGGACAGCTTTCTCAACCTCTCGCAGGACCACTTCACGTCGACGGCCCACGTCATCGAAGCGGCAGCCGGCGTCCAGCAGCTTCTGCGCAGGACTCTGGTCATGCGCAACCCCGTTACGAATGACGAGCGGCGCAGGGTCAACCGTGTTGGCCTGGCCGAGAACAAAGCGGAAATGAGGTTGTTGCCCAGACTGGATGGTGCCGGAGCCGTTGTTGCCGGCATGACCGGGATGGGCAAAACGGCGGTCCTCAGGCGAATTCTCGAGTGCATCGCACCGGAGCAAGTCATCGACTACGGAATGTCGGAGGCGTGTGGCTGGTACCGCTTGAAGCAATGCGTCTACCTCCACATAGACCACCCAAGCAACGGCACGCGCGGCGGCCTGCTGAAACGGATTTTGGAGCATTTGGACTACGCGATTGGCACGAGCTACGTGGACGAACACCGACGAACCAGCAACTTGGACTCCTTGATGGTCGTCGTTTCCAAGTTGCTGACGATGCATCGAGTTGCCGTTGTCGTCATCGATGAGAACCAGCAGACAACACTTCAGGACAGTCCATGGCGTGTGGAGTTTGCACTCTTCCACCTCATGCTCATGAACCTTGGGATCTCTGTCGTCCTGGCAGGTAACCCACTGGCTTTTGAGTATCTTCAGATGTTCAGCCAGGTCGTACGGCGCTTCAGCGTCGGCGGAATACACCGCTTTCAACCAGCATCAAGTGTTGAAGAGAAATGGTGGCAGAAGCACTTTGTGCCACAGGCGCGGGGGTTCTCCTTGGTCGAAAACTGGAGCATCGATTCAAAGCGACGTGCAGAACTCGAATATGAAAACAGCGCAGGAAATCCTGGACTTTTCGCCGCCTATCACTGCGAGGTGCAGCGCGTCGCTCTGCGCAGAGGTGGTCCCACGGCAACAGTGACGGAGACCGACTACCTTGCAGCAGCGCGATCACCTCACTACATCGAGGTTAAGCAAGTTGCACTTGCGATCCGCATGGGCTCCACGCCCTCCCAACGCCACTTCCTTGACCTTCCTGCTGCAGAAGTGTTCAACACCAACACACTGGGGCAAGGGGCGCCATTCTCTCCTCCGACATTGCCATCAGATGCCAGCTTTTCAGCTGCAAAGCGGCTTCTCACCAACTACGCGACGCAGGAGACAAAGAAGAGAAACAAGCTTTTAGGTCAGCTAGAAAGTCTAAAGAATTTGGACAAAGAAGACGTTCGTGCACTGGGAATTACGGAGGATCTGCTGTCAGAAATGATGCGAGTTGTTTCTTTCGATGAAAAGCCCAGTGTCAGAAAGAAAACGGACATGGGCACGAAAGATGATGAGCGCTGACTACATGCGTCAAGATGCCGGTATGGGTTGGCGAGGCCCTCTGCCTGACATCATTCAGGATGAAACGATCTACAGCTGGTGCGCAACCACTCATGTGATGTCATGCAGTCCCAGCAGCTCCGCGACTGGGACTGCTTTGCTTGGATCCTCGCACTCAACTCGCCAGCACGATCTCCCTGCGAGCATCTCGGGTCTTCCATTGGCGCAAGGGAGAAGTCCCACCGATTTGCTCGTCCTCTTACGCAGACACACCATCGCTGGGTACTACCTGCCGTTTCTCAGTTGCGAGAGACAAGCCAAGGTAGCGGCCGATGCGTCAGTGAAAACGAACGTGCATTGGCGCCGGCACGTGAGCGGGGTTTCTCGGAGCCTCCCCACGGAACACCCCTTGAAGTGGTGTCCCCGCTGCATGAGTGATGACACACGCACCATTGGGAGGGCCTACTGGCACGTGGAATGGCAGTTTCCTACGAGCTGGATTTGCGTTCACCATGAAACTCCGTTGTCCACGTTTCCGGGTCGCAGCAAGCGCTGGGTTCTGCCTCACCATCTGCCCACTGTGCAATTTGGTGGCGCACTCTCCAACGACGATGTCACGGCGGCTTCAGCACTGGCTGCTGTTGGTGCCGTTCTGAGAACTCTTGATTTCATTGACATGGGTGCGCTGCGCATCGCAGCGCTCGATCGCCTGCGGAGTCTCGGTGTTATTCACTCGCATACCAAGTCGAGCTGGTTGACGACAATTACCCTGGCCGGTTGACGACAACTATCTTGGCCGGTCAGTGACATGTTCCGGGCAGGTCCGGGAGGCGGGGCTACCGTTGAACCTTCGAAGCCCATCGAAGGTAGGCGGCATGCCCGGCAAGAGAATCACGGACCATCAAGTGCACAAGTACAAACAACACCGCAACCAGTTCAACCAGGTGGCAGCTGCCGCCAAAGCCGGTATCAGTGAGCGCAGCGCCAGGCGCATTGATGACGCGCAAGCCCTCCCTTCGCAACGGCCAGCGCGCAGCTGGCGCACCCGGGCAGACCCTTTGAGTGCGGTGTGGGACAGCGAGGTCGTCCCGCTGTTAAAGGCCGATGTCAAACTCAACGCCGTCACACTGCTCGAAGAACTGCAACGCCGCGACCCCGGCCAGTGGGATGGCAGTGTGCTTCGCACCCTACAGCGCCGCGTGCGCCTGTGGCGCGCCCAGTTCGGTGCCGAGCGCGACGTCTACTTCGCCCAGGAACACCCGCCGGGGCGACAGGGCCTGTCGGACTTCACGGTGGCCGATGCGCTCAAGGTCGAGATTGATGGCGCCATGTTCCCCCACCGCCTGTACCAATTCGCCCTGGCGCATTCCGGTTGGCGCCACGTCACCGTCATCGATTCCGGCGAGAGCTTCATGGCGCTGTCCACCGGCCTGCAGGCCGCGCTGTGGGCCTTGGGCGGTGTGCCCGAAGAGCACCGCACCGACAGCCTGTCGGCGGCATTCAACAACCTGGGCGAACAGGATGAGCTAACCCGGCGCTACGAGGACCTGTGCCGCCACTACGGACTGCGCGCCACCCGCTGCAACCCGGGCCAGTCCAACGAGAACGGCTCCATCGAATCGCGCCACGACTCGCTCAAGACCGCGCTCGACCAGGCCTTGCGCCTGCGTGGCAGCCGCAGCTTCGATGCCCGAAGCGACTACGAAGCCTTTGTGCAAACCATCGTGCAGCGCATGAACCTGCGCTGCGCCAAGCTCCTGGTGGCCGAGCGCGCCATGCTCAAACCCCTGCCGGTGCGACGCACGGCCGAGTACGAGGAGATGCCGGCCCGGGTCAGCAAGTACGCCATCTTCACCTTGAAGGGCGTGCAGTACAGCGCACCGAGCCAACTCATCGGCCATCGTCTGATGGTGCGCCAATATGCCCAGCACATCGAAGGCTGGCTCGGGGGCCAGTGCGTGCTGCGCCAACCCCGGGCCAAGCCGCAGGAGGGCAACCGCCCTGGGCGCTCCATCGACTACCGCCACCTGGTCGGCGCCTTGAAGCGCAAGCCCGGTGCGTTCGCGCGCTGGGTGCTGCGCGATGCGGCCTTCCCGCGTGCCGTGTACCGCCAAACCTGGGAGCGCCTGTCGGCGCAGAGAGCGGAGCGCGAAGCCTGCAAAACCATGGTGGGCCTGCTGGTGCTGGCTGCCGATGGACACGAGGCCCAACTGGCCCAGGAGCTGGAGCAGTTGCTGGAGCTGGACCAGTTGCCCGACCTCGAGGCCTTGACCGCGTTGCTGGCACCGCCCAAAGGGGCGGTTCCAGAGGTGGTGGTGACACTGCCCGCACTGGCCATCTATGACGGCCTGTTTGAGGTGGCCCGATGAGCGCGGCGTCCATGACAACGCCAGCGGCGACAACAACCACGCTCGCGCCAACGTCGGCCCGCCTGGGCGCGATGCTCACCGATTTGCGCATGCCCACCATCAAGCGGTTGGCCGGCAGCCTGTGCGCGCAGTCCGACATGGAGGGCTGGCCAGCGCACCGCTTGCTCGAAGCCTTGCTGGAACATGAAATCAATGAGCGCGAGTCCCGCCGCCTGGACCGCCACCGTGCCGAAGCGAACCTGAGCCCGGACAAGCGGCTCTCCAGCTTTGACTTCTCGGCCGTGCCCAGCGTGTCCAAGGCGCAGGTGATGGCGCTGGCCGAGGGCACGCAGTGGCTGGAGCGCGGCGCCAACGTTTTGCTGTTCGGTCCACCGGGCGTGGGCAAGAGCCATCTGGTGAGCGCCCTCGGGCACGCCTTGATTGATGCGGGCAGGCGGGTGTTGTTCACCCGGTGTTCGGACCTGGTGCAGCGTCTGCAGGCGGCCCGGCGCGATTTGCGCCTGCCCCAGGAGCTGGCCAAGCTGGACCGGTTTGACTTGCTGATTCTGGACGACCTGAGCTATGTGCGGCGCGACCAGTCGGAAACCTCGGTCCTGTTCGAGTTGATATCCGAGCGCTATGAACGCAAGAGCCTGGCCATCACGGCCAACACGCCGTTCTCACAGTGGGGTGAGGTGTTCGTAGAACCGGCCATGACCTTGGCGGCGGTGGACCGTTTGGTTCACCACTCAACGATTCTGGAAATGAACGTGGAGAGCTACCGGCGCCGCGCAGCTCAACAAGGGATCGCCCCGGCATCACGAAAGGCCCGTTCAACCAGCTGACCCACCCGTTTCAATCCCCGCCTCCACCGGCCAGAATAGTTGTCGCCGCGCGGCCAGGGTAGTTGACGCCGACCATCGAGCCACGAACGTATCTCAAAGTGGTTCACGTCAACCCGCCTGCGCGCTTTCTGCACAAGGCGACCTGAGCTGCAGCAATTCATTCATGGCGAATGGATACCTGAACTGCTGTGGAGGAAAAAACTGGCGCCTGCTGCCCGGTGGGTCACGCTATGGGCTGCTCTGGACTGGTCATCGCCTTCACTGGCAGCCCGAGCGCTTCTGCAGGCAGCAAACCGATCCTTGCGCGCACAAGAAGACCAACTGCTGCTGTTCGAGTCAGTCCCAAATCCACCTGCACCATCACACGTCTGGGATGCATTCTCAAAGTGTGACAGCTATGCCGAGGTCATGAGCAGTCTGCAGGTCAGCCGGGGTGACGTCGTGCGGTGGCTTGAACAGGATCCTCAGTTGAGAGCGGAATGGAAACAGCGGCTGAAGCTTGGTCGTCAACAGGAATACGTTGCCCGAATTCGCGAAGTTGCATCAGGTTCACCAGCTCTGACCAGGCAGGAACTGGAGATCCTGTGTACGAAGGAGATGCACTGGCTACGGGACCACTCTCCCGGTATGTTGCACGCGCTACTCAAATCCATTCCCGGAAGAGCCGCCATGCAGCGCCATCTTTTTGGGTAGGCCTCACAGGAGACTGAAAATGACCGGGACCGCAAACTGGGATCTTATTGGCGTGCTCGGCGTATTCAGCCCAACTATGCTTGTAGCAGGTCGAGAACGAGCAGCTCGAAGTCGACCTGCGACAGGCAACGAAAGTCTTACATGCCGTCAGACTTGGGCGGCGGCCATCAGGGCGTCCATGTGTGGCTTGTCCCTCTCTGTGATGGAATCAACAAGATCCTTAACCGCATGCTCCAAGTCGAAGATCAGTTCGTTATTTCCAGCTAGCCGATCCAGCGTGTTGCCGTGGCTGAAGTAGTGGAAGATTTTGAGAATGCGCTTCGCACGCTCGACTCCAAATAGGACCTCTGCTCGCTCATCGACCTGTTCCGAGTCCTTCGGCCCGGGGAGCCGAGAGTATGTGTAGAGCTCGATGAAGCGCCTCATAGCGTTTGGCAGCAGCATCAGCACTTCGTGGTTAGTCTTGTCGGGCGCCAAGTGGAAGCGGTGAATGACTTCAAACAGGAAGTGATATTCGGACTGATAGCGTGCGAGCGAGGCAGGCATGTTCTCCAGTGTCGAGGATCTCTCAGCGATTCTTCGGATCAGGTACAGCCCCTCACCCTTCTTGCTATCCTTTGGCTTGATCTCTCTGAGCAGATTGAAGAACTCGAAATTATGCGTAGAGATGAATAGCTGCTTGCAAGTCGTCTGCCAAGGCGCGCTCTTGTCCTGCTGCATGAAAAACAGAGCTCGGATGGCGGCGGTCACCTGAAAAATGTGATTGGCGTCGAGACTGGAGATAGGGTCGTCAATGTAGACGATGGTTTCCTGAAAATCGTCAGGCTTGATTTCCTGCAGCTTTGTTAGGAAGTACGAGAAGGCGACAGCTGTGCGCTCCCCGTCACTCAAATTTTTGGCAATGGCCCCAGTCTTCCGGACCAATTGAAAGCGGTCCTGAGCTGCCGCATCCTTGACGACTTGAATCTGAACGGCCTCGCTGCCCAGCATAGATGCCAGGCGTTCGTTGATCTTTTCCCGGCCCTGTTGTGCCTGACTGATCTGAGCCTGAAGATTACTGATCTCCGGCCGTACTCTTGCAGCATAGGCCTTCAGACGTTCGGACCGATTGGCGAGTCGCGCCTTCTTTTGCTCCTGACCGGTGGCAACCTGATCATTAATGAATTGCTGGACGTAGTGGTATCGGGCCTGTCTCGAAGCATCGGCTCGGGCCTTCGCAAAGTTCGAGGCCAATTCATTGTTTTGTTTGATTACGAGATTGACTGCGGCAGCCGCGTCCTTGATACCCTTTTCGAGGCCAGCAGCCAATGGCGTAGGGGTCATGGCCTTGCGGGAGTCACCAGCCTTGCGTTGCACTTCGTCCGCGAGTTTTCCTACCGCTTGGTTGAATGCGTCGATAGCTGCGGGCAGCGCTTCAGTGGCGGCGGTGTAGGCTCCGCGAAACTGAGCATTGAGTTCGGCAGCCTTGGGCCAGCTCAGGCTGAAAACAGCCTCCTTCACACGCACAAGAAGACCATCTACCAGCTCCTTGTGGTCAGCCAGATCCTTCGAAAAGTGCGCGCGAAAGGCTTCGAGGCGATCCTGGGATAGGTCGTTCCCGCAGAACTCGCACGTTCCCGCGCCAGGGTGCAGGGTCAGGCCGCCTTGGACCCAGCATTCAACAGCGGGATTCTCCTCAAGGTGTTTGATCGTGTTGGAGAAGCTCGGCGTTGCTGCCAGAACTGTGACGGCCTCCATGTGAAGTTCCTCTATAGAAGGAGCAGCGCGCAGTTCCTCGACCGTGCTCGGCTTCTTGAGGTCAGGGGTCAACGCGAGTTCGATAGCATCAGTGAGTTCCCATTCCGACACGAGCTGGGAATCAAGGATGTCGACGGCGACAAGATCCTGTCCGAGATGTACTGCCGTATAGGGATCAACCTTCAGGTGTTGGCGAATAAACTTGGCAGTGTCGGTCTTTGCCTGCGCAATCCGCGTCTTAAGTTCTTCCAACTTGCCGTCCAGTTTGCGTTGGACCTCGTCCGAGCGCTTGATCCGCTTGCTAAGCTCATAGATTTTTCGTTGCGCTTCCTCGGATTCCCTACCCAGCAGTAGGATGGGGTTGAAGCTCCCGCCATCGAAGTGCAGGTTGGCGCGAACGAAATCAGAATTGAAGACCCTAACCGACAAACTACACCGACTGAAGTTCTTCTCGGTAATAGAATCATCGGCAGTTCCAAGTGTGAACTCGCAACCAGACAAATCAGGATTGGCCGCTTTAGTCTCAAGCTGAGCGAACAGCCGGGAAAGGGTGGTCTTCCCTGAATAGTTCCAGCCGTAGATGAGATTCTTGATTCCGAAGTCTTTCGTGCCTGCGGGCCGGCTATAGCTTTGATAGACGCCGAGTCCCTTGATCTTCTCAATGCTCTTCAGCATGTCTTCTCCCTGATGTTTGACGCAAGATTACCGTAAACGCCCGGAGACCCCACGCTGTGAAAATGCGTGTCCGCTTCATGAGGTAGCGGACACGCGTCATTTACTGGTGAGCGTCGCATACTAGCCAGCGGCTGTCGTTTACGCATGGATGAGCGTTCGCAAGTGGCCGATTCCTGAAGTCTAGCCTTGGCACTGCGGAACAGCTACCCATTAAGTTGGGATCGCCGGCCGCTTACGTCCAGCGGGTGCCATCGCAGCTGCAACGTGAAGCCGCACAGGAGGGGTGCAAAGCGGCCGTACATCAACGCAAAGGACCTCTCACTGCCTTTCTTACACCGTGGCTTCCCATGTCCCCCATAGGTTGGTTTCGTGCGCACACTGGTATGGAACGGAGACCAACACGACTTGTCCCGTTGTGCCGGGCTGGTTAGCCACCCTGCTGTCGAAAGACGGGGGAATTGTGTCCGACCCCGATGGCTCAGTAGTAGAGGCCGACTGCCGGCGACTTGACTTGGCTCTGCGCGACGCGGGAATGTGCAGGCCTCCGAGAAAGCCTGCCTGCTTTCGCGTCGAGCAATCCGTTGTAGGAAAACTCATGAATGCGCGGCAGGTAAAGCCCTCGGTATGCCGCAGCCTTTGCGAACCCGAAGTGCTCGAAAATTCGAGCGAATTTGGGGAGTGTGCTCTCTGAAACAGACAACAGGGGACGCTCAGTTCCGAGACGCTCGAACGCGGTTTCGAACAGTCGAATGCCCAAGCCTCGGCTCTCGAACTCAGGTCGGACACGCAGCGTACAGAGCTTTTTCTCCGTCGCTGTGTGCTTCAGGATCAAAAGACCTACGACCGCCGAGCTACGCTCCTCGATGATCAATGTGCGTTCGCCGGTGTAAATGCCAGGAAGCACCTTTGACATGAACCAATCGTCAAAGTGCGGGTAGCTTGATCGCAAGAACCCTGCGTCGGCAGCCATACAACGCAAGCCCTGCCCAACGAGAGAAGGGTCGCGAGTCACGGCGTCTTGGTTGAGGAGCAAGCTCATTGACTTCCCTTCTGCTGGACCAGAGGGTCTTTTTTACCACTGGGGGCACACGCCTGCCTCGCCTGAGCCACGATTTCCTCTGCGTTCACGCAGACAGCCTGTGCCGTTGGGGCGGCAGGCAACGGGTCCCACGCGTACGCCTTCCAGAAGTCCCATAGCGAATTGCCCATGGCACCGATAACCAGGGCTGCAAGGAGGTACTTGCCGATGCCAAACTCAACGATCTTGAATCTTGCCGCTATGCCGAACTCACGGACCCGCTTGCCCCGACCGCCGTCCTTCCACTGATAGCCCATGCTCCGTTTTACGTTCGACCTCACGGCATCTGCCGAAACGCCAGCACCAAGCGAAGAGTAGCTCGCCCAAAATTCTTCGTCTTCCAATGAACGGCAAGCCTTGAAAAGTTTGTCTTCGTAGACGATGTCCTGATTGCGGTCACGCATCATGAACAGTTGAATCTTCGCGAAGTCCATGAACCATCCGCCAACATCGTTTTCGATATTGATTGGCGCTCCGCGGCGAACATTCACACGGAAGTCGATCACGTCTGTGCGCTGCCAAGAAGGAACCCACCAGTTAGTCTTATCCTTCTCCCCAACGCAGTAAGCACCTCTATCGACGTTCCTCAGCCGGAACCGGACGTAAAGCTTTTCGACGGCTTTGCGCTGTGTGGATGCTGCAGCGTGCTTCGCTTGCTGGATTAAGTGCTGCACATCTACAGTCACGCCAAATCGATCGCCGTCAGACGTCTTGTATTTCGAATGCTTGATGGCAGTTCCCGGCTGTGCGGCGACTATTGCAAACGGCTCGTGCCCCCCTGAGGGGTCTTCCACAATCCAACCACCATAACCGTTTGTGACGGTCCAACTCTCATTGAAAATCGCGTAGATAGCGTCTAGCTTAGTGATGTGGCCGGACAGATCGATAATGTCCTCAACCTTCGTGAGCCATGGCACTAGCACTTCTAAAGACGTGCTTTGGTCCTGGATGTCAAGCATGAGCCCGATGTCCAAAAATGCCTCGATCTTCGAGCGGGCGAACCATGCGGAGGTGTCTCGCTCCCAGATGTTGATGTGGAGTTCAGGAAGCAGGGGCCTCGTAATGTTCGCCACCGTTGTCTGCAATGGCTGCGGGGCACCCTGCGCAGCCGTAGGCGCAGGCGATGGCGGCTTGGGACCTGTCCCGAAGCAAAGCAAACCGAACGGCGTCTTAGCCATGTTAGATGTAGCAGAACGACTGCGGTGGAGTGTTTGAGGCCAGGTACTTCGATAGAGGCTGCGGGACTGCGAACCTAACAGGATCACCGACCTTGATCGCAAATGCTTTGGTTCTGTCCTTGAAATAGCTGTCGAACTTCTCCTTTGTAACGCCGGCAACAGCCTTGGTCTTTGCCCATAGCGCCTTGGGCGCGTCCTCGTATATGCCCTCGATCTTGAAGCTGCCAATCACTCGTGCAACCGGCATTGTCGCGTACACCACCACTTCATCAACGTCCTCCTTAAACAAAACGCGGCGAAATTCGTACTGCTTGTGGCCATCGAAGATGGCGTCAGCAAACTCAGGATGAATAGATAAGAGTACGCGTTTTTTCATAATCGCCAGAGAGTTTGAGAATGGTTCGAAGTTGCTCTAGTTTGACCGGAAAGAATCCTGAGTAGGCGCCGTCAGTGACCACTCCGTTCTCAAGCAGCGCCGCTCTGTTGGGACGCTTTGAAAGCGCAAGGTTGTATGTGAACCGAATGACCCACGGGTATTTCTTGGACTTGTAGAACGTCTTCAGTTCGTCCGCGCTGAAGATGCTGTACGGCTCACAATACTTCAGGAACTCTGCCTCCGTCTCATACTGCTCGATGTTGGTGAGTTCTTCGACAACGCACAGCGAAGTCACGACGGACGTGTGGTATGCGGGCCCACCATCAGCAGTGCGATAAATGAGTAACGTGTCGCCACGCTTCAGTTGCCCGACCCCCTGCATCGCCGCAAGGTAGATCTTGTGAATGCTGTTGGTATGCGAAACGTCCTGCAGAATCGATGCGCTTTCCGTCTTCAACAGCGAGTCCGGCAGCAGGCGCGAGTGCCACTTAGGATAGAGGGACAAGACGAAGTGGCGATCCTTCCCCAGGGGAATGCGGGGATAGTCAAGAACGACATCGCCCACCACCTTGTCTAAGCGACGCTCATAAACGGCCTCTTCCGCCCCCGCTGCGGACAACTTCACACCGACCTTTACGAACCCGTACCGAGTGAACAACTGCACGAGGGCCTCATGCTTCTCGAAAACGGTCACATACAGGGCTTCAGCCTGACCCTCCGTAGCAGCGTCGAACGCCCGTTTCATGAAGCGTTCGCCCAACCGTGTGCCGTGCGGATTCACCTTGAACGTCCCGATCTTCAGCCGTCGAGACGCAGGAAGCAATGGCTTTACATCAGTGACTTCGCCGCCCTCCCATTTCAGGTAGAGAAAGCCGTCTAGCACACCATTCTCGGTCTTGAAAGTGAACGCTGTCTTATCGGCTTTTGTGGCGAACCACTCGGCGAATCCGGGATAGTCCCCCTTCAACGTGTCGAAGAAGGGGTCAGCTAGGGCGATGTCCTTGAACTGCTCGACGCGGAGGATTGATGCTTCCACCTCGCGAACCCCCTAGGCTGCAAGTCGCTTGATTTCAGCGACAAGCTCGTCACGTATGGACGACAGGTCGAGGATGAACCCAAAAGCCTGTTGTCCGTCTGACATCCTGAACGGGTCTTTGCGTAGGTCATCCCACTTGTATACGCTCTTTTCGAAGATCACCACACGCGAAGCAGGAAGTGAACTCAAAGAAACGGCGAGTGCATGGAGTTCTTGTATCGCACTGCGCACCTTCAGAGGCGAAACGCCGGACTCGCAGAGCTTCTTTACGATCTTGAATGAAACAAGGTCGGTGAAACTGTACTTCCGCCGCACACCATGACCACGCTGGCCCTGCTTACGGCTCGTTGTCGGAACGACGATACCTGCCTTGCACAGGTAGTGCAGCATGTCTTTCTTTATGCCCGTCAGAGCGACGGCTTCTGCAGTCGTGAATCCAGTCATATATTTGGAGTTTAGTACTAAACTCTTGATGAGTTGTGGATTTTTAGGGCTTGTTGACTCAACCCATGAGCGCAAAAAGTGTGCTTCTCGAGCTTTGTCGTATCGATCGACAGCTCCGAAACAAAAAATCGAGCTTCGTGTTCATGGCGACTTGACTGGTTGCTGCCGGCTGGAGCCAACGCCCCGAACGTGCGATCTGTGCCACGTAGCATTCATTCAGGAGTTGGTGAATGCAGGTGAGAGTTACCAGATGTCGTAGCCACCACTAGACTGCAGCAATCGGCCAGGAGCGGCCATCGGTCAAACGGGAAAGCAGTCGTTCAACGTTGAAGCTGAGCCGCCGCGAGCGGAGTCTGGCCGAGGCGACTCGGGTCAAGCGACTGGTTAGCCATCTGACGCGCACCCAGCACGATCTCACGTGAGAAGTGGAAATTCATGCTGTGCGCCTTCAACCGATGGCCAAAACCCAACGATATCATTGTCACACCCAGTCAAGAAGAGCAAGTCACCTCGGTCGAAGTCCTCCACGCCGGGCAGCAGCCGGCAAATTGCAGTCATGAAATCGCAGGCGCCTGCTAGACACTCAAGCAACAGTGGGAACAGGCTCTTTGCTTGGACGCCATCACGCGATTGCACAACCAAGGATGCTGTGATTTGCCAGGAGAACCGCTCCGAGTCGGCAGGCTTTGTCCCTAGCGGCCCAACCTGAAGAATGTGCGGCCAATGAATGAGCATATCCCGAACTCCATCTTCCTTTCGGAGTCGATCCAACCAGCCAGTCTTGGTTGTCAGAACCTCAGACAGCGACTCCGTGTCACAGAACGGTCGAAGCGAATCAACGCGTCCTGCCTCTGCAAGGGTAATGGCCTTCTTTAGTTGGCTTGGAGCACTGTGCCAGCATTCAAATAGCGCCGGCCTCAAGGAACCCATAATGTCGTCGGCAAGGCGACGCAACAGGACAAAGATTGACAGGAGCAAGACTTCGCACTGCTCAAGCCCTTCACTCTGTTGAGTCAGCGCCCTATTCCGCTCCTCTCCAACCTCCCGACCAAGCCATTCGCCATTTGCAATTAACAATAGCATTCTGAGTTCGCAATGCAGGTCTCGCAACGCAATGCCAAGCTGGCGGAGCGTCCGAAAAGGCGACCTCGTCTGCAGCCAAATTCCATCAAGCTTGAGATCCTGGTATTTGACATAGCTAGGGTGTCCAAGCTGGAAAACGCGAAGCAATGGGAATCGAAGTTGCCGAATACCAGTCGTCCCAGCAATCCATCCATGAGAAGGGAAAAACGCCTTTGACTTGGGATTGAGTTTGAAGTGCTCTGACATGGCCCTAGAACGCGCTACGTTTCAGATAGCTAAGATAATGTATCCCGCAAAACCTGCGGGACAAGCTGAACGACACGGAATATTCTGGCCATGTCAACCTCCAGAAAACGCAATCAGATGAAAGGGTTGGACGCCAAGACCTGATTTTTTACAGGTGTAAGTAAACCACGAAATCCGGCATCCACTTCCCCCCAATGACCACTTCGCTGAGGGTGCTTGCATGACCGCAACGGATCGCGAAGGGCCGGTCGCCCTGCCGGGATGGAGCCGCTTGACACCTCGTGCAGTCCGTCGTTGCTGAGTGGCCGCTGCTGAAGTTGCAGCGGTCGATCGCCTCGCAGGATGACGAATGGCAGGCTTCGGCGGCGGCTGTAACTGGGCTGCAAAACCTGACCGGCTGCAGTCAGCCGTGATCGGAAACTGACCGCGATTCGGCCGGCATCGGCTACTGACTTATTCCTGGAGTCTAACCTTGGAGCTTGCGAGCGGCTACCCATCAAAATGGGGTCGCCAACCGCTTACGAAGCAAATTCGATGTCTTGGGAAAGTATCCCGAGCTGAAGAAGGTGCAGTACAAATTCGAGCCCCGCCTGCGCGGCTCACAGGCATCGGTTGAGGTCGCACACGCAGCCTGATTTCTTTATACAAGCGATTTAGAGCCCCACGACCTCAGTGTCAAACTGCTCAGATCCCTTCGCAAATCCCAGCTTCAGCCCGAGGCGCTTTTTCTCGGTGGCCACCAGATAAAGCGAAAGTGCCTTGCTCACGATGACACTTGGCGTGGTTCCGGTATCCGGGGCGATCTGGTTGATGCGGGCATCCATCTCCGCTGGAATGCTGAGGCTGCGGTAAACATAACTCCTGGCGAAACGTGCCCCAGTGAAAAGCGCCTGCTGGCATTCTCTGCCTTGATCTGGCTTTTAAGTTCGGAGAAGAAGGCCCGCATGATCTCGATTGTCGGCGGGCTCTCGAGCAGGGGCTCGTAGCCCTCATTGGTCGACATCGGCTTGCCCGAGCAATGCGCACCACATTCTCCCTCTATCTAATCCTGAGCGGCACGTTTTGATCCAACCACTCTCTATCGTGCTCGTTCAGCCACAACAGCGCCCACTTACAAAGGCTCCACATAGCTGTTCTACCTGTTTCGGGATGATCGCGCAGGATTTCACGTACACGGGCGCGACACGCTTCTCTTCGGCGGATCCACTTCGTTTGAAGTTGGGTTTGCCGTCTTTCCTCTGAACGACGGCCTTCCACGCATACGCCATCCGCTGAGTCGCGTACACGATTCATCAGCTTCCTAGCGTAGTGAGGCGAGATCTGCAGCTCGCTTGCGACCTTTATCACAGACTGTGGTCTTGAAACTAAAGCGGCAACACGTTCATTTACACCAAGCAGCAAGGCATGGCGAACATATTCATTGTCTGATTCACCCACAGAGTGTGAATTTTCCTCAACCATCGTAGGCCCAGACTGACTACGAATCAAAGGAAATTCGGCCTCAATAGCCTGCAGAACCAACACTTGGACTGCCAAAGGGCTGACTGTGAGATGGCCCTGCAAGACTTGAGTGAGGTAGCTTGATCGATACCCCTTGAACCACTGGCACCAAATATCATCAACGGCCTCTACGCCCCAAGCAGTGATCAACTGACCGTCAATCAACCGCCTGACATTTTCAAGCGATCCCACTTGAGACACGACCGCGTCCATAAGCGCCGACCAGTTCTGTGGTCTATAGATAGCATCTTGATCTTCTATTACTGTGGCACAACGCCGAACGAATTCGCTGTATGCAACATTTTTCGGCGGAGAGAGCGCTGAAAATTGCGTCGATTGACATCGTACGCACGCCTCTCCAGGCAGCCTTAAAGTCTTGCCGCTATCAAGCGCGTGGCCGCAATGAGCACAGTCGCATAGAAGCGCACAGCCATGCACAGCGCACTCCATTACAAATGGCAGCTGGTGGATAACTTTCCAAGCTGCAAAGCCATATTCCGTTGAATCCTCTCCCACACAAAAAGGGCACCACCTCAGCGAGCCACTAACCATCGCTCCACGAGCGTTGCGCACGTATCGTGTGGAATGGTCTTTGCGCCCTTCAGCAAGAGATGACGCCCATTCAGAAGACCGCCTCTCGCTAAGGCCCAATGAGTAGTAGCCGAACAGGGTGTGCCTAATCAGAACATCATGCGTTGAAATACCCCCGCCAAAGTACGCTTGACTTGTGCGTTCGGCGCCAATGCCAAACCAATTTATTGCGCTTTCTGATCTATCGCCATACAACTGCCTCCGGGAACTACTTTTGGAAATCTGGGCAGAGGTACGATGAAAGTGGATCAGTGCCGTGTAGAGCAGCGCACCCCTCGGAAGGATCGCCGGAGTCTGGATCAGATGGTTTTGCAACTCTATTCCTGATCCACCACCAGCCAACGACCGACTTTCAAGCTCTTTTGCCTACTATCGATGTCCAGTGCATCGACAAAGCAGGCCTCTTTCCCCAGTGTGCGGGCCACGGACACGTTGGCGACTCTATTCAGTCGCACCACAGGGAAAGTAAGGGCTGTTGAGTTCGTCATGCTGTGTTAATTTTCCATGCTCATACAACCTATCAGGAGACATTCATGAACAAATGG
>JFJP01037576.1_pt1 | contig 32145 bp, 22 predicted proteins | sample 431651 | NCBI WGS metagenome assembly JFJP01 (sample SAMN02602958, study PRJNA72255) | Microbial mat metagenome, whole genome shotgun sequencing project. | biome: fresh water; feature: sink hole; material: water; isolation source: purple microbial (photo- and chemosynthetic) mats found in... | reverse complement strand
CATCTTCCATGCAGCCGACTGTTGAAACAACGGCCTGAACCTGCCCGGCTTTTTCTTTCATGCGGTCAATCAGCTCATTCTGTTCCATATTATTCCCCATTTGGTCTTTTAGGGTTATCATCAATCCCGTATTTTTATATTATTTTTTCCTGTGAAGCAACGTAACCCCATGTTCAAGCATCCATGCTCCGTGCCAGCAACTCGGTCAAATGCAGGATTTCAACCTGGGGCAAATAGTCCATCAGACCCTTTTTCAACTGGAGCATACAGCCTGGGTTGCCGGTAACCACCACATCCGCCCCGGTGGCCCGGATGGTGCCGAGCTTGCGATGCAGGATCAGGTCGGCCATTTCCGGTTTTTCAATATTGTAGGTACCGCCGCTGCCACAGCAGGCATCAGCATTTTCCAGTTCCCTGTATGTAAGACCCGGCACAAGTTTGATCAGGTCACGCGGCTCCCTGCGGATCCCCTGACTGTGAGCAATGTGGCAGGCGTCATGAAAGGTCACTTTCAGCAAAAGCGGCTTTAAGAGCAATTTCAGTGCATCGGCATGCATGGCCAGAACCTGGGAGATGTCCCGCACCTTGTTGCTGAATGATATGGATGATGCATCCTCCAGATAATGTCCGTATTTTTTCAGCTCGGCCCCGCAACCCCCACAGTCGGTAACAATGAAGTCCACATCCAGGTTGCTGAAAATATCCACATTTTTCCGGGCAGCCGTTTTCAAACCGGCCTTATCACCGGCCAGCATATTGGGTGCACCGCAGCACACCTGATTTTTAGGGGTGATGACCCGGTACCCCAGTGCCGTCAACAGGTTTATCGAGGCGTGGCTTGCATCGCTGAAGATCAGGCTCATGACGCATCCCAGGAAGAACCCGACAGTCCCTCGCGTCTCCCCCCTTGCCGGCATGTCTTCTTTGATGACCCGGCGCAGCGGTTTTTCAGGCAGATCCGGCAGGAGCCCTTCCATCCGCCCTATCGGTTTGGGGAACATCTTGAGAACGCCAAGCGTTCTGACCAGCTTCTGAAGGCCCATACGCTGGTAGAGACGCATGGGGATCATGGCGGTTTCCAGCCGGTCCGGATGGGGCAAGAGCTTGCGCAGTACCATCTCCTCCATAAAACCCATCCGGTTTCCCGCCTTGCGCTCACAGGTGAACTCGGCCACCAGTTCTCCGGCATTGACACCGCAGGGGCAGGCTGTGGCACAGGCCTGGCAGTCCAGGCAGAGCGAAAGATACTCCAGAAGGCGCTCCGACTGGTCCAGCTCGCCTTCTTGAATTTTACGCACCAGCGCTACCCGGCCCCGGGGCGAGGCGGTTTCAAGAAAGGTCTCCTTATACGTGGGGCAGGTGGGAAGGCACATGCCGCAGCGCATGCAGTTGATCAGTTTGACGTAGTCCATGGTAACCCTCAAATTAAGGCTGAGGCTATTCCTGACAGTGATCTTGACATTAAAATATTTTCCCCGGATTCAGTATTCCTTTGGGATCAAAAGCGTGCTTGATCCCCCGCATAACCCGGATACCCGATTCTCCCACCAGGCGTGGCAGGTATTTCTTCTTGGCCAGCCCCACCCCATGCTCTCCGGTGATGGTCCCGCCCATGGATATGGCCGCGTCAAAGATTTCATCAAATGCCTTATGGGCCCGGGAGATCTCGTCCTTGTCCCGCTCGTCCGTCAGACAGGTGGGGTGCAGGTTGCCGTCGCCGGCATGACCGAAGGTGCCGATGGTGACATTATGTTTTTTTGCAGCATCCTGGATGACCTCCAGCATGGTGGCAATGCAACTGCGCGGTACAGTAGCGTCCTCCAGAATGGTGGTCGGTTTCAGGCGTGCCAGGGCCGAAAGTGCAATCCGACGGGCAGCGGCCAGTTTGAGGGCCTCGTCGGCGTCTTTTGCAGTCTGAAAGAAAGAACAGCCGTGTTTTCTGCAGATCGTTTCCACGCCGGCAGCCTCTTCCGCAACCACAACAGGGTGGCCGTCCACCTCGATGAGCAGCACGGCATCCACATCCAACGGCAGTCCGACATGCGCATAATCTTCAATGCATTTGATCGTGACCTTGTCCAGGAATTCCAGGGTGGCCGGAATGATTTTGGCAGCGATGATAGCCGAAACCGTCAGCGCAGCCTGACGCATCTTCGAGAAATGAACCAGCATAGTGGTCTTGACCTGCGGCTTGGGAATCAGTTTGACAATGATGCCGGTGAAAAATCCAAGCGTTCCTTCGGAGGAGACCAGAAGCGGATTAAGGCAGTAACCGGCCACATCCTTTACTACCTTGCCGCCGGACCGCAGAAGGCTTCCGTCGGCAAGAACAGTCTCCAGCCCCATGACATAATTGGCCGTAACGCCGTATTTCAGGCCGCGCAAACCGCCCGAATTCTCGGCCACGTTGCCCCCCATGGTGGAAATGTTCATGCTGCCCGGATCAGGCGGATAGAACAGGCCTCGCGCTTCTACCGCGCGGTGCAGGGCGCTGGTGATCACTCCCGGTTCCACGGTGGCGGTCAGGTTTTCCTCGTCCACCTCGATGATCCGGTTCAGCCGGCTGGTCTGGACCACAACGCCTGAACTATCGGAAATGGAGCCGCCTGACAGGTTGGTGCCGGAGCCACGGGGCGTGACGCTGACCCCGGCCCCGTGGCACAGTTGCATGATACGGACGATTTCATCGGCTGTGCCTGGCAACAGGACCGCCCCCGGACGATTCTCCAGCTCAGGAGTCGCATCATAGCCGTATACCGCCAGCGACTCCCGGTCAGACAGGGTGTACGGTTCACCCACAATAGCCTGCAATTCCTTTATGAACAAAGGGTTCATGGTTGCCTTATCCCACCGAAGCCCCGAAAAAAGCCCTCGGCCCCCAAAGGATGATGTCCGGCCAGATGATGCACATAATCAGCCCGATCCACTGGAGAATGACAAAGGGAAACACTCCTTTATAAATATGGTAAATCGTCATCTCCGGCGGGGCAACAAAGGGAAACACTCCTTTATAAATATGGTAAATCGTCATCTCCGGCGGGGCAATGCCCTTGAGGTAAAACAGGGAATAGCCAAAGGGCGGGGTCAGGAACGCCATCTGCAGATTGATGCAGATCAGGGTGCCGAACCAGAGCTGATTGAAACCGAGTTCCTGGGTAACCGGGATGAAGATCGGGGTGACAATGAGCAAAATTCCCAGCCAGTCCAGAAAACAGCCGAGGAAAAAGATAATGCCCATCATGACAAAGAGCAGGGCAATGGGACTCATCTGGGTGCCCAGCAGAAAGCCAGCAATGGCATCCCCGCCGCCAAGGCCCATGAAAATCGCCTGAAACGCGTTGCCGCCGAGAAACAGGGTCATGATCATGGATGTGGTCAAAGTGGTGGACCAGGAAGCCTCTTTGATGATTTTCCAGGAAAATCTGCGGTATGCCACGGCCAGGACAATGGCGCCCACGCAGCCCAGGCCCGCTGCCTCGGTAGGTGTGGCGATTCCGCCGACAATGCTGCCCATGACAACAAAAACCAGAATAAGGGGCGGCACAATGGATTTTGCAAACATGCTCAGCTTTTCAGCGGTGCTGTGTTCAGGCCCTGTATCCGGAGGGCCGTATTCGGGCTTGATGGTGCAAAGCACGGCAATGTAAATCACATAGATTGCAGAAAGCAAAAAACCAGGCCCAAAGGCCGCAGCATAGAGCCAGCCCACGGAGATCTGGGTAAGGCTGCCGTAAACCACCAGCATGATGCTCGGCGGAATCAGGATGCCCAGAGTTCCTCCTGCGCAGATCGTGCCGGCGATCAGGGGGATGTTGTAACGGGCCTTCATCAGGGCTGGAATGGCGAGCAGGCCGATGGACACTTCAGTGGCGCCGACCACGCCGGCAGTGGCAGCAAAGACGGTACAGGCCAGGATGACGGCAATGCCCAGCCCGCCGCGAATCCGGCCCATGACGATGTGCATGGTCTCAAAGAGGCGCTCGGCAATGCCCGAGGCATCAAGGATCTGGGCCATGTAGATAAACAGGGGCACGGCCACAAGCACATACTCTTCCATGACCCCATAGGCCCGGTTGGCCAGCAGGCCCAGGACGGCGTCCATGGAACCGCCCCAGCCGATCACCCCGAAGACCACCGACAGCATACCCAGAGAAAAAGCCAGGGGATGGCCGAGCATCAGGGCCAGAAAAAGCATGAAGAACATTGTAATGGCTAAAATTTCCGGGTTCATATATCTTCTCCCTTTAACTGGTACCATTCGCGGATAAAATTGGCAAATCCCTGGAGCAGCAGCAGCAGCAGCGAGACCGGAATGATGGTTTTAAATGGATACAGGGGCGGCTTCCAGGCGCTCCAGCTATGCTCCCACTGCATCCAGGATTTGGCTGCATATTCGGTACCGGCCCAGAGCATAGCGCCGACAAAGGGCAGAAAAATAACCCAGAAAGTGATCAGCCGCAGCACAAGCTGAGCCTTTGAGGACAGTTGCAGGGTGATGATATCGATGCGCACATGTTTGTCGTGAAGATAGGTCACGCCCATGGTCATCATATAGTGAAAGCCGTAGATGTAAATCGTCATCTCAAATGCCCAGGATGTCGGGGCATTGAAAAGTTTGCGCATAACCACTTCATAAAAGACCACGGCCACCAGGGGGATGAGTAAAAGGGCTGTAAACTTACCGACCGCAGTATTGACGGCATCCACAGCCCGAACATACTTTTTCAGCATGGTTAGAATCCTTTCAAAAAACCCCGCAGCTTGAAAAAGCTGCGGGGATATCGTGTTTTTTATTGAAGCAGTTTTCCCTTAACCACGTCTGCCTGGGGCCATGGCGCCAGGCCTTTTCGCATTTCGCGCCAGGGGGCGAAGGCTTTCTTGTACTCCTCCTGGGAATCCAGTACTTTTTTCACGTCTGGGTTTTTGGTCTTAAGGTCTTCCAGGTATTTAAAGGAAATATTGGCAAATTCCACAATAGTGGCATCATCCATCTTTACGTACTCCGACTTGGCACCGATGATCTTGAGGGCCTCGATGTTGAGGTTTTCCTGCCAGGCGTTGGACCACAACTGGGTTTCCTTGGCGCAGATTTCCACGATGGCTTTTAAATCATCGGGCAGTTCATCCCATTTGGCTTTGTTGAAGACCACGTCGAACTGGCAGGAGGGCTGGTGGACGCCTGGTTCGATGACATATTTGGTGATTTCATGGAAGCCGGAGGGAACATTGGCTGCAGGCGAGCTGAACTCACAGGCATCAATAACGCCGCGCTCCAAGGCAAGGTAGATCTCAGGGCCGGGAAGCGGGGTGACGGAAACGCCGAGCTTGGTTAGAATATCCATGTACCAGCCCACGGTCCGGACTTTCATCCCTTTAAAGTCTTCCAGCTTGGTGGCTTTTTTGTTGGAGTGGAGCCCTAGTTCCTGACCGACGTTGCCGCAGAAAAAGGGAACAAGGTTGTAACGGCCGTAGAGTTCATCAAACATTTCCTTGCCGCCGCGCTCATAGTACCAGATATTGTATCCTTCATTGTCCAATCCGTAAGGCACGGAAGCATAGGCGACAAAGGACTCGTTTTTGCCTTTCCAGTAACCGGGCCAGGAGTGGAAAACGTCCAGGGTGCCTTTGGAGGTGGCTTCAAAAATTTCCATGGCCGGGACAATGGCGCCGGTGGTAAAGAGCTTGATCTCCAGGCGACCGCCGCTGGCAGCCTTGACGCTGTCGCAAAAATGCTGGGCAATGTCATGGAACAAAAGTCCGCCCCAGGGATCACTCATGCGCAGGGTGTATTTTTTGGTCGAGGTTTCCCATTTCTTTTTTGACCAGTCCTTGGCTCTTTTGTCTTCACCAAATTTTTCGATTTTTTTGGCCTGGGCCGCTCCGGGGGCTGGTGTCGGGGTATCGGCGGCCAACGCATTGACCGTGATAAAGGCCGTTACCATTAAAACAACGAGTACTGCCATACTAAGTTTTTTCATACCATCTTCTCCTTCAAGGGTTTAGGGTTGATACGGGATTTGAGGCGCGCGACCAAGACCGGCACCTCACAACTTAAGTTCATCGGGTTGTTTTTTGATATAGAATTTTCCTTTTGGGGTTTTTCCCACGATGTCGCTCTGAACAAGATCATTCAGGGATCTGGGCCGCAGATCGCGCAAGCCCTTGGGCAGCAGATTGGCTTTGGCATAGTTTAGGTCGACGGCAGTGAATGCATCCAGGGCCCTCTGCTCCAACAGATCCCTAAGTATCCGGGCCCCGGTAGTGCGCAGACGCCTGCCGACAATGATCTGGCTGAGGATAAAAGCCCCGACAAAGAACACAATGCCCATCAGAATCTGTACGGTTGATGTCATGCCGTGCCTCTTGAGACAACGAGCTGAAAAAATAGAATCATTTTTTCCATCCTTATGGATTATTATTTTTTTTCAAGCTTAGTAAGTGAGCACACATCCTCCATCAAACAGAAGATCTCCACCTACAAGATACCGGGAATGGTCTGAAAATCCGAAAATGAACAGGTTTGCCACTTCCAGGGGGGTCATCATTTCCTTGATACGGGATTTTCCCATCATTACGGTTTTAACCACGTCTTCCTGGCTGATGCCTCTTTGTTCGGCCTGGGCTTCTATCTGTTTTTCGGCCAGCGGTGTTTTTACAAATCCGGTGCTCACGGTAAATGATCTTATTTTTCCGTTTCCTTCGGCAGAAATCGACTGGCTTAATCCTCTGAGCCCGAATTTGGTGATATTGTAAACAGGTTTATTCATTGTGCAGATATGCCCGTGAATGGATGCCATATTGGCAATCACACCCATTTGATCAGGACTTTTTTTCATATAAGGAATGACAAGCTTTGATAATAAAAAAGGTGCTCTGAGCATCAATCTCTGCATGAGATCATATTTTTCCATTGGAAAATCTTCTATTGAGTTGATATGCTGAATTCCTGCAATATTGGCCAGGTATTTGATCTGCCCGAGTTTGGATGCCTCCCGGACAGCATTCTTAATGTCCTCATCATTGCAAAGATCGGTTTTGATAAAGACCATCTGGCCTCCGGCATCCCTGGCTATCTTCTGGGTTTTCCGCCCTTCTTCTTCATTGATGTCAAGCCCGATGGTCATGAGCCGGTTTTTTGCCGCAGCAATTGCAACCGCCCTTCCGATTCCGGTTCCCGAACCCGTAACAATACAAACATTGCCCGTATTGAAATTCTTATCATTCATCATGAGTGTTTCGTCGTAATTGATTTCCGGCTCTTTGATCAACATATGTTTCTCCTTTCCGATATCCAGTAAGAAAGTGTTAAGCCTTATACCCGGCTTGCATCTTATTAGCAAATTTCAGGCCGGACCGGATCACCGGGATCACGATCATGCCAAGACCCTTTTGAATGGGACGGTAATAAATTTATTGATTGTTCTCGACTTTTTTCTGTTTCCGTTTTATAGACAGATTTAGTGTAGCAATATTTATACATGTACTCTCTTTGATACAATTGCTTGATATCATCATTCATAAGGGGGAATCCGTATGGCAGATACTAAAAACGCGAATTCCATGAAGGAATTACAGAAAAAAATCGAGCTTTATGAACTCATTATTGATCATATCCATGCTGGAATTCTCATCACGGATGCGGACGGGTACGTCACGCATTTTAATAAACCCTACGGGCGGTTCCTCAACCTTGATCCAAAGGCTCAGATCGGCAGGCATTGTACAAAAGTGATTGAAAACACAAGAATGCATATCGTTGCAAAAACCGGAAAGGCGGAAATCAATACATCACATCGCATCAACGGGCAGGATATGGTGGTGCAGCGGATACCCATCAAGAAAAATGGTAAAGTGATTTCAGTTTATGGACAGGTTATGTTTCAGACTGTTGAAGAGGTAAAAGAGCTTGCGGCAAAATTATCCATGCTGGAGTCAAAAGTTCAGTTGTTTGAAAAAGAACTCTTTGATCTTCGGTCAACCAAATATACATTTAACTGCATCATCGGCGAGAGCGATGAAATAAACCATCTCAAGGCTGAAGCCCTGAAAGCGGCATTAAATGATTCTACAGTTCTGATTACAGGAGAAAGCGGGACAGGCAAGGAGCTTTTTGCCCAAGCCATTCACAATGCAAGTGTAAGACGGCACAGCCCCTTTGTGCGGATTAACTGTGCGGCAATACCAAAGGATCTTTTAGAATCGGAATTATTCGGATATGATGAAGGCGCCTTTACCGGTGCCAAGGTTAAGGGAAAACCCGGAAAATTTGAGCTTGCACACACCGGTACCATTTTTCTTGATGAAATCGGTGATCTCCCCCTTGATATGCAGCCCAAGCTGCTTCGGGTCCTTGAAGACAAGGAATTTGAAAGGATCGGTGGAACAAAAATCATCCGGTCTGATTTCCGGGTGATTTGCGCCACAAATCAAAAACTTGAAGTGTTGATGGAAAGATTTGCATTCAGAAAAGACCTTTTTTATCGCCTGAATGTCATTCCCATCCATATCCCCCCTCTAAGAGAAAGGCAAAAGGATATCATCCCCCTTGCCCGTCATCTTTTAAAAAAGATGACGCTGGCTGCCAATCGCCCCCAAACAGACATAGAGAAAGAGGCTGAAAAGGAGTTGGAACATTATGGCTGGCCGGGAAATGCACGGGAATTATCCAATGTTCTGGAACGTGCCATGTATTCTTCGGAAAACAATACCATTTACAAGGGGGACCTACCTTTCAGATTGGATTATGTCACACGGATTCCCGGAGAAAATTTGCAACCCATTCTTAAAAATGCACAAAGCCAGGCTCAGATAAAAACCATTCATCAGGCCCTTGCCAAGACAAATTATAACAAGGCCAGGGCAGCAAAGCTTCTGGGGATACACAGAACACTGCTATATAAAAAAATGAAAGAATACAATATCGGGCTTAAGCCTGAATGATCATCCGAATCCGAACAGGTTCCAAGCGGATTGACAAATAAAAACCGTATTTTTATGTTTTCGGAGGAGAAAATGATTTTATCGGATCAGGGCCAGGGTAGAGAAAAATCTAATCCCATGCCGGAAGCGCTCGGTCAGTCGGAGGCGTTTATTGATTTCCAGGAGCAGATATCCAAGGTGGCACCCATAGACCGGCCGGTTCTTATCATTGGAGAAAGAGGCACGGGAAAAGAGCTTGCTGCCTCACGAATCCATTTTTTATCAAAGCGATGGTCAAAACCTTTGGTGACGTTGAACTGTTCATCGTTAACACCGGGGCTTATCGGGTCTGAATTGTTCGGATATGAAAAAGGGGCCTTTACCGGTGCGGTCGCCCGGAAGGCCGGTCGGTTTGAGAAAGCCTCGGAGGGAACTCTTTTTCTGGATGAAATCGGGACAATCCCCATGGAGGTCCAGGAAAAAATTTTACGGGTTGTGGAGTATGGGAGTTTTGAGCGGGTGGGTTCATCTGATTCGGTTTATGTGGATGTCAGGATTGTGGCGGCTACCAATGCTGATCTGGTGCAAATGGTGCAGTCCGGAGAGTTCAAGCAGGATCTTCTGGACAGGCTCTCTTTTGAGGTGATCTATGTGCCGCCGCTTCGGAACAGGAAAGAGGATATCCTGATCCTTGCCCGTCATTTTGCCGGAAGAATGGCCTATGAGCTTGGATGGGAAGAGATTCCAAAGATTTCCGGCAGTGCTGCCCATGCCCTTGAAGCCTATCCCTGGCCGGGCAATATAAGGGAGCTGAAAAATGTTATTGAACGTGCTGTATATAAATCTTCGACTCACAAGATTGAAGAGATTTCCTTTAACCCTTTTACTTCTCACTTTGGGGGCCGTCTTGAAAACAAGGGAAAAAAGCCGCTTAAGGAAAAGCCTGAAGGGCAGAAAATGTTTTTGTCTGAAACAGGAGAGATAAAAAAAGATTTGGAAGATTTGACCGATATCGTGGATCAGATTTTCAAGAAGCCCTTCAAGGAAGCGATTGGGGATCTGGAAAGAGTTATTCTGTCGAGAACCCTTAAAGAATGTCGGTATAATCAGAGAGCGGCAGCAAAAACCCTTGGGCTTTCCTATGATCAATTCAGGGGGCTCTTGAAAAAACATGCCAGCAGTATTTGAGGGAACAGGTATCGGTTAATGAGGATGAACAAAATTGCCGGAATCAATCCAGGCCTTGGAAGCGGCAAAGATGATAAGAATAGAGGACTATGAAAAGATCAGTGCCGTAAAAAACTTTACCATTAGAGGCTCAGGCGGATCAAGACGACTGATCCACCCGGGAGAGCCCTCTTTTTAAGTTGCTTTCAGTTTACTGATAATAGGATATTTTATTTTCTGTTTAAGCTGAAGTGAATTAAAATTGATTTCAGGATTATATGTTTTCAAAAGCCAAAATGGCACTTCAAGATCATTTGCGCAAAGCCGCCAGATATTATCCCCGTTTTTAATTTCATAGGTCTCGACTCCCTGGATGGAAAAATTACTAAAAAAGTCCTCTTCCATTTCCTTATGGAATTCATACCGCTGTTCTTCAAATGCTTGAGCCGTGATTTTGTTTAAAGGTATTTTAATCTTCTGATCAATGGAAATGGGGTCTTTAGGCTTGAATCCATTCAGTTTTCGGATTTCCAGGGCCGAGACTTTCAGCCACCCGGCATAATGTCCCAGCGTTTCCTCTGCTTCAACCTTGATGAAACCGATAGGGAACCCCCCTTTTCTTTCAATTTGAAGTATTCTTATGTCGTTCATGTCAATCCTGGGATTAACGGGAGTTGCCTCTGTCACAGGTACGGCAACGGCATCAAAAACTGGATTGATCAAAGGTTCATTAACCTGGGCCATGCCGGTTTCAATCATGGGGTCAAGCCCGGTCATGGGATTAAGATCAATGTCAGCCGGTTTTTTTTCCTGTTCCGGTTTTTCCTGGATTGGTTTTTCTATGACCGGTTTTCCAACGTCAGGTTTTTCCAGGTCAGGTTTGGGCAGCTCTGGGATTAACGCTTTGGTCCTTACCGGTTCTTTTTTTGCTATAATAATTTCATCTTTTACCGGAATTCTTAAATTCTGTCCGATAACAATATTCGTCTTGTTGCCCAGATCATTTGCTTTGATCAGCTCGTTCAGCCGGATGGAATGCAGTCTTGCAATGGAACTGATTGTATCGCCTTTCTGGACCTTATGGAATCTGCTGGGTTTCTGACCGCCTTTGTAAAGGCTTGCCAGCCGGTTATCTATTTCATATACCGAAAAAGTTTTTGGAAGTTTGAGACTGAACCCTTTGGGGATATATTTCTGTTCAGTAAAAACAGGAGGCCTTAAGGATGGGTTAAGGGTTTGAATTTCATCGGCACTGAGGTTGAAGAGATTCATCAGGTCTTTTGCCATGAGATATCCCTTTGTTTTGACCATCTGAAAGGCGGCAGGACTTTGAAATCTGAGATTTCCAAAATGCTTCTCATGATTTTTTGCAACAATCCGGGCGGCGATGAACTCAGAATAAAAATTTCTTGAAGCAAACTTAAATGAGGGGCCCTGGTAAGTTTTGAAAATATTTTCATAATTTCCGGCTGTGTTTTTTGCCCGCAGCATACCGGTCAGCCCATGGTTATAGGCCGTAATGGCAAGAGGCCATTCCCCCAGTACCTCATAATTTTTTTTCAGGAGCCGGGCCGCTGCATCCGTTGAAATATAGGGGTCGCGTCTTTCATCCACAACATAATCAATCTCCATATACATTTTTCCTGTGCTGTGGGTAAACTGCCAGATACCGGCAGCCCCCAGCTTGGAATATGCCTTGAAATTATAGGAAGATTCAACACAGGGGAGATAGACAAGGTCTACAGGAAGTCCATGAGCTTTGAAAATTCTTTTAAATTCATCCAGAACGGCTCCTGCGCGGATGAGGCCTTCCTTGAATTCTTTACTGAGCCCGGTCTGGCACCGTATGTTTGAAATGGCAAGTTCAAAATCCGATGCGGTTGCATTTGGCCCGAACAAAGCAGCTATCCGATTTTCTTCGTCGGAAAGGGGTGTTATTCCATTTGAAAGTTTAAGCAGAATCTCTTTGTATTTTTGAATCGCTGCAGCTTTTATTTTCTGATTGCATGCACTTGCAGACACAGTTTCCGATGAGTCCAGGGGGACAACTTCATAAATAATGGAAAGATTGTTGGTATCATGGATAACACCGTGGGATTTTGAATATTTAGTGAAAATACTGACCCAGAAATCCACATTGGGTTTAATGGCCGGATAAATAGGAAATTCATTGTCAGTTGAATCTGAAATTGCGGCCTGGGTCGGGGAAGACAACAAAAAGAAAATACAAGAAAATATAAAAAAAGCGCGCGCAATGGTTTTTAAAAAGCATTTTTTGGCGTTCATTTCACACCAACAAAAGTCAGTCATAACATCTCCCTGTCCAGATGGGTTGCCGAGCATGAATTTGTGAAAAGGAAGGCTACCACAATAATGTGGGTTTTGAAAGCGCAGATTTTAATCACTACAGGGCATGAATGGTATCAACCTGTTTGCCTATGGTCATCGTGGCCGCCTGCAAAGAGGGCTTGATAATCCATAATTCTCCGTGTTAAAGCCTGTTAATGGGGATATTGGCAAGCTGTTCCTCAAGATAGTCATCCATGAGGTCTTTATATTTATCTTCAGGATATGTTGTTGCGCAGGACCTGCAGCAGAAATACACCTTTGTTCAGGTTCTTTTGATATAGAGTTTACCGCCGCAGGAGAGGCATCTTTCTTTTATGTCTTGCAAGAGGTTTGTCCTTTATCTTTTAATATCTTGAAGATAAAATAAAGCCAAACCGGAAAAAAGTCAAAAATTATAAAAACAGGAATGACTGGAGGATTTATAGTCCATGGAAAAAGATGAGGACAGATACAGACGCAATTATCCCATTTCCTGGGAGCAGCTTCACAGGGATTCAAAGGCCCTTTCATGGCGGCTCCATGATATGCATCAGACCTGGAAAAGCATTGTTGCCGTCACACGGGGCGGTCTTGTTCCGGCTGCGGTTATTGCACGGGAACTCGGGATTCATCATATTGATACGGTTTGTATTACCAGTTACAACTGGCAGGATCAGGGCCAAACAAAAATTTTGAAGGCTATTGAAGGGTCAGGAAAGGATTTGCTGATCATTGATGATCTGGTGGACACAGGCTCCACTGCAAAAATCGTGAGAAAAATGCTGCCCGAGGCTTATTTTGCAACAGTTTACGCCAAGCCTGCGGGAAAACCCCTGGTGGATGCCTATGTGACGGAGGTGAGCCAGGATACCTGGATTCTGTTTCCCTGGGATTCGGAATCTCAGTTTGTTGAACCCATAGCCGGGAAATAGGGCAAGACCCCGGCCGGAAAACCAAATTTATTTTCCAGCCGGGTTGTAAGGAATTATTTTTTCTGATCCATGATGTTTTTATGGGCCATGAGACGGATGGCGTTGATCTTGATAAAGCCTTCCGCATCTTCCTGGTTGTATCCGCCGGCAATGTCCATGGAGGACAGATCCTGGTTGTACAGGGAAGACGGACTGGTTCTGGCAACAGGATAAGCCGTGCCCTTGAAAAGTTTTACCGTCACTTCGCCGTCAATGACTTCCTGACTCTTGTTGATGGCTACCATGAGAAATTCCATTTCCGGGCTGAACCAGAATCCGTAATACACCAGCTCGGCAAATTTGGCGGACAGCATATCCCGAAGACGCATGACTTCCCGGTCCATGGCAATGCCTTCAATATCCTTGTGCGCCACATGGAGGATGGTACCGCCGGGAGTTTCATATACTCCCCTGGATTTGATACCCACAAACCGGTTTTCAACCATATCCAGCCTGCCGATCCCGTTTTCACAACCCAACTGATTAAGATATTCAAACAACTCAAGGGGATCGGTCCTGACCGTGTTGTTATTCAGGTTGGTCACCTTGACCGGAATGCCGTTCTTGAATTCGATTTTTATTTTTGTCGGGGTATCCGGTGCTTTTTCCGGGGCAACGGTGTGAGAATAAATACTTTCTTCACATTCATGGCCCGGATCTTCAAGAATACCGGCTTCATGGGAAATGTGCAGCAGGTTGTCATCTTCACTGTAAGGTTTGGATGCCGATTGCTTGGTCGGGATGCCGTGTTTTTCAGCATAGGCCAGAAGATCGGTCCGGCCTTTGAAGGTATTTAAAAATTCTGAATTTTTCCACGGTGCAATAACCTTGATTCTCGGGTTCAGGGCATAATAGGACAATTCAAACCTGACCTGGTCGTTTCCTTTACCGGTTGCGCCATGGGCAACAAACTCAGCCCCTACTTCCTTTGCAATCTCGATCTGTTTTTTGGCAATCAGCGGCCTTGCAACGGCGGTTCCGAGAAGGTACCGGCCTTCATAAATGGTATTGGCTTTAAAGACGGGAAAGATATAATCCGTGACAAATTCTTTTTTCATGTCCACGATAAACACTTTTTTTGCACCGATCTTCAGCGCCTTTTGTTCGGCTGCTTCAAAATCTTCTTTCTGGCCGATATCGGCCATATAGGCATATACGTCATACCCTTGTTCTAAAAGCCATTTCAGTATGACGGAGGTATCAAGTCCGCCTGAATAGGCAAGAACAACTTTTCCTTTTGACATGGAGTCTCCTTTTATTTTCTTAAATTCCAATCAGAGTCAAATAATATGGCCTATTAATGAAGAAAAATAGTCAATTAGTCAAGGGGATGGGGTTTTTTATGGGGAGAGGCTTCCATCCCTGATATGATCCCTGCTGGAAATAGGTATTTTCAAGACAACGACTTGAGGTTCATAAACTAAATATGCCACTGATTTCAATTTTGTGAAAACACTTTTTGAATCACAGAACCAAAATGACCTTGTTATGGACAAGTGATTTGATATAGAATACTAAAAATAGTTACACCCCATTATGAGATTTTTTCTTTAAACAGTGGAGCCGGTGTATTACGGCTATGACAAAAATAAATCTTACTATTAATCGTCAAAAGATCAGTGTCGAAGAAGGCATGACCATTCTGGAAGCTGCAACAGGTGCAGGGATTTCCATCCCGACACTTTGTCATCACCCTCTGCTCAAACCGTCGGAAGTCTGTGGAATTTGCACTGTTGAGATCGAAGGAGAGGAATTTCTCATAAACTCCTGTGCTACACCGGTTAGAGCAGGGATGAACATTCAGACGGAATCTTCCAAAGTTGTCGAATCCCGGCAGGGAGTTTTAAAATATCTGCTGCAACGGCAATATGGAGACTGTATCGCTCCATGTTCCATGACCTGCCCGGCCGGTCTAGATATTCAGGGCTATATTGCCCATATCTCCAAGGGGGAATATATTGGCGCCCTGAAGCTGATCAAAGAGAAAAACCCGCTCCCCCTTTCCGTGGGAAGGGTCTGCCCTCACCCCTGCGAAGATGCCTGCCGTCGAAACTGCGTGGACGAACCCCTGGCCATCAATCCCATGAAACGGTTTGTGGCGGATTATGCACAGCTCCGGGGGATCGTTGTAAAACCCCCTGTTCCGCCTGACAGCGGCCACAACATTGCCGTCATCGGTGGCGGTCCCGGCGGTCTTGCCTGTGCCTATTATCTGCGTCTATACGGGCATTCGGTCGCCATTTTTGAAGCCCTGCCCAAGCTGGGAGGTTTGCTCCGCTATGCCATTCCCGAGTATCGTCTTCCCAAAGCCATCCTGGATGAAGAAATTCAAGAGCTGCTGGATATGGGGGTTGATGTCAGACTGAATCAACGTTTGGGTAAAGATTTCACTCTGGCAGGCCTGCGGGAAAAAGGATATGAAGCAAGTTTTCTCGCTATTGGGTCCTGGAAAGGAACCCGATTGGGCCTGCCCGGGGAAGATCAGCCCGGCATCATCTCGGCCCTGGATTATTTATCGAAAAATGCCCTTGGCCATCCGGTGCAGTGCAAAGGCAAAGTATTGGTCATCGGCGGGGGCAATGCCGCCATGGACGCTGCCCGGACCGCGCTCAGGCTCGGTTCTGAAAAAGTGACCCTTCTTTACCGTCGATCCCGCGCTGAAATGCCGGCCCATCATGAAGAAGTCTCTGCTACAGAGCATGAAGGGGTTCAATTTGAATTTCTGGTATCCCCGACCCAGGTGATGTCAAAGGACGGGCGATTTGAAGCCCTTGAATTCATCCGGAATATACTCAAAGAAGCCGATGGCAGCGGCAGGGCAAGGCCCGTTCCCATTCCCGGCTCAGAAACCCGGATGGAGGCTGAATTGATGATCATTGCCATTGGCCAGTCCACGGATTTAACCCCGTTTGGACTTGACCCGGATTTAAAATCCCTTAATATGACCCAATGGGGCATGCCAATGGCTGATCTCGATACCTTGCAGAGTTCGATTCCCGATCTGTTTGTGGGCGGCGATCTTTTGCGCGGCCCGCAAACCGTGATCCAGGCCATTGCAGACGGGAGACGGGCGGCAGTATCCATTCATCAGTACCTTTCTAAAGAAGCATTTGTGCCGGTCACCCGGGGGTTTAATATCAGCAGAGGCAAAAAACTGAAAGATGTAGATGCGATCAATTTTGAAGGGATTGTCAAAGCGTCCAGGGTGTCTTTAGCCCATCTTCCCCTGCCTGAGCGAGAACTGAATTTTTTGGAAGTAGAGGCCACGATTTCACAGGATGAGGCTCTTACTGAATCCATCCGCTGCCTTTCCTGCGGATGCATGGATGCCTTTGAATGCCGTCTGAGAGAATTTGCCAAGGCATACAACATTGATGTCAGTGCGCTGGATATGCCCGGCAAAAGAATATTTCCTCTGGAGGATAAGCACCCATTCATCAGCATTGATCCGAATAAGTGCATTGCCTGCGAACAATGCGTGCTTTCATGTTCCACCCACCAGATCCAGAACGCCTTTGAATTCAAGGCCACTCCGACCCATTTGCCGGATTACGCCATTTTGCCGGTTCCGGCCATTAATGACCGGTGCGTATCCTGCGGATTATGCGTGGGGTTTTGCCCCACCGGTGCATTGAATCAGAAAAGTCCGGGTCTTCCCGGCCCCTTTAAGCTTGAGCAGGTTAAAACCACGTGTGGTTATTGCGGTGTCGGCTGCCAGATTTATCTTGAAAAAGCAGAGGATCGGATTTTGCGGGTCAATGGGGCGACTTTCCCGCCGAATTTCGGTCATCTTTGTGTCAAAGGACGGTTCGGATTTGATTTTATCCAGCACCCGGACCGGTTGAAACAGCCCTTGGTCCGAAAGAACGGGCAATTGACCGAGGCCTCGTGGGATGAGGCCCTGGATGTTGTAGCAACCCGCTTTAAGGAACTTCTGGGTCAACATGGTTCGGATGCCATGGCGGTGTTGACATCGGCCAGGGCAACCAATGAAGAAAATTACCTGATGGGCAAATTTGCAAGGGCGGTGCTGAAAACCAACAACATAGACCATTGCGCCCGTCTCTGACATTCCTCCACCGTGGCCGGTCTGGCCGCAGCCTTCGGAAGCGGAGCAATGACAAATTCCATTGAGGAAATCGAACATACCAAAATCATTCTGGTCACCGGTTCTAACACCACCGAAAATCATCCGATTATCGGTGCGGCCATTAAACGGGCTGTAAAACATCATGGTGCAAAACTCATTGTGGCAGATCCCCGGGAAATTGAATTGACCGAGTTTGCCACCTGTTGGCTCAGACAGAAATCCGGAACCGATATTGCCTGGATCAACGGACTCATGCACATCATTATTGCAGAAAAACGCTATGACAAAGACTACGTGGCCAAGCGAACCGAAGGGTTTGAAGAAGTGAAAAAATCCCTGGAAACCTTTACTCCGGACTTTGTTTCAAAAATTACCGGAATTCCAAAAGAGGATCTGTATGTGGCTGCCCGGCTGTATGCAAGTGAAAGGGCCGGAATCTTCTACACTATGGGCATTACCCAGCATAGCCACGGCACCGACAATGTAAAGGCTCTGGCCAACCTTTCCATGCTGTGCGGAAATCTCGGATATCCCGGAGCAGGGGTCAATCCTCTCCGGGGACAGAACAATGTCCAGGGTGCCTGCGATATGGGTGGACTGCCCAATGTGTTTACCGCCTATCAGCCGGTGACATCTCCGGAAGCAAGAGCCGTCCTGGAAAAAGAATGGGGAGTGACGGGCATTCCTGATAAACCGGGCTTGACCCTTATGGAAATGACCAAAGGCATGGCTGAAAAAACCATCCGTGCGGCATATATTATGGGTGAAAACCCAGTGGTGTCTGATCCTGATTCAGAACACATCATTCATGCGCTAAAAGAAGTGGATTTCCTTCTGGTTCAGGATATTTTTCTCACCGAGACCGCCAGACTTGCGGATGTGGTTCTTCCGGGTGCTTCATTTGCCGAAAAGGACGGAACCTTTTCCAATACCGAACGCCGAATTCAGCGGGTGAGAAAGGCCATAGACCCGGTGGGCCGCTCAAAACCGGATTGGCAAATCATCTCGGAAATTTCAACCCGGATGGGGGTTCCCCTGCAGTATCCCCATGCCGAAGCCATTTTTGAAGAAATCCGGCGCGTTACGCCGTCCTATGCCGGCATCACCTATGAACGGATTGAAGAAGAAGGGTTGCAATGGCCATGCGTCAGCGAAGATCATCCAGGAACCCCGTACCTGCACAAAAATCGTTTCACCCGCGGGTTGGGGAAATTCCATGTCGTCCCCTATGCAGGGCCTAAGGAAAATCCCGATGCCGAATTCCCCCTGATCCTGACCACAGGTCGGATTCTTTATCATTATCATACCGGCACCATGACCCGCAAATCTCCGGGGTTGACCCAACTGGCTCCGGAATGTATCATGGAAATCTCGGTGCAGGATGCAAAAATATTCAATATTCTCACAGGAGATAGGGTGGGCTTGCGATCCCGGCGGGGTGAAATTGAAGTCAGGGCAGAGGTGACAAAAAGGATCCCGGTGGGAACGGTTTTCATTCCTTTTCATTTTGCAGAAGCTGCTGCTAACAGGCTTACCAATACTGCCATGGATCCAGTGGCCAAGATCCCGGAGTTGAAGGTATGTTCGGTGCGGGTTGAGAAAATCGGATAAGGGACGATGATGTTCAAGCGCTTACGTGACGGTATAATGAAAAGAATTCTTCCGGAAGGAATTTCGGAAATGGACAGCCTTTCCTATTGGCGGAATCGGATTCTTTCCACCATTCTTTTTTTCGGGGTTGCCGTTGGTTTTTTTGTTTTGATTTCCATGTTCCCCATGGCCATTGAAAACAGGTTCTGGGGGCTGATGTTCTGGGATAGCCTTATCTGGTCAGCCGGTGCAGCCCTTTTATTTCTGCCGCAGATCGGATATACGGTTCGGGCTGTTTTTTCATTGCTGTTCGTCTATATTATCGGTGTTGTCATTACTGTTTCCGTGGGGCCGTTAAGCGGAGGACCTGCATGGCTTTTCTGTTTTGCCGTTCTCGCCGGAATACTTTTCGGCCCCAGGGTCGCCATTTTTGCTCTGCTTGTAAACATGGTGACTATGGCTGTCATCGGATATCTCATGATCCATGGCAAATTCGGAGGGGACTTTCCTTTTTTCAAATCTGAACGACTCATGATTGTGGCAGGCATTAATTTTCTGTTTTTAAATTCCCTTTCCGCCATTTCTGTTGCCGCTCTGGTTCGAGGCTTGACGGTTTCCCATGAAAAGGAAAAACAACTTTCTTTATCTCTGAAAAAAGAACAGGTGAAACTGGGGTTGGAAATAAAAGACAGAACCCGGGCTGAAGAAAAATACAGCGATATCCTTGAAAGTATTGAAGACGGGTATTTCGAAGTCGATGTCCAGGGGAATTATACCTTTTTTAACGATTCCATGTGCCGGATACTCGGGTATTCCAGACAAGAGCTGATGGGAATGAACAACCGGGAATATATGGACAGGGGCAATGCCAAAATGATTTTTAATACCTTTAGCCAGGTATTTCGTACTGGGATACCGACAAAAGTCCTGGATTGGCAACTGATTCGAAAGGATGGGTCTGTCTGTTATGTGGAGACGGCGGTATCCCTGATTAAAGATCAGAACGGCAAGGGAACCGGATTCCGAGGGATTGCAAGGGATATTTCAGACCGGAGACAACTGGAAAAGCAGCTTCGACAGGCTCATAAAATGGAATCCATCGGTACACTGGCTGGCGGGATAGCCCATGATTTTAATAATCTTCTGTATATCATCATGGGGAACACCGAACTCGCAATTGATGAAATCAGGCGGGACAATCCTTTATACACCTATCTTGAAAGGATCAAATCAGCCAGCCTCCGGGCTGCCGATGTGGTTAAACAACTGCTCAATTTCAGCAGGGAAACAAGACAGGATCTAAAACCCCTCGATATTGTTCTGGTCATAAAAGATGAGGCCCGGTTTTTAAGATCCATAATCCCTTCGACCATCGATATCCGGCATAACCTTCCGAATGCTGAAATATCCATTGCTGCAGATCCGATTCAGATCAGGCAGGTATTGATGAATGTCTGCACCAATGCTTCTCAGGCCATGGAAATGACGGGTGGAGTCATTGAAATCAGTGCGGAGGAGATGGATCTCACAGAAGACCATGCCCTGCAATACCCAAATCTTTCACCTGGCCGATATGTCAGAATTGCAATAATGGACACCGGACCGGGGATTGATCCTGAAAATCTGGACAGGATTTTTGATCCGTATTTTACAACCAGGGAGGTTGGAAAAGGTTCCGGTATGGGCCTTGCCGTTGTTCACGGGATTGTAAAACACCATAAGGGCGCTGTCAGTGTCACCAGTACAAAAGGGAAAGGAGCTGTTTTCAGTATCCTTTTTCCGGTTCTTCAGATTGATGGCCCTGGAAAAGCCTTTAAAACAGTGCTGAAATTATAAAAAAAAAGAGGAGCTGAGATAAAAAACGGTTTATGGATGATACGATTCACGCACACCTGGCAAGACATTTGTCCATGATGGGATTGCCCCTTACGGACGGTCTTGTGGATATTCTAAAGGAAAATTTTTCAGCAGAAGAAGCGAAAATTGCCCTCCTGCTCCCGGCCGTCAACATCCCCTTAACGCCGGTAACACCGGAAGAGCTGGCACGGGAAACGGGCATGGACCTGGAACATATTGCTAAAAATCTTGAAACTCTTGCGAACAGAAGACTCATATTTAAAGGCCTGAGTCAGAATAAAGAAAAAGGCTACGCCCTTCACCAGGCAGGGTTTGGATTTCCCCAGTCCTTTTTCTGGGATGGGAAAAACACCCCTTTTGCCCTGAAAATGACAAAACTTGTGATGAAATATTTCAACCGCAAGGTAACCCTGGAAGCCTTTGGCGGAAAGAGTACAAAAGCCTACCGCTATATCCCGGTTCATCAGTCACTGAAACCAGAGGTTCAGGCCGTTTTTCCCCATGATATGATGGACACTGTGCTCGACAATGCTGAACGGTTTGCCGTGGCCCACTGTCCCTGTCGGGTACAGGCAGGCCTAATGGACAGGGCCTGTGAGCATCCCCTGGAAGTCTGTCTTAAATTTGATGACATGGCAGCCTATCTTATCGACCAGGGCCTTGGACGGGAAATCACCCGTGAAGAGGCCGGAAAGATTGTAAAAGGCGCGGCTGAGGCAGGGCTTGTGCATTTTGTGGACAATGCCGCTGGTAAAATCAAGCATAACTGCAACTGCTGTGGCTGTTCCTGCTGGAATGTCGGCATGATCCGAAGAAGAAAGATTCCAAGAGACGAACTCATGGCTGTCTATTTTGTCCGGGAAACCGATCCTGATCTCTGCGTCGGCTGCGGCGCCTGCCTGGATATCTGCCCCGTGGCCGCCATCACCCTTGAAGACGGGGCGGCCAGAGTGGATCAGAACTGGTGTATCGGCTGCGGGGTCTGTGCCTTAAAATGTGATTTTGATGCCTTGAAGATTAGCTACAGAAAAGATCAGGGCCAGGTGCCACAGGATTTTGAAACTCTTCACACCACTATCCGGAAGGAAAGAGATCCTGTTTCCTGAATATGAAAGGGGTTATGAAATTTCTTCACACCTCAGACTGGCATATCGGCCGGTCGCTGTATGGCCGCAAGCGCTATGATGAATTTTCAACTTTTCTTGACTGGCTGGCCAGATTCATTGAGGTGCATAAAATTGATGCGCTTCTCGTGGCCGGGGACATCTTTGATACGGGCACGCCGAGCAACCGGGCCCAGGAGCTGTATTACGGATTTCTGTGCCGGGTATCGGCTTCATGCTGCCGCCATGTGGTCATCATTGCGGGCAATCATGATTCCCCTTCATTTTTGAATGCCCCGAAAGAGGTTCTGAAGGTTTTGCATGTTCATGTTGTGGGTTCTTTTACCGGGAACCCGGAAGATGAGGTCATTGTTCTGAAAGACTCTTCAGACAGGCCTGAAGCCGTTGTCTGCGCCGTGCCCTATCTGAGAGACCGGGATATCCGGGTTGCAGAGGCCGGGGAAAGTCTGGATGATAAGAATATCCAGCTCATCCGGGGAATCGAAACCCATTATGCAGAAGTGTCAAGACTGGCGGAAGAAAAACAAAAAATCTGCGGAGAAATTCCGGTTGTGGCCATGGGGCATCTTTTCGCCTCAGGCGGCAGAACCGTCGAAGGAGACGGTGTACGAGAGCTGTATATCGGGTCCCTGGCCCATGTGGGAAAGGAAATTTTTTCTTCGGGATTTGATTATGTGGCTCTGGGTCATCTGCACCTTTCACAGACAGTGGGCGGAGAACATCATATCCGGTATTCGGGTTCACCCATTCCCATGGGGTTTGGTGAGGCAGGCCGGGAAAAGAAGGTAATCCTGGTTGAATTTGAGGGCAGGACTTCGGATATCAGTGAGCCTCCCATCCCCTGTTTTCAAGTCCTGGAAAGAATCTCCGGAGACATGGAGAAAATCCTGGGTCGTCTGTTTGAGCTCAAGGTCCAAAAAAGCAGGGCCTGGTTGGAAATTGAATATACGGGCCGCGATGTGGTCCCCGATTTACGGCTCCGGATGGAAGAGGCTGTGGCCGACACCGGCATTGAAATCCGCCGCATCCGAAACCGGCAGGCCATGGACCGGGTTCTCCAAAAAAAAGAGGCGGAAGAGGAACTGGACAATCTGAGCATCATTGATGTGTTTGAGCGCCTGCTGGACACCTATGAAGTAGAGGCGGAAAAACGTCCATCCCTGATCCAGGCTTATCAGGAAACCCTGGCCATGCTGTACGAACAGGATATGAATGCTGAATAAAGGGGAGAGATTGTGAAAATTCTGGGTCTCAGATTTAAGAACCTGAACTCCCTTTATGGCCAGTGGCAAATTGATTTTACCGCACCTGAATATGTTCAGGACGGGATTTTTGCTATCATCGGACCCACCGGCGCCGGGAAATCCACCCTTCTGGATGCGGTCTGCCTTGCCCTTTACGGCAGAACGCCGCGCTTGAATCTTATCACCAAAACCAGCAACGAAGTCATGTCCCGCAGGACCGGGGAATGCTTTGCCGAAGTCTTCTTTGAAACCCAGGCCGGGCGTTTCAGATGTCACTGGAGCCAGAGACGGGCCGGGCAAAAACCCGACGGCAACCTCCAGGATGCAAAGCATGAGATCACGGACGCAGACACCGGCAAAGTGCTGGAATCGGGCAAACGGGAAGTGGCAATACGGATTGAACAGGCCACGGGCATGGATTTTATCCGGTTTACACGGTCCATGCTCCTTGCCCAGGGCGGATTTGCCGCATTTCTGGCCGCATCCCCGGACGACCGGTCTCCCATTCTGGAACAGATCACGGGCACGGCGGTTTACAGTGAGATTTCAAAATTGGTTCATTTGAGAAAAACCGATGAGCATAAAAAACTGGCGCTTCTCACGGCGGAAACCACCGGGATCATCCTCTTGAGCGATGAGGAAGAGACTTTTATCCTTGAGGACCTTGAAAAGAAAAAAGAATCAGAAAAAATATCAGGGCAGAAAAATAATAAAATTCAGGCTGCCATCCTCTGGCTGACCGGGATGGATACCCTCAAAAGCGAACTTTTATCCATTGAGGCGGAGTCGGAAAAACTTTCCGCAGCATTAAAGGCCTTTGAGTCGGACCGCAAAAAATTACAGGAGGCCAATAAAGCTGCAGAACTGGACAGCCTCTATGCCACGCTTAAGTCCCATCGGGATCAGCAGAAGTCTGATCTTGACGCCCTTTCAAAAACACAGGCCCTGATTCCTGAAAGGCAAAAAGCCCTTGAAATAAGACAGATCGCCCTGGATAAAGCTGAATCGGACCTCTTTTCATTTAAGGCGGAAGGGAAAAAGGAACTCTCCCTGATCAAAGAGGTCAGGGCCCTGGATTTCCGGATTTCAGAAAAAAAAGCGTTTTTAAAAACCCTTGCCGAAGAACACCAGACGATTGAAGCTGAGATTGCGGGGAAAAAAGAGCTTCGGAAAAAAACAGCTCAGGAACTGGCCCTGGCCGAGAAGACACTTTCAGAGGTGAACACTTATCTTTTAACCCATAGCGGTGATGCCGAGCTTTTGACCCGGCTCACCGGGATCACAGAGCAGGTAAAGACCCTTAAGGCCGCCGGGGAAAAACAGGCAGCCATGAAAAAGGAGGTGTCCGGGCTTAAGCACTCACTCGAAGCAGCAAAGATGCAGTGTCAACAGCAGGCCGATGTCCGGCAAAGTTTTAAAGAAAAGCATGATGCTTCCCTTAAAGCCGTGGGCGACACAAAAAGAGAGATGGAAATTCTTTTGGAAGGCCGACTGCTCAGGGAATACCGGGCCGAGCATGAAGGCCTTCTGCGCGAGATGGCTTATTTAAGAAAGATTCAGAGCCTTGAACAGGAACGGGAAAATTTAAAGGACAACAGTCCCTGTCCCCTTTGCGGGTCATTGCTTCACCCCTTTGCCCTGGGCCATATTCCTCAGGCGGATCAGACAGAAGAAAACATCAGTCTTCTCTCAAGCCTGATAAAAAGGGCCGAAGATCTGGAAAAACGGTTGAAAGACAGGGAAGCCCTGGAAAAAGCCTCGGGATTGGCCTTGATGGGAGCTGAGAAACAAGGGGTTCTGGTTCAGCATCGGGAAGATGACATCAAAACCGCCATCGAGCGGTCTGAAAAAGAGTTCCGCATAATTTCAGATGAGCTTGCCCGGCAAAAGGAGGCCCTTATCCTCAATCTTCAGCCCTTCGGCATTGACAGGATTCCGGATACAGGTCCTGATGCTCTGATGGCAATCCTGAAAACCCGGCAGAAAAATTTCCAGGACCGCCGGGATCAAAAAACCGGCATTGAGAAACTGCAGATCGAGCTTCTGGCCGGGATATCCGGAATGGATAAGGTCATTCAAGCCCTTGAAGACCGGGTGAACGAGGTCAAGGCAAAGGGCGTGGATCAAAAGAAAGAGGTTGAACGGCTGACATCGGACCGGATCCAATGCTATGGCGGCAAAATCCCGGATACGGAAGAAGCAAGGCTGGAAAAAAAGGGTGAAGAAGCCGAGACATCGGTCAAAACCGCAAGAAAGGATCGGGATGGCATCAGAGAAGCCCTCAGGGAAGGTATGACCCGCATCGCAGCCCTGAAAGAAACCACGGAAAGACGTCAATCCGAACTTGTTTCCCTTGATGCGTCTTTTCTTCAAACCTGCCGGGCATCCGGTTTTGAGAATGGGGAAGTTTTTCTTTCCCTAAGGCTTTCCCCGGATGAAAGACAGAGGCTCTCGGAAAGAGCGGGAAAGCTCGATCAAAGCAGTATGGAAATTACAGCAAGAAAAAACGACCGGGAAAAGCGGCTTTTGATTGAAACGGAAAAAAAATTAACGGATCAATCGCCGGATGACTTGAAAAAAGAAGCGGCTGCCATCCAGGAATCCCTGAAAAACCTTGGGGAGGAAATCGGCGCCATCAAACAGAAACTCTTTGACAATGCATCGGCTAAGGAAAAATTATCACGGAAAAAACAGCTCATTGACCTTCAGAAAACCGAATGCGCCAGATGGGACAGCCTTCATGGGCTTATCGGGTCTGCCGACGGCAAGAAATACCGGAATTTTGCCCAGGGCCTGACCTTTGAGGTCATGGTGGCCCATGCCAACCGGCAGCTTGAAAAGATGTCGGACCGCTATCTTCTGATCCGGGATGAGATTCAGCCCCTGGAGCTGAACATCGTGGACAATTACCAGGCCGGTGAAATCCGTTCCACTAAAAACCTGTCCGGGGGCGAAAGCTTTATTGTGAGCCTATCTTTGGCTTTGGGTCTTTCCAATATGGCAAGCCGCAAGGTCCGGGTGGATTCCCTGTTTCTGGACGAAGGGTTCGGCACCCTGGATGAGGATGCCCTTGAAACCGCCTTGGAAGCCTTGGCCGGGCTGCATCGGCAGGGCAAGCTCATCGGCATTATCTCCCATGTCCCGGCCTTAAAGGAAAGGATCGGCACAAGAATCAGCGTTATGCCGGTTTCAGGGGGAAAAAGCACCCTCACAGGTCCTGGAATCGGATAAACAACGCCAGTCCGAAAAAAACAAGCACCATCCCGGCCATGGAAACTCCGTCGGGCAAGGGCGAATTCAGGATGAAGATTTCACCGATCAGGGCGAAGATGACCTCGCTGGACTGGGTGGCATCCACAGCAGCCAGCTCGCTGGGCCTTGCCGATTTATTTCTTGCTGCCAGAAACAGGCTCGTGGCAATGACCCCGGAAAAAACCGCCACCAGAAAGGTATGGATCATCTGGCCCTGGGAAGGAAGTCCCGGCCGGACAAGGACAATGAGCAGAAGCCAGAAGGGAACGGAACCCAGGGACATTAAAAAGACTTTGTGAAACGGGTTCTGCACCAGGGGGTCGTCAATCCTGGGCAGGGATGGGTTTCCCCTGGTGGCTTCCCAGACGACCTGATTTCCCACAGGATAGCAGAAGGCAGCCAGGAGAACCGGAATCGCTCCCATGAGGATTTCTTTGACAGAGGTCATCCGGGCATGGTTCAGATTGATCATGAGAACGCCGGTAAAGACAACAAAAGAAAACATCCATATTTTTTTTGGAAAAGACCTTCCAAATCCGACCAGCACCACAAGGGTGGCGATGATGGTCATCTGCCAGGTGGCGGCAATGACCCAGCCGGGTGAATAATCCGCAGCAAAGCAGAGAAGCGAATAAAACCCGCCGAAACCGATGCTGCCGGCAAGAGTCCAGAATTTCCAGTTCCTGAAAAAAACCCGGATGAGCCCCCTGATGGTGCCCGGGCCTTTGAAGAGTGAGATCATCCCGGCCAGCAAAAGGATCATGAAGGCATACCGGAGGCTTGCCGACCACACCCAGTGGCCTCCCTCAAGGCTCATCATGCGGTTGAGAATAAAGGATGAGCTGAAAAAAAGGCCGGACAGAAGACCAATGGAAATTAATACAAGCATCGTTTTCTCTTGGGACATCGGTTAAAACACACTGCCGGATACACCACTCCGGGTCAAATATCAAGAATTATTCAGGGGATCGGCTTTACAATGGCACAGGTAGGGTTATCTTTTTTCCATTAAGTTTACCCTGAACCTGATTTCCCTGGAGGCTCGATGAATTCCATACCCTTTGAACAAGGCCCCATCAGACCCGTAGATGAAGCCGACAGCCTTTTGATCCGCACCACCCGGGGCTGTCCCTGGAACCGCTGCACCTTCTGCTCTCTGTATAAGGATATGAAATTTTCCCTACGGACCGTGGAAGAAATCAAAAAAGATATTCTATCGGCCCAGGCCTATTTTGATGGACATCCATTTGAAACCTGCTTTCTCCAGGACGGGGACAGTTTTGTCATGAAAACAAAGGATCTGCTTTATGTCCTGACTGCACTGAAAGAGGCTTTCCCCTCTTTAAAGCGCATCAGTTCCTACGGCAGAGCCCAGACCATGGTGAAAAAAACGCCCGCTGACATGAAGGAGATCTGTGATGCCGGACTGAACAAACTCTATTGTGGCATGGAATCCGGCTCACTAAAGGTTCTTGAAAAAGTCAAAAAAGGCATCACCCCGGAATCCATCATCACATCCGCCCGCATGGCGGCAGACGTTGGAATGGACACGACTCAGTTCATCATCCTGGGGCTCGGGGGAACGGAATTGTCGGATATCCATGCCATGGAAACGGCAAAGGTACTGAACATCATCAACCCCAACCATATCCGGCTCCTGACCATCGGGGTCAAACCCGGTTCCGGTCTGGACCGGCAAATGGCAGAAAAAACATTCACCCTGCCCACGGAAACCCAGATGATTGCAGAACAGCGACTGCTTCTCTCAACCCTTGACGGTATCACCAGCCATTATGCCAACCACCACAGTGTGGACCTGCTTCTTGAAGTCCGGGGTCAACTGCCCCAGGACAAGGATCGCCTGCTGACCGTCCTGGATCAATTCCTATCTTTGAATGAAGCGGATCAGATTCATTTTATCCTGGGAAGGCGCCTGGGATATTACAGAAACCTGGCAGACATGGGAAACGAGTTCATTTGTGGAAGAGCAGGTCAAAAAAATCAGGCAGAACCATCCAGATTCCTTTGAACGGATTTTTCATGATCTGCGCTGTCAGGTGATCTGAGAACCCGCATATTTCTGAAAATATGCAATGGCCGTTGACATGGCGATATTCCTGTGATTACCATCATCAGCCTTTACGCCATCGCCTTTCTGGCCAATATTTATGGTCTTGGTATCATGAAGTGGCGGTATTGATTCAATAATTCCAATCCGCATGGCTTACCGGCAGCTTGTTTAACTCTGATTTCAACTGCTTCCAGTTTGGCAGATATTTGTCCATGTAATAGAGAAATTGTTCATTGTGATGCCGTTCCATCAGGTGAACCATTTCATGCACAATGATATATTCCAAGCAGCCGGAAGGCTTTTTTGCCAGCTCAAGATTGACCCATATTCTTTTTTTTTCAATATTGCAGGACCCCCACTTGGTTTTCATCTGTTTGACCTGCCAGCCGGTCCCACCTATATTCAGTTGTTTTTCCCATTTCTCAATGATTGCAGGAATTTGTTGTTTCAATTCCGCCCGATACCATTCCGTCATGATCTCATGTCGTTTTTTAACCGGGGTCAACGGCCTTAAATAAAGGTCAATATAAGTTTTGGTTTTCAGGATGACCTTGGGCGGCCCATCTTTTTCAATAATGTTGAGCAGGTATCTTCTGCCTTGGAAATAATGGCTCTCCCTGTTTTTGTACTCTCTTGGGGGAATTCTTTCCTGGCCTTCAAATTTTCGTTGGAGCTGTTTGATCCAGCCTAATTTGGAAACGGCAAACAGGCGGATGGTATCGTCATTTATGTCTTTCGGTGCTGCAATGCGCACCCTTCCGCTTGGCGGATAAACGGCCAGATGGATGTTTTTGATGTCTTTGCGAACCACATCGATTTTTATATTGCGGATAAGGATCTGCTCCATTAATAATCTCTTTGATTTTTAACCAGATTGAAGATGTATTCCGGGTCCGGCTGTTTTACATCAAACTCGTCAAAGACTTCTTTTATGACATATTTGACGGCTTTTGATTTTTGTATATTGTCTCGCCACCCGTCTTTCTTTGTGGCCAGGATTCTGTGGTTCAGTTCATTGGCAATGGTTTCATTTTTGCCGAGGTTATCATACAAGGCCCGTTTTGCATTTGTATTCAAGGAAAACGGATATTCAGGATCAGTGTCCGGTTTCTGAACTTTTCCGGAAAGGGCAATGATTTTCTTCAGATATTGTTCATATTCCAGACCGGCTTGTTTGCGTTGCCGGATAAGCTCATCCAGAAGCACGCTCATTTTTTCATAATACATGGGGTTGGTGGGGCGTTCTTCAATGATGACTTTCCGCAGGTTGTTCTCTATGACTTCGGCCATGGCTTCCTTATTGTTCCGGATATTTTCGGGCAGATCATGGATGGCATCCTTTCCTTTTTTGACCAGCAATTCCACAAGACTCATGTCATCAAAATCAGCGAGCAAACGTCCTTCCTCAGCACCGATATAGCTGTCTATCAAATACCGCATGGCAGGCTCAAATTGCTTAAGATCAATATAATCCCCGCTTGCAAGCTGGATTTCTTTTCTCAGGATTTCAAAATGCCGGATGTCGTTCCGGATCTGTTCCGCTTCTTTGTCGGTAAAGCCTGCTGCATTCATTTCATCGGCGATATTGGCATAGGCCCTTATCAGTGCGATGGTCAGCTTGTACAGGGAAACCCTTCTGGGTTCGGTATCTTTGAGCTTATCCGGATTTTTAGTGTCTGCTCCGCAGAAATATCGGATATGGGCCAGGGTGTCTCTGGGCGGGTCAACCGGTTCGCACAAGGCCTTGATGGATTCCAGGGCATCCTCCAGCCTTTCCCTGCCTTTTTGCAGCCGGTCCTTTAACAGGCCTTCAATATCGGATGCTTCATAACCGCTGAATACCTCAGAGGTATAATCCGTAAAAGCCGTCTCAAGACTTTTAAATAGATCCATATAGTCAATGATGTACCCATATTCCTTATCATCCCCGTCCAGCCGGTTGACCCGGCAGACGGCCTGGAACAGCCCGTGATCTTTGAGTTTTTTATCCAGATACAGATAAGTGGCCGACGGCGCATCAAACCCGGTGAGGAGTTTATTCACAACAATCAGCAATTTCATTTGAGCGGGTTCTTCCACAAACTTCTTTTTAACCTCTTTTTCAAACTGGTCCACCTTCCTGAGCGCTGTATCAGGATTTTCGTTAAAATAGGCGGCCAGCATTTTCCGGTAAATCTCAAATCGCTGAAGTTTTTCCGTATACCCTTCTCCGGTTTCTTCGCCCTTAATGTCGGAATGGGTGGGAACAAAGGAGGTGATAATCGCCGTGTTCTTCAGGCCTGCATCCTGAAACAGTTCATAATACCGGCAGGCATTATAGATACTGTCTGAAACCAGCATGGCATTGCCCCGGCCGTTTTGCAGGCGTTCTTTTTTCTCCATGTCCAGCATGATATCCAGAACGATTTTTTCCAGCCGGGATTTGGAGCTGAAGACTTTTTTCAGAGTTCCCCATTTCTGTTTCAGCTCGATCTTGGCAAAATCGGTAAGGCCGCGGGTTTTGAGTTCAAACCATTCATCGATCTTTTCCGGGGATGTGATTTTCTGCTCAATGTCCCTGGCCTCATACCGCAAATCCAGAACCACCTTGTCGTTTACGGCCTCATCAAATTTATAGGTGTGGATATACCGGCCAAAGACCTTGAGACTGGTCTGTTTGTCTGATTTTAACAACGGGGTCCCTGTAAAACCGATAAATAAGGCATCCGGCAGAAACTGTTTCATGGCCAGATGCAGCTTGCCTGTCTGGGTCCGGTGGCATTCGTCCACAAATATATACAGATCGCCTTTGGCTTTAAAATCCGATGGAATGCCGCGGTTCAGATCCCTCACAAAGGCGTCCACATCGGTTTCATCCACTTCTTCCCTGCCCCCGAATTTGTGGATGAGGGAACACATCAAAAGCGGTAACGGCTCATTGAGTTTATGGAGCAGGTCTTTTCCGTTCCGGGTTCGGTAAATATCTTCCCGAACCCCTTTGAAGACTTTTTCAATCTGCTCGTCCAGCTCTTCCCGGTCCGTGATGATCAGGACCCTGGCATTGGGATTGTATTCCCGTATCCATTTGGTGAGCCAGACCATGGTCAGGCTTTTCCCGCTCCCCTGGGTGTGCCAGACAATGCCGCCTTCCTTTCGTTTTATAAAATCCTGGGCCGCCTTAATGCCGAAATACTGGTTGGGCCTGCATAATTTTTTCTGCCCCCGGTCATAGACGATAAAATCGTGCAGCAATTCGATGAACCGCTCCTTGTGCAACAGTTGAACGATTTGTTTATCCAGGAGGTAATCATATTTATCGGCCCTGTCCCGGACAGGTTGGGTCAATTCCAGCAGATAGGGATGGTCTTCATTGAATTCAGGGCTGACCTCTTTCCATTTCAGGAAATATTTTTCCCGGGTTTCAATGGCGGCATGGGCAAGGCCTTCGCTGTCATTGCCCGCCATGACATACTGGATGGTGCTGAAAAACGGCCGGATAAAAATATGTTTCTGGTTGTCCAGATTCTGGCGGATGCCTTCCAGGACGGATACG
>JFJP01037981.1_pt1 | contig 32153 bp, 22 predicted proteins | sample 431651 | NCBI WGS metagenome assembly JFJP01 (sample SAMN02602958, study PRJNA72255) | Microbial mat metagenome, whole genome shotgun sequencing project. | biome: fresh water; feature: sink hole; material: water; isolation source: purple microbial (photo- and chemosynthetic) mats found in... | reverse complement strand
AGATCATATGACAATGAGATGGAATAATAATAAAATTCAAAAAGAGTTTCAATAATACTTCCGGGAATGTATCTTTGTTATCTATCGTTTGATTATAATTTTAATCAGAAAAGAACTTAACAGAAAGATGTCAGAACTCCCGAAGTATGTGGAAACTCCGCTGATGAAGCAGTATTATAACATCAAAACCAAACATCCTGATGCTATATTACTTTTCAGAGTTGGTGATTTTTATGAGACATTCGGGGAAGATGCTATAAAGACTTCAGGAATACTGGGAATTACTCTCACCAGGAGAGCAAACGGATCAGCACAATTCATTGAACTGGCTGGGTTTCCTTATCATGCTCTTGATACTTACCTGCCCCGGCTTGTCAGAGCAGGTCAGAGAGTAGCTATATGCGAACAGCTGGAGGACCCGAAACTCACAAAAAAAATTGTTAAACGGGGAATAATAGAACTTGTAACCCCGGGTGTCTCGCTTAATGAAAATGTTCTGAATCATAAAGAAAATAACTTTCTTGCTGCAGTTCATATTGAAAAAAAGATTGCCGGAGTAGCCTTTCTGGATATTTCGACCGGCGAGTTCCTTACATCGGAAGGTACTATAGAATATATAGATCAGATGTTAAGTAATTTTCAGCCTAAGGAGGTATTATTTGAAAAGGGAAAGAAAGATATTTTTCAGGAATATTTCGGTTCAAAGTATTATACGTTCAAACTGGATGATTGGATATTTACCAGGGAGGCTGCCAATGACAGGTTGCTGAAGCAGTTTGAAACAAGCTCGTTAAAAGGATTTGGTGTACATAATCTTTCATTTGGGATAGTTGCCGCCGGGGCTATACTTTATTATCTCGATTTAACTCAGCATGAACAACTTGGACATATTACAAGCCTGTCAAGGATTGAGGAAAACAGGTATGTCTGGCTCGATAAGTTCACAATTAAAAACCTTGAGTTATTTCACTCTCCATATGAGGGGGCAAGAACACTTGTTGATGTAATGGACCGAACCATTTCCCCAATGGGAGGTCGTCTGTTAAAGAGGTGGATCTCACTTCCACTGAAGGATATACAACCGGTTAACGAGAGGCTTGACATTGTTAAATACCTTGTTGAGAATAGTCCGGTCAGAGATGATATTGCTGAACAGATCCTTCAGGTGGGTGATCTTGAGCGACTTATCTCCAAAGTTGCAGTCAGCAGGATAAATCCACGAGAGGTGGTTCAGCTGAAGAGAGCCCTGAAAGCTATCGAGCCAATTCAGCTGTTATGTAAAAACAGTGGTTGCCTTCCCCTTGCAATACTTGCTGAACAGTTAAATCCTTGTAAGTTAATTGCTGATAAAATTGATACCGAACTGAATACTGATCCTCCGGTTCAGATTAACAGGGGAAATGCGATTGCAACAGGAGTATCTGCAGAGCTTGACGATTTGCGGAAAATTCTTTATAGCGGCAAGGATTACCTGTCAGATTTGCAGATAAGGGAGAGTGAAAGGACAGGGATTACTTCTCTTAAAGTAAGTTTTAATAATGTATTCGGTTATTATATTGAAGTAAGAAATACTCATAAAGATAAAGTCCCGCCGGAATGGATACGTAAACAGACACTCGTTAGTGCAGAACGCTATATAACTGAAGAACTTAAAGAATATGAGAGTAAGATACTGGGAGCTGAAGAGAAGATAATTTCCCTTGAAACAAGGCTTTTTAACGATCTTGTACTTGCCATATTGGAATATATCCCGCCGATTCAGCTTAACTCTTCACTGATTGCCCGTCTCGATTGCCTTCAATCCTTTTCTGTAATTTCTGAAGAGAATAATTATGTCAGACCTGAACTAAACGATTCATATTCGCTCGATATTACAGATGGGCGCCATCCGGTGATTGAAAAGCAATTGCCTGCAGGTGAATTATATGTTCCAAATGATCTGGCGCTTGATACAGAAGACCAGCAGATTATTATTCTTACAGGCCCTAATATGTCAGGGAAGTCGGCTCTTCTGAGGCAAACAGCTCTCATTGTGCTTATGGCGCAGACAGGATGTTTTGTTCCTGCAAAAGCTGCAAGAATAGGAATGGTCGATAAAATATTTACCAGGGTAGGAGCATCTGACAATATAAGCCTTGGAGAATCAACATTTATGGTAGAGATGAATGAAACTGCCAGCATATTAAATAACCTATCTGACAGAAGCCTTATTTTGCTGGATGAGATCGGAAGAGGAACCAGCACCTATGACGGCATATCAATTGCCTGGGCAATGGTGGAATATCTGCATGAAAATAAACTGAGGGCTAAAACATTATTTGCAACCCATTACCATGAACTTAATGAGATGGAAAATTCATTTGCAAGGGTGAAGAATTATAACGTCTCAATAAAAGAACTTAATAATAAAGTGATCTTTCTCCGAAAGTTACGACGGGGAGGGAGTGAGCATAGTTTTGGAATACATGTTGCAAGAATGGCAGGTATGCCGCGAAGCGTCGTTAGCAGAGCTGATGAGATACTGAAGGAACTGGAGCAGAGCCATGAAAAACAGGATCTCAGAAAACCAATGGCTGACCTTGCAGGTCACAGGGAGGGGATGCAGTTAAGTATTTTTCAGCTTGACGATCCTGTCCTTAAACAGATCCGTGATGAGATCCTTGAAATAGATATTGACAATCTTACTCCTGTAGAGGCACTGAATAAACTTTATAATATTAAGAAGGTTTTGAAATAACAGAATATCAATATATTACATATAAATTTACTTTTAATATAATAATAAATTCGACCATAAACTATTCCAAATAAATCCTGAAATTAATATCTTAACTGAATATATTTTATAACTAAAACAACTGAAAATGAAAAAAATCATAATGATCGCTATTCTTTGCCTGGGTTTTCTGGCAGGTATTGCTCAGCAACCGGCAGTAGATGTTATTACACTGAAAAACGGGAGCGTCATCCGTGGCAAGATCCTTGAACAAAACACACTGCTGATTAAGATTTATACAACCAATCGCAGTATGGTAGAGGTAAAGCCGGATGAGGTGGAATCGATGACCAAAGAAGCCGGTGGACCTGCTGATCAGATTGCCACGACTTTTGACGAGGATTCATTTAAAGAAGATAACATAATAATAGGCGGAAGCGGGACAATCGACTTTATGAAACAAAAATACTATGAGGATGGTGTCCTGGATTCTGAATATTCAAGGACAGGGTTTACTATCAATCCAAGCTTTGCCTATTTCATTATGGATGGCCTAGCAGTAGGTGCAATTCTGCCATTGAGCCTCTACTCATCAAAGGGGGATATTACTTACTCTCTGGGAATCGGACCAGTTGTAAAATATTATACTGATTTCCTGGCAGTTTTCAAATTAGAAGCAGCATATGAATTCAGTCATGCTCCATCCTGGAAAGGCGGATCATTTTATTTGAAACCAGGGGTTGGAATGGCGTTTTTCCTTAATCCAAAAGTATCTCTGGAACCTGGTCTCTTCTATCAGCTTAATTCTGATAACAGGAACTATGAATTTTACAAAGAAAAATTGAAAACAAGCAAACTGGGAATTGAAATAGGCCTTACTATTTTCCTTTAAAATACGCTTTGGAATACTTATTAATAACTCACTAAGCTATATCATATGAAATGCGGGAGGTTAGCCTTAAAAGTTTTTATTTGTGTTTTTCTGTTTTTTCCGATACAACTTTTTTCCCAACAAGGTTCAGTTAAGCAGGTTAAGCTTAATAGTTTTGAATTGCAGTCATCGGTATTAATCCCTTCAACCGGAGAAGAGATTTCTACCCCGGGCTACAAGTCGAATGTATACTGGTTCCCTGTAAAAGTACCATCAACTGTGCTTACAGGACTGGTAGCCAACAAAGTCTATCCTGATCCTTACTCAGGGATGAATAATATGCTTATCCCTGATGCATCTGATGAATTTAATAAAGTATATGGTCTGGAACAATTCAGCCATCTTCCCAATAATCCGAATCCGTGGAAGAAGCCCTATTGGTACCGCACTGTTTTTAAAGTACCTGTTGCTGATAATGGCCGGCATTTCCAGATTATTTTCAAGGGGATTAACTATAGAGCCGCTGTATGGGTTAATGGAAAGCAGGTTGCTGATTCAACGCAGATGGCAGGCATGTTTGCCGAATACAGCCTGGATGTAAGCAACCTGATCATAGCCGGAGGTGAAAATGTAATGGCCGTAAAAATATATCCGCTCGATTACCCGGGGTTGCCGGACAAGGAACAATTGAAAGGACTCGGTGATTTTTTTCTCAATGGTGGCCCTACGGGCGATATTGGCAAAAACGTGACAATGCTTTGTTCAGTTGGCTGGGATTGGATGCCTCCTGTCAGAGACAGAAATATGGGAATTTGGCTCCCTGTTTATCTGAGGACTTCAGGGAAAGTACTAATAACTAACCCTAGGCTTGTTACCAGTCTCCCTAATCTTCCGGATACTACACTGGCAAAAATATCTCTGAGTCTGAAACTGTCGAACAATAGCGCCGCTGATTTTTTGGGCAGGCTGATAGTTACTATTGCTCCTGAAAACTTTAAGGGGAAAACTCATCAGTTCTCAAAAAATATAACAGCAAAAAAAAATGGACCGACTGTTGTTGATCTGAACGGAGAAAACACTAAGGAACTTAATATCCTTAAGCCCAGCCTCTGGTGGCCAAATGGATTTGGTAAGCCAAATCTTTACAGGATAAGAATTCAGTATGCCAGTAGCACAGGAATATCAGATGATACTTCCTTTGTATTTGGGATACGTACTATTGGTACAAAAGCTGTTGATGTAAATGGAACCTACCGCCGCGATTTTTATGTAAATGACAAGCGCATTCATTTAACCGGGGGAGCATGGGTTCCCGATATGATGCTTAATCGCGATTCTACACGTTATGATTATGAAATGCATCTTTGCAGGAATGCAAATATCAATCTTGTCAGGATCTGGGGAGGAGGCGTTACTCCATGTGATGAGTTCTTTGATGCTGCTGACAGGTATGGATTACTGGTATGGTCAGATTTCTGGATAACAGGAGATACCCAGGGAGAATTTAAAGGATCACCCGACTGGCCATTGGAAGGTAATGTTTTTATCAGAAATGTCACCAGCACAATTCTTCGGATCCGAAATCATCCAAGCCTCCTTGTCTGGACAGGAGGAAATGAGGGTCATGCACGAAAAGAGCTTTATGATGCAATGCGCGAGAGTATTATTTCTCTTGATGGCACCAGGCCTTTTATTCCCAGTTCATCGGGATTTGCTAAATTGCCAGCGGGATGGAATGCTTCGTGGCCGGATAACCTTCCGGGTGGAGTCTACAGCGGCGGCCCGTATACATGGAAAGATCCAAAAGATTATTACAGGAGGGCAATAGCAGGGAAAGACTGGGTCTTTAAAGATGAAACAGGGATCCCATCACAACCGCCATATAATATAATGCCAAAAATAATTCCTAACCTGGTCTGGGATAAAACACTGCCATTCCCGTTAAATAATACATGGGGTTATCACGATGCCGCGACCGGAAATGGCCGCTGGGATCTTTATTATAAAGAGATGGTTAAGAGGTATGGCGAACCTTCCAGTATGGAGAATTTTTGTGATAAGATGCAGCTGATGAATGCCATAGGCTACCAGGGTATTTTTGAAGCGGCCGGACATAAATTGAATGATATCGGAGGCGTAATGCTATGGAAGCTTAATGCTGCATTTCCGAGTGTAGTATGGCAGGTATATGACTGGTTCCTTCAGCCCAATGCAGGTTATTATTTTATGCAGAATGCCTGCGAACCTGTTCATATACAGCTAAACCTTAGTAATTTAAGCGTTTTAGCTCTGAACAGGACTCATGCACCTGTACAGAACCTTTTTGCCCAGATCGATATTTTTAGTCTTGATTCCAGATCCTTATTGCATGCCGAAGAAAGGATAAGTCTGTCAGCATCAGATGTTAAAGAAATAGCTTCATTATCATCCGTTTTGACAGCTTCTGAAGGTGTAAATTTTGTAGTACTTAAATTGAAGAAAAGCAACGGGGAAATTGTTTCAGGTAATGTATACTGGCTTTCTAATAACGGAGATTTTAAAGCATTAAATGAGATGCCTGAAGCTGCAGTTCAGGTTAATATATTAAAAGAGGAAAAGGGGAAAAATGAACGTAAATGGACCATTAAGGTAACAAACACAACAGGTAAACTTGCTTTCTTTTTACATCCTCAGCTGATTAATGAGGGCGAGGAGATCTTACCAACTTATTGGTCATCTAATTATTTTACGCTGGCCCCCGGAGAAGCAACAACTGCAACAGTAAGCTGCCCTCTGAAGGAAGTTACCGGGAAAAATCCTTCTGTAAAAATATCGGGTTGGAATATAAGGAGCGAAGAGTTGTCTCTGAACACGAAATAGGACTTATTAAAATCATTGACCCTCTGTGAAAAGTATCAAATTTTATGTTCACAGAGGGTTTAAGATTTATCAGGTCATACCCAGAAATGTAAAATGATTATTTTACCCGGTTATAGTAACTTGTTCCTTTATATTCATTACCTGCGACCTTGTTTGTATACTCTATTGTGAGTGTTTTTCCTTCATTATCAACTTTCCACAATTCTTTGGCTAAAAGATCCTCTTCTCCATTATTCCCATAAAATGTTGTTACAGATTCAATAGTTATTGATCCTTCACTCTCTGAGCGGGTTGCCTTGGTAGACCTTGGCATATCGTAAATATAGATTTTACAAGGTTTTCCATCGAGTGTCAGTTTTTCATCAAAAGGATACTCTTCGCCGTTAGAGTTTTCATACACGCGGACTGTTAGTAAGCTGTCACTAAGAAGTTTAATGCTCACCTTCGAAAGGACAAGCTGGTTATCAGTTAAAACTGTTTTTTCTGTATTTAATTTCCAGTCACCAGAAAATTTGCTCTTCTGCCCTGATAAAGAAGATGATGAAGAAATAATAAAAAGAACCAGAAAGAAAAAAGTGATTTTTGTTTTCATAAAATTATTTTTTATTTAGTTATGTGTCATTTGGTAAAATTACATAAAAACTTATTCAGGCAGATGAAACTGACAGGGAATAAATTTAATTTGAGATATGTAAAGCTGTTATTAAGACTTTTTGTTAAAAATATTTTCTGAATTTTTCCCCGATTTTAAAATATGTGTACCTGCCTGCATCTTCCCCTGCAGCATGTAAAGATTCTCCATCTGTTTTAAATGTACTATGCTCTCCTGCTACCTGCGAGAAATATACATCGCTTCTGATACCTGCTTCATCCTGCATTATAACATAAGCAAGGTTTTTATGGATTTCAGAAATGAGAGGAGCATTGCATAGTGGACAATAAAACTCAAGATACTCTCCCGTCTGGATCGTGAATGATGGATGTTTGACACTATTATAATTTCCAATATGAGGATTCAGAAGTAGAAGAGCTGATTGTTTTTTACTGTTTTTAACTTTGAAGATGATGTTTTCACCAACTCTGAGGTGCCCATTGCACCTGGGGCATAAAAAATCATTCATGTTAACCTTCTTTTAGTAATCCATTATATATAACAATGATATACAAGGTTTTGTTTTACAGAATAATTGGAGTATATATACTTCAATTATTAAATCCGCATTCTGCTGAAATATGATGTTAATTTACATTTTTTGATAAATAGATATATTAAAGAAGTTATCTTGCATTCCAATTGATCTGATGGATTTTCAGAAAAAAATGCAGGACTAATCTGGTACGGAATGATTTTTAAGATTTTACTTTCAGGTTTGTTTAAAATACATCTGACCGGTATCATATTTATTTTTGGATTCTCATCATTATCAGTTGTTTCTCAGAATCCTAAAAGAATAATCCTTAGCGAGATTCCTCAGAGAAAAGTGCGTAAATATATAGTAGCCAGGGAAATTGATCAGATGAACGATTTCTCTGCAATAAATGCCAGCTGGAAAACGGGAATTATTGAATCGGATTTCAATGTAAATGAAAAAATCTTTTTTTTAAAATACAGACTTTCAAATGTATGGGATTGCTACAGACATGCTGACCCGGTTAAAACATGGAATGGGCAATCTGTCCGGCTGGGATTGATGATATCAAAATATAAAAACACAGTTGTTTACGTTAATGAATTGTCTTTGCCTGAAGTTGATATGGGCCAGGTATATTTTATAAACCTCAGACTGATGAAAGGATTATTTAACGTCCCTGTTGCTTTCGAGATTATTAATATCGATGCAAATCAACAATTGATGGAAATCAGTTATCTGGATAACAACAAATCGCTCGGTAAACAAACCATTCAGTTTTTTGATAATGGTGACGGCCGGACGAGAATTGTTCACCGCAGTTATTTTAAAAGCGAATCATGGTTTCATGATTTTATGCTTTACCCGTATTTTCATAAAAAGTTCATTAAGGAGTTCCATAAGAATATGAGACACCTTGTCAGAAATTCTTCACATATAGCCAGGGCAGGAAAGATTTCGGCAAATTAGCAAGAAAAAGTTTTCGCATGTGTAAGATAATGCCGGAACTATTTATGAAGTTGATTTTTATGATTTTATCGTGATTTCAGTTCCTGTTTTAACTTTACAGACGACTTGTTACCCTTTTGAAGGGAGCCAGAAGTGTATTCCATGGAAGTTCAGAGAGAACCATCAGTACCAGTACCTCTGGTTTAAAATATGATGCTGCCAGTACTATTGCCATGCCATTATTCATATAGGCAGCACCTATTGTTACTGCAATTCTGTTTTCCTTATTCTGCTTAAAGCATATCATATATCCAATCACATGTAAGAGGATGAATACCACATATAATATTCCAATTTTAAAAATAAGGCCGGCATGATTATCAAGAATATTGTTCCTCTGTGAGGAGATGGCGAGATAAACAAATGCAAAGAGCAAAAGAACATTCAGGGATGTGAAAATATGCTGTGTTTTTTTGATTGCCAGGGGTAAATATTTTTTTATGATCAGCGATATGATCATTGGCATGAAAACAATGGTTGCCATATCTTTCAGTATTAATAATTTGTCAATTGAATGGCCTCTCAGATCAATAAACCAGAATAATAATGGTACAGTAAAAGGGGCAATAAGCTGACTTACTATTGCCAGGCTCATAGAGAGTGAAACATTTCCTTTGGCAATATCGGTTAGTGCAGGAGTAGATACTCCGGCTGGCATTGCTGTAAGAAGAAGTATCCCAACCGCAAGTTCATGATTAAAAGTATTTATTGAAAAAAAGAAAAGAACAGGAATAATAATCATATAAACGAAGGAAATATAGATCATAAGTTTATAATTTCTTATGTTCTCAAGTATTTCCAGTGCATCAATTTTAAGGAAGACAAGGAGAAGCATCATCCCCAGCAGTACTTTAGGAAGTGACTGTGGAAATATACCTGAAGGGATTGGATGCCATAGTCCAATAAAGATACCTGCAATAAGGAATAACCAGAAATATTTTTCAATAAATGCACTGACTCTCATTTGTTAATTATAACATGATTTTAACCCGATCCGAAATAGTAAGAACTTAAAGGCAAAGATATCAGATTATCTAATTCCATAAGGCAGCAGGAATTCCGAATCAGAGAGAGGCCGGAAATGACCTCTTTCCCTGTTCGGTTTATGGAATTTTATAAACAGTAATGAATTAAGTTCAATGTGATTTTATTGGCTCAGCAGACTATTGAATGATGATCCATTTCTGATTCATCTGCAGGTTGTTGGTACAAGAAAAAATCAAAAACTCAGCTTTAATAATCCTGAGTTGCATAAAGTATTTTAGTATTCGTATGTATTACAACAGTCTGGATATTTTTTCAGTTATTGGCTGGTTAATACTTATCGGAACTTTTTCGTCAATAGTATTGGAGGCATCCAGCTGTAATGCATTTACATCGGAAATACAAAGAAATCTTGAAATATTGTGTAATGCAAGAGTGATTTTCTCATTAGATGATAGCTGGTAATCGCGGCTCATGACCCTGTCTATGAGGATATAAAGAAAATCTGAAGGAAAAGAATGGTTTCTGAGGGAATCAAAACTGCTTTCAAGATTAATTTCACCAGACTCTGCCATATCTTCGAGGACCTCTTTGAAATAGAGATTGATTTTTGGGTCAACTTTAAATCCCAGGTAGAAATCTATTCTTATTAATATATCAGGTATGATGTGCGTAACTTTATACTCAAAAGTATCTGGCTCGTCAGTCCTGTCAACATGAATAAACCAATATGTCTTAGCCCGTTTGGGTTGTTTATGAAAGATTGAATGGATCACTTTTGATTCGACCTGATCAGGGTTATTTGCTTTAACAACATAAACAAGGTTTGTTGCAATTTTTGGAGCAGATTTGTCGTTCACCAGTAACTTGAATAATTCAATGTAATTATCAAGTTTTATAAAGGTAACATATCTGTTTTTCAACTTTCTCCCAAAAAACCATCCATACATTATTATGAAAAATACGAATGCCAGCATCAATGTAAACCAACCACCATTTGCGAATTTATGAAGATTGGCAATCAGGAAACTACCTTCAATAGTCAGATAGACCAGCAATAGGAGGAGGATCAACCTGGGTTCTGTTTTTTTCTGGTATAAATAAAAAGACAACAACATGGTGGTCATTATCATTGTTATTGTAATTGACAGTCCATAAGCTGCTTCCATATTAGTTGATTCTTTAAAGAATATAACTACAAAGCTGCATGCCACCCATAAAAACCAGTTAACATATGGTACATAAACCTGTCCCTTAAGAAAAGTAGGATTAAGAATTCTTAGTTTTGGCCAGAAGTTTAAAGAAATTGCTTCACTTATAAGTGTAAATGAACCTGTAATTAATGCCTGACTTGCTATAATAGCTGCAGCAGTAGCAATAAAAACTCCCGGGACTAAAAACCAACCTGGCATTATTCCATAGAATGGATTCACGTCAGATTGAAGTCCTCCCTGGTTTATCAGCCATGCGCATTGACCAAGATAATTAAGAACCAGAGAGGTTTTTACAAAAATCCACGATACTCTTATATTCTTCAATCCGCAATGTCCAAGATCGGAATACAAAGCCTCTGCTCCGGTAGTTGCAAGGAAAACAGCACCCAGCAAAACAAAGCCTCCGGGATACTTTGAAAGGAAAAGCACAGCGTAATTTGGATTTAATGCCTTCAGAACTTCAGGGTGATTGACAATCTGACAAAAGCCTAAAATCGAAAGCATTAAAAACCATATAACCATTATAGGGCCAAATGAGGCTCCTACAATGTTTGTACCATACTGCTGCATAAAGAAAAGTACAGCAAATATTAAAAGAACAATACCGACAACCGGTATTTCAGGATTGTATAACCTTAATCCTTCTATAGATGATGTAACAGTGATTGCCGGAGTGATCACCCCATCAGCCAATAAGGCACCTGCTCCAACCATAGTCAGTATTGCAGCCCAGGAAGGTTTTTGTTTTAAAAGGGCAAAAAGGGCAAAAATTCCACCTTCCCCTTTATTGTCAGCCCTCATTGTAATTAAAACATACTTTATAGTCGTTTGAAGTGTGAGTGTCCAGAATATACAAGACATAGAACCATAAATGAGAAGTTCATTAATGTCATGTCCCCCACCTGAGATAGCCTTCATGACATAAAGGGGACTTGTTCCCAGGTCTCCAAAAACAATTCCTAATGCAACAATTACTCCCGCCAGTGAGAGTTTTTTAATATCCAGATGCTTTTTTTTCATATCCGCAAATCATTCAAAATGTTGCATTTAAAGCTTCATTCAGTCAATTAATAAATGAAAAGTGCTTGCTTATTGCATAAACCTGGCAAAAGTAGACTGAGTATTATAAAGAAGTTGAAAAGAAATCAATAGAATACATAAAGAATATATAAAGATTCAATATCCCGTCCTTCGCAGATAATGACAAGTGCAATTTTTTTTTATTCATTTGTTAAATAGGTCATATTTGGTCCTTATAACCTAATTTTGTAATAAGTTGAAATAACGACATAAATGGTGCTGATTAAAAGAATATTATTTCCTAATCTTACCTCCAGGATAAATCAATACTTAGTTGTAATTATAGTAATTTCTCTGGTTGCATTATTGTGCAGACCATTGGCTGATCAGCAGGGATATTATATCGTTTCTTTTGTTCTTCTTTTTGTAGTTTCATTAATGGCTGTCTTCCTGGGGATAGGCCCCATTTTACTTGCTTCAACGATCAGCGCACTCGTTTGGAATTATTTCTTTATACCTCCTCATTTTGCTCTCCATATTGAGAGGACTGAAGATAAACTTATGTTCGTATCTTTCTTTTTTATAGCATTGATAAACGGTGTTCTGACCAATCGTATACGAAGACAGGAGAAACTTGCACTGGAAAGGGAAGAACGCACAAATGCAATCTTTGAACTAACCAGGGAACTATCAAATACAAGTGGGGTAAATGAAATTTTAGAAGTAGCATATAAAGATGTCAAAAAATATTTTGATGCTATATCAATATTTTATTTAGGTGAAAAAGAGAAAAAGGTTGAATTATTGTTTAAACATGGAATTAGTGAAGTCCATTCCAGAATAGATTATTCTATTGCTGCGTGGGTTTTTAAGAACTCGATGAAAGCTGGAAGATTCACTGATTTTTATAGTGACACTAACCTTACGTATTACCCGTTGAAAGGGAAAAGAATTAATCCGGGTGTAATAGCAATTGATTTTGGCAGACATCTTTCCGGTGAGAAAGAAGTTTTTTGGTTAGGGTACCTGACGCAGATATCAAATGCTCTCGAAAGGGAGTTGCTTAGTGAACTTGCCCTGAAAGCAAGAATCCTTGATGAATCAGATAAACTATATAAGACTTTATTTACACTTATTTCCCATGAATTCAGAATACCAATTGCAACAGTCATGGGCGCCTCAGACACCCTTTTAATGCCACAGACAACAGAAACCGACAAGGCTATTCTTTTTGCTGAAATCTCAAAAGCATCCTCCCGGCTAAACCATCTGGTTGAAAACCTGCTTAATATGTCACGTCTTGAAAGCGGAAAGATATCTGTACATCTTGATTGGTGTGATATTAATGATCTTATAAATAAGGTCACAAGAATACTTAAACAGGAGTTGCAGCAGTTTCATCTTATTAGTTCTGTACCAAATGATATGCCTTTGGTCAGACTTGATTTCGGATTGATTGAACAGGCTATTTATAACTTGATATTTAATTCCTGCCAATATGCACCTGCAGGTTCTACTATCAGCTTTGGCAGCAATTATTCAGACGGGTTATTACTTTTAATTATTGAAGACAATGGCCCGGGTTTTCCTGCAGACTTTTTGGGTAAGGTATTCAAAAAATTTGCCAGAGCAGATAGTTCCAGGACAGGTGGATTAGGTTTAGGATTATCGATAGTAAAGGGAATAGTAGAGGCTCATAAAGGAACTGTTATTGCTGAGAATAAAGATACAGGAGGAGCTAGGTTTAAACTGGCAATACCTACTGAAATTGCAGACATATCAAACATAAAACTAGAGGAATGAATGAAAATGAAACTATTTTGGTAATTGATGATGAGATACAGATCCGTCGACTCCTTGAAATATCACTTTCTGCAAATGGGTATAGAACAATAGTAGCATCTGATAGCAAAGAAGGTCTGATAGCTGCGGCAACAAATCATCCGTCATTGATAGTTCTTGATCTTGGATTACCTGATACCGATGGACTTGACTTGCTTGTGAAACTAAGAGAATGGTTTACAAAGCCAATCATTATTTTAAGTGTCAGAAACTCTGAAATAGACATAATAACTGCCCTGGATAACGGGGCAAATGATTATCTGACAAAGCCTTTCAGAAGTGGTGAATTACTTGCAAGAGTGCGTTCTGCATTGAGAAGAAGTAACGAAAAATCAGAAAGTCCAATACTCCAGTTCGGATCATTAAGTGTGGATTTGAATAGTCATGTTGTCAGAAAAGGCAATGAAATAGTAAAACTTACCGCAACCGAATTTTCTCTACTTTCACTTTTTGCAAGAAATCAGGGCCGGGTGCTGACGCATCAGTTTTTATTAAAAGAAGTCTGGGGATACAGCTATCTTGAGCAAACTCAATATTTAAGAGTCTTTATCGCTCAATTGAGAAAAAAGATTGAAGATAATCCAGCAAAACCGGAACTTCTGATGACAGAATCAGGTATTGGATATAGGTTTGGTGATTAGATTTGAGACAGAATTTTTATAAAAATTTTATAACCTGCTGTTAATCTTTATATAACCTTTATTGTCCTGCGAGTAATTTTGAGTCGTTATAATTTCAAAATTACTATGAATTGCTTTTTGCTTGTAATCGCATTTTTCATCGGACTGGTTGTCCTGTTTGCCCTTGGTTCATTTATTGGTCATATGTTGGGTCTGGACGAATATCTGAATAATGATCCCCGGCAAAATTCAGAAGAGCAAATTGAAATAATGTAAGCTATGTTTTCGTCCTGCAAAAATAAAACCTTTCACACTTTATAAAATCATTATATCTCCCTGGTAAATCTTTATAACTTCTTTATTCCCTGCCTGCTACTTTTGTGCGGTTTATGTATGTAATACAAAGGCAGGGAATTGTTTTTTTCAGGGATAATATCATGAATAGTAAAGAGACAGGAAATTTATATGGAAGTTCAGCATTCAGTATTAGAATGAAGAATACCTTTATTGGAAAGGCAAAAACAATCCAGGATAAAGGGATATTTCATAAATTAACATTAGTTGCATTTTTTGCATGGGTCGGGTTGGGATCAGATGGAATATCCTCTTCTTGCTATGGGCCGGAAGAAGCTTTCAGGAACTTACTGGGACATACTAGTCTGGCTGTATTTGTAGCCCTCGGGACAGTTTTAACAATTATAATAATCAGTTCAAGTTATACACAGATAATTCAATTGTTTCCTCACGGCGGAGGAGGATATCTTGTCGGGAGTAAACTATTGTCCCCAACCATCGGAATGGTATCAGGTTCTGCTCTTATAATTGATTACGTTCTGACAATCACAATTTCTGTTTCAAGCAGTTCTGATGCACTTTTTAGTTATTTCCCGATGGAATGGCAATTTTTAAAACTTCCTTTCGCATTATCAGGAGTGTGTCTCCTCATTATACTGAATTTAAGAGGTGTTAAAGAATCAGTTCTCTCTCTTACTCCTGTATTTATTATTTTCATTACTACTCATGTTTTTGCTATTTTATATGGAATCCTAATTCATTCCGCAAATTTTTCTGAGGTTGCCGGCAGGACAACCCTTGAAATAAACTCAACATTCTCACAATATGGATTTTTTGCCACCTTTTTCATAATATTAAGGGCGTACAGCATGGGTGCCGGTACTTTTACCGGGATAGAAGCAGTAAGTAACGGTATGCCTATTTTGCGCGAGCCAAAAGTTGGCACAGCACGTAAAACAATGTTTCTTATGGCTGCATCACTCTCCTTTATGGTATTGGGTTTACTTATCTGTTATATGCTTTTTAATGTTCAGCTTGATACACATAAAACATTAAATGCAGTAATGCTTGATAGCGTAACAGCCGGCTGGAGTCCTTATTTAGCAAAAGGTTTTGTGCTTATTACTTTGATATCAGAGGCAGCACTTCTTTTTGTCGCTGCCCAAACCGGGTTTATTGACGGGCCAAGAATTATGGCAAATATGGCTATTGATCATTGGTTCCCAAAACGATTTGCTTCTCTTAGCGATAGATTAGTTGCTTTAAACGGGGTTCTTCTTATGGGTATTGCATCTATTATTCTCATGCTGGTATCAAAAGGATCCGTTGCACTTCTGGTTGTCCTTTATAGTATTAACGTGTTCATTACATTCACTATTTCACAGATCGGAATGGTCAGACACTGGTGGGTGGTAAGAAGGGAACAATTGCCATGGAAGCGTAAAATAGCAATTAATGGTATTGGACTGATACTTACTTCTTTCATACTTGTTTCAGTTATTATTTTGAAGTTCAGAGAAGGAGGCTGGGTAACTTTACTTATTACAAGCGTTCTTATTACAATTGCTATTTTCATTAAACGGCATTACTATAAAATTGCAGTTAAGCTTCAGAAAGTACGACTGAATGCTTTTACAGAAATTCAGAATCTGATCGGGCAACGTCCTTGTTCAATTAATTTTCATAAAAAAGTTCCTTTTAAAAAAGATGGAAGAACTGCTATCATTTTAGTAAGTGGTTTTGGTGGAACAGGATTATATACCTTCCTGAGAATTTTGGAAAACTTTAAGGGAGTATACAGTAACATTGTTTTTATAAGAGTAGGCGTGATTAATTCAAAAATTTACAGGGGAATGGATGAACTTAAACAGTTTAAAAAACAGGTAAAAGATGATGGGGAGAAATATGTTGTGGTGGCAAATCAATTTGGATTATACGGAAAAAGTATTTGGACAATTGGAACAGATCCTGTAAATGAGGTTTACCGGATTGTAAAAAAATTAAGACCAAGATTGTCAGGTGCTGCATTTTTTGGAGGTCAGTTGATATTCTCAAAAGCATTTTACCTCTCGAAACTCCTGCATAACCATACAATTTTTTCTATCCAGAAGAGGTTTTTTAAATTTGGAATTCCGATAGTGATATTCCCTATTAAAGTAGAGTAAACAGCCTGCCATGTTTCTGAATGGCGATTGCATACAGAGGTTTGGAATAAAACCGATTCCTTAAACCTGTGAAAAATGGCTGCATGTATTTCTGTAATTTAATAGGAGTTTAGGTGGAGCAAAATGTATAAATGAGTGAAGGCATGATTCTTTCCCCATTGCGATAAATGGCAGTACCCGACTCCGTGATCAATTTAATTCCTGAAAACTTCATTTCAAACCTAACCGATAATTGATGGAAATATCAGAAGTTCAGACTCATAATGAGCAATGATTTAAGCAAGATTTCAGGATCATTGACTTTCATTTGATTTAAGTTTAATTTTGAAATATCCTTTTATTGGAAGTAATATGAAAGCAATTGCCGGATTATTTATATTCCCGCGTTGGTCTTTTTCAGCACTGACAAGTCAGAGTATTCCAGAGAAAAAAATGTAAAGTGGAGGCGCTTTTTATCTTCCTGTATCATAATCGAGCTTTTCATAGAGCTGGCAGGGACGAGTTTTTTCATAATAAACATTTAACATTATCAGGTATAAAAAACATGATTATTTTGATTTTATCTCCACCGATATTCGTCGGGGAGTGAATTATGTTCATCACTAATTTTTAGTTAAGTTCGCAGATACAAGTGTATTTAAAATTGACAGAGGGACTTTTTGATTACAACCTTTGGGGATTATTCCTGGCCAGCTTTCTGGCAGCTACTGTGGTGCCTTTTAGTTCCGAGGCATTACTCACTTTTCTCATTATCAATGGCACAGACGCCTATACAGCTGTTTTAGTGGCTACAGCTGGTAACTGGCTCGGTGGAATGAGCAGCTTTGCGATTGGTTATTTGGGAAAGTGGGAGTGGATCGAGAAGTACCTGAGGATAAAACGTGAGACTATTGAAAAATGGCATAATCGTCTTTATAAAAGAGGTGCAGTCTTTGCATTTCTTAGCTGGCTTCCGGCTGTTGGGGATATATTTGCTGTTGGACTGGGCCTTTTGCGGGCTAATATTATGATCACAGCTATTGCCATGCTGGCGGGAAAATTTTTACGGTATCTGATCTGGGGCTGGCTCACCGGACTTGTATTCTGATACCTGATATATACTATAACTGGTATAAATTTAATTGAACATTCTGAAATCTCTGATGTTAAAATACATGTGATATCGTTTGTCAGAAAAGCCTCATGCAGACAATATTACCTGTAATATTGAAGAAACATATCAATTAGATAAGTATGGCAAAATCAATTCTTCATAAAGCTGAGAGCCGTGGTATTGCAGACCATGGCTGGCTTAAAAGCAGGCATACATTCAGTTTTGCCGATTATTATGATCCCGATCGGATGCATTTTGGTGCCTTGCGGGTACTGAATGATGATACAGTCGATGCAGGTCAGGGTTTTGGAAGGCATCCCCACGATAATATGGAAATAATATCAATACCACTTGAGGGAGATCTGAAACATACTGATAGTATGGGAAATACCGCGGTCATAAAGAAAGGTGAAATACAGGTTATGAGTGCCGGGACCGGCATTTTTCACAGTGAATACAATTTTAACAAGGACAGGGAAGTAAAATTTCTTCAGATTTGGATTCTCCCGGATAAGAAAAATGTTACTCCAAGGTATGATCAGTTGACTCTTAACCTGGAAGACCGTCACAATAAGCTTCAGCAGGTATTATCTCCCAATGCCGGAGATGAAGGTGTATGGATCCATCAGAATGCCTGGTTTCATCTGGGAAAGCTTGATGAAGGATTCATCAGTGATTATTGTCTGAAAGGAGAGGGGAATGGAGTATATGTCTTCATCCTGAACGGTGAAGCTGCTGTCAATAACCAGGAATTAAAAGACCGTGATGGATTTGGGATTTGGGATACTGAAACCATAACTATAAAAGCAAATACTGAAACAGAACTTTTATTAATGGAAGTTCCGATGAATTATTAGAATATGAGGAAAGGGTACCTTTGCTTTCTTAAACTCTTTTTGCTGTGAATATTGTAAAACAATTCTATCAGCTGGCTGATCATTCATAGCTATTAATTGCCTGCAAATATTTTGCTTTGGCTATCTGATAATTGCATTTTACTTCTGTAAGACTATTAAAAGCATCCTGGTATACCGATTGAGCTTCCAGAAGATCAGACATCCCTGTAACGCCTGCATCATAATTATCTTTTGTAACCTTCAGGTTTTCATTAGCCTGCTCCACCGATTTCTCAGCATTCCCGATCTGAAAGTAGGCCTGATTAAGCTCGTATTGTGCTTTAGTGATCTGTAGCACAAGTAATTCCGCCGTTTCAATGAATTTATTATTGGCATTTTCAATTTTTGCTTTGCTTTGTCTGATCTTATGAGTTCCTCCCCACCAGTCACTGATCGGTATACTTATTGTGGCAAAGGCTACTCCTATTTGACTTGTTTTATCCATTACGTCAGTATAGACTGCGGCTACACCGACAGCAACCTGGGGAAGATATTCTCCTGTTACCATTCTCTCCTGTAGTTTTTCTGCCTGCACGGCCTTTTCAAGGATTTTGTATTCGGTGCGGTTTCTGACTGCCTCTTCCGGATTGACAAAAAGATCAGAAGGATCTCCGATAAGCCCCAGAGTATCTGTCAGAACGAGGCAGCTGTCATAAGAAATTCCGATATGCTGGCAAAGGGCCCTCTTGCTAAGATTAATACCATCAGTTAATTTCAGTCTGTTCACTTCCAATTCATTTTGTTTTAGTTGCACCTTCAGAAAATCAGTTCTCTGAACCAGCCCTGCTGACAAAGCAGATGAGACATTACTGCTCAGAGTATCCAGAAGTTTCTGATAACTGTTGACCGTTACCAGTTTCCCGGCAAGCGAAATGATGTTCCAATATAGTTCTTCAGTCTTAACAAGTGTCTCTGTAATTGTCATTGACTCCTTTTCGCGGTAGATATCTATTCCGGTCTTTGCCAGTTTATTGCCGTAATATATCCTTCCTCCTGTGAATACTGGCTGCAATGCCATTGCATAACCAAAGTTCAAATAATCAACGAGATTAAGAGGTATTGAAGGGAAGTAGGCAAACTGAGTAGCATGAGGCAGGTTAGCTGGATTCCCGTCATATACCGGAAGGTTCATCTGGGGGATCGACCCCTTGACAAGATAATCACTCATTTTAACTGCACTGAAACCTGCATTTACTTTTGGGAAGTAACTGGTAAAAGCATTTTTTTTTGCCTGTTCCGATTGGAATACCTCGCCTGTCGCCTCTTTTATCCTGTAATTGTTTCCTGTGGCAAGTATTTTACATGAATCAAGACTTAATCTTGTCTTTGCAATACCAGGTGATAATGCTATCTTGTTGTATATGTCAGGATTGTTAGACTGGGCATAAAGTACCACGGGTAATAAAAAAAGAATATATACTAACTTTTTCATTTTTTCCTGTCATTAAGTTTCCAGTAAAGAACGGGGAGGATTGTAATGGTCAATAGTAAAAGAAATACTCCTCCTGCAAAAATCACTACGCCTACAGGCGCCCAGAAAGAACTGCCTGAAATGATCATGGGAATTACACCTACTGATGCGGCTGCTGATGTTAGGAATATTGGTATCATTCTGCGTTTTCCAGCATCAAATGCCGCCTCTTTTGCAGGCCATCCCTCCCTGACGTAGCGTTCTTCGGCGTGCTGGAACATCAGTATTACATTTCTTACTGTAAGGCCAAACAAACCAATTATTCCTAGCGCTGAAGTGATTCCGACTGTAAGATCCGAAATCCACAATCCGAAAACTGCGCCGAACATGAACAATAAAAGTGTGAATAATGAAATAAAGGTGAGTCTGAATTTTCCATAAGTGCTGTTATATTCAGGTTCACCTCCGACCTGATACTTAATCCCGGCAGGAAGAGAAGGTACCACTTCATTTTTCACGAATTTCTGTATAATAGCCAGCGATTTCGCCGGGATCACATTTCTCTTTGTGTCTGCAGTGACCGTTATTGTCCGCATGCCGTTACGGTGCACAATTCTGTTCTCACTCCATACCGGTATAACAGAAGCGACCTGCCTCAGTGGTACACTTACAGAAGGGATCAGTGTCGTAACATAGGTGTTTGAAAACTCTTCAAGTGTAGGTTTTCCACCGGCATTATCAGTTTTAATGACAATAGGAATATTTTCATTGTCTTCAGTTACTGATCCCACTGTAAATTTATCAGTTGTTAGAAGGATATTGGCAGCTGTAATGGCCCTCGTTACACCAAGCTGGGATGACGCAACAGGATTTAACCTGACATCCATTACCGGGAGCATCTCTCCCCAATCGGTTTGTATATTCGTAAGTTCAGGCAGCCCGCGCATCTTTTCTGACAGCACTTCGGCAGCTTTTTTCAATTCTCCTGTATTTTCACCATAGTAACGGAATTCAAATGAAGGGACGTGCTGAAAATCTATCTGTTTAAATTTTATATAAGCATTCGCGAAGTAATGTGCATAAGTATCAGTGTACTCATCAAGGAGAGCTTCAGTTTCTTTATGAGAACCTGTATTTACAATGAATTGAGCATAATTGTCGGAAGGCATTTTAGGTGCATATGCAATATGGAAGCGGGGTGATGACATCCCATTGAACTGTGTAATGGATTTCACCCGGCTGTCTTTGGCAAGCATTATCCTCAGCGAATCAGCTATTTCAACGGTCTTAACCAATGGATTACCATCGGGCAGATAGATCTCCACTGCAAATTGATTCCGTTCAGCAACAGGATTCATTCTGAATTTAATATGAGGCATGATTATCAGGGAAGCGATAATTGAAATAACGCCTGTTGAAACGGTAAGCCATGGATAACGGAAATTCCAGTCAAGAAGTTTTACATATACATCGTGTACTCTTTCTGTTATAGTCTTCCTTTCCGGTTCACTAATCTCTTTCCTGCGTGGTTTGATAAGAGCTACTTCGAGAATAGGTATTACCATTACTGCCAGGATAAGTGACATCATCATGTTTATAGTGAAGGTAAATGGAAAGAAGTATATGAATTCAGCCATTTGTCCTTTAAAAAGTATCAGCAATGGGAAGAAAATGAGGCATATGCATGCGGTTGCCAGGAACATTGGCATAAAATATTTATGAGCGCTTTCAATTGCTGCTTCCCAGGGTGAAGATCCGTTTTTCAGATAGTACAGGTAACCATCTATAATGACAATGGAATTGTCAACTGTCATACCAAGTACAACTACCAGCGCTGCAAGTGTTACTGTATTTAAAGGTATTCCGAAAAGGAACATTATCCCTACCGAGATAAATGCATTCAGAGGTATAACAATTGCTGCAACAAGTGCCGAACTGAAGGGAAAGAGGATCATTATTACCAAAATTATCACGACTATTGCCAGCAGCAGGTCGCGGAGGAATGATATTACAGAACCATTTACAACTGCCGACTGGTCAGTAATCCGGTTTACAGATACATCTGACGGCAGATCATTCTCTTTATATTCTGAAATCAGGTTACTGACATCTTTGCCGAATCTGACAATGTTATAGCCCTCTCTCATTTCAACGGACAGGACAAGACAGGGATTTCCATTGTAGGTTATATAACTACCGTTTTCAGGATATTCTCTTACGACCCTTGCAATATCCTTCACACGTATCATGTTGCCTTCGGGATCACTGAACAATATCTGGTCTTCAATTTCCTTAATGCTGCTGTATGTCGGATTAAAATGAACAGGGACCAGTACATTATCATTTTTTATGCTCCCCCCCGGTGCCAGTGACTGTCCGAAAATTTGCGACATTATAAGTTTGTCACTGATTCCATATGATGAAAGTTTTTTCCGGTCAGCATAAACTGTAATTTCTTCTTTTTTTACACCGTAAAGACGAAGGTTCGATACTGATTCGATACGGCGCAGCCTGTGGATCATTTCATCGGCATACTCATTAAGTTCCCTGTAAGAACGGGATCTCGATTCTATAGCTATTAGCAATGCTGAGACATCCCCGAAATCATCCTGAGCCACAAGGGCAAGAACACCTGCTGGTAATTGCATTTTAAGGGTTGTAAGACCATGTTTTATCTTTGACCATACCTCATCCTTATTCTTTACATTGTCATTGAGCTCAACCAGCATGTAACATACCCCGTTTTGAGAGGTTGTTGTTGTATAACTGCGTTTTACCTCGGGATATGTAAAAAGAAACTGTTCGAGTGGCTCAGCAAGCTGTTTTTCAACTTCTCCGGAAGTTGCTCCAGGATATATTCCTACAATAATACCCTGTCTGATCGTATATCCGGGAAATTCCTGTTTTGGCATTACTATCAGGGCTATAACCCCGAATAAAACAAGAAGACCTACAAGAAGGAATACGATAGAGCTATGCTTCATAGCCCATTCAATAATACTGTATCTGCGTTTCATCTCCCGGTGATTTTATCGTCTTCACTGATTTTCTGATAACCCTGGGTAACAATTCTATCGCCCAATGATAGCCCGCTCAGAATTTCCACTCCATTACCCCTGGCAGAACCGGTATGGATAAAAGTCCGTCTGGCTATGCCACCCTTCTCCGTCCAGACGAATTTTTGTCCGTCAGAAGTAGTTTGGATTATGCCAACAGGAACTACAATTCCACTGGATTTGTTCCCGGGTTTGAGTTCAACACTGCATACCATTCCAGGAAGAAGCTCTTTGTCAGGATTAGAAAGTATGACGTGTACAGGATAAGTACGTGAAATTGCATTAGCCAAAACGCTTTTTCCGATCCTGTTGCTGTTAAATGTTTTATTGCCAAGGGCACTAACTGTTATTACTGACTTACAATCTGAAGAGATTTCTGATATTTCATTTTCAGGGACGGAAAACCTTACCTTCACTGAACTAATATCAAGAATTGTAAGAATAGCTTTTCCCGGAAGGGAATACTCACCTGCTTCTGCCATTTTTTTGCCTACTACTCCGCCGGAAGGAGCATAAAGGGAACAGTTTTCGAGATTTTTTTTGGCAATCTCGTATGACGACTGTGCCTGTTGCAGCTTTGTTTCGGCATCAACCCACTGTATTTCAGGCAGGCTTCCTTTCACGTGGATTGACCTGAGGCGATCATAAGCGTCCTGTGCCTGTTTCATTGTAGATTCTGCAGCAACGAGAATACTCTGAGCTGAAGTATTATCAAGTTTTGCCAGCAACTGACCACGGGAGATATACTCTCCTTCGGAAATGAATATCTTTTCAATTGTTCCTAATGTGGAAAAACTAAGCGCTGTTGAAGATTTTTCTTCGATTGTGCCAATATAGTCAAGTGTTTTTGAAGTATTGGATTCCATCACTGTTTCTATTTTGACATGTACCGGCAAATCGTTTCCTCCCGGTTGTGGCTTTGGGGTGCAGCCCGATAATAAGGCAAAAGATCCTGCAATTGCCATCCCTGCTGATTGAACAAAAAAGGTTTTCATTATTAATATTTTGGATTCATAATTCGAAATGTAAAAATCGTATTTTATATACTATTTATAAAGTTCTGCCAAACTGAATAATTGTTCATATAGTCGGAAATATCATTCTTTATTATAGTAATATCAATAATAATTATAATATTTGTCGGATATTTATTGTTGTTTATGGTCGATAAAGGATTTATCAGTTTCTCCCTCGATACGTTGGGTAAGATGGATTTGTTGTCAAGAGAGGAATACCGTTTTTATCAGGGTTATTTTCTGGCTCAGATTGATTCGGAATCTGACAAAAAATTAGAAATATTCAGGTATCCTTGCCGTATTGATGCATATATAGCCCTGGAATGCACTGAAGGTAGTGTTGAGATTATCTCCAACCTGAAGCATTATAAAATAGGAAAAAACTGTTTGTTCGTCAGTATGCCTAAAGACATTATTCAACTTTGTGAATGGCGAAAATGTAAATTAAATATAATTGCCTTCGATGATAACTTTATCCGCAAGACGAATATAAATTATAATGATGTCCTTTCTATTTTTATTGGAATACAGAAACATCCGTGTGTTGAGCTTTTACAGCACGAAGCAGAAAGTCTTGAAGAAACATTTTTTTCACTGAAAAGGGAAATTGAGGTTTTCGAGGGGAAGGATTATTATAATGAAATAGTAATGAGTTATATAAACCTTGTCACATACAAAGCCTGTTCCTTTATTAATCGTTATTTAGAAACACAGCTCGGAGATATTGAAAGGGTAAAGAAACGCAGTGAGGAGTATTACAATAAATTTATGTTGTTGCTGAACCAGCATTTCAAGCGTGAACGAAGTATCGGCTTTTATGCATCAAAACTTTTTATCTCTCCAAAATATATGACCACTCTTATTAAAAAAACAAGTGGAAGGTCAGCTATGGACTGGATAAACGATTATGTGATAATGGAAGCGAAAAACCTGTTGAAATATTCTGAAATGAGCATTTTGGAAATATCTGAATATCTGAATTTTTCAAACCAGTCTTTTTTTGCACAGTATTTTAAAAGATTTACCGGCTGTTCTCCATCTGATTACAGGGATAAACCTCAATGAGAAAGGTGAATCGGGATAATGTAAGGCAAATATTATTATGCTGCAGTTCTGAAACCTTGTATAAATTGCATTTGACAGGTTCTGATAAAAGAGTTGACAATATTTATATCTTTAAGTTTACTGGGAAGCAGATACAAAATTGTATCCCGAACCTGCCTGTGAAAAGAGCAGGCAGGATGATCATGGAATCTGAAAAGAGAAGGATGGGAAAGCAGGTTATATGCCTGCTGAAAAGGTTGACTGGAGCGTTTATCTAAAGTAAGAATTAGGGGAGGGAAATGTCAGGAACTATTCAAAAAGAGTACATATATCATTATCTGATGAAGTAGTTTTGCAGAACCTGCAGGAAACATAAACTGTTTGAATTTATCTATTATTTGAGGACCCTTAGCTATAAAAATCTGCTACCAGCTTAACTATTCTCTGAACTCTGATGGTACATTTCTTTAAATGAGACAAATTCAGAAATATACTTCGGAGATTATGTTTTCATCCATAATGCCCTTTTCTTTGAGAATATGATAAACCTCGTATATCATACTGCCATTCCCGCAGAGATAAAACAACATATCAGCAGTGATCCTGAATTTTGACAGAAAGCTTGTTACTCTTCCATTATAACCTGAATTATTTTCCTTTGATGTGCATAAAATATACCGGTTTGGTTCATATTCAAGTTTTTCGTAAGCCTCAGCGAGGAATCTGACGCCATGTACAATTGTATAATTAATCCCGGGATAGGAATGTACTATGCTGTGAAATGGAGAAATTCCTGTTCCGGTTGCAATAAATATATGTTTTCGTGAGTAGCGATTGTAAGACTCAATCCCAAAGGATCCGAAAGGTCCGTTAATCTGTAATAAATCCCCGTGTTTACACTGTTTCAGTCTTGAAGAAATGTTTCCATCCTTAACTTCTTTTACCAGTATTTCAAGATCATCATCATCTTCACTGCTATATATTGAATACTCCCTTTGGTCAATAATTCCTTTCAGACCCACGATAATGTGCTGTCCGGCCCTGAACTGCATGTTTCCGCGGGTGAACCTCAGAATGAAGGTGCTCTCAGTTAAAAAACGGATTTGCTTTATAATATGATCAGTGTCAAAATCCTCCGGGAATTTATTTTTTTCTGTAGTCACAACGATTCAGATCATTTAAAAAAATCAGATAATAAAACAACTTGTTTAACCTATTGTTCAACGCTGCCATTAGGTTATGGTCGCGAGGGCAGAAAAAATCTGCAACTTTTCAGGTCACTCCTGGCATTAATCAGAAATTATCTCTTGATATCTGATGATAAAATTAAACTTGACTTCTCCTGGTGCAGGGTGTAATTTTGTAATTACGATAATAACTTAATAATTGGGAATCATGAAGACTTTAAACTTTTTTTTAACAGTTGTTCTGGCTGTCTTAATTAGTTATTGTTTACAGGGGCAGAATTCTACAGTAAAGGATGACCTCAGTAATGCTAAGGGCTTAGCCAAACAAGGAAATACAGCTGAAGCTTCCAGGGCCTATCTTGATATTATGGGGAAATACCCGGATAACAGGGATGCTGTGCAGGGCTGGTTGATGATAAACATGAAAAGGAGTCCTACGGGTGAGGAAGAAGCAATTAAGCAACTTGAAGAGCTTGAAAAATCATACCCGGATAATACAGCAATAGTATTCTTTAAAACATATCTTCTGGTTGAGTATAAACATTTTGATGAAGCTTTAATTAATGCTGACAGGCTTATCAAAATGAAACCTGATGACTCTTTAATATGGTTGATGAAAGGTCAGGTCCTTGAATTTATGAATCAAAACGATGAAGCCTTAATTGCATACGAAAAGGCAACATCACTGGATTCAAACAATCCTGATGCCTGGCAAAATAAGGCAGGTCTACTTGTAAAAACGAATAAACTAGATGAAGCTATTTCCTTATATAACAGGGCAATTGAACTTGCACCAGGTAAGCCGGTATTTGTTTATAACCGTGGATGTGCTTATTGTCTTAAAGGCGATAAGGCAAATGCACTGCTTGATCTCGGAAAAGCAATTTCTATGAATGTGCAGTTTAAGTCTTATGCACCAAAAGATGAAGATTTTAAAAGCCTTTGGGAAGATGAGGATTTTAAAAAGATAGTATCTCAATAGCATGATTTTCTCTTCATCCAACAGATAGAAAAACAATTAAACAAATCGGAATAGTTATAAATCTATAATTTCTAAGTACTTAACAGATCCTTCTATGTGAATAGAAATCTTTCTGATTTAAGAAGCAGACCAGTAAAAAAATAGGGGAGTGTTAGCTCTCACTCTTATTCTGTGACCCCAATGGATTAAAGCCGCAAATGGTTAACTGACTTTTGATTAATCAATAGGTTAATATAAATATTTACATACAGAGGTTGAAAAACAAACTGACGGGTAACGCCCTTATATGTTAATTATGAATTATAAAAATATTGTTCTTACAATGATGATTAAATTATCTGTAAAATTTTGTAGATTTGATTACCAGCATCAGTAAAAACAACCCGATTATTAAATATATCAATTAAAAAGGATAAATAAAATGAAAAAATTCGTCGTAGTCATCTTTACTCTTTTCTTCTTAATGACAATAAAAGGCCTTTCACAGCCTGCGCAGCAGGATTTAAAGGGCAGTAAAGACCATCCCCTGATATCAAGAATGCCTGACTTCTGGATTTCAGAGTATAAAGAAACAGAATATGATAGCTATAAATACATCGGCGCCGACAAGAAGCCATTAATCATAGAGGGTCATAAGTACTCTATATTGTATAAAATTCGTACTGGCAGTTCTGATCCAGGGGCATTGAAAATCATAAGAAACATGCAGGATGCTCTGAAAAAGATTGGAGGAAAGGTTGTCCTTGATGATGCCTTTAACAAATTATCCACCATACTGGTTCAAAAGGATGGTAAAGAGACATGGATCGAAGTCAGGTGTTATAGTGGTATCATGTTCAGGCTGAGCATAGTGGAAAGAGAGATAATGAAGCAGGAGATTGTTGCTAACGCGGAGGCAATGGGAAATGACATTAATAGTACCGGCCATGTATCAGTATATGGTATTTTCTTCGACAGCGGGAAGTCAGAGATAAAGCCTGAATCCGATACAGCCATAGTACAGATATCTAAACTTCTTAAGAACAGCGAGTCACTGAAGTTGTATGTCGTAGGGCATACTGATAATACAGGCAATATTGAAACCAATATGAAGCTATCGAAAGATCGTGCAGATGCTGTTGTTAATACACTGGTCACAAAATACGGAATCTCTTCAGAGCGTTTGAAACCTTATGGTGTAGCTTCCCTTTCACCGGTTGCATCGAACGATAATGAGGAAGGAAAGGCTAAGAACAGGAGGGTGGAACTGGTAAAACAATAGCAACCATTGTTTCTCTTCCTAAAAAATCGCTCCGGGGCGGTTGACTCAGAGCAGACGAAGATTATTAGTGTGAGAGTGAGTTCTGAGATCAGAATGATGCTACCATTATGAGCTAGTCAGAGTGTCAGAAAGAGACTCGGGTGTTTGCTCTCATTTTCGCTTTTATTCAGAACCACTGAAGGACAAAAATTGCATACGGTTGAATGATATTTTAATGCTCTGAGATCACAGTTAAGGTTTTCGGAAAATTTTCAAATCAAATTATATCAGATTAAATAAACGTGCTAAAATTTTATAATTCTTTTCCTAAACAACCATATGGAAGCCGATGTCATAATAATACCCATACTTAATAATATGAATATTTTTGGAAGAATCGCTTTTAATGGGAGATTCCTCCAGAAGATATCATAAAATCCCTGGATTCCCCAGTAATTTACACTGAGAAGAGCTATCTTCTGAAGTATAGCCGGCATTATAAATAGTGGGATCATACTTCCTCCTATGGCTGACATTATCAGAATGATAATTGTGCTAAGATTTTGTGCTTGTTGTCGCGTTCTTGCAACAGCAGCAAGGAAGATACCAATACCTGAAACAGCAAAAGCTGTCGCTATTATCATCAGGATTAAAGCAGGAATATTGACGCTCAGATCCAGATTAAGAAAGATCCAGGAAAACAGGAACATTGAAGTAAGCTGTAGTATTGAGAGAAAAAAAGCAAACAACATTTTCCCATAGAGTATCGAACTGATCTTAAGCGGTGAATAGAGTAATCTGTTTATAGTTCCGTTCTCCTTTTCTTCCAGTATGCTGGCTCCCACTCCCGCCACACTGAAGAGTAACATAAGTATTGCAGTGCCTGCAACAGCCTGTATCATACCTAGTTTAGTATCGTTTTTTTCACCAACAACAGATGTCCATTTTATGAATAATTTGTTATCATCATCTTTTATTGCAGTTTTGATTATATCTTCACTTGTACTTTTGCCAATATCGGGGAACTGCTCCCGGAGGTAGTTTGCAATGCTTTTTTTAACAATTATTTTACCTGCCGAAGACATTAAAGTGCTGATTAAGTTCTGCTGAAGAATTCCAATTTCCATTTCCCGCGACTTGTCATACACCAGTTCAATTTGCGTTGCATTCCCGGTTTCCAGTGAATCCTGAAATCCTCTGTAAATAATTAAAGCTCCCGCATATTTCCCTTTAATTACCAGGTCTTTGGATTTTACAGAGTCTGAGACAATAATTTTAATATCTTCAAGAGAATCTATCTTATTAATGATCATTTTTGAAGACCTCGTTTGGTCAAGATCTGAAACCAGTAGATTAACAGGTTCAGAACGGCCATTATAAGCTCCGATGCTTCCATAAGCGAATGCAAACAGAGTTATTAAAATTACAGGAAGCAGAAATGTCAGGATTACAGAGCGCTGATCATGAAAAAACAGTACCAGGTCTTTTTTGAATAGCTTAAACATAATTTAATCTCTTAGTTCTTTTCCTGTTAATTTCAAATAGATTGATTCCAGATTCGTTCCCCGTGTATAAATTCTTTCTATTACTCCACCAGAGTTTTGGATATGGTTTGTCATTCCAGATATTTCATTACTAATATTCTCACAGTCGATTTCAAGTGTCTTTGTTGTACTATCAAATCTGATCAATGGATTTGCCGACATGAGACTTGATATTGTATCATTATTGAAATCTGCAAGTTTAATTGTCAGTAGATCTCTGGCATCACTGATTTTCCTTAACTCTTTAAGAGTGCCAAGAGCTATTATACGACCTACATCAATAATAGCAATCTTGTCACAAAATCTCTCAGCTTCTTCCATATAATGAGTAGTGTATATTATTGTCATACCTTCATTATGCAATCTCTCTATGACCTCAAAAATATGATTCCTGTTCTGCGGATCAACACCAACTGTAGGTTCATCCAGAACTAATATCTTAGGATTATGCAATAGGGAGCAGGCAATGTTGATCCTGCGCTTCATTCCCCCTGAAAAGGTCTTAATTCTATCATCTTTTCTGGTTACTAAATCTACTATCTCAAGGGTTCTGTTGACATTTGAAATTAGTTCCTGTTTAGGAATATTATATAATCCTCCCCAGAACATCAGGTTTTCGTAAGCTGAAAGTTCTTCATATAAGGCAATTTCCTGGGGAACCACACCCATTATCAGCTTTATGGTATCACCATCATTCTTTAAATTAACTCCGTCAATTATTACATCGCCCTTGTCAGGCTTAACTAAAGTGTTTAAAATGTTTACTATTGTTGATTTACCTGCACCATTTGGTCCCAGAATACCAAAGATCTCCCCCTTTTCAATATTAAAACTAATATTTTTTACAGCTTCAATATTTCCAAAGGATTTTGAAACTGAACTTACTGTTATCATGTTAAGATATTATGATTGACAATTTTTTATATATCATGAAAGACTTTAAGAACTCTTTGACTTCCTCTTTTGTTTCAATGCTTTGTCAGCAGCAAGTTTACCTGTTAGAATTGACATAGGAACGCCTGCCGGACTATAGGCCCATTGTCCTGCCTGAAAAATTGAAGGTATTGGTGTGATTACTGAACGATCTGAGAACTGAATCTTGTTTACAACCGGCATTTCTTTTTGAAAAGCCCATCCAGTGATACCTCCTTCTGAACTGCCTATTCTGTTTTCTATGCTTAAAGGTGTAAAAGAAAAACGTGAAATAATCTTGTCTTTGAGCATAGGGTAGACGGAATCAGATATTACAATCAATACGCGATTTTCCAGTTCAGTAATAAATTCATCGAGCCAGCCGGCTTTATGAATTTTGCTGAATAAGTCATATTCAGCAAGAAAACTGATAATTACGCCTGTTTTTCCGGGAGGTACCAGATCGGCATCCTTAAGTCCGGGTACCGAAATTTCGTAAGTGTTTAATCTGGTAAACTTATCAAGCCAGTTAAGTACTTGTTCTTTCTTAACCTTTTCAAAATTCCCCAGAAGCGAGTCCAGCTCTTCCCTGTGAGTTTTACCCAGACCTGCTTTTGAAGGGGTATAAAAGAAATGTCCGTGAGCAATTTTTCTGAAACTTTCAAGAGGCTCATCGACACCTAAAAATAAAGTAAACACAGAATCTCCTCCGCGGTTTTTAAGCATCTTGCTTTTTGTATCTTCGAATTTTGTTTTGATTTTGGGAGACAAACCTTCTGTTTCAGTTACTTTATAGAGTGTTTTTAAATCAGCAGCCCAGATAAGATTGTTGTATTTATAGGTGTTGTTATTTTGGTCTTTTAAGATGCATTTATCTGCCATTACTTCAATGATTTTTGTCTCCGTCTTTATTTCGCCACCAAATTCGATTACTTTAATTTTCATTGCTTCCGAGAGTTTTCCAACACCACCTTTGGGATAGAAATAGTCGAGATATAATGAAAAATAGCTCATTGCAAAAAATGCAGGAGTGTTTTTGAAGAAATGCT
>JFJP01034043.1_pt1 | contig 32157 bp, 40 predicted proteins | sample 431651 | NCBI WGS metagenome assembly JFJP01 (sample SAMN02602958, study PRJNA72255) | Microbial mat metagenome, whole genome shotgun sequencing project. | biome: fresh water; feature: sink hole; material: water; isolation source: purple microbial (photo- and chemosynthetic) mats found in... | reverse complement strand
GCCCTGGTCTGGTTGCCTTCCCAGCGCAGAAGGGAGTCTTTGATGGCCTGCAGTTCCAGCTCTTCCAGAGTTCCTGTTTTGGCAACCACCGCTGAAACCGGTGTCTCGTTGGGGGTGTTGAGATGAGGAAGGGCCAGGTCGGCTTCGGTGAGCGACTCTCCTTCGGCAAAGATCAAGGTCCGCTCCAGCAGGTTTTCCAGTTCCCGGACGTTTCCAGGAAAAGGATAGGCAGCCAGCCGTTTGAGGGCCCCCGGGGTTAAGCCCGGGGGTGTGCGGCCCATATTGGCCGACAGTTTGTTCAGCAGCTTGCGGCAGAGCCAGGGGAGGTCGTCGACACGGTCCCTGAGGGGAGGGAGGCCGATGGGCACGACGTTCAGGCGGTAGAACAGATCCTCGCGGAACCGGCCGGCTTTGACCTCGGCCGACAGATCGCGGTTGGTTGCGGCTAAAAGCCGCGACTCGACGGGAATGGGCACGGTGCCGCCTAAACGTTGAATCTTTCGCTCCTGCAGAACCCTCAGCAGTTTGACCTGCAAGGGCAGCGGCAGTTCCCCGATCTCATCGAGGAAGAGTGTTCCACCACCTGCCAGTTCGAACAGCCCGCTTTTGCGCCTGTCGGCCCCTGTAAAGGCACCCTTCTCATACCCGAAAAGCTCGCTTTCGAGCAGACTCTCGGGCAACCCTCCGATGTTGATGGCGACGAAAGGACCGGTGGACCGGGCCGACAGCTCATGGATACGGCGGGCCAACACTTCTTTACCGGTTCCGCTTTCACCGGTGATGAGAATCAGGGCGTTGGTGGGGGCGGCTTTGGCAATCAACCCTTCGATTTTCGACCAGGAAGCCGACGGGGGAAGGTCGGTATCCGGTCCCGCTGCTTTTTGAACCGTCCGGGCAATCCGGCCGTCCCGGTGGGCTTCGAGGGCGGCACGGAGCCGTACTTCGAGTTCCTCGGGGTTGAAGGGTTTGACCAGGTAGTCCTTGGCGCCCCGGCGCATCGCCTCGACGGCATCTTTGATTTCGCCATGGGCGCTGATCATAACAAAGGGAACGTCGGGACCCTCGGCGCGGCACCAGGACAGCAGCTGCAGACCGTCGAGCCCCGGCATCTTCAAGTCGCTGACGACCCCGGCAAAGGCCTCTTCCTGCAACAGTCGCTGGGCTGCAAGGCCGTTTTCCACCCCTGTTGCGTCAAAGCCCGAAGTGTTGAGCCACTTTACCAAGGCTTCCCGGATATTCTTTTCATCATCCGCAAAGGTCGAGGCTGATGCGGGCACCACCTTCGGGTCGATTTTCGAGCTTCAATTTTCCTCCGGCGGCCCGGACAAAGCTGTCGGCAATCGCCAGCCCGATTCCGGTACCTGTAGTCTTGGTGGTGTAGAAGGGGTTCAGGGCCTGACGAAGGCTTTCGGAGCTGAAACCAGTTCCGGAGTCGAGCACTTCGAGACGGACAACTCCGGCTTTGGGTCGGTACAGACGCAAACCGGGTTGGGGATCTGGTCCGCTTTCAACGGCGTTTTTAATGAGGTTCTCCACCACTGAACGCAAACGGTGGGGATCAAAGCGAACGGCAAACGGTGGGGTTCCTTCCACGGAAAGGGAAACAGCAACGGCAAACCGACCCTGCAAAGAGGCGGCTAGTTCGGCCAGATCCACCTGTTCCGGCTGACCCTGCGGATCCTTCAGAAAGTCGCGAACCCGGCTGACCAGGGCACTCATCCGGTGGGCTTCCTCTTCTATGATCGACACTTCCGAGGCTGGCTCGCCTCCCGCGGCCCGTTTGAGCAGCGCGGTCTGCAACAAAATGGCAGACAAGGGGTTTTGCAGCTCGTGGCTGAGGGTACGCGACGCTTCGGCAAACTGGAGGAGTTCACGGTGCTGTACCAAGGCCGTCTGATACCGTCTGGTCCGGAACCAAAGCACCCCGATAAAGGCCAGGAATCCTGACCAAGCGAGAATCCCCACCACCCCTCCTACCGTCCAACCCCAAAGCCTGGCCTGGAGGGCTGTATCAGCCACACTGACATAGAGAAAGCCTTGCCCCTGAATCGGTACTTGGCCTTGCGATCGGCGACTCATCCCTGGACCCATTCGCGAGGCTTTGTCCTGTTCCTCATTGTGTCCATCCTCCTCAGCCCAAAAGGTCATACGCGGCCGCAGAGTATCGAGCCTTTTCAGGATACTAACGGTGCCGGAGGAGTGGTTTTCTCCCACGAAACTTTGCGCCCAAGGGTCCAGGGAGGGTTGAATCTCCGACGGAGAACCGTCTCCCCATTCTGCCACCAGTTCTCCTTGAGGTCCGTAAACCGCAAAGGCCTGTATGCCTTCCGGGAGGGCATTGGGACCGAGCCGCCCTTCCAGACGGCTTCGAAACAATTCGTCGGCGACTCGTTCCAGCTGTACCTGAAAAGACTGTTTCAGCTGGTCGTGGCGTTCATTGACAAACAACAGCCACAGGGCCGTGCCGGCAGCAAAGAGGAGAAAGAGCACCAACCAGGGAAGATTTTTCAACAGGTTCACTTCCCGCATTGTAAGGCCACCTTTGTCGAAAGTCCAAGAAAGAAAAAGCGGAGGCTGCCGGTTGTTCACCAGTCAGCGCTCCGCTGTCATCGCTCAACTATGGGTTGTTAGCGGCGGGGACCGTTGTTTCCGCCCCGACCGCCCATCATTCCGCCGCGGTCATCACCCATCATTCCGCCGCGCCCGTTTCCAACAGCGGTCGAAAGATCGATTTCCTTTCCGTTGACCGTTACCTTGAAGGGATGCACGCTGGGGGCGACCTTGGGGTCGGCCTTGATGGTGGTGAAGGTTCCTTCCACGGTGATGGTGTCGCCGCTCTTCAGGGCGGACAGTTCGGTGACGCGGGGCAGGAACAACTGGTATTCGACACCGTCGGCTTTGAAGGCCATGACGTTGCCCCACAATGTGGTGCTGGTGGTGACCTGTCCCGTGGCTTTTTTGTACTCGGTGGTGACAACCGTTCCAACTTTCCAGTCGATGTCAGCACCGCGACCCATTCCGGGGCCGACACCCGCGCCAGGACCCATACCGGGACCGTACGCGAACAAGGATCCGCCCAGCAAGGCGAGGGCGGCGATCAAGGTGATCTTTTTCATAACATTACCTCCGTGCTCTTTGGCACACTAAGAGTATTGCAAGGACCGTGCCAACTTTTTTCCCTCTTTAGGGGCTTCTGGAAGCTCTCTTGGCACCAGAACCCGGGCAAATTCTTCCAACTGCCCGGCTCTTGGGAAAATTCTGCCCGCAGGATAGACTGCTGGCATGCGTGTCCTTGAGGCTCCTGCCCAAATCGAGCTGACCTTTCAGAATTCCCGGTTTCTGGGAATGTTGGAACCTGTCACTGACCCGGAAGCCGCCCGGACCCGCCTGAAAGAGGCCAAGGGCCGGTTTAGTGATGCCAGCCATGTTGTGCATGCGTTTCGCACCGGGCCGGACGGATCGGAAACCCATGGCTGCAGCGACGATGGAGAGCCGCCGGGGACGGCGGGGCGTCCTGTGCTGGATGTTCTCAAAGGAGCGGGAGGGGGAAACTCACTCTTGCTGGTGGTGAGGTGGTTCGGGGGTGTCAAGCTGGGTACCGGTGGACTGGTAAAGGCTTATGGTGACACGGCCAAGGCCGTGATCGCTGCTGCAACCTGGGATGAGCTGAGGGTCTGGGTGCAGGCGCGCATTGAAGTACAGTGGTCGGAGCACCGGCCCTTGATGAACGAACTGGCGGCCATCGGGGCGAAGGTGGATTCCGAGGCGTTTGGCACCGGCGTCACCCTCGAAGCGCGAATTCCCGGCGAGGTTTTTGAGTCCTTTCAGCAGAGAACCATCGATCTTACCCGCGGTCGATGTCGTTGGATGTCTTGAACCGTCCGGCCAGCTTGCCGATGGCATCGACCTGGCCCGCATTGTCCCGGCTCTGGTCCGAAATCTCCTGCAGTTCCCTGTGGATCTCTTCGGTACCGATGTTGATCTCTTCCATGCCGCCCCGTGTTTCGCGCGACAGATTGGCGAGATTTTCAAGGCCTTGAACAACGGAACCGACCCGGTTGACGGCCTCGGTGCCCGAGGTAGAAATCTGACCCGAAGTTTGCTTCACGCCTTCCAACAGTTCATCGATGGCCCGGGCTTCTCCACGCAAATCGGTCATACGGTCGCCGATCACCCCCAGTCCTGCGGCGGCACCATCGATTCCTGCTTTCAAAACGCCGAAGCTTTCTCCGGTTTTGGAAGAGGCGCTCTTCGCGTTTCCAATGAGGGTGAGGACTTCCTTGAGAGACTGACCAATATTCTGAGCGTTGCGGCCGGTTTCTTCGGCAAGCTTGCGAATTTCCGAAGCTACCACCGCAAAGCCGCGGCCGGCATTACCAGCATGAGCCGCTTCAATCGCGGCATTCATGGCCAGCAAGTTGGTCTGAGCTGCAATGTTGTTGATGATTCCCAACAGGTCCTGAATCACTTCGGCTGCCTGACTGACCCGGGAGATTTGAGCAATGGTTTGCGTCATGTCCTGCTCCCCCCGGTCGGCGGTAGCCTTGAGTCTCGCAAACTCCTCAATCCTCGACCCCGTCTCGTTGGCTGTAACCTCAACCGAGCGGCTTACCTGGGTCAGCGATTTTCCCGCCCTCCCCAGATCCTCGGCCTGCTGAACCAGTCGCTGGTTGAGATCCTTGAGAAAGCCGTCCACCTCGTTGAGCTGAGTGCCGGACCGCTCCAGCTCCTCGTCCAGCTTGACCGTGTTGTCGCGGGCGCTTTCGAGGTTGCGCTTGATTTCTTCCAATGCGCTCACCGCCTCATGAGAGGCTCGGGTGAGAGTCTCGCTCACCGTTCTGTTGTCCTGGGCTGTGGTTTTCAAGGTGACAATCAAACCATTGAGAAAATCGAGGAAGGAATTGAAGTGGCTGGCCAGCATTCCCAGCTCATCGCGTGATTTAAGGTTGACCCGCAGGGTGAGGTCCCCGTCTCCCGAGGACAACTGACGGAACTGGTCGGCCAGCCGGTTGACAGGACGGGTGATGACACGGGCAATCACAATCATCAAACCCGCCAGAACGATCAGCAACAAAGCTCCGATACCGAGAAACAGCGTTAACAGACTGGCCGCTTTAGCCTGTACGAGATTTTGGGGGACGACCAGCCCCAGTGCCCAAGGAGTTGAGGTCAACCCGATTTTGACAGGAATAAAAAACTCGTAAGTTGCCAGATTTTTTTCCGAGGCGTTGAGCTGAAAGTCTTCCCCCCTGGCCAGTTTCTGCCTCAGCCCGTAGGTCTTTTCGGCGGCGGCCCGCAATTCCTCGGCAAAATAGTCTTTGCCAATCAAATCCTTCTCCGGATGGGAGACCACGATTCCCGACGAACTGATCAGAACCGCATACCCCTCCTGGAAGGGTTTCACATCCTTGAGCATGTCCTGCAACGTGGCCAATACAAGATCAACGCCCACCTCTGCTATGTAGTTGCCCTTTTCGTCAAAGATGGGTTCGATATAGCTGGTCTCAAAGACTTCATCATCGGTGTTGCCGGTATAGGAATAGTAATACGGGTCCAAGATGATGGGGCGTTTGCTTTCTTTGACCAGCAGGTAGTAATCCGCCGTCGCGAGCTCGTCCTCGGGCACCCCGGCGTGGGCTTCGTCACTGCCGTCCCGGTACCAGGTTGAGACAAAGCGTCCCACCTCGTTGCTGCCGGGTTTCCCGATAAAATTGCGGTCCTGATCGCCCAAGGCTTCGCGCTCCCAGGTGGTCCAAACCGAGTACAGGCTTTTCTGGTCACGCAAGGACCGCCGCATCAGGACGTCAAACACCTTGCGCCGGTCGCCGGCAGAAATTTCCTGAAAGCTGGTGAAGGCTGACTTGAGGGAGCTGACGGTTCCAAACATGGTGTTGAACTGGGCCTTGACCTCATTGCCGTACCGGTGGGCCTGGTTTCGCAGATCGCTGTCGACCAGCTCCTGCACTATGGTTCTGGTGGTGCCGTAAAGGTAAAAACCGGCACCTAGGAGGAGGGCCAGTGCCGAGGCTAAAACCATCCCCAGAATTTTGAGACGCAGAGGAATTCCAACTTTCATAATCGTTCCTATGCCGGGTGACCCGGCCAACCAAATTCAGGGGCTTCTACCGCACGACCTTTCTTGACAATCACATAGTACAGGTAGAGTTCGAGCAGTAGGGAATGGTGCTCCGTCCTGTACTGCCGCAGACGCTGGTCAAAGTCGGCGGTTAGGATCAAGATGGCTTGAAGGTCAGCCAACGAATAATGTCGGGCCCCGATTTGAAAGTTGGCCTGGGCCTTTTTGCTGTAGACCTTCAGGGTGGCAAAGGCGTCTTCGGCGGAAAACCGCTCCAGAAGTTTTCCTTGAAACGCCAGCAGGTTCTTGAACTGCCAGGTCAATCCGCCCAGCAACCCGATTCCCTCGGTTTCTTTCGACGAGAGGATTTTTTTTAGAACTTCGAGGGCCTTGGGAAAGTCGGCGCTGGTCAGCCGCTCAAACAGGGTGAAGACATTTTCTTCCTTGGTGTGGACCAGGTAATGCTCGAGGTCCTCGAGGCTGATGGTGGCGCCTTTCTCGAAGAAGGCCAGCAGTTTCTGCGCCTCAAGACGGATCTGATCGGTGCTGTTGTCGACCATTTCGAGGAAGAATTCGGCGGCTTCGTCTCCCAAAGACAGGCCCAGGGTGCGAAAATGGTTGAGCACCCAACCCTTCTTCTGGTTCTCGAACATTTCCCAGAACACTTTCTGCTGGTCTTTGGGAATGGCTCTGCCCAGGGTCTCGGCCTTGGTTTCATCACTGAGCAGCACCAGTGTCGATTCGGCGGCCGGATGCTTGGCGTAGCCCTTGATCAGTTCATTGTCGGCTTTTTTGTACTCGTCGGCGTTGTGCAGCAGAATCAGTTTGTGGGCTGCAAACAAGTCTCCATTTTGCAGGAGGGAGAGAACATCGCTGAAAGGCGTTTCAAAGGCATAGAACTTATGCACTTCGGGCGCTTCCCGAAACTGTTTGGTCAGTTTTTCTTTGAGATCGGCGAGGAAGTCCTGTTTCTGACCGTGCTCAGGACCAAGGAGAAGCCAGATCCGTTCAGACGTGGCGGCTGCCATCAGTACCGCCGGACCACACTGACCAGTTTCCCGAGGATCCGGACTCCCTGGGCATAGATGGGGTTGTAGGCGGGGTTTTCGGCCTGCAGCTTCACCCGGCTTCGTTCTTTAAAGTAACGCTTGAGGGTGACGGCGTCCTCATCGGTCATCGCAACCACAATTTCACCGTTCTCGGCAACCGCTTGACTGCGGATGACCGCAAGATCGCCGTCGAGGATGCCTGCGCCAGTCATGGAGTCACCCTTCACCTTCAGGGCAAAGTGTGTCCCCGAGCCCAAAAACCCCTGGGGAAGGAGGACGGTACCGTCGAGGTTCTCTTCGGCCAAAATGGGGATACCGGCGGCAACCCTGCCCAATATGGGGACGCTGACAACCAGCGACTCTTCATCGCTGTCGACCAGCACCTCAATGGCGCGCGAGCGGTTCTGGTTGCAGTGGATGATGCCTTTCTTTTCGAGGGCCTTCACGTGGTCGTAGGCGGCTTTGACCGAAACTTCAAAATGGGTGGCGATCTCACGGATCGTCGGGGGAAATTTATTCCTCAGCAGGAATTCCTTGATAAAACCAAGAACTTCCTCCTGCCGTTTGGTCAGGCCCTTCATTTTTCCACCTCGATGGCAAATTTCTTCAGCTTGGTGTGCAGATTGCTGGCATAAAGGCCCAGATTCTGCGCTGTCCGGCTGATATTATAGTTGTTTTCTTTGAGTTTTTCTTCAATGAAGGCCTTTTCGAAGGCATCTTTTGCTTCGTTGAGTCCCAAATGAGCCCAAGGTGACAGCGGACTGGGGGGTAGTTCCGCCCCTGTGGCGTGTCCTAGGAACGCCCGGGCTTCCTCGGGACCGATGATAGAGTCGTCGATCATCAAGCTCAGCCGTTCCAGATAATTCTTGAGTTCCCGGATATTTCCCGGCCAGGAATGGTCGGCCAAGACCTGAAAGCCCTCGGGCGAAAAGACGGGGTGGGGGCCTTGGGCCGGGTTTCGGAACTTACGGAAAAAGTAGTCGATCAGAAGGGGGAGATCTTCGCGGCGGTCGCGAAGCGGAGGTACGGTGATGGGGACGACATTCAGCCGGTAAAACAGGTCCTCACGAAACCGGCCCGCGGCCACTTCCACCGGTATATCTTTGTTGGTCGCGCTGATGATTCGGACGTCGACGCTGAGGGTTCCTTCTCCGCCGATACGTTCGAACCGGCTTTCCTGCACCGCACGCAGCACCTTGGCCTGGGCCGACAGGCTCATGTCGGCGACTTCGTCGAGGAACAGGGTACCGGTGTCAGCCTGTTCAAACCGCCCTTTGCGTCGGGCGACAGCGTTGGTGAAGGAACCTTTTTCATGGCCAAAGAGCTCGCTTTCGAGCAGGGTGTCGGGGATGGCCGCGCAGTTGACCTCGACAAAGGGCCTTCTGGCTCGGGTGCTCTGCCGATGAATCTCCCGCGCCACCAGTTCTTTCCCGGTTCCGTTTTCTCCCAAAATCATCACCCGGGTGTTAACGACAGCGCTCTGACGGATGAGTTCTTTCATACCCTCTCCGATCATGGTGTCTTCGAGGAATAGATGGGCCTTAAGCTCGCGATTTTCCCGTTTCAGCTCCTGAACCTTGAGCGCATTGGAAACGACGGCCAGGGTTTTGTCCATGGAAAGCGGCTTTTCAACGAAATCCCAGGCACCGATTTTGACAGCCTTGACGGCCACGTCGATGCTGGCGTGTCCGGAAATCATCACGATGGGAACCTCGGGAAACTCTTCCCGAATGGCTCTGAGCACGTCGAGCCCGCCCATGCCCGGCATCCAGACATCGAGAAAAACCAGGTCGACAATTTCGCTTTTCAGGACTTTGAGCCCGGCAGGACCATCGGCAGCCCGTATGACAGCAAACCCCTCGTCTTGGAGCACGTCGCCCAGAACGTTTCGGATGCCGTCCTCATCGTCGATGATCAGAATGGTCGGTTTCAGACTCAAGAGTGGTCCTCCGTTGGAAGGTCGAGGAAAAACGTTGTGCCGAAATCCGGCTGCGACTCGAACCAGACCCTGCCGTTGTGGTCGAACAGGATGCGTTCGACAATGGCCAAACCCAGCCCTGTGCCTTCGGGTTTTGTGGTGACATAGGGTTGAAAGACCCGATCCTTCAAGTCAGCGGGAATTCCTGGACCCGTGTCGTGAATCTGAACCCTACAATAGGAGGCGGAGTCTTTTTTGACAAGGTTGGCGACCACCGTCAAACGGCCTGCTCCCTTGGTCGGGCTGGCCGACATCGCTTCCACGCTGTTTTTGAACAGATTCGTGAACACTTGTTCCAGCTGCGTTGGGTCGACTAGAACCTGGATGTCAGAAGAAAGGCCTTCGGAGGAGACCACCAGATCGGGGTGGGCCGCTTGATACGTGGAAAGCAGCTCCTCCACCAAGGGTTTAAGGGTCACAAGGGTTTTCTGCGGCGCAGGCAACCGTGCAAAGCCGGCAAATTCTTTCAGCAAGGCATCGAGACGCACCACCTCGGTCAAAATGGCACCGACGGCCGGCTCGACAATCTCGGCCAGGTGGGCCGGGTCGGTTTGACTCCGCCTCAAAATACGCTCGGCCGAAAGCCTTATGGGGGTCAGGGGATTGCGCAGTTCATGGGCCAGACGGCGGGCTATTTCTTGCCAGGCGGTGATTTTTTCTGTCTGCAGCAGCTTGGTGCGGCTGGAGGCCAATTCGGCCGTCATGGTGTTGAACGACTCGGCAAGAAACGCCAGATCCCCCTTGTCGGGGTCGAGGAGCCTGGTGCTGTAGTCACCGGTGGCGATGCGCCGGGTGGCTGACTCGAGGTTGAGCAGAGGCCGGATCAGCTCTTCGCTCTGGCTGAGGCTGATCAGCAGGGCCATCAGCAAAATGGGGAGCGCCAGGAGAAGGTAGAAGAGGAACAAAAGAGTTCGGTACGATTCGCTGGAGCGTAGAATTTGGTTGTAGTTTTCGAGAGCCGCAGTCAGTTGCCGCGAAGCCTCTTCAAACCCGGGGGGCAGGACCACCGAAAGCACCACCGACAGATACTGGCTGGGCAAGGGGATGATCCGCAGTTGCCTCAACACCGTGGACTTTCCCTTGGTCTGCTTGGGGAGAGGCCCCTCTTCCCCCGGAAGCCCCACCCCTGAACCGAGGCGGGCCTCGATGGGACCGTAGGCGAGCAGGCTCTTTCCAGCCTCGTCAAAGACCTCGAGGGCATCGGCCCGGAGTTTGACATTGCTCATCAGCTGCCCCATGGCCGCGGGGGGATCCTTTGAGGCCAAAGCTTCCAGAACGATGAAGATCACATCCGTCGAACCGGCCGTGTCTTTCAAGCCTTCAATTCGTTCCTTGTGGTAATCGATCGCCGTCTGAAGCCCTCCCTCAAGGGCCTTTCCCCATTGCTGGCTGCTCCAAACCTTGATGGCGGTGTCCATGAAGCTTAGAGACAGCAGGGAAAGCGGAAAGGCGGCAACTAAGGCCGTCAGGAGGAAAAATAGGCTGATTCGAACTTTGAGCTTGGTACCCGGACGGCCTAGACGCAGGTCTCGAACCAGCCGGAAGACGCGGTAACCCACGGCCAGCAGCAAGGTCGCGAGTAGCCCCACCAGCAGATGGAGCATGAAGCTGGGAACCTGGGGGTTGGAGGGAACGGTCGTGACAATCTGCTGGGAAAACAGCAGAGTGAAGATGGTCAGAAGGACCAGGAGGCCCAGCAGACCAAAGAAAAGAGTCAGGAGTCTTGGGTGAGGACGGTCACTCTTCAAAACGGTTGTCAATGAGTTTGACAAGAGCTTCGACGGCGGCCTGTTCGTCTGGTCCCGTGGCCGAAATCTTGATGGTCGTATTGCATAACACACCCAGAGTGATCAATCCCATGATCGACTTGGCGTTGATCTTGTCGTTGTCTTTCTCGATAAAGATCTGCGAGCCGAACTTATTTGCCAGGGTCACGATCATCCCCGCCGGTCGGGCGTGAATTCCTGCCCTGTTCTTCACCGTAACGTCCATTTCCATCATGATGACCCTTTCTTATTGGAATTGATTCTCTTGCGTTTTGCGTAAATATACGGTGCGCGCGTTCTCACTTTCAAGCCACTCGATCACGTTTTGGTTGAACTGCTGGGCTGAGTGGAAACCCATCTTCTTCAAACGGTGGTTCATTACAGCGGTTTCGATCAAGATGGCGATGTTCCGCCCCGGTTTAACCGGAATCTTCATGGACGGCAGCCGGACTCCCAGAATTTCGCTGGTCTGATCCTTGGTGCCCAGGCGCTCGTATTCCTTGGTCGGGTCCCAAATTTCCAGCTCGATGACCATCTCAATTTCTTTTTGAACCTGGATGGCGGCGACACCGAACAGCTGTGCAATGTTGATGATTCCGATGCCCCTGACCTCCAGGTGGTGGCCCAGCGCAGGGTTGACTGGTTTTCCCATCAGCGTGTTGCCGCTGACACAACGAATGTCGACCGCATCGTCGCAGATCAGGCGGTGTCCCCGCTCAATCAGTTCGAGGGCGGCCTCACTTTTTCCGACTCCGCTGTCACCCGACAACAGCACTCCCAATCCAGAAACTTCCACAAAAACGCCGTGGATGGTTCGCTGCGGGGCAAACACATCGGCCAGGCTCCGGATGATTCTGACGGTAAAATCGGAAGAGTTCAGGTCGGTCAGAAGGATGGGAACCTGATTGGACTCGGCCAGCTGGAGGAATCTTTCTTCGGGCAGGTAGTTGTTGGTAAAGATGCAACAGGGAATATTGCGGCGGAAAATCTCGTCGACGGCGGCCCAGCTGTTCTGCTGGCTGAGCATACGCAGATAGGCGGTTTCACCATTGCCGAACAGTTGAAGCCTTTTGGCGTTGAAGTCATCAAAAAAACCGCTGAGGGCCAACCCCGGCCGGTTGATATCCGGCTGGGTGATGGCCTTGGAAAGCCCCTTTCGTCCCGCCTTGCAGGTCAGGTTCAAGGCATTGTGATCCTTGAGGTCGAGGTCGAGCAAGTCGAGAACGGTGAAGCTTTTTGGCATGGATTACTCCACAACCTTGTCTTTGTCTTTTTCCTTGGGGTGATGGTCCTTGACCTTGTCCTTCTCCTTCGAAATCTTGGCGTCGAGTTTTTTCATCAGATTCTCAATGGCCGGGTAAAGCTCCTGCGCTCTCTCTTCCAGGTGGGCTGTGGTGCCCCATTTAAAGTGGACGTTCGACTCGACTCGGAATTCCGTCTTTTCCTTGGTGATGGTCGCATCCACGCTCACGAGAAGATCCTTAAAGGGGTCGATGTGGCCCAATTTCTCAGTGAGGAATTCTCGGGTGCGTTCGCTGATGTCGTAATGGACACCCTTGATGGTGACGGTCATGGTGTTGCTCCTTGCTCAGGCGTATTCTTTGGCCAGTTCCAAACGGTACTTGGTCACGGTGCGCCGGGCGATTTCGATGCCTCTTTGACTCAAGAGGTCGGAGATTTTCTGGTCAGAAAGTTTCTTGCCGTCCCTATGGGCGGCCAAAATTTCACGGATGGTTTCCTTCACTCCCTCCTTGCTAAACTGGTTCGAAGAAACGGCGTTACTGAAAAAGTGCTTAAGTTCGTAAATACCCCATTCGGTCTGGACATACTTTCCGGTGGTGACACGGCTGACGGTGGATTCGTTGATCTCCAGCTGCGCGGCCACGTCTTTGAGAGTCAACGGCTTGAGGTATTTGGGACCGCGGCGAAAGAAGTCGAGTTGAAACTCCATGATGGCCCGGCAAACCCGGAACAAGGTATTTTTCCGGTAGCGGAGGTTCTGAATGAACCGTTCAGCATCGGCGACTTTCTGGCGGACAAACTGCCGGGCTTCTTTGTCGGCCACCGTCAGTTCAAAGCCTTCCTGAAAGTCGTCTCCCACCCGCAAAATCGGAATTTCTTCTTCATTGAGCACCAGCTGCAAGGTGTTGTTTTTGAAGGCGATCAGGGCATCGGGAACGACATAGGCGGGAGGCTGTTGCGAGTAGGCTCGCCCTGGAAAAGGTGTCAGGCCCTTGAGGTCCTCAACCAGCTGCAGCACCTCGTCCTCGGTGATTTTCAAGCCCGAGGCGATCTCTTTGAAACGCTTTTTTTCCAGGGTTTCCCAGAAGTCGGTGACCAGCCTTTCGTGTTCGGGCTCGAAGCCCTCCTGACGCATCTGAACAATCAGGGATTCTTTCCAGTCGGTGACACCGCAGCCCTTGGGATCCAGAGTTCGGACCAAACTGAGAATCTGCTGAATCCTATCCGGGGCGTGGCTGGCAGGAAACAGCGATTCCACCGGTTCGAGATGGAAGCCGTTGGCATCAAGGTTGTTGATAATGCGCTCACCGGCTTCCATTTGAACGTCGGTCAGCGGATGAAGACGCAACTGCCACAGCAGGTGCTCGTGCAGGTTTTCGCCCCGGCTCAGCACTCCTTCCAGAAACCGGCGCTGAGTGTCTTCATCGTCGATACTCGCCGTGGAGCGTACCCTATGGCCTGAGCGGGCGTCGAGCTCGTCGAAGCTGACCAGGGTTTTGTCGTCGGCAGCTTCCAGGGCCGGGTTGCGCTCCAGTTCTTCCTCGATCTTCTGCTTGAGTTCTGTGACCGTCAGGGGAAGGAGGTTGATCGACTGGATGAGCTGCAGGGACATCTTTTGACGCTGTTCCTGCCGCAACATGGGCCGCTGGTACTGCATACAGCAATACTAATGCCAGAAAGGCCCGCGTTCAAGGAAGAATGCTACATGCTGAAGTTTTCGCCGAGGTAAATCTTGCGGGCCAACTCATCGTTCAGCAGCTCGTCCTTGGTGCCCTGGGTCAGAATTTCACCGACGTTGATGATGTAGGCACGCTGGGTGATGTCGAGAGTGTCGCGGACGTTGTGGTCGGTGATCAGCACTCCGATGCCCTGGTCGGCCAGCTGGCGGATAATTTTTTTAATTTCAAAAACGGCAATAGGGTCGATGCCGGCAAACGGTTCATCCAGAAGCAGAAAGTGGGGTTCGATGGCCAGGGCCCGCGCGATTTCGGTGCGCCGCCGCTCTCCCCCGGACAGGGTATAGGCTTTCTGTTTGCGCAGGGCGGCAATGCCCAGTTCGTCCAGCAGTTGGTCAAGACGGCGTTTACGGTCGGCGCCCCGCATTCCCTTTCGGGTCTCCAGAATGGCTAGAATGTTGTCTTCTACGGAAAGTCTGCGGAACACCGAGGCTTCCTGGGGCAGGTAGGCGATTCCCGCCCGGGCACGCCGGAACATGGGCAACCGGGTGATGTTGCGCTCATTCAAATTGATGGAACCGGCGTTCGGTCGCAAAAACCCGGCGATCATATAGAAGACCGTCGTTTTGCCTGCTCCATTGGGACCGAGAAGACCGACCACCTCCCCCGAGCGCATGGAAAAGCTGACCGAGCGGACGGCCGTTTTGCGGCCAAAGGTTTTTTTCAGGGAATGGACCGACAGTTCGGTGCTCACGGGGGTGTCTCCGTTTTCTTGGTTTCTGGTGTGATGGTCCCCGAGACTCTTCCTTCGAGCAGAACGTCCTCGGATTTCAGGTTGACCCGGATGGTTCCCGCCTTGTACACGTCTTTTTTCTTATTGACGACAGGAAGCCCCGTGAGCTCCAGAGTGTCTTGGGTCCGGTCGTAGACGGCGTATTCGCTGCGGCAGACCAAATCGCCCTTGAAGATCCTCACACCGGTCTGAATCACGATTTTTTCCGTACCCTCGTCGTAGTCGAACAGTCCTGCGCGAATCGTGACCTCGTGTCCTTTGTCCTCCAACTCGCAAACTCCCTGGAAGCGGCTGGTTTTCAGCGTCCGGTCGTAATTCATCACATCGGCTTTGAGCAGCAAGTCTTTTTTGGTGTCCCTGACCACAACCCGCCCCCGGCATAGGGCAAACCGGAAGGCTCTGCCCCACAGCTCAATGGTGTCGGCTTGAATTTCCAGGTTGCCGGAAACAATGCGCGCGTTGCCCGTCAGAGTGGTCCGCTCCTGGCCTTCGGTGAAGGTGCTGGTCAGCCTGTCGCCGCGAAAGGTGAACGGATCTTCAGCCCGGGCTTCAAGGAGTGGAATCAGGACCAAAAGGAGCAGGAGGACTGGTTTTCGCATCGTCGTTCGTTTCCGGGGTCCAGGTCCCCTGGATTCCTTCCTCCAATTCCAGACGGTTGGACCCAAGGTCGAGGGTCATGGCACGGGCATCAATCGTTGAACCATCGTCCTTGGACATTCGGACAGCCGTATTCGGTTCGGTCTTAAGGATGCGGTTCTCATTGGCCCAGGTCAGGCCTCCCGAGGAACCCCCGTCGACTTCCAGGGTGACCCCTTGCGCCTCGGAATACACTTTCAGCAAACCGGAGATTTTAGCATCGTTGGTCGATGTGTCGATCTGGGCTGCTTCTGCCTCTCCCCGGCTCGCTTCGAGTCCCTGTGAATCATACTCCTGAAACTGGAACCGGTTCAACAACATTTGCTTTCTCACCAGGAAGACTTCGGCCTTGGCGCTTTCCATGGTATAGAGCAACCGTCCGTCCTTGATTCCGGTCTGCTTGAGCTGCTCAAAAGCCATCAGCGGAACCTGGTCGGCCGGTGTCGTCTGTTCCTTCTCATAGTCGAGGGCGCAACCCATCAAAGCCGCAAGGAGCAACAACCACGCCGAAAATGAGGCCCCGACTTTGAGGGTCATTTCACGGCGGCTTTGACGAATGCTTGGAATAGAGGTTGGGGGGCGGTGGGCTTGGAGGTGAATTCCGGGTGGAACTGCACGCCGGTGCTCCAGGGGTGGCCGTCCCACTCGGTGCTTTCCACCAGCGACCCGTCGGGGGTGAACCCGCTGATTTTCAAGCCCGCCGTTTCCAGAGATTCCTTGTAGCGGTTGTCGAATTCGTAGCGGTGGCGGTGGCGTTCCCAGATCACCTCGCTGCCGTACGCCTGGCGGATCTTGGTGTCGGCAAGGGTGTGGGTGGCGCTTCGGCCCAGGCGCATGGTGCCACCCATCTTGGTAACGCCTTCCTGCTCTTCCAGCAGGCTGACCACGGGGTCGGTGCACTGGGGGTTGAACTCGGTGGAGTTGGCTCCCTCGAGCAACAACACGTGGCGGGCGTATTCGATGACCATGATCTGCATACCCAGACAAATGCCAAAATACGGTTTTTGGGACTCCCGGGCATAACGGGCGGCAATGATCATTCCCTCGATGCCACGCTCGCCGAAACCACCGGGTACCAGGATGCCGTCGGCTGAGCCCAGCAGGTCTTCGGGTTTGGCACCTTTTTCGAGCTTTTCCGCGTCAATTTTCAGAATTTTCACCCGGACATCGTTGCCCATGGCGGCGTGAACCAGGGCTTCGTCAATGCTCTTGTAGGTGTCGTGGAGGTCGACGTACTTGCCGACCATGGCGATGGTTACCGTTTTCTTGGCGTTCTTGTAACCTTCAACCCGGTCGCGCAGGGCCTCCACATGGGCAGGCCTTAACTCGAGGCCCAACTTTTTGAGGACGATTTCGTCGAGTTTCTGCTGGTGATAAATCAGGGGAATTTCGTAGATGGTCGAGTTCACGTCAATGGCCGATAGCACCGAGTTCACATCGACGTTGGTGAAGTTGGCGATTTTTTTACGCATGCCTTCGTCGAGTTCTTTTTTAGCGCGGCACAGCAGAATATCGGGCTGAATACCAATTTCGCGCAGTTCCTTAACCGAGTGCTGGGTGGGCTTGGTCTTCATTTCATCACCAGACACGGTGGGAACCAGGGTGAGGTGGACCGAAAGGACATTTTCGTGGCCTAACTCATGGATGCATTGGCGGGCGGTTTCCAAAAAGGGAACCGATTCGATATCGCCCACCGTTCCCCCCACTTCGACAATGGTGATGTCGGTTTCGGGAACGTTTCCTATGCGCAAAATCTGCGCCTTGATTTCATCGGTGATGTGGGGAATGACCTGGACGGTTTTGCCGAGGTACTTGCCCTCGCGTTCTTTGTTGATGACCGTCTGGTAGATCTGACCAGTAGTGATGGAGTGGGCCTTGCTCAAGGGAGAAGAAGTGAACCGGGCGTAGTTGCCCAAGTCGAGATCCGTCTCGGCGCCGTCGTCGGTAACGTAGACTTCACCGTGCTGGTAAGGGCTCATGGTCCCCGCATCAACGTTCAGATACGGGTCGATTTTGATCATGCTGACGCGGAATCCCCGGCTTTCAAGAAGGGTTCCGATCGATGCTGCTGCAATGCCTTTTCCGAGGCTGGAACAAACCCCGCCCGTGACGAAAATGTATTTCTTCATGGGATTTCATTCTCCCGCTTTCCGGTACCAGTGTCAACTTCGTTTTTCTTGACTTCCCCCCTCAGAAAACCTAAACTTGCCGGGGGAGCATATCCATGTCGGAATTCCTGACTGATACGAATTTTGAAAAATTCCGAACCCTCATCTACGATTCCAGCGGTATTACGTTTTCGAACTCCAACCGGCCCATTTTGGAAAGCCGGTTGCGGGAGCGCCTTCGGTTGGCGAAGTTGGAAGATGTCGGTGCCTATTTTGACCTCATCAAGCGAAATACCGAGGAGATGAAGACCTTCCTCGATTCCATCACCACGAATTTGACCCGGTTTTTCCGTAATCAAGCCCATTTTGACGCCATGGAGAACCATGTTCTTCCTGACTTGATCAAGTACAAACGGGCCAAGGGGATGGAGAAGAAAATCAAGGTCTGGAGTGCCGGCTGTTCGACAGGAGAAGAGCCGTACACAATTTCCATGATTCTCAAAGACAAGCTGCCTTCGGATTTCAGTTACGACGTGACGGCCTCTGATCTCAGCTTGAAGTCGCTGATGACCGCCAGCCAGGGGTTCTACCCCGAACCCCGCATGCAGGGCATTCCCGATGCTTACCTTGCCAAGTACTTCAACAAGGCTGGTGACGGTTATCAGGTGAAGGACGAAATCAAGAGCCGTATCAAGTTTGACTATCACAACCTGAAGTTTGACTCGGGGCTGAGAAACCTCGATATCATCTTTTGCCGAAACGTTCTGATCTATTTTGACGAAGCCGCCCAGAAAAACGTCATCGACAGGTTTTGGACCTCGATGACCACCCATTCCTTCCTGTACATAGGCCATTCGGAATCCCTGTTTGGGATGGAAACACAGTTCAAGTTTCTGAAAACCGAATGGGCCGTGCTTTATAGCAAGCTCCAAGACTGACGAGGCACCATGAGTTCTACGACCATCAACGTTCTGATTGTTGACGACAGCGCCTTAATGCGCAACCTGATTGGTCGGATTGTTGAATCCGAACCGGGTTTTACCTTGGTCGGCAAGGCCATGAACGGCGCATTCGCACTGAAAAAACTCGAAACTCTCGAGGTGGATATCATCATCCTCGACCTCGAAATGCCCGAAATGAACGGCATTGAGTTCTTGAAACAGCGAAAGGAACGGAAGATTGAGGTGCCGGTGATCATTCTGTCGAGCATCGCCCGTCGGGGTGCCGAAATCACCATGGAAGCCCTGTCTTTGGGGGCGTCCGACTTTATCAAGAAGCCCTCCGGTTCGGTCAGCGAAGACATCCATGTCATCGGTGAGCAGCTGGTTTCGCTGATCAAAGCCTACGGAGGGCGGCGCAAGGTTTCGACGCCTAGTGTTGTCCCCGCACCGGCCCCTATTGCTCCTCCTGTCGCACCCCCGGTTTCACCTCCGGTCTCCCTCCCTCCCGTTGCGACGAAGCCTGTTACACTGCCCTCAGGAACCCTTCGTCCCCATTCGGGTCTGCAGATCTGCGTGATCGGAATCAGTACCGGCGGGCCCAACGCCTTGCGCCAGGTTTTTGGCGCCTTGGACGCCGATTTTCCGTTGCCCATTCTGGTGGTTCAGCATATGCCGGCGGGGTTTACTGCGGAATTTGCCCGCTCACTGGACAAAAACTGCCCCCTGGAAGTCAAAGAGGCCGAAGAAGGTGACCTGGTGAAAAAGGGGCGGATTCTGATTGCCCCCGGTGACTGGCACATTGAGGTGGAGAAGAAGTCGTTGGCAACCCTGGTGCACCTCAATCAGAACGATCAGTGCAACGGTCATCGGCCTTCCGCCGGGGTACTGTACAAGTCGGTGGCCAAGCAGTTTGGCTCGTCCATTTTAGCCGTGATTATGACAGGCATGGGCCGCGATGGTGCTGCTGAAATCGGTGAAATTTACCGTGCCGGCGGTCTGACTCTGGCCCAGGATGAAGCCTCGAGCGTTGTCTTTGGCATGCCTCGGGTGGCTATTGAAATGGGCCACGTGGAAAAAGTCGTGTCGCTCAACGACATGGCTGGCACGCTCAACAAGCTGGCAAAGGAATACTCTAGGCCTTCATAGACAGCGGGGTGAAGTCGGCCACCGGAATCACCTGTTCGACTTGGGGGAATCCCGAATCTTTGTTCTGGGGGAACAGAAGGCTGAACCCCAGTCCCAATGCACCCAGACCGGCCGCCCACCAAGGGTTGAGGAAGGTGAGCCCCGCCGCGATAAGAACACCAGGAATCACCACCAACCGGAACACTCCGGCCCAACTGGCGCCTGTCGGGTTGCTGATTTCGACATAGTCACCAGGTTGCAACGACAAATTCTTGCCGTTCAGGGCTTTGAACTCTACTTCTGAGGTGGTGGAGGAGCAGTGGCAGCTGCCGCCCGCCGAGCCTCCGCAACAGCCCAGCGGTGCCAGACTGATCCACACATACTTTTCTTCAATCTTCTTGATCGTTCCCTGTCGGTTCACGGGGGACCTCCTTGCAGGTTCTTTGAAAGGGTTGGACCGAAACGGCCCGTCCTGTTTCGTTGGTTTCCAAAAACAGGCCTTGAATCATCAGGTCGTTCCAGCACTCTTCGCTGCGGTCGGGAATGCCGGTGAGGAAGCGCTCGATTTCTTTGGCGGGAGCGAAGCCACCCACCGATTGCCGCGAACCTGTGCGCCCCGCGTCGGTGATGACCGCCGTACCGTGGGGCAGAACCCGGGCATCGGCCGTTGGAATTTTCTGATGGCTGCCGATCACAGCGCTGACTTTTCCGTCGGCCCAGTGGAAAAACGTGCCTTTTTCGGCAGAAGTGACAGCATGGAAGTCGATGACAATGTGGTTCGTTTCGCGTTTGAGGCGTTCCAGAAACCCCTCAAGGGTACTGAAGGGGCTTGCCAGATGCGTCTTGGTGTAGCCGCTCTGGCCCAACAGCGAAACGATGGCGATTTTGCCTGCTGGGGTTGTGAAGATTCGGGAACCTCGCCCCGGGGCCGAGTCGGGAAAGTTGGCAGGCCGTAACAGAAAATTCAGTGTGGGCAGAATCGGGTGAAGGTCTTTTTTGTAATAGGCACATTCGCCCAGGGTGATGGCCTGCAGACCAATCTTGTGCAAATAGAAGGCATGATTCTTCCCCAGACCGAAACCACCCGTGGCCCCATCGCCGCATCCGAAGGTGAAGTCGGGGCGGAACTCCTTTTTCAAATCGCCCAAGGTATGACGGAGGGTGAAAAGCCCTGGTTTACCGACAGGCTCGGCAATGTAGAGGATGCGCATCTGCTGACTAATCTACTCGAGTTTTCTTCCAAGGGAAAGGGCAGTATATTGAAGGGGAGGGTGTTGCCCTCTCCAGTCGCCGTCAGGGGCTGGAAACCTAGTCCCCTTGTGGGGGACAAAACGGAGGTTGTCATGAACAAAGACAACAAATTCCCTTTTATGGACCTGAACAAGTTCCTCGACGAAGTGTTTGGTCAGGTCGACAGCATCAGCGAAAAGCTCCAGACTGAGATGGAGAAAACCTTCCAGGCCCGGGGCTTGTGGACGGAAGGACTCGACTTTTACCCCGCCTACGCCTACCCGCCCATGAACGTCTACCTGACCCCTGATAAAGATCTGGTCATCGAAATGGCCCTGGCAGGGTTTCAACAGGAAGACTTGGAACTTCAATTTGTCGGGGATTATCTGAATTTCAGCGCCCGACCCCAGGTGGTCGAAGAAGCGGAAGGTCTGCGTTACCTCAAGCGCCGTCTGAAGCTGAAACCGGTGGAACAACAGAAGTACTACGTGCCCGCCGACAAGTTTGAGCAGGCGCAGGTGTCCGCCGCTTTTAAGAACGGTCTGCTGCGCATCATGGTTCCCGCCAAAGTGGCCGTGACACCCAAGGAAGGGATCAAGGTCGAGATCAAGAGCTGACTTGACGGATGTGGTTATCCAGACCTAGCCTATTGCAATGGGCAATCAGGCACTGAAGAAGAGGCGAATTGGTTTGATGCGGCAAATTCAGCTTCATAAGGAGAAGATTCTCATTGAGGAGCTGAAGTCAGAGCCGGATTTGCGTGTCATCCACCATTGGCAAGCTGAGATCAATGCCTTCCAAAAAAGTATGGACATTGTTGAGAGGAGGTTAGGGCGATGATCGCAACAAAGGTAACCTATCAGGTGTATTTCGACGAGCTGGAGGCGGAGTGTCTGGAGACTCTTCGGCTCCTCAATGCCATCAAAAAGGATCACCTGACTGCCGACCAGAAAGAGGATTTCTTGGGGGAGCTCTCTGTTTCCATCTCATCTTTGAGGATCAAGACGGAGTTGCTTGAAAAGGACCTTGAAAATCTCGATGAGGTTATTCTCTGATGGAGAGCATCGAAGTCGTAGTCCGTGGCTTGACACTACAGGCTGTTTTCGGTAGCTTGGTGCATCATCGCCCGGATGGTGAAATTGGTATACACGCTAGTTTCAGGTACTAGTGCCGCGAGGCGTGGAGGTTCGAGTCCTCTTCCGGGCAAATAAAAAAGCCGCTCTTCGGAGCGGTTTTTTTATTTGCCCGGACGGGTTTCGCTTCGGAGCGAAACCCGAGCGACGCAGCGGAGCGCGTCGCGAAGAGGGCGAGATCCGCAGTCGCGCCGAGGCATGAGCCCGAAGGGCGGCCCGAGGAAGAGCGAGCAGGAGGCGAGCGGAAGCGACGGAGGCTGGGCGGCTGACCTCGCATGGACGCGAGGTCACGAAGCCCGAGTCCTCTTCCGGGAAAGTGACGCCAGTATTGACGCCTTTTGGTTTGCTTCGGTGGGTGCGATGGAATGTGGCGAAGTTTCGGGATTGGGTGGAGTGGCACTCTCCATGGATTCGCGGAAACAGCCGCTCAACCGCGTTGCTTGCCCTGACATATAGTCTCTAGGATCATGCAGGCTGTGTTGGGACTCTCGCCGTGATGAGCTGCCTGCATACTTCGCCATATCAGGAGCTGTTCGGCCAGTTCCGTCCCCGTTGCACCTGCGGCCACGGCGGATGTGTAGTGAATCTCACCCATAAGCTCAACGGGGAAGCCGTCGTCAAGCATCCGAAGCCCTTGGCGAAGACCCGGGTGAATCTCATCGTCTATTTCTGCTTTGGTAACGCTTCCGCTACGAAGGCGGTACAAATAGTCCCGAAGCTTTTCCAGCAGGTAGTGCAGTTCGAGGCGTCCGTGGTCGTCAACCTGGATTTGGGCAACCAGTGTCGAAAAGCCTGTGCTTAAACCGTCGGAACTCAAGAGAGACCTCGACGATCCAATAGGGCCTGCAGAAAAGAAATGTGCTCTAGAGTTTTGGGAATATCGCGGCGCTCGAGACGCAGCGAAGTTGTCTTTGCCTGTTCAAATGCCCGGAATCTGCGATAAGCGCCGAGGCTGACCAAGATAACGGATCGCACCTGTTGGGAACCTAAAAGGATAACGTGAAGGAGTTCCTGTTCGTCGAGCTCTCGAAGGACTGCACGGCATGAGGTCTCGTCGAGACTGATCAGGAACTCGAGGCTAGTTTCAGGATTCTCGATGAAAGGCGGTTCTTCCATCTCAGGAAACTTGTGCCAGTCCACTTCGTCGCCGACCCAAGTTCTTAGCAGGTTCTGGATAACCCACGGGCTGTCTCCTTGCAACAGGCCGATCGCTGTTCGCCACACCATAAGGCGTTGTGCCAGGTCCAGGCAGGTTGCATGATCAACCACAATACCAAGGTGCAGGACCTCGGCAACGAGTTCCGGGTCGCAACCGTCTGTGACCATTTGGAGTGTGTTACGCACAAGTGGGTCGGGTTCTGATTCTAGGAGATCATCGAGTGCAAGAAGGCCAAGCCATTGAGCGGCGCCGATATATTTGACAAGGGTATCAAAGGTCTGCCTCAGGATTGGCCTATCGGCTTCCGAGATGGCTACCCGTCCAAGGTGCCCAAAGTAGAACAGCTGAAACGGTGAATTTGATGGATCATGCATCAATAGAACCCCCTCTGTCTGCAATCAGCCTCATCAGTCCTCGAATCGCGAAACGAGCACCTCGGCAAGGTGCCGGGTATCGGTTTGGATGATGTTTCCTTTTGGGCAAATCGCGAGCATGAATTGTATGAAGGGTTCCGCCCAGGCAGAGTTTTCTGACATCTTGGTACCCAAGTCGCTACATTCGGCATCAAGATTGTTCCCCTGGAAGGAAGCCGGGAGAACGGGTGGAATACCTAGCTTGAATCCAATCCATCGTTCAATCGTTGGCGTAGGGCTGTCGAGCCCGATATTGTCCAACGACTCAACAAATGCAAGTTCTAGGGTCCACCATCGTGACACCGAATTCGTTAGCAGGTACTGCACTCCCAAGGCCAAGTTTACAAACTCGGTCTTCCATGCCGATCGTCGACGCCGAAGAACTGCCAGAACAGCCGCAGAAAGCACATCTGAGTGTTCCTGTCTTCCCGCTTCAAGCCGCTGATACGTCGCGACGAGTCGATAGAAGTACCGAAAGGTGAGGCGATTGACCAAATCTTGTCGAAACCGAATCAGCATCCAGGGCAGCTTGGTCTCGGCCAACGTTGGCTCAGGAGTTATGGGGACAACCTTCCAAAAGCTGGGGTTCTGTTGAAGTCGTTCCAAATCGCAGGTGTCCGCTAATTCTTCCCAGGTGTTGCCGTCGCCATCCCGAAAGAACACAACGGCATCCCGGACGCACAGGACATCCTTAATCCAACTCCTGAGCGGAGAAAGTGAGTGGTGGTAGATCAAGTGTTTAAGCGAGGAATGGTGGTCTCGTGGATCGCAAAGTTCACAAATCCATCGACCACGGCGGTCCCATCGGGGCCTTAGTTCCGCTTCCCAAACTGGATGAAACCCGTAGTCCAGAAACTCAGAAGTAACCACCACAGACAAGTCCAGCCATTTGGCCCGAATCTGAATATCAGGATTGACAGCCGGAATTCGAAAAAAGCCTCGGCCGGTACCCTTGTCGAGACAATCTGCACGGTCCAGGCGACTGAGAGGTCCCAATAGACCCATGGTGTACAGCTTCACAAATCGCGGCCATTTTCAGAGATGCGTCTGACTTCGGTGATTTTAAATTCCCAGGGTATGGAGTACCGCATCGTGACAACATGCAGGCTATCAAATGGTTCTTTGCGGAGATGATGGCCCAGCCTTTTGTTGAATGCTCTTCCAGACTTTGCCTCTTCAAGGATTTTGAGGACATCGGGTGGGTCTATGAAATCACACCTCAAAACCGTCTTGAGTTCGTAGGACTCAATTCTCCGGTGTTTGTGAACCAGAAACTCCAACTTAGAAACAGCCAAATGTTCAGGATCACCGTAGTGCACGGAAAACCTCCTCGAGAATTCAGTACTTAGTGGACATAGAGAAGATTCGGATATTCCTCGGTTAGCATCCTCGTCCTTGTGACTACAAGGTCACCGTCGACGAACGATTCCAGCGTAACAAGATAGCAGTGCTCCCACGGTTCCGTTCGAAGATGTTTGTGCATCAACCTTTGAAAACGATGACGATAATAGGTCTTCTTTAAGAACCGGAAGACTGCGTTCGGCGGAAGTCCCTCGCACTTGGCGATTGTCCTGATCCAGTAGTAGCCAACAGGAATCACCCGTCGTGGCCGAGTTAGATCCTGTTCCTTTCCCACGACGATTTGAAGTAAGCCATGCGCTCTGTACATGGAGGTAGTCTACCAAGGCGCCGTCCGGAAGATTCGACAAACTCTCGAGGCATCACACTGTGGGCTGCGGATTCCCTATTAAGGTTGAACGAAAAAGCATCGCTTCATTCCTGTGCGGATAACTACCTTGAGTTTCACCGTTGACGATGACATTCCACCTATCTTCCTCTCTGGCCACAACGATGCACATCCCCTGATCTTCTAGAAAAGTTAGGTCGTGAACGGCACAAAATGGTCCAAGCCAGTACTCATCGAAGCCTACGAAATACCCAAATCCAGAGTCCGCCACAAAGGTGAGCCGGTTGTCCTTTCCCCATATTTTGATGTCATAAAACGCCTCAAAAGGGCCATGATAGCAGGTTCCCTTCTTAATCGCCCAGGAGCCTTCCTGCTTCAATCCCTGAACCAGGACTTCTCCAGCATCATTCCGCAGGGTCAGCTGAGACTCATTCAGCGGCATGTCAAAGGATATTCTCATGGTATTTTTCTTCCTCTCAGAGTTAGGTTACAGGTCCCTGTCCGGAAGATTCGACACCTCGGCTAATGATGCAGCAAGTTGGTGATCGGGAAACTAATGAGCCAGCGATCCCTGGAGGTAAGGGGAAAACTCACGTGACTTTCGGCAAGGATTTCACGGTAGACATTCGAGATGGCAAGAAGTTGTGTACGGCGGTGCTCTTTTTCGGGTCCTTCTGACATTTGTGAGAAGAACTCTACAGCCTCTCGAAAAGTGTCGCTGGCACGGTTCAGCCAATGATTGTACTGGTCAATCTTTCCTTGAGGCGACCGATCCTCCGACTCAGTTTTCAGTCTGATCAATACGGTCTCGGCTGTCAAAAAGAACCTCCCAAGGTCACCTTTTGGGTTTCCGAGGTATTTTGCGAATTTGTTGAGAGCTTTCAAGTCTGCAGTAAGGAGATCGTGGAATTCCCCACTGGGGTCGTTTTCGGTGTTTCCAGACATAGGTACAAATGTACCGGCTCCTGTCCGGAACTATCGACAACGGGCCTCCCATGGTACTGTAGGCTATGACCATGACCCTTGAATCGTTTCTGAAGATAGGCCGTACCCTGAAGCTTCTGGCCGATGGTCCAGGACTGACTTTTGATGAGCTGACCGAGAGTCTTGGTTGCAAAAGATCGTCTACTTACGACTGGATCAACCGGATGGATGAGATGCTCGATGGCGCACTGCTTCGTCCCGAATCACCCCAGGTTGGACGTTACAAAGTTCGCCCCGACGCCGTCACTGATCTGGCAGCACCTGTCATTTTGGACTGGTGGGAGTCTGTCGTTGTCTCTGCGATTCTTCCATACTCACCGCTGATCCTGCCTCCATCGTTTCTCTCAGTTCTTGAGGGCGTGAAGCAGAAACTTTCCAGGGGGAAGTTCCATGGTGATCGTTTGTTCGTCGTGTCTGCCGCCAAACGGCCGCAACTCTTGACCTGGGCTGGACCAGAGGCGGACGTCATGATGGAGAACCTGTTCTCTGCGGCCGAAGACCACTTGGAATGCAGAGTGGACTACACCAACCGCTCCGGACAGGAAAAGACTTTTGATATCCGGCCCTTGGCGTTCGTAGAGAAAGAGGGCAGAGCATACCTGCTCTATGCCAATACCTGGAACAATGAAGTCCATTCTTTGCGTCCTGAAGCAATCCGGTCAGTGGAAGTCCTCAACGACCGGAATTTCTCACCGCCCGATGGTTTTGATCCCCAAGACTTCATTGAGTCGTCCTTTGGTACCTTTTTCGGGGATGAATTCACGTTCTGTGTGAGGTTCACCCCAAAGGTGACACCAAATATCAGCGTTCTCAAGCTGGCGAAGAAGCAGAAGATGACACCGGAGCCAGACGGAAGCCTGGTTGTCGAGGTCACCTGCCACGGGCAGGAGAGCGTGCTTCAGTGGTTGCTTGGGTTTGGTGCGTAGGTGAAGGTTTTGTCGCCGCCGGATTTTGTGAATGAGGTCAGGGAAGCGCTGAAGGATTCCTTGGCTCAATATGAGGAATAGGTAGATCTGCTGGGGTGAGTGACACTAGGACCCCTGCAGACGGAACACAGAGCTCGTCACACCGTTCCGCCAACATTTTCCTTAAACGCGGAGTCTCCGGGACAATAATCGAACCGCTGTTGATGTCGCCAATTTGCATTGTTGGTAGGCCTGCAATCCAATGTAACCCGACCACCAAGCATATGAGTGCATCAAGTTTGTCCTGGTCGTGTTTTACCGGACCTCGATTCCCTGAGCCGAGGTGCCGACACACGGTAGACAGCTTTTCTAGCCCATGATCGAGCAGAGCCTTCGCTACGCCCTCGATCACTAACTTGTAGTCATCAGGCAGGAATGTCGGACGCCGACCAGGGTTGTACTTGGGAAGTCGAGCTTTCCCCTCTGTCTCCAGATTTCTGACAATTTCCAGTCCGATCAAGGCTAACGCAGGGTATGTCTCGACTACTACACTCTTTCGGTCGGCAATGTCGAGCTTTGCCAGGAACGGCCACATCGGTGCTTCCGGGCCAAACATCTCGGTTCTTCCAGTGAAAGCGGACTGCATTCCTCCACCATGCTGCCCGATGATTGAAGAAACAATCTTCTCAACGGGCCGCTGACCGGTGGCATTCTTCACGACTGTGGGCTGGTCAAGGAATATCAAGGTTTGGTCTGGCTGGTACTCCTGGACCCATCGATCGACTAGGCAGGTGGCGTCTGGGAAGTTTGCCAGCACCGGGCCTTCCTCACGTATCTCTCGAAATGTGGTGGACCCTTCGGCAAGGACTGCCACTATTGCACCTTGCTTGGTAACGGTCCATGCCGAGTCAAAGCCAATAATGAGTCGGTTCATTTTCTCTCCCTGCAAGAGTGTGCTGACCACAGCATAGAACAATTTGTTGCCATCTGGGTGATTTTGTGAAGGCGAAAACATGGAGTTAGTCGAATCTGGAAGATCTTCCTCATTCACGAAGGCAAGTTGTCCCACGGTGGAACAACTTCCATGATCTATCAATCCCGATGAAATGAATAATAAATAAAAAATGATTTGGATGTACTTTGATTGTTTCGCGAACTAGTATTCTTTTTGTCGATCAAGAGGAGAATCATGACGAAGCACCATTGGGACCGACCAAAGCTTTTGATCACCCCGCTTTGGGCAGCAAAAGCGGTGATCAAGGCAGACTACTCAGTGAACTATTCCTTCCCCGAATGGGGTCCTACAGAGATCGGGTTATGAAAAGGAGTTTTGTATGAAACGATTGGTTCCATTCTTGGCATTCGGGATGATTGCCTTATTTCTGGCGGCGTGTGCCACGGCACCGGCAAACCCCAAGCCTCGGGCAATCAACTATTCTCTGTCTGATGCTTTCAAGGCCGATCTGAAGATCGGTCAGATCATTGCTCTTAGTGACGGTTCCGATGTCGAGTTCAATATCGAGATTGAGTCGGAAATGGGCCGCCAATTTTCCTTCTTTGACCCGCCCAATGGTGACAACGTCAAATATATCGGTAGTGTCAGCGCCGGCAAGAGTACGTTGAAGTTCGCAATTGCGGCGGCGGATCTCAAGAAGATGAAGGAAGTCACTATGCGCTTCGGATTCAGTGAGGAAGATCGCAATTTCATCTTTTTGAACACCTACGATATCAAGCGCGCGATCCAATAATCCTTGTAACTCCCAGAGGTAAGAAATGAACCCCCGATTCCTTTTGTTGATAGCACTTGTCGTGGCAATGTTTGCCAGTTGCCAGAGTATGCCGCCACCCAAGAGTGGCTTGGAAGTCACTGGTGTGAGAGTCTTGCCCGAAGGTCACGTGGAGATACGCTGGATCAATCATTCTGGCAAGGCCGATGCTGTGGTTGTCATAGCCGATGACGCGGAGTTCAATAATGTTGTAGAAACGATGCGGTTTCCTTATGGCCTGGCAGGTTTCCCCCTGCCGGCAGGGGACCACTTCTTCCTCAAGCTTGGTACGCTGGACAGGGGCACGGAACAGGGAACAGCACCGTGGGCACCCGTCATTGAGGTGCAGCGCCTAAACGGTATGTTTGCGGTCGTCAACAAAGGGCCTGGTCCTAAACTGACCGTGAATGAAATCCGCCACATTCCTATGCTTGGTGACCAGGTTCTTGAAGTTGATTTCGCTCTCACCCTTCCAGCGGTTGGTCGAAAAACCTCCCCTGGTACGCAACTAGTAGTCCGTCCCTTTGTTGATGGTGCGGAACTGACCGCTAACAGCCGGACCTTTGACGGGTTTAACCTTGCACACCGGTTTGTCATGAGGTTCTCCTCTTTTGGAAATCCCATTCCGTTGTCCAAGCTTGACGAGTTCACACCGCTCGATCTTGTGATCACCCTGGACGAGGACAAGAACGCCCATCCTGACGGAAACGAGTACTCGGTCGTTCTTCGTGATGTCCATTGGAAATAAGTGCTCGCCTATTCGGATTCCTCCAGCCAGAGCTACCAATTTGAGGAGGCTTCCCAGGTTCAGGTGAGAATTGGTGAACAGACCTTCTCCATTGGTGACGAGAAAGTCTCCATCGACAACATGCTGACAGAGCCAAGCAATGTTGGTGGGACGGATCGGCCTCTGCTTAATGTTTATTACGACAGCCTGAATCTGCGCTTGGCCTATGATCATACGGAACAACGGTTGGTTCAGATTCGGTTTTGATCCGGTTTTCGGAGAATTCTCAGGGTCTTCCGTAGACCCTCTATTTGAAGCCCTGGTTACCACCCCATAAGTTGCATTATGTGGTCGAAATCTCGTTGGATTATGAAGTAGGGTTGCGGACCTCCTTCCTGGGCAGTATTATCTGTCCATGGACAGAATTACCTTCATCCCCGGCCTTTGCGGCGGGCGCCCCACGATCAGGGGAATGCGGATCCGGGTTTCTGACATTCGAGCGTGCCTTCACTTCGCCGCGACTAGGCTCGACGCGTTCTCCGTTCCAAAGCGGTTAGGAAGGTTACTGTCGGCAAGACTTTGAGCCTACGAGTTTTGCGCAGTATTGTGAATGAAGGAGGCTATTCGTGTCGAACGAGCAGTTGAAAGCAATAGTCATCGAAAGGGTCCTATTCACCCAGGACGAAGCCACCCTGCAGGCGGTCCTGAAAAGACTCATCGAAGCCGACGCAGAAGTCGTTCACCTAACTCCGCCGCAATTGACCTCTGTGGAAGCCGGACTTGCTGACCATGCAGCCGGGCGAGTCATCACCGACGAGGAACTTGAAAGGCGGGACGCCGCAGAATGGCGCTGAGGATTCTTTGGACGGAGACCGCAGTCCGAGAAAGGAATGCGATTTTGGATTTCTTCCGGAATCGCAATGGATCCCCACGTTACAGTCAGGAATTGCTCAGACACTTCCGTGACAGCCTCCGGCTGGCGGCGAGTCATGAGCTGCTGGGTAAACCGACCGATGCACCGGGCGTTCGTTGCCTGTTTGTCGTTGACTACTCCCTCTTCTACACAGCAGGAAGTGGGGATTTTGTTGTTCTGTCAGTTTGGGATAACCGCCGAAACCCGGAGGACCGACCGTACTGACGCCAGTATCGACGCCAGTATCGACGCCAATTGAATACGAACCAAGGGGCTGAATATGGAAGGATTGCCACATAAGCCCTCCATATGCGGCTCTATATAGCTCTTTATGAAATATAAAGTTAGGGATGCTGTATTCAGGTACTAGTGCCGCGAGGCGTGAGCGACCTGCAGGGGAGCGGTCCGAGGAAGAGCGCGCAAAGATGCGCGCGGAAGGGGCGAAGCCTGGGCGGCTGACCTCGCACGATGCGAGGTCACGAAGCCCGAGTCCTCTTCCGGGAAAGTGACGCCAGTATTGACGCCTTTTGGTTTGTCGCGGCGCCACGATGGAATGGGACGAAGTTTCGGGATTGGATGGAGAACTTGTCCCACGGTGGGACAAATTTCTCCTCCTACATCTTGATAACGGGACATGGAAGCGCAGCCTCTATTCAGCCTCGTGAGCTATGCCAAAAACCGGCGTAACTTCACCTCTACCAAGCAGGTTGGCGAATAGCCGATAGTTTTGCTTCGTATGCTGAATCCGCCCCGCAACGATTGCCGGGGCAATACCATGTTCGTGTGCGTAGGTCAGGACGTCAAAGGTTGAAACGACTTCTTGCTGATCCAGGTCGAAGTCCTTCGGCAGCAGGTGAGATTCTGCAAAACTATCGGCTTGTGTTTCCTTGTCATAGCGCAACGTCAAACCTATGATTGGGCGACCCTCCAGTGTCATGAAAACTGCTCCATCGAGGTAAGTGTTTTTTAGGTGTGGCACGATGACCAGAATGACACCGATCTGGCGCAAGGCCTCTTGAGCCAACTTCGGACCAGCCTTCTGGGCGCTCAGGCGAACTAGGTCGTTGAGGAATTCATCCGTCACAGAGCCTGTTTGATACGGCGGAGCCTTGATCAGGCTGGCCTCAGCGAGAACCTGAAGGCACCAACCGCTGAGGGCATAGCTGTTAAGCTTTGCATTGAGGCGGGCGGAAGTAGTCTTTCGAAAGAGGCCGGCTGGAATCGACTGCGGGCCTCCGATCAGATTCACGAGGCCGCTGATCGCCTCCTCGGCCTGGGCTTCTGCATCTCGACAACAGGTACCCGAGCAAAGTCGAAGTCTCCCAACTCATCATCTAGGATTGAGGCTTTTCCCAACAGTGATTCAGCTGGAATCCCCAGTTGAGTATGGAGACCTCGGGCCATTTTGATGGTTAGTTCTCTCTTTCCGGACAGGATTTCCGAAACCTTGGCTCGGCCACCCAAGATGGGTTCCAGGTCCTTCCGGGTCAGGCCAGCTTGTTCCATCCGGAACTTGATTGCTTCAATGGGACTGGGTAGTGGCAGAGGAATCGACTCGTCCTCGTACTTCTCAATGAGAATCGCCAAGACATCCCTCTGGTAGGCTTCCTGAGTTCCGTCTGCAGCGTTGATAGAGGCTTCGAATTGGTTGAGAGCTTCTTTGTGTTCTTCGCTGTTCTTAATCGGTTTGAGTTGGTAGGTCATCACCGGCCCCTTTGGTTCCGCTTATCGTATGTTATACTCCGACCACAAGGAATCACCAATGGCGCAACTCGAACACATTGAAGCAATTGAGACCCGGCTCTGGTCGGCGGCGGACACCCTTCGCTCCAATTCCAACTACGCGAGCA
>JFJP01037326.1_pt1 | contig 32170 bp, 30 predicted proteins | sample 431651 | NCBI WGS metagenome assembly JFJP01 (sample SAMN02602958, study PRJNA72255) | Microbial mat metagenome, whole genome shotgun sequencing project. | biome: fresh water; feature: sink hole; material: water; isolation source: purple microbial (photo- and chemosynthetic) mats found in... | reverse complement strand
GAATGATAGAGATTCTGATGATGAAGATAACGAAGAGTACGACCCCTTAAGTCTTAAGAATTGGATTAACAAAGTCATTTAGTATTTTTGTGTCTTTATTTGATATACAAAATGATAAGGTCCCCTCATTGAGTGATCAATGTTGAAAAAGACATTTAATTGCTGGAAACCCCTAAAGCCATACTACCACATGCATCGTGAAAACAGATGTAGAAGGTTAGACAAGTGTATGGATGTAACAATGGGTAATCAGCAGCCAAGCTCCTAAGTCCTAGAAAGGATATGGAGAAGGTTCAACGACCATGGAGTAATTTCCAGTAGAAGTCAGTGACTTCGAAACAGTGTCCATCTCTCTGAGATGATGATATGGTCTGTTCCTATATGAAAGTATAGGCAGGTATCTAAGCATACCGGGTTAGCGTAACGAACTAACTGGACAATAAGCATGACGCTAATTAGTTATATGACAGTTCCTGGTCTTAAACTAATTGAAGAAGATCCTACATTACCTACTAATATACGTTGCTTTGTATCAGATCTAGATGCAGCTGCAGCATATCCATCCGCAGTTCTAGTAGCTAATGTGTCTAAAGAAAACACAGTGAGAGAATTATGTGATATCAAAGGAATACCCGAGGATGTATTTAGACTACAAAACTTAAATTTTATAACTGGTGAAGTTAATGCTATTGAATATGCTGAAGTTATGTTAGGTAGTCAAGGTTTATTAGATTTCGATAATTTAATTGAACTGGTTTAATAAATTGGTCATCACAGGAATACTCAAATGTCAATATATATAAGAAATGCTAGAGCTGTACTAGAACAACTAGTGATAGATAACGATCAAATAGTTTCTAAAGAAGATTGTTATATTCATATCCCAGTTAGATTTACCAGTAAAAATTTAGGTAGTATAGGATCTGATACTAGTAGTTTTGGTATCTTTCCTATTATACTTAAGAACTCTAATGAATACGGAGTTCTATCAGTTAACTCTATAATAAAACTAAATCCATTTACTACTGATATTATAGTTATAAATGAAGATGAATATTATGAATTATATTTTGAAGCTAATACAGTTATTATAGAAAATATTAATGTAGTTAGAAAAGATAGTTTAATGTTTAATATACTAGACGAGTTTATAATTAAAGGTAAAGTACCCTGGTATTTATCTGTAGAAGATCTAGCTAAATTTTTAGATACAGCTAAATCACATGCTAACTCTAGAGTAGCACAAAATCCTGAGATAATAGAATTACTTACAGCACTTATATCTAGGGATAAAAATAACTTAAAAGAACAGATTCGTCATACTGCTAAAGATAAAAACTATATTATAAATAATATTAACTATATACCATTAGCAAGTGTTATGTATGCTGTTTCTGGTACAACTAATAAACTTATAGGTTCTTATATGGATGAAGGTATTACTAGTGCATTAGTAACAGAAACTACTAAAGCTTCTAATATAGAAAAACTTTTAAGAAATTAAAAAAATATCAAGATCTCTCCGTTTTTTAAGACGGAGAGATCTTGTTTTTATATTACTTAAATTACTGCATACAATTTAAATTATTAGTCATTGGGTCAATAACACATAATTGATTAGTTGGAATTAAAGTAACTGGATTGCTAACTTGATTATTAGAGTTATCATCTGTATTACTAGTATGATCGTCTGTATTGTTAGTATGATCGTCTGTATTACTAGTATGATCATCTACACTATAAGAACCATTATTTCCAGAATATCCGCTACCTGCTACAGAATTATTAGCTGTATGGTCATCTATACCATAAGAACCATCATTACCAATATACCCATTTCCATTTATAGAATTAGTGGTAGTGGTAGTTGTAGTAGTTTGATTACCAGCTATATTACCAGCTATATCAACAAAACCTCTAGTTGTAGCTATACCTATAGCTGCCGCATTATTAGATTGTGTTACAGCTATTTTTTGATTAGTGTGTAATCCATAGCCTTGGACAATAGTGGGTAGTAACATACCAGCCCATTGTAATGCTATATCGCCATTTGATTTAGGTGCAATTATATTACTTTGTTGATTACCAATTACACCAGTTAATGCTAGAGCCATTATAGCTCCTTGATCACCCTGTGCAGCAGCAGCAGATAAGCCTTTAATACGTTCTACATCAGATTGATTACGTGCTAAATGTGCATCGATATACTTGCTATATGAATCAGTAGATGCACAACCGGATATTATAAATATACTTAAAAAGATTAAAACTATTTTATTCATGATTATTTCCTTTGATTTGATTAAATTGTTTATGTTACCATTTCCCGGAGTGATGTTTTAAGTCGCCCCTAACATCATTAATAAGACGACCAATAGAATCGGTAATTGTTACATTAATATGATATATACTAATAAAATTACGCATATATAAATTTAATGTTTCTTTAATTAAGATAAGAATGTTGCGCATTTGGTCGGCTTGATCATAATCTTTAACAGTACGAGCATTATTATCTACGTGATTCCTTATAAAGTTATGCATAGAATCTACCGCGTTATCTATTTTTTTTGATACTTCGGCTTTTCTTATTTTATCTAATTCAAAGCCATACATAATATTTTTATCAGCCAATGATAAAGAATAACTTGATATATCTTCTATATTTTCGTTGTTTATATTAAACACAATGTCGTTAAATGGTCTATTGTCGTTACTAATAAAAAATTTATTCTCTTTTGCATTATATTTATACCCTTTTACAAGTGATAAATTATTAGTGTTAATTAACTTATTATGTATATCTTGATAAATATCTGATTCAGAAATTTCTTTATGTAATTCTTGCATTAATTCTAAGCTTGCGTCACCTTTTTTAATACTGTCAGTCACTCTATCCAGTTTTTCTAAGTATTGGTCAATCATAGTACTCATTTCTAATTGTAAATCATTTAGACTACTATGATTATTTAACATATCTGTTGCTATATCAAAAAAAATGCGTAAATCATTAATGTCTGCATCAACTTGAAAATCTTTACAAATGTCTTTATTTATTTCAATTGAGAAATTAATTTCTCGTGGTTTCTTTGTTTTATTATTAAGTTCATTAAGAATTTTGGTATTGATTTCTTCGACTTCTTTTTTAATTTCTTCCGCTTCTTTTTTAGCCCGTTTGTTTCTGTTAAATATAATGTTTAAAAAAACTTTTAGGTTTTTAGCTATGTTTTTAAAGAATTCTATAATTGCATTTATAGTTTTTACTATTATTTCGCTAATACCCTCTAAAGCATACTTAGTTGCATCTAGACGTGAACTAGTACCACCGAAAGATTCCATAGCAGGAATAATTTTCTTAATAGGTTTGTAACCAAGGCGAGTACAGATAGCTTCAATAGCTACTTCAGCGAGCTCTGCTGCATCTTCAGTCAGACCTCTGCCTTTTTCAATAGAACTCTCTAATACATTTGAATAATTTATTAACACTTCTAAGGTAGCTATAGATGTGTCTACTAAATCGGTCTGAGAATATATCTCATTCAGATCATTAGTTATTTTTTGTTCTTCTCTTTGATTTTCTAGATTTTTTACCGCTGTGAATTTATCCACGATTGTTTCCTTTGATTAAATTACCATTTAAAACTTAATGGTTCTTGGTATTGTGAACTATTGAATAATTTCTTAGTTTCTTTAGCTAAAAGTTTACTATCTTCAGTAGCTAGTAAAGCATAACTATTAACTATACTATTATTAACCATAGTTTCAGTTATGATAATATCAGTTATAGTTTCTAATGATGGACTATCATATTTATTAGCTAATGCTAAACCTGGTTCATTAACCATATCCCAAGAAACAATTTGTTGTAATACTCTATTAACAACACCACGTTGCATATAGTCTTTACTTAAAGCTCTTATAGAGAAACATGTATTCTCTTTAGGGTTATTAAGACTTTGTTCTAAAACAAAACCTTTAGGTCCACTAGGTTTTACTTTAGCTACTATAGCTATCATATCTTTATTACTGAATTGTGGATTTTTCTTACCATATTCATGATCTAACCAAACTTCACTAAAATGACAACATACATTATTTTCGTCTATAGTTAGTATACGTTGAAAGTAATCATTCATTGTCTGTGTAGGAAGCTTCTTAGGGTGTCCTAGCTCACCTCTAAGGTTACCTGACTTAACCCTACGCATAAAGACACTAGACTCCTCAAATAGAGTTTTAGCACCTTCTAGAGTATAGTACTCACCAGCACTATTAAAAGTATTAAGACCACCGATAATTATTTCATAATAACCATGTTCATCAGCAGTCAATACCCCTTGTTTATTTTTACCATTTAGCTTAGTAGCTGTGAATTTAACATTACTCATGATTTTTTAAGTCCTATAGTTACAAATTTTTTTATTCCAAATGATATAGTATATATAACATTTTCCATAAAAAATGATATATATATATTATAAGTGAGAACAGTAGTTAGTATATCGTTAATTGTAACGAAGCTAGTCTACTTTAGGAGATTATCATGGATGCAAAACAAACACTGAATGCAATTTATAATGTTATAAATGAAGAGGTAGCATATAACCCTGAGTGGGAAAATGGTACCGGATATTTGGATAACGCTGTCAAAGAGGCATGTGTCCCGATCGGGACAGTTGTAAAAAGTAACACTGAGAAAGGGCGGAAAATACTACTGATTGGTACCAGATCAGGTACCGTGGTGTGTTTCGAACGATATACAGACCCAGAATCATCTGTGGTAGTCTTTAACATGCCGAGAGAGGTAGAGAGGTTATATGGCGGTCTACTGCTAGATGAAACAGCTGGTCTATCTAGTCAAGCCATAATGACCCTGACGGGTCATATGGTATATAGTAATGCCGACGAATCCTTGTCAACTGTCAAATGCGGCAGCAATGTCGGACAACTTGTAGAGAACTTGTTTAAATAAACAAGTTCTCTACATACACCCACCAGGCTTTCATAGCTGGTGGGTAGTTTTTTTTGTTCTAAAAGTAATAGAAACCATTTAAATTATTTATATATTATGAGTGAGAATAGTAGTTAACGTTTTATTACCATTAATGAAACTAATCTATTTAGGAGATAGCAATGAACGCAAAACAAACACTAAACGCAATTTACAACGTTGTACATGTAGAGATAAAATACAACCCCGAATGGGAAAATGGAGCGGGGTATTTAGACTATGCAGTAATTAATACCGGCATTAATGTCGGTCTGGTAGCAAAAAGTATTACCGCCCAAGGGCGGAAGATACTGATGATTGGTACAAGATTTGGCACCGTAGTATTCTTCGAACGCTATATTGAGAAAGATAACAATATAGTAGTACAGAACATGCCTGATAAAATTAAAAAGTTGTACTCAGGGTTATTGCTTAGTAGTGTACAATTTGGTGTGTCAATCGAGGCATTAATGACCCTAACAGGATATGTGGTACACTCTGATGGGACGTGCTATATGTCCAGTAAAAACATCGGCGAATTGATTGAAGACTTGTTTAACTAACAGATCTTTGAAATACCTCTTTCATAATAATTTCAATTATATATATTATATATGGAATGACAGTCTAAATGTCTTAAGTTCCATACTTTAGCTAAAGTATTTGTAGTATTTTTTAATTCTATTTAAAAATGTAATGGCTATTAAGCCTATAGTTTTTCAATTAACCAAGGAGTATTATATGTCTGAAGAAAATAAACCCAGTCAAGAGGTTTTAGATTTGGCTGGAAAAATGAAAGAAAAAATTAAGGTAGATAAAACTACCGGTATTGGTGAAGTCGAAGATGGTTTGTATAAAGATCTTTTACCTGAAGACCTAACGATGAAGATCGTTACAAGTGTTAAAGATCATGATCGTAACTTTATTGCAGCGGGTGCTAAAGCATTCGGTGAGATGGCTATTGAAGCCATGGCTCATAATAACAAACTGTCCAGTGCTAGTTTGTCGGTCAATATGACGAAGCTCGACAACGTTTCATACAATATTGAACGTCACCGAGAGTACAAAAATCACCTAACAGGTGACGGCGTTACTGTTGATAAGTACGGCACCCTTACCACCACGTACGAAGTCAAGGGTGGTAAAAATTCAGGGGACTTGAAAAAGGTCCGTATGTCCTTGCAAGAAATCGCTGTAAAAAAATTATGTAAAAAATAATCTAAAGTTTTAAAGTTATTAATATCTACCACTGAGCTTTTACAGCCAGTGGTAGATATTTTTTTTTGTTTAAACTACAGCACTTGAACCTAAGTCTTCTACATTCTTTTCATAGCCAGTGGAAGCTGCCTTGATATCTGAATGTATATCATCGATAAAGCTTGGCCGTAAATAAGGATTAGCTTTAACCATATTAATTTCATCGAGAATCTTCTGAGCGAATATATTAACACCTAAACCATATTGAGAAATACCTGTAAATGGAATAGTGAGCGTTAATACTTCAGAAGCAGCAGTTAGATCACGTTTACCGACGATCTCACCAGTTTCTTTCGGATACATGTTAGTGGTAATCCAAGCTTGGACAACCTTACGATGCGTAGGATCGGGTTCAAAGAATAAACACGACATACTATACCAGTCAGCTAAAAGATCCTCAGGTGTGTTCTGTAAGGTACCAACTAAAGCATATTTAGTTTCAGGATCCATTAAAGCATATTGAATCCAATGTTGGATGAATGTCTGAACTGGACGACCGTATTTTTCAATGAATGTAAAACTAGGTTCAGAACGTGCACGGGTCACATTAATAACCTCGTCCATCAGTTCACCACCACCACCGACTGGATGAGTATCAGTATCAACAGTTAACGCAGCATTAAAACCTTCGATAGAACGACAATGTAATTCTATCAATGACCTTAGTGTTGAATTCCATTTAGCTGGATCAGGCATCAATTCAAAAAATTTAGGTGCTTCTAGTACAATAGGTACTAGGTTACGACGTACATAAGCTTGGTTACTAATCCATTCTTTAAGATTAGGTGCCCAGCCGTGTTGTCCGCCGTATGTTAGATCAAGCATGGGTTGTTTGGCATGTGTACCAAATGCTTTTTGACCTAGGATAGCTTCTGTAAGTCTAGCCATTTAAAACTCCTGTTATCAAATAAAAGTTGAAGATTTGAAGAAAAACGATTTTTATTAAAATTTGAATCACATACCAATAAAAAATAAATGTGATAACTATTAAAAAAAAGACTGACCAAGTATTTATATATAAGTACCTGGCCAGTACCTTTATTTCATACTGTTTTATTGATCCAAATCTTCAATACGATATGCCTGAACAGATAGTGTCATTACCGTCTTCATTCCAGGACTGTATACTTTGATAGGCAATGTCCATGAGAATCCGCGTAATTGATCCATTTCAGTAACCGTTGCATCTGGTATAACCACATAACGACCATCGAAACGATCTAAAACACGTTTATAGACAAACTCATTAACACGATCTACTAATTGTGCATTAGTTAATCCAGCAACGCCAGAAAACTCACGCCAAGCAGAATGTCCTACTTTATTAATATAACAAATAGCCATAGCAGTGAAATAACTATTTAACACAGATGTATCATCAGCATAAACAGTTTTCAACGCCGGGAAGAATAAACTACGACGATCATAATTTAGAACGAAGTTTAAACCAACATCCCAGTTACGATTACGTACAGAAGCAGGAACCCAAGTTACATTAACACCGTACATATTATCTATAACAGAACCAGGAGCTCCATCGAAATTATAACCAGTTTTCCAACGACCGTTGCCAGCGCCCATATAACGAGCTGACTTAATAGCTATTTCAGCTGATAATGGTAAATATTTAGTATATTGGCTATTACGTAATTTAGCACAACGTCCTACTACCATACCACGCATAACTGGAGTGCCAAAGTAATCAGATTCAGGATAGAATTGCAGACGTGTACGTAATGCAATAGCCAGTGAAAACTCTTCAGAAGCTGTTAAAACACGATCTTCTGCATCATGCGTTGATAATATAACAAAAGTATCTTTACGGTTGGCTATAAAAGCAGTAAGTGCTTTCTTAGTCTCCAATGGGAAACCAGTGTCATAAATAACTGATTCAACGTTAACAGCTAGATCCATTAGTTCATCATTAGGATCTAGATAACGAGTAACTTCATTTTGAACTAATAGACCATGGATTTCATGGGACATAGTGCCATCAGAAGAACCAGATAAAAATAAATTAGTGTATTCAGAAATAGTTACAGCATTAGCTGCATCAACAAACATGTAGCTATGATAAGGAGCACCAAAACTAGATTCACCAGTGAATATATTGAATAGATACTTATCTTCAGTATTGTCACTAAAATCACTAAATTGATCAATGAACGGTTTTTCTGCGTCATGGAACATAGTAGTTAATGCATCGATATAACCATTATAAATAGCTACACCGCCGATATCACCATATTCTAGCGGATAACGAGCATCTTCTATATTACGATAAGCATGAGGGAACTGTTCACCTAAATACAATTGTTTATCAGTAAGAGGATCAATTGTATTTTGTTTTAGAGTGAACATAATCTTTTGTTCACCAAAAACAGTGGGTATCATATTAACTGAGGATAAACCACTAGCTTTCTTAATAACTGATAAGAAATATGGGTAAGCCTTTTCACTAGACATTAATTTAGTCGGCATGTTAAGTGAATTCTTAACAGTAGGAGCAGAAATTCGCAAACCTACGTTATTATAGTATTCACCTTGGAATGCTGATTTAATCTGTACAATAGGATACCGTTCAGATTGAACAGCAGTTAATGGATCAGTCTGATCACCAGGTTGAATTGTTAATTGACCAAAAGTAGTTAAGTCTGAAGAATGTGAAGTAACAAACTTAATCTTATAACCAGCAATTTGACCTACTATAACTGGATTACCTAACACATCATACTTAATAGAACCATCAAGATTTCTATCAAAATCATTAATTTGTGTGGGTAAGACATCTAACCATATAGTCAAATTAGCTTCTGGACCAGCATCATCTGGGATAAGCCGCTGAATCATGCATGAATTACCTTCAGCATTGACTAAATTGGCAAAAACTGTTGAATGGTTAAAATACTTGCTACGTGCATCAAAAGAATCTATACCATAAGTCATTACACGAGAATTACCGACTACTAGTTGAGGATTACTAGGTCCTTTCTGTGCAAAAAGATAAAATTTAGGTAGATGTTGTGGAATAGCTTCAGGCTCTCTAGGTAATTGACGTGTACTTAAATCTTGCACACCCAAGTCTATTACCATCGGAGCAGCATTGATGATTTGTGTTGCCATGTTGGTCAATCCTTAAACTAAATTAAAAAAAGGAGCTTTTTGAAATGTCTATTTTCAATACTATGTACGAAACAACTTTAGGTTCTACTATAGACATAAAGGCTGTTAAAGAAAAGTTAATAGAGAACTTTATTAGTCACGAACTACATAAAGAAAACGTGGGTGTTGACAATAGCCTTAAGATCAAACCTGTCTATATCACCGGTTACTACACAGGTGAAGATGATATACCTTTGTTCACTCACTCTATTATTGTAAATTATAAAGGTACTGACTATTTATGCACTGATTTAAGATTATATATTAATACCAAAGAATATAAAGAAAATAAAAATATTGGTAAGTGCATAAGGAATTTAACTGAGTATAATTTTATACGTAGTAAAAGTATATTGGAATTAGCTTGGGTTAATGGTGATAAAGATTTTATTAGAGATAATCTAAAATTTGCTGCTATAGTTTATAGTGTTAATATTAGTGAAGCATTAGCTAGGGCTTATGCATTAGATGCAGGTGATAGACTTAAATTAAATATACTTGGTTTAGTATTTTACCGTAGTCTATTTTTAGCTAAGGATGAATTAGATCATGATGCTAAAGAAACGGCATTGATCCATACTATGAAAGTTCTTGGTGTTAATGAAAAATTATTTAGAGATACAATTGATCCTTTAAATGATTTACATAGTATAAATGATTATATAGCCGGCGTAAAATCTATACTAGATAACAACAGAATTAATAATTTTAATTTAGTTGGTTTACTAACACTAATCAGAAATAGTTGGTATGGTACTAATTCTAAAGATTATATTGCTGGAGCTTTAGAACATATTCCTACATGGGTTGCTATTGTTTATACAGCAGTTAATGAAAAATCTTATAAGAGTAGCATGATCTATAAAATTTCTGATAAATTAAAGAAGTCTGGTAATATAGAAAACTTTGTTAAGACTTATGAAAGTCTTATAACTAAGTATCTTATAAATGCTACTGTAGAATGTATGATTGATGATATAGAGTTTGAGATGTTGAAATATTGATACTCTTAGTCACCTTGCTATATAGCAAGGTGACTTTAGTATAAGAAAGATAGACAAACCCCCATCCTTTAAGGTTGGGTAATTTAAAGGAAGGAGTTTAAAGTGGATAGTAGCTATCTCATAAGCCATGCCATTAAAAATATTTGGTGTGCACCTGATCAAGATTTTCAATATATACTTGAACTACATAGGATTACTAAACTAACTGGTGATAGTAATCGTGTTTATTTATATAATAGAAGAATAGATTTACCTGAATTAAATAAAAAATTTCACGTGTTTACTATAGATCGTGTACATCCTAAACATATAAAAATATTAACCAACGCACTTCACTGGGAACATGAACGTTGGTTTAATACATCTGATGCTATTAATGATACTAGTTGTATTATTAATATCTATAATGATACTGGTATAGAATTACCTAAAATACAAAGTTGGTATATGTATACCAAAGAAAATACTTTAATATTTGCTTTTGAAGAAAATAAAAAAATACCTATAAACTACAGGAGTGAGATTGTGTATGTTAAAACATATACTAATGCATTCTATAGTAGTAGTAGAGACACTACTGAAATAGATACTGCACATAGACATAAAACTATAGCTACTACAGAGGATATTTTAGATATACAGATAGAATATAATAACTTTGCTAGTAGAGAAGGTCATGTACAATGTTTTATAAATGGTATATATACTAATAAAATAGATTTAATTAGAGTAGCTATAGGTGATATTGTTGAATTTATATATGATAGTAGTGTAATCATTGTAGATAAGTATAGTGTAGAAAGTTTAGATACTTTTACTAGTGAATTAGATAATACATACAAATACCTTTTGTTACGTAAAGATGATAGGCAAGGTATTATAGATTATTTAGATGATTTAGATATACACATTGTAGCTAAAATAGATAATGATATATATAAAGGTGTATACTTTCATCGGAATAATGTTCAAAGTATACGGATGGTAACACATAGAGACTATAGTATAATAGTTGACAATGTTGTTAATATGTCTAATAAAATAAAAGAGTTGTTAAATAGATATGATTTAAGTAATTTAGATATATATATTGAATTAAAAGTTAGACATAGTGGTTTTGATAGACCTTTGATATATGAAAATAATAGATTACATGAATTATATAAATTAAGTTATGAAGATAGATTTATGGCTATGTTGGGTGCCAATGCTTTAGGATTATGGAAAGCAGAGAACTTAGAAAAAAGCTGGTATAATCATTTAATGAATAATAGATTAAATAACTTTACTTTAAGTGATGTAGAAAAAGCATATGGATATAATGGATTATCTATTGTATTAGCTGATACACCTCAATATACTTACTTAGATAGTGGAAGACAAGTTATTGATCTACCTCCCGCTTTAACAAAAAATAGTACTTTTTATGAATATGATTCAAATGGATTATTATTAGATAAATATTATCAAGCTAGTGGTAATAGATATTTAGCGGTTAATGAAGAAACTAGGTTAATAGAAGGCATATATGGTAAAGGTAGTAATAAACCAGATAGTAGATTTGGTGTTAGTAATATACCTATACCTACTGATCATAACTATAGAGTATACAGATGCTTTACAGCAAATGGTGTGCCTGATGAAAATTGGTTAGATGTTACTAATACTGTATTTTATAATATAGAAGATAATAAAATTATAAACAATGATCTTATTGGTAATGAATATTTTATGGTTAGAACAGATAGTGAATTTTTAACTATACATAAAAATATATTATCTGACCAAGGTTTATTATATATAGATCTTATTGAACAACAAATAAGAGAAGATGGTTATACTAGAAATCATCCTATGCCTATACCTATGGGTCAATTAGATGTTTTTCTAAATAATAAATCTTTAATAAGGGGATTGGATTATATAGTCGATTTTCCTAGGATTTATATTGTCAATAAAAAATATTTAATACAACCTGCTGATATTACTCTTCAAGATATTAAAATAAGATTTACTGGTTTCTGTGATGAAGATCTTATTATGGATGTTATTGAAGAAACAGGTTTTATAGAACATGGATTTTTAAGTAATAATAATAGATTTGATATACATGATGATAAAGTTATGCGTATTACTGTAGATGGTAGTATTAAAACTAAAAATGATATTCTATTTTCTGAAAACCATTCTGGTATTAGTATTATAAATGCTGTTAATGGCAAACCTTATCAAATTAAAGATATAGTGGTTCCTATTAATACATTTACTGTTGATAATGTTTATAATATGAGAAATGATAGTATGGATATAGATTCAGTAGTTAGTGACTATATGAGTCTTAAACTACCACAGCCTGAGAGGGATGGATTATCAGCTATAACTGAAAGATATCCGTTAGTATCTACTATGTTTTCTAAAATTATACATGATATGCATAATAACATTATTACTGATATACAATTAAGTGTTCTTAATAATGACATGGATATTTTAAACTTTTTTAATAGTTATGAATTTCTGTTAGATATAGATCCTCTAACTAAAAATCATGATAGTAGATATGTTATAGTACATCCTCATCAGTTAACTAATACTATAAATCTCAGTATTTTAAAAATAAGGGTACTGAATAGAGTAATTAAATTATATGCTGATGGTAAAATAGAACTATCACCATTTATCACACTTTAATAAATAAGTTAATATCCTGTTAAATTTAAAGCAGGGTATTAAAACCTATAGATCGTGTGAATATATTTTTATGTTTTTTTAGAAAGGATGTTAGCTATGCCTAGCATAACAGTAACAGGTCTTCTTGGATCAGATGGTTCTGTTCCAATATACGACCCAGATGGTAAATGGACTATATGGGGACTACATGAAATATGGAAAGGACCTGACTTTCCAGGTGCTAATAGATATGTACCTAAGGTAAAGGACTATGTAATAGATCGTGAAAACTATACTACATATGTAGTAGATTCTATAAATGAAGTTACACTTGAATCTGAATTAAGGGAAATACGACCTTCATTTATGGGTGGTATTATGTCTGAGACTGATATACTCTTTGGAGTAAATGGTAGTAATCAGTCAGATACATATAGGATATATGTTGATAAATCTACTGTACCTTATACGATGGCTATAGATAGTAGACTTAAAATAGCTGGAAGTATGAGTAGTTATTGTAAAATATTTAAAGGTAGTGATTTAAGCGGCAATGGTGAACTAATATCCATGTTGTTTGATAACAGTGGAAACTTTATTACTAATAATGTTCCATTAGAAATAGTTGCCTTAGATAATCATAGCAATTATTTTATTAAAGTGCCTCATGTATGTAAAACTAATAAAGAGTTAAATGATGGTGAATTAGTTACTGTAGTAATATATAGTGACAATGGTCATGTTGTATCTAAAAGACAATTATTAGTCGAAAATACTGCATTTATAAGATCACCTAGCTATACTACTAAATATATAAGTCATATATCATTAGAATCATTATTTATATCTAATGCTGGTGAACATATAATAGATTTCCCATTAAACATACCTGTAAATGCACTGAATCTTATAGGTGTTGTTAATTATAGTGATGGCAGTCAGTTAAGGTTACCAGTAGATGGTACTAGATTTAAAATGTTGGGTATAAATCAATATCTTAGTAGTATAGAAGGTCAACAAGTTGACTTAGTTCTTAGTTATGAATTAGCTTTAGGTGAAGCTGCTTATAATGGTGTAATTACTAACAATAACTATATTACTGAATCTTATATATTAAGAACTACTAATCCTAACTATAGTTATAGTGTTAAACTATATTGTTATCCTGAATGGGTTAACGATACATACGGTTATAAATTAAATTGGTATTTATTTAACTTGGACAGAAATATACGTTATGAAGTCACTGATAAAATACAATTTAATCCAATTACCGGTAGCTATAATCCTAAGGATTATGGAGTTTTACAACGTAAATCAGTATCTATTAATCTTAGAGATGTTAGTGTTGCATTTAAGAATTTCTTACATACTCAAGTTCTTGATATTAATTTGTATGGTAAACCTATTGATACTACTACTCCTTGGACTATAGCTCATGAAACTAATAGCAGTAGAACTGCATATGGTTATGAATTAACTGCTAAAAAGATAGCTATGTATCAAATTAAAATAGATGCTGGTATCAATGTTTTCAGTGAATGGAAATCTAGAGTATTTGGTCATACATATCCATTAATTGATTTAACTAGAGAAATTAATCCTCCTGAACCTACGCATATACAAATTCGTCATAATAATGAACTAAAAGAAATAACTATGAATGAATGGAATAGTATACTTACTTTTAATAATCCTGTTATTACAGATATTAATATTAATTTAACTTTTATTAGAAAAACAGGTTCTGAAACTATATATATATCTGAAGCAGCTATGTTAGTTAAACCGTAATATCACACCTCAATAGCCACTAAGAGCTATTGAGGTGTGTCTACCCTTTTCATAAAAAATGCGTTATATATACTATAAATGATGAAGAAGCTAGTAGCTTGCTATTAATGTTAATAGCGCTAGTCTTCTGGGAGATTACCATGCAAGTCATGATTAGCGACAGTGGTATCGAGCGTAACTTGTTTTCACTGGAAGTGTATTCTAGTGAACAAATTGATGCACCTATCCTGTTGTACGTGACTAATGACAGAGCAGACTGGGAAGCTGTGAAACTTTCCAAACTTTGTCCAGATGGTTATGTACAATTAGTTCTCATGGCGCGTATCAAAGCGCGTTATAAGAATGGAGTACGTCTTTGGTGTAAAGATTACCACGAGTTTTACAGTAATCTGGATGAGGAAACTTACAAAGCTTCTTTAATCCAAGACAGCGTCACCTGTGAATGGATGTGACACTGTCAAAAAATTACCACAGCCCGTTAAGGAAGCTGTGGTAGTTTTTTTTTTGTTTAATATGAATTATATCTAAAGTTATTACTAAATTTTCTAGTCATTTTTTTAGATTCTCTTAGACTTTCTATAAGTGCGTCAACACTATGTATTGCTTCATCGTTATTAAGTTCACTAGCTAATTTTTTTAATCTAGTTTCATATTTAAATATAAGGTATTCATTTTTTTCATTCTGTATAGTTTCTACTAGTTGTTGAATCTCGTATTGTATAGATTTCTGACGCATGGCTTCAAACTCGTCACCAGAATTGTTAGTGGCTATACTTACTTCATTATTAATAAGAATATTTCTAGTATTTATACCGTAGTACTGAAGGTTTTTACCTTGTGTCATAAGCCAGTATGATAGAAGCCAGGAAATGCAATTATGTACTAAAATATCATTTACAAAATATTCATGACATTCAGCTACAGTTAGATTGTAAACTAGCTCTTTTTTTAATATTAGCCTCATATCTTTTAAATATGATTCAGTGTCAAACTTTCTAAAATTCAAGATATCTATAATACTTTTTTCTATTATGTTTGAACTCTCTTCGTCATATGTATAAACTATATTTGTAAATAATAAATCTTTAAAAGGAATTTCACCGGTTGGTGTGATGAAAGGATGTTCAGGAGTTCCGGTTATACCAAATTTAGTAATAACATCTCTTTCACTATAAATTATACTAATAATAGGTTTATAACCTTCTCTGGTTAATACTAGATCACCTATTTGTAATTCAGAAATAGGTTTATTACCATTAATAGTTCTTATCAATGTACTACCTATAAAACATAAATCATCATGCTCACCATCCTCATGGTCAACTCTACCATTACGTATGATAAGTCCTAATAGTTGATCTATGAGTTTTTTATCGTACACTAAATCACAAGTAGTTTTAGAAGCATTAGTAAGAGTTGTGCTATATAATTCAGATCGACTAGTTAATCCACTCCCGCTAGTAGCAAAACCAAATGTAGCTTTATACTTATTGATTAATTCAGTTGAATTATAAGTATAACGTTTATCTACATCCATGAATCTATCTGGTTTTTCATCACGTTCTTGAACTACTTTATTATAGATACGTTTAAATGGATTTATACCAGCTTCTACTAATAGTAATAGTAATAAATCTATAATAGTAGCACCACTAGATCTTCTTTCTATAATCATTGTTATTTTAGAATAATTTATTAACCATGTAGCTAACCATTTGGTATATACAATAACATTAGTTTCATTGACATTAGAAGCAGCTATTACTTCTCCTGTTCTAATATCACGTAAAACTATAGCTATATCGTCTTTACCAATAGCATCACTAGTATCTACACTAAGTATATACTCTGAAGAAGATAATCTTTGATCTTTAGTTTCTAAAGGTATATACCATCTAACTATATAGTTATATGGTTTAGTTATTTCTATATAAGCATCTGGTATTTCTGAGTCACGTATACGACCGGATATTTCAACTGGGAATGGCGATGTCTGAGATCCGCTAGTCCATATGTTAAAGTAATCACGGTCGGCATCTTCTCCTCTGGAACCTGTTATTTCCAATTGTTCTTTTAACCATTTATCTGTATAACCTAGTTGTCTATGGTTGAATGTACAATTTACACGAAATTCACCATTAGCACTGTTTAAACGTATAAGCTCTTCTAGTTCATCACTGTCTCTAGCATCAAAAAACTTTTCTGTCCAGACAGCTGAATTAGTTACTAACTCATATACAAATTTACCGTCTTTGTCATCGCGTTTACCAGCTGTAGTTGTAAATATATTTCCATAAGGTTCACCTTTAATATTAGCTATTTTACGTGCTGCTGATGTAGCTGGTAATGCTGATGGTAATGTTATTTCAATATTATAAATAAAAGCTATCTCATCGACATGAAATACAGGGGCTGTAAGACCACGTCCGACATTCAGAGCAGCCTTTGGTGACTTACTTGGTAGCATTGCCTTATAACGATTATTTAATCGCTTAATCGTGATTTCCTCAGTATTAGCTGCATCATTCCTAGTTTTTTGATTTAGATAAAAAGGTAATTCTTCTATAAGAGATTTTAACCGACCTAATGCTCTAGATCTAAGTGTTTCATCTTTAGTTAAATTAGCCAGATAAGTATCTGTAGAAGCTATGTTTAAAATGTAATTCATTATCACATCTGTACAGAATGATTTACCTGTTTGACGTGGTTGTATAAGAAACATAGATATATGATTTAAAAATAGCCAAAATAAGGCTATGTTACCTCTGTTACATATAAGCGGTTGTCTATCTAATCCACTGCCTGGTACTATAGCTATAGCTCTTATAAAATACCAAAAGTTTTGTTTACATTCTAATGCAATCGACATCATTTGTTCTATACTAAGATTAGGATCGAATGGATCAACACCTTGCAATTCTGGGTTAAGTAGTACTAAAGGAAACGCGTGATTCTTAATACCCATCTGACGTAATAAAGCACTATATCTAACAAAACTTTTATTTGAACATTCTGTATCTATAATAGCGCCTTTATATTTTTGCCAGTCACTAAGGTATAAAACAGTCATTATATTTTCCTTATTTAAAATTCTTCAAAATATAAGTGTTTTAAAAATTAAAACACTTATGATGCACATAAACCTACACAGACATTAAAGCTGTGTAGGTTTATGTATATTAATAATTTAATCTGGACTCTTCTGTACATTATGCATAGACGCACCTACTAATGCAACAATAACAGCAACTACAATAACACCTTCATCAAGATTTTTAACCCAATTACCTAATTTATTTAAAAAGTTCATTTTATAACTCCTTAATAATCATGTGTAATATGGTAATCTTCTACTACTGAGATAACTGACATTACAGCAACTAATGCAGCAGCACCCATGGCAATTTGTTTAAAAAAACCCGTCCAACTTTCAGCGGATTCTAATTTTCTTTTTAACTCATTATTCTCTAGATCTTTTCTAAAAAGATCTTTTTGATACTCCTGTAAAATTTCTCCAGCTATATTAATAACATCATCCCTACTAAATTGTCTAACAGAATTATATTCTCGATTATTTAAACGATCTTGCAAAATGGTACCGAGATTAGTATTTAATTGATCAGAGTTGTTTTCTTGATTATTTAAATGATCTTGCAAAATGGTACCGAGATTAGTATTTAATTGATCAGACATTTTATAACTCCTTAATTAATGACATATAGATGACTCTTAAATAAGTGTCACTATTCTATATGTCATTAAAATAAAAAAATACTAACGTTGAAATTTTGTACTATGTATTCTACGTTTAAAATAGTCAGAAAGTGACTCACGTTCTATATCATTTGAATCTTCTAATGGATTAATTGTAGTTACACCATTAGCATTTTGTTTAACATGAGCTGTTTCTTTATTAATAATTTTATTTATAGATTGATTAAAAAAGTTATGTGAATTAATTCTATTAACTTGAGTAAGATATCCAGATAAAACTGTTTCTGCTTCACCAGAACCAAAATAGTATTTAGCTCTAGAGAATACTTCATTAGCTAAACTATCTAATTCTAATAAATCAGTGCTAGGAGCTTGTGCTAAATTAATACCATTTTGTAACATAAGTTTCCATGCTTCTAAATATTCTTGAATAGTTATATATATTTCTTTAATATCATTACTACTACATAAACGTATAGTTACACCTTGTTTAAAATAATCTAATATATCTTTAGTTGCTATAAAAACATTGGTCATTTGCCCAGATAAACCTTTATCTATTTCTTTTATACCGGATTGATATACACCATATGTTTTCATTTCATATTCACTTAATGTAGCTAAATAAGGAACAGATACTTTAAATAAATAATTGTTAAATTTATTAGTTGATTGTTGTAAATTAGTTGCTGGTGTGATATTGTCAATATAGTACATATTTTATCCTTTTAAAAGTTGAAAAGGTTGAAGACTCTACAGGTTAAAAAACCTGTAGAGTCTATGTACCTATTATATTTAATAAACTTAAATACTTTCTTTTTCTAGACCATATGCACGAATAATTACTTGACTAGAATCAGCACGTATAAATAAAGACTCGCCTGGCGACATTAAATAACAAGTGTATTCTAAACTACCACCATCAGCTGTAATTTCATCATTCCAACCAATATGATCTATTTGACCTGGTATTGTTGATGAAGATATCGCTGTATCAACTATAGCTATAGAAGATCCTGTGTTAATAATAGCAGCAGTAACTGTAGCAAAATCAACACCTACAGGAACTTGATAAACTTTAACAAATTCACCAGCTATACTAAGGGACTTACCCAATAAACCATTAGACATTTGTATTACTCCTGTGGAAAAATGTTTGAAACTAAAAAAATACTATATTAAAAAATAAATCTTTGTTTTTTAAATCGATGTTAATTGAAATTAATGATTACCTAAAAGCATATATACCATATTAGTTAAATCTGAAATATTCTTTTCCATAGTATCAAGACGTGTAACTAAATCAGAGATATTTGGAGTATCACCATATGGATCTGTGTCAACATGATATGCCTCTAGAACAAGTATTCTATTTTCATGATTATTTAAAGTATCCTCATTAGTAGTTAACCTAGTATCCTGAGTAGTGTTAGTAGTCTCAGCTGTAGTTACCTTACCCTCAAGAGTAGTTAACCTAGTATCCTGAGTAGTGTTAGTAGTCTCAGCTGTAGTTACCTTACCCTCAAGAATAGCTAATTTAGTATCCTGAGTAGTGTTAGTAGTCTCAGCTGTAAATAGTCTACCATTTTGACTAATGATAGTAGTTTCAGCTGTAGCTACCTTACCCTCAAGAATAGATAATCTAGTATCATCAGCACTAGTATTTCCAAGACTATCTAATAATTCAAATAAACTATAATTACTTGTAGTAACGATACCATCTTGGTCAGTAACTACTATTTTATCTGGTTCTAAATTAACACCAAGATTATAAATTGGAGAAGGTGCATTAGCTATTGCTGCTATAATACCGTCTATTTTAATAAGAAGTTCTTCATACCCATAAACATAATCTAGTGATTGATCATGGTTAACAGGTGGAAATATTTCTTGTACATTAGTTAATACATCCCAAGTAGTTACCCTAGGATTATATGCTTTATTTACCAACATTTCATAAAGATAGTCTGGATCAGCTATCCATGATCCACCTATAGTTTGATAAGTTATTTTAACAATACCATTTAAAGCACTAAAATTAAAACTTATACCTCCATATAGCATAGCACCTATAGATCTAGATGCTGCTAAATAAGGTAAACATAAAACATAATCAATACCTTCATTTAAAATAACATCGCCATTTATACCATCATTATACTTAAGTACAAGATTGTTTGTATAAAATGGGGAGTTCTCCGGAATAAGGATACGGTATGTTGAGGTATTTACCCCAGTTAAAGTTTGTAATTCATCGACTATTAAATTGTCAGGTGAACTACCCGTCGGGTCAAAAGGATAAGGCATCTGTGCCTCCAGTGGTTACTAAGGAGTTTTAAATTGAATTACCAAATTATTAAAGCTGTAGGTATAGGTAAAAATATAGGTTCACAATGGAGAGATATAGATACAGGTATAGTTATCATTAGAACATTATTTACTGATTTCTATAAAGTATATATAGAACTATCACATAATTCTATTCCTGATAACATATATGTGGATTTTGATATATTTAAACCGGAATATTTTAATTTTGAAGGTGGGTTTAATGATATGCTAACCCTAGTAGGTGATGCAACCTTACCTACTATATCTTCATTACCAGATACATCTATTAAATATGTCAAATTTTCTGATGCATCTAGAGCTTTTTATAAAGTACAATTAGCTATGGCTGGTCAGAACCTTCCAGATAATTACCCAAATAGCTCAAAAAATGATGCTTTTATAACTAGACCTACCTATAATACTGATATGTCTTTATTAGATTCACATGCGCTTATAACTGTAAATGGTTATATACATGAAACAATTTCTAATGTCAATGATGATAAAATATATATATATGATGCAGGTAAAACTTTAAGAAGAAGTAGAAATAATAATGTAGGTATTATAAGCTTTTTAGATGTTTCAAAATTAACTAAAATACATTTATCTGATGATCAAATATATACTCAAGAACCAAATGGGTTATTATATGAAAGAACTTACATAGATACTAAAGTAGATCTAAGTAATAGAGCTTATTTTCTTGTACTAGGCGGATATTTAGTTTTACCTGAAGAAAATGTTTTATGGAAAGTTAATGATACTACGGTAGGAGTTAACTTCAATATGCTTAAGTATATTGAACGTATATATGAATCTATCATGGTTTTAGATTTAAGCCATCTAGAATTAAATACAGAACCTGGTAATGATATTGTATTTAATATTGAACAACTTAAATCTAATGAAGTTTTACGTAAATATATGTTAGCAAAAAATACATTTATAGTAGCTTTAGATATAAGTCATTTAACTTATAATAAAATTTATTTAAGACATAGTAATATGCCTGGTATATTTACTTCATATCAACACCCGATGTATCCATTAATAGTTAATTATGGCAGACTAGCTGAATATTGGTCTGTATTAGAAGATGATCAATGGTCTATAACTGTTAATGATAGTTATTTAAAACAATTTGTTATAGATTTTTATAGTAATCCTGAATTAAATTTAATTAACGGTAATTTAATACCAATGAAACCTAATCAACATTCAAGAGGATATCTACTAGAAATAGGTGGTTATAATATTTAAATTAATTTTTTGATATACCAGGTACCAGTGGACTTTAAAGTCCACTGGTACCTGGTATTTTTAAATTAATTTAAAAATTTATTTATGTATGTGAGAACAAGTGTAGAATCTTTAAAATCTAATATAAGTAACATAGATGCATAAAATGTTATACCTGTCATAATTGTAAATAAAACTAACTTAAAAAAGAATATTTTTAATTTAAGCATTTCTTTACCATTTATATTTTCTAAACTATTTAATTCATTTGAAATTTCAGGAGTAGGTGGCTCTGACCTTTGCCTTCTGTCCGGAAAATCAAATTCTTGTTCTTGAATTCTTCTATCTTTAGCACCCCACATTTTTTCCACTTTAGCTATTTCTGCTTTTTTATGTTTAATATAACCAGCTAATAATTCTATTTGTGTTTCAAAATCATGCTTACTTAAAGCTGACTTTAATTCAGCACCTGTACTTTTATCACTTAGTTTTTCAATACTATCATTAAAGTCAGCTAATTTATTATGAACTGTAATTAATTCAGTTAGTGGTGTAGTTTCTAATGACCCTATACTAGCTAAATGTTTTTCAATATATGCATTATCAGCTAAACCCTTTAAAACTACTTCAGCTATATCAGGTATTTTTTCAGGTATTTTTCTTTTTTCTGATGGGGGTGGAGTAGCTACCCATTTTATAGTCCGTTCAGCCATTATTATCCCTTTTTTAACTATCCTTTACCTCGTCCTTTAGGACGAGGTAAGTATAATAAACGATAATTTTAATTTAACTATAAAAGCTTAAATATAATAAAAACTATCTACCAAATTATTAACGGAAAAGGTTGATAAAATTTATTCATCTAAAAAATTTAAGTTTTATTATCTGTTCTACTGTAATTATAAATAACATAACAATAGTAATAAGTATAAATAATAAAAATGGTATTAAAATTAAATCTATCGAATTTCCAATAAAGAAGCAGTGATAGATTACCATTTAAAAATTAGTGATGTTTTATATTTGTTAACTATTAAAGTTAATTTATATATTACTAAACTACTATTAATTCTTCGTTTCTTTTCATATTTAAATTGGTATTTTTCATAGAACTTAATAGCTCTAATATTTGTTTCATCTACTATAAGTTCTATAGAATTTAATTTTATATCTTTACTATACTGTATAACTTTTTTAAGTAATTCATCTGCTATGCCTTTACCATAATATTCTTTTAGTACAGCTATATGTCCTAAATGACCTATTGTACTTTTTATATTAACTCGAATTATTGCTTGTCCAATTATTTCATTATTCTTCCAAAAGAGATAATACTTATTATTATTTACTGAATCATTTAATATAGTTGATTTAATATTATCTATAGTAGATATATTAGTAAAATTAGAATCAGCTTCATAAAGCTTATCTCTAAATTCTTTTATAGAATCTAAATCTTTAAGAGTAGCTTCTTTTATCATTATAGAAAGTATGACTTATATTTAGACATTTTGTTATTGAATACATCATGGATATGATGTGAATTTATATCACATGCCAATCTACCACCATAGCCATGATTCTCTAATTCATTTTTTATAAGTTGAATGGCACATGTTTTTCTACTGCCATCCAAGCCTTCAACTACAATGTGTGTATTCATTGCTCTTTTTCCATCTGTTTGTAATTAAATTAATAAGATTTATTTCTCAGGCTCTTCTTCGGGTTCCTTCTCAGATTCCTCGTCTAACTTTTCTTCAGGCTTTTCTTCAGATTCCTCTTCTTCAGGCTTTTCTTCAGGCTCTTCTTCTTCAGACTCTTCTTCTTCAGGCTCTCCAAAAGATTCATTATCATCGAATTCTGAAGATTCTTCAGAGGACTCTGTGTCTTCAGAAACTTCAGGTTCTTCAGCACCTATAGTCTCTAGATTCTTATCCATGATATTTTTATTTTCTTGCATACTTTTTATAAGTTTAAATGAAGATTTCATTAAAGAAATTATATGCGATTTAGATATACTAAATAAATCTATGTTAGGATTACCTTCAATATCTGTAGTAACTAGTTCACTTATTTCTGGCATAAAATTATTATCAGACATCCATCTACGGATAAAATATGATTTAACAATATTTTTAACTGAATCTATATGACTAGATAGTTCACCTACTAATGATTCCCCAGCTATTTCAGAAGAAATCCAGTGATCTATTACTTTATCTAAAGCTTCAGTATATTTATCATAAGAAGTTAATTGATTTTCTATAGTAGTTTCATCTGGTTTAGGCAACTCTAGTTCAAGTTGTTCAAAGAACATATTTATATATTTATTTATGATACCTAGTTCATTATCTTTAAAACTAATTTTATCTTCATCTGTTAAATATTTTTGAAAAGCTGTTAAATTATTTTTAATTATTTCAAAGATATTTTTTCTTACAGCATCATCAAAAGTCAGTATTTTATTAATATGGGACTTAAGTAACTTTAAAAACTTAGTTTGATAAATAATAACACGTTTAGATAGCAATATATTATTAGAAACAACACTAGTAGCAAATTCAGGATTAAAGCCATTGTCAACTACTTCAGGTGATAATCCTAATGCCATATAAGTTTGTTTTCGTAACTCATCATCAAAATCAGTGGGTGGAATAGTATGCTGTAGATTTTTAATATCAAAATCAAATTTAGTATTAGGTAAACCAGGATGACCTTCAAAACTAAATTCAATGCCAGCTCTTTGTATCCAGTCAACAAGATCAGGTGCAGAGTTAATTCCTAATGGAAAATACTGTTGACGCATACGCAATACTTCATGTATAGCTATCTCAACTGTTTTTTGTGGATCTGGATCATGTTCATCTAAAGTTAATCCTACTGTTGTTATATTAATAGATGATTTAAGATGAGCCATAGTTCTAGAGAACATAAGCATCGCTCTAAGACTTGTTATAATTTTAAGATTATCTAATAAAGATTTACCTACACCATTTTCATAAAAATCAAAAGCAAAGTAAGTTACAAATTCTTCAGGTATATATATGACTTTAGTATATTTATTAGCTAAAGACCTAGCTAACATAATTTTATATATTTCAGTGTCATTAGAAATATTAACACTACTATGATATAATCCATTAGCTAATCTATTTTTTAAATTATCTTCAACTAAATTAGCATAAATATGTGTAATATTATCTAACCTTAAATTATTAGAAGAATCATTGCCTCGTATATTGCTATTAGCTCTTTGCAATAAATGACTAGAAAGATTATTTTGACTACCATTGGTATTTAATAGTGAATTAAGTTGTGATAAATCAGTTTGACCTGTAGATACTGGATTACCATTTTCATCTACTACAACAAAATAACCTAAATGGTTATGTGGTTCATTAGGAAGTGAAATAGGTATAACACTTTCACTAGGAAGATTAAGTAATAATGGTTTACCCACAGATTTTCTAGGTAAATTATAAGCATTAGGTAATACTTCCACTAATTTAGTTTCAGTGTTACTAGTCTTAAATAATAAACTAGTAATATCTTGAACATTAACATTTTCAGTAACTGGGTTTGTCATGTATTTAGATTTTATTAAATTACTTCTTACTTTATTTGTTGCTAATGGTAATTTTAATAATGAAAAATTATCAGATATTTCTATATTAGGATCAATTAATTTAGGGTCATTTGGATCTATATAAAGACCTATATCTACTGATCTATGACTATATTCATTAAAAGATTCTAATGTAACTTTATTTTTATTAGAATAACTTCCTAATATACCCATAGGTTTAAGTGTAACTTCACCAGAGACTTTAGTATATATTTCATTGAAAACTTCTTGTGAAACTTTAACTCCTGAACTTTTATTATTAATACTATTATTAATGACAGCATCTATAAGTGATTCTGGTAAAACTGCTTTAACACTAGCACCTTTAATAAATAAAGATTCTTCTAGTAAATCAGACATACTAGAATTTATTTCATAATTAGTGTTTAGATAAGTTTTTACTTCTTCTAAAATCTGTGTATTAAGTTCAATAGGAAAAATTATCTCTTTAGTTTTGTAAATAAGTTCAGTCTTCACCATATCCTTTGGTGATAGTATTGAACTTACTAATATTTGCATAGCTAATTCTAAATCAGGAAATAGTTGCAACATATTTTTATTATCTAGATATCTACTAGAAATAGAATTAGATATGCTTGTTAATTTTCCTGTGTTTAATGTGTTCGATAAATTTGCTGTATCGTATAGCGTTTTATAACCCATTGTTTTAGGATTAATAAGTTTAGATACTACAGTAGCTATATTGGGATTTTGTCCAATAAGTTTATTAGCGGCTATAGTTTTGTTTTTATTGATGCTTGATATCAATTTTTTAAAAAAATCTTGGTTTTCCACGGCGTCGGTACCTCGAGGATAAAATGGACAATGTACAAAGATACTTACAGATAAATAAAAATCTCATCCAAACCATGATCATTAAATCTGAACTACACGCTAGTTTACTTAATGATGAGATCAAATTAAAACATCCTAATATTATCATAGATGAAAATGATCCTAGTACTTGGATGTATTATTTAAATTTAGCTGGTATGCAGCATGAGTTGAATAGTGATATATATATCACCTCATTTGATACACAAGAAGAAATACTTTTTAACAGTTATAACTTAAGAATCCATAAGCAAACAAGATCTAAATACTTAATGGGTACTAAGAATTATTATATTATGTTAAAGAATTATCCGAATGAAGAATTATTTATTAATGGTAGTATATATCCAGTTGATATAGATATAGCCATATCTTCAAAAGATTTACAGATATTAAGATTTGATGAAAGTTTAGTTGAACCTCAAGAAATTAATTTAATATCTGAACTACAAAATTTTATTTATAGTTATGATACTAGATGGAATGTAAAAGCTTTTATAGAAAGCGATGATTTATATCCAGCTGCCCAATATGCTATATTTATTCTTAATCTTCTACAAAAACTAATTAATATAAGATTAAATAAATGTAAAACCAATGAAGTACATAGTTTTCATATAAAAGAATATTTAACAGGTCATTATAGATTAAATAGTTATGTAAATTATATGACAACTGAACAAATCATGTTCATATATAAAAATATAAAGTATATACAACGTAATACTGGTAAAGTAGAAACTTTTATAACTTTAGTAAATAAGCTATTAGAAGAACGAGGACTTATACCTTTACGTGAAATAGCTATTAAACATAAACATGAATTACAGGATAATTTATTGCCTGTTATCTATAATAAGAAACAAGAATTAACTACTACTACTAATGCATCTATTACAGATATGTTTGATATGGATACTCTAGACAGTTTATGTGAACCTATTGCATTAGATAATAAATGGCAGACAGATACATATAAAGATGTGCCTAGACATATGTTAGCTACTAATAATACAAATACAACTAAAACTAAGTTTCTTTTATCTGATATAATAGATTTTGGTGATTTAACTAATTATCCATTACAAGAAGTATTACTTAAACATTGGGTTGCTACTGCTTTTAGCGGTCGTTATAATATTTATATATCTTTTTTTAGTCAATTAGTTAATAAAGAGATATATATGCATGTAACTGATGCATTTTTATATATGTTATATCTTGTAAAAAGTTATTATAATCAAGACAATGATATCATACCAGAATTTATAAATAGTAAAAGATTAAAATATGTAAAACCTACTGTAGATGAATTATTAGCTTTAGTTCCGTCTGATCAAAAACGTCATTATAGTGATATAGCTGAAGAAATTATATATAACGCACCTATATATATTGCTATAACAGATACTGAAAAATTTAATAGTTTTTGTTATGATATATATAAATACGCTTACTGGCATTGGATTCTTATATCTAATACACATGATATATCACGGCGTGCATATGTAAAAGCTATGTGTGATCACATGTTTGTAGATGAAAATATAACAATCAATACTAAATACACTAGATTTAATGAAATAATTCGGAAATATGATTTAACTCCACAAGTTACTAATGTGAAAAGATCTATTGAATTAATAGCTGATATTTATAATGCTTCTACTGGCTATATTATAAATGAATACACTAAAATAGTTAATATACATGATAAGATGATAGATATGTTAGCTACATTAAGTAGTTATAGTATTACCTATTTAAAACATGTCAATGAAAATAAAATATATTTAGCTGAATGGGCAGCTATTAGAACAGGAAATAATAAGATGGATATACTTGGTACTATCTATAGTCCTTTAAATATAGATATAATAGATACATCAATAAATGTTAAAAATAATTATGAGTATAATATTCATATTCCAGGTAGTTTTAATACTGAGATAGGATTTTCATTATTATCTTATTATGAAATGTTAGATATAGATAGTAGTATTAAACATATATCTATGTCAGCTAATATAGATAATAGTATTAAACTAGTTGCTGAACTTACTTCTAGTTCTATTAATAATATATATGATATAACTACACAAGTTTTAAATAGCGGTTATTCTATTGATTCTATAACTAATCAATATACTTATAATTTATTAACTATTAAATCAGATGTAAAAGATTTAAAAATGTACAATAAAACAAATGTAAGTATTAATGCTAGCAATGGTCAGAATTATGATCATTATATAGAATCAGTTTCTCCTGATGTTTTAAACAAAATTCTCAACTTAGTAATTTAAGGGATTTCTTGATGGACAACAATACTCGTACGATTTATGGTGCATATTTACAAACATGTGCTCTCCTTGGTCTTAATGTCGATATTAAAGCAAATACAACACTCAATCAAAAATTAGCATTGTTTGAGAATGAAATTTTTATAGCGAAAGAATATCCTACTATTAAATATGTAACAATTGGTAATGGCGGACATAATGCCTCTATAGGCGCCAATGGCATTCCTTTGATTAATCCTATACCCCATTCACCTAGACACAGCGGTTTATATAATCAAATTCCATTTTTAATTAGGGAAATTGGAAATGATATAACTCCTAGCGAACGTCTTAAATATCGTCTAAGGGTTATTAGGGTATTTGATACTGTTAGTTACATATGTTATTTTGGAAGAGCATTAGATTTAACTGATATTGAAGCTAAAATAGAATTACGTAATAATACTAACGGTGTAATTACTTCTAGTTTATTTACACCTTTATTATCTGATCTTAATCCAGTGCGTCCTGTTATACCAGCTAATGGTAATATTAGTTCTACCGGTGATTATATTGCTACCACTGCCCAAATCAAATTTACTATGGAATCTAATGAAATTGATGAACTTACTAATGCATGCAATATTATTTATGGTGATGAGGCATATGCATTTATTAGTGAAATAGGGTTATGTACTGGTGTTGATAGATCATTAATGGGTAATTTTAATGGTGTACAAATTTCATATACTGAAGCTATTGGTGTTCAAATAGTTAATTTTATTAATACTGCTGTACCTGTATATGCGCTTAATAATACATTTGAGTTTATAACAGATGTAGGCGCGGTCGAAGGTTTGTTAAACATCTAAACTTGAACTACCCCGCCCTGAAGGACGGGGTAGTTCATCTGATATTCTAACAAATCTAGTGTTTATATATTAAGGAGACACCGGGTGTCAACATACTATGATTTTACACAGTTGTCTATATTTAAGGATATAGAACAAATACTAAAGAAAACTAAACCACCTACTACTTTTCAATATACAGGTATAGTTCACACAGAAAATAAAAATATAAATGTTTATAAAATTATTGCAGTAGATACTATAAGAAACTATAAAGATAATATATCTGATGAAATACATTTATTAGTTATGATTAATAATAAAGACTACTATAGAGATATATATCCTAATGCAAATAATCTAGAGTTTTCATTTGACATTACTGAATTTAAATTATCTAAGTACAGTGATGAAGAACAAGTTGACAAATATACTGAACGTTTTAAAGCTATACTTAAAGATAGAGAAAATAAAAATACAATAAATTCTGGTGGTGAAAATCTTAGTGACAGAGAACTAGATTTAACAGGGTTTACTGAGGTAAGATTCCAATTATTAAATAGAATATTAGAACCATTAAGAATTAAACAAATTAAAGGTGTTTTTACTAATATTTTGCCTAATGATATACTACAAACTATATTACATACAGAATCTAATAAAATATTGGTTGATGGTAAACCTATTATAGAATCTATAGATGTAGTACCTGTTAATAATACAGAGATACAAAATAACATAGTTATAAACAGTGGTACTATGTTAATAGATATACCAGATTTACTTCAAAATGAATATTGTGGTATTTATGGTAGTGGGTTAGGTAGTTATATTCAAAAATATATGGGTAAAACTACTTGGTTTGTATTTCCTTTATATAACTTTAAACGATTTGAATCAGAAACTAGTAAAAAAATAATATTCTATAATACTGATAAAAGTATATTGCCTGCTAGTGAAGTTACATATAGAGAAGAAGCTGGTACTTTATATGTAATGATAACTGGAAAAGTTATGTATCATAATGATCTTGATAATAACTATATGGAAAGTGGTGTAGGTTTTAGAGTACCTCATGCTAGATCTTTTATGAAGAAACCTGTTGAGTTATCAGTAGATAGCGTTAAATTTAAAAGAAATAAACTTAATCATGAAATAGTTAACAAAATTAGATCTGACAATCTTAATTATGCTCCTAGATCTAATAAGTATATATCTTCTAATCCATATACTGATTATACAAATATAGCTAAACGTTCTATTTCTGAAATTATGTTAGAATGGAATCATTCTAAGTATGGACTAATATATCCAGGAATGCCGTGTAAATTTAATTTAGTAGCTAAAGGTGAATTAAAAGAACTATATGGTACTATTATAAAAACACATACTATGATATCTCTTAGAGGTAACCCATCTACTTCTAATACATATAGTACTAACACTGTTGTCACATTAGCTGTAGAAAAAAATACAGATTTTTTAAAGGGTGATGATGAAACCAGTTAAATTATTCCTAATCAAGTTATTAAGTTATATAAAATCTGTACCACTTGGCATACATAGTACCTGTGAACCCTCTTCTGACGTCAATATGATAGACTCTGATACCCTCATGAGGATAATAGAAGAAGAGGTCAATAAAGCGGCTCTGGAGCTCTCTAAACGTGTTCAATTAAAAATAAATATGGATGAACAAATATTAGTTAAACTTAATCCTAAATTAGGTGATTTTCAATTAATGGCTATAGAGATGAATTGGTCTAGTTTAACTAAAGATTCTACAGTTACATTAAAACAAATCTATAGTGGTAAAACTATCGATGTGAGTACGACTGTTTTTAAAAACTTCTTTCAATTAAAAAAATAGTATATATATTGGATAGACTTTTTTTCCGTGATTAAAGTTTATCCGTTGGGTATTGCAGGACTTATTCTGTAACCTTTCCTCCTTGGTTTGACTTTAGACTCTACTAGCTTTACTGCTAGTAGAGTCTTTTTTTATGACACACCATATAGACCCTAGTTAACTAGGGTCTATATGGTGTTTAAGTTATTGGATATGCATCCTGTGTACTACATTGACTACATACGGTTATTTAAAGATATAAGCAGCACCTGCATTACCAGTACCACCAAGATCAGCACCATATGCACCTATAACTACTTTAGTACCATCTGCGTTAATACTTACAAAGGTTCCAAAATAATCACTAGATACTTTATCACTAGCTGCTAGTTTAGCTTCTTGTGACCATGCACTGCCATTATACTTAAAGATATAAGCTGCACCTGCAGAATTAATACCACCAGGATCAGCATAATTTGCACCTATAACTACTTTAGTACCATCTGCATTAATACTTACAGAGTCTCCAAAAATATCAGTAGCTGCTTTATCACTAGCTACTAGTTTA
>JFJP01027334.1_pt1 | contig 32176 bp, 31 predicted proteins | sample 431651 | NCBI WGS metagenome assembly JFJP01 (sample SAMN02602958, study PRJNA72255) | Microbial mat metagenome, whole genome shotgun sequencing project. | biome: fresh water; feature: sink hole; material: water; isolation source: purple microbial (photo- and chemosynthetic) mats found in... | reverse complement strand
CTTATATTAAAAATATTTAAATAACATTCCAAAATTTTGTTTTTTTATTCAAATTTTTCGTTTTCATATTCTTGTTCTTCTGTTTTGTTTAGCACAATCACTTTTTTTGGAAAATTTAACTAAAATTGAAAACAAATTTTTACCATCTTCTTTTATCACTGGAGTTGTTCCTTTGTAAAAATCAGGATTTTTAGGTGATTTTGGTGAAAGAATTTCAGCAGTGTAAAATGTGCAATTGTTTTCGAAATGATTGCTATCAAAAATCTTCATGATGCTATTCATATCAAGTCTATCAATATCAAAAGTCTCTTTAAACAGCTGCATTTTCAAATAATCATTTTCTTTCACAGTGAAATCTGCTTCGATAAATGACAGTGATGTGCTGAGATCTTGTAAATTGAAATGATCTTTTGAATATCCTTCTTCATTTTTTCTTTTAATATTGAGATCCTTTAAAGTATCTATCAGTCCTTGTTTGAATTTCAAAAAGTGCTATTTTTATTTTATTTTTTTAAATTTATTGTTAAATTTTTAATTTTAGTCAAATAAATGAATAAATACCATTGAAATTTTATCATAAATAGTTTTTTCTTCTTCTTTTGAAAGGAGTGAATAACTGCCCACCAATTTTTTAAATATGCTTTTTATAATAATAGTTTCAGAAGTTCTATTGAAATCTAGCAACACATGATCCTCTTCATTATTTTCTACCAAATACCTTGCCACAAGAAGCGAGTTTTTTTCAGTTTTAACATTAAATGGTTCTCTAAAAAGAAAAATCATATTAAAATTGAATTTACATGTTAAGTAAATAGAATAAATACTCTTTGAGAATCGATCGCATTTCTGATATTGAAGCTTTTTTTCTGTTATTTATTTCAGGTGTAAATAAATACTTTGTTCATTAGTTTTTTTGAATTATTTATTTACAAAAAATATTTCGAACCTGTTCTATTTCTTCAAAAGCAATTCTTTTTAGTTGCAGCCCATATTTAATTTCAGTTCCAATCATTTCAACCTCATATGCGTTAATTTTCGGCAATTTCCTTTTAGAATCCATATTCTGTTTACTGCTTAGATCATAATTTGATTTCAATCTAAGATTTTTCATGTCAGAAGTCTGATTATTTGAAAAATCTTCATTTGATTTTTGAGAAACCAAGGCTTGATATTTTTCAAGAAGATCATTGTATTCGTTTCTTTCTTTCTCGTTTTTCATTATAATTATTTGTTTTTCCTTTATTTCCTGATTGAGCTTTTCCTTGAAATTTAAAATAAAATTATTTTCAGACTTTAAGAAATAAACTTGATTTTCTCTGTAAATTTCCTTATTTTTTTTCTCAAGATCACTAATTCTTGAATCTTTTTGTTTCAAATTATTGATGAGTTGGTTATTTTCATTTGTTTTTTTTCTTGTTTATTTAAAATTATTTGAAGAGTGTTTATTGTTATGTATATTTTACTCTAAATCTTGTTTGATTTGTGTAACTTCATTTGTTGTTTGGTTCTCTATTTGATTTGGATTCTTCTGTTTATAAAATCCATTCTCATTCTCTTCATGTCTTTTCTCCAAATCTCGTTCTCTTTCATTGAAGAATTTCTTCATCAGTTGTTTTTCTTTCAAATTCTTTTGATTAATTCTTTTCATTTCTTGATTTTTTAGCTGAAAAAAACAAGAATTTTTCTCAAAAAAAATCAAAGAAAAAATAATATTTAACCTTTAAATGATGAATATCTTCCTCCATTTTCTTAATAATAGCTGCCATTTCAACATTGTCTCTTTTTAAAGTATTAATAGTATTCATTTGAATTAAATATTTCTCTTCTAAACTTATATTTCCTTCCCCTCTAAAATTTCAATTTTTTAATAATTTTTCTCATAAAAAAAAAAACCGATCTTCATTCATTTTTAAAGCTTGCTGCAACATATTCCTCAATCTAAACAATTCATCCAATTGAGTTTTCAACTCCACTTCAAGCTCATTTATTTTTGTGTATTTAAAATTTTTCTTTAAGAGATTTAACTCATTGTCTCTTTTTGAAATTTCAGTTTGAGATTCTTTCAATTGCTTCCGCAAATGAACAAGCAATGCTGCCTATTATCCGTTATATTTTTATTAATATTATATTATCCACAAAATAATTTTTAGGACCTCAGTATTCTTATGGTCTTTATTTTTGGGAAGTGCTGAATCATTTTCTTCCAACATTTTTTCATATTTATTTGCTTCTCTCTTTATATGTCAATCAAATAATTAATTAAATGTTTTCTTCTACCTCAATAATTAGGTTTTTCGTTTTCAATTTATTAATTTCTTGATTCATGGAATTTATTATCGATTTTAAATGGATTGTTTCTTCATAAAGTTTTTCCTTTTTTAATTTTAATTTCAAAAATAAATAATCAAACGATAACTAACTTTATCCTGGGGGATGTTTTTAGGTTTTTTTCTGCTAAAGTTTTGAATGGGAGAGTCATAAATATTGCTAAGAGGAATTCACCATAATATTATTATTTTTTATTTATTTATTTATTTATATTACTCTTTGGAACTCATAAAAGCATGAGAAACTTTTGGAAATCCCGAGTGAGAATTACTTTTTTTATTAAGGCTATGAAAAAAAGTTTCTTCAAAAATTATAATAAAATAAAGGCAACCTTATTCCTGAAGAATAAGGTCGATTTTCTGGAAAGAAATCATTGTCGCTAGAATTATGATATAGAGGCTTTTTCCAAGAGTTTTGATTTGAAGATGCAGAATTTTGTGTATTTCTTTGAGGGTTCATTGTTGTTGCGGGTCTTAAAAACTCTTTAGTTGTCATTTTTCTTAATTATTTTGTTTTATCAGTTTTATTTTTTATTTTGATAATTGGTGTTTATAATTTTTTTTGTTTTCCTTGTTTTAATTAAACTCGAGAAAGAAAAAAAATTTATTACTGATACATTAGAAGTTTTCTTCATAAAGTCATAATTTTATTTTCATAAATATCCATTTTCATCATGCATTTCAATTTTTTACAATGCCAACTCACTAAATCATAACTTTATTGCTGAAAAATAACTTTGCAAAATGGAATTTTTTAAAGTTTTATTGTGTTTTCTTTGCATTTTTATTATTTTTATTAAAAAAACACTGATTAAAGCAATGAAAGGGATTTTTTCCTTGTTTTTCCAAAAAAATAAAGAGATTTGTCTATTTTTATTGTTTAATTTAATTATTTAATCATTTTCATCATTTATTCTTTATCTCTCCAAAATTCCAAATATTTTGTATGTTAATGAGAAATTTATAAAAACTCCCCCTCCTCCCCCTAGAGTTTTATATTTTTACCATTTCAACTCGTTATTTAAAGTTACCTCTTCGTAACCATTTTCTTTGTAATTTAACTGATAAATGATTGGGCATTATTGAAAAATTACCCAAAGAATAGACAGAAAAGAGAGAATATAAAATTATTAAATTGAGGAGAGATGATAGTGGTGGAATGAAGGAGAAAATGTGGAGACAAATTCAGATAATGAATTTTTCTAAAAATAATCAAAATATTCCTTAATATTTATTAAAAGGAATTTTTTCAAATAAATTTGAATACAAATAATAAAAACAAGAAAATTTTTAAAAATTCCATTTTGTGGGGTTCCGTGATAATGATAAGGGCTTTGAAAATGAATGACCCACTATTTTAATTTCTCTAAAAAAATTAAAAAAATTTCTTTTTAATTTTCAAACTTTGAAAATGTTATAAATAAATTCAGAAAAAAACTTTAAAAAATTAAAATATTTTTTTTTTTATGAAAGCAGGTATTATAAAAAGTATAAACAGTATTCACTCATATATTAGTTAATTTTTTTTAAAAAAAAATAAATCTTCTTCTTTTAATTTGCAATGGCTTTAAATCAAGAAAAAATCACAAAATCTCTTAAATTTTCAGATCCATATCTGCAAAGAACGAATTTAGGCAGCAGTGAAAGAACCTTACCTGAATTCCCTCCGAGTGGTAGCACAGTTCTTCAACTTGACACTTTTCCTTCAATCCCTAATATTCAACTGAATGACAAATTAGGTCTCCTTTCTGATAAAATAGATAAAAATGTCTTTTCAACAAGCGCAAGTCGAAAATATCCAATAGAAATAGTCATGAATGAAGATAAAGAAAAATTTTGTCTCAAGGAAGAGCCTTTTGAGGTCTATGACCACGATACTGGTTGCATCAGGAGATTTATCAAAGAGGATGGGTATATGTATTTCATGTCTAAAATCAGAGATACCCCAGATAACAAACATCCAAAGCTCAAATACCTCTTTTGTATTACAATTTTCTCAGAAGGACTCAGCGAATTGAGGGACACTCTAAAGTCAATTTACAAGAATTTGGATCATTTCACAAAACACAATATTGAAGAAAAGCAAATCGCTGTCTTTGTGGTCTTTGATGGAATTCAACCAATCGCAGAAGATATTAGGATAAATGTCTTTATGCACCTTGATAAGGTTTATGGCATTCCTTACGATAGAACTTTAGAGGCCAGACAAAAAAAATTTGAAGAGGATGTCAAAAAATTAGCCAAAGGAGACCAGCCAAAATTGCCAATTATGGCTAGTTACATTTACGAATGGGAGTTCGGTCCTGAAGAATATTATGAAACGAAGGATTATCCTCTGGATAGTGTTCATTATTTGAAGGTCTTTTTAGCAGTAAAGCTGAAAAATGCAGCGAAAATATCCTCAGTGGTGTGGTTCTTTAGAGGTTATTGTGAACATTTTCAGCCTGAATTTTGTTCCTTGATGGATTGTGGGACTATACCTTACGATGATGCAATTTGGAAATCATTCCGAACATTTGAAGGAGATACGGATGTTGGGGGCGTTTGTGGATATATATTACCAAATGCCCCTGTCACAATGGATAGAAAAGATTTGGCAATTATGGCTCAAATGGATTGTGTTTCAAGAGCACTTTATAAAGTTTTTGACTTGAGAACCTCTCAAATCTTCGAATATGGTTTTGGACATATTTTTGATAAGGCTTTCGAAAGTTTGATTGGATTTATTTATGTGTTACCAGGAGCATTTTCTTCATTGCGATGGGAAGCTATCAGAAAGCAAGATGAAGAATATAATAAAAAATATAATCAATATGAATTTGTCGACAGAATCTTTGTACAAAGTGTACTTGACCCTAAATATAAAGATCGAGATGAATATACATTGCAACTTGCAAACATGTGCTTGGCTGAAGATCAAATGCTAACCTTTGAAGTAATGACTAAACAAGGAAAATGTTTTACCACAAAATACTTACCAGATTCTGTTGCACTAACCGATCCAGTTAAAACCTTACCAATCTTAATGAAACAGAGAAAAAGATGGATCAATGGTTCTTGGTATGCGAATCTGAATATTATGAATGTGTATTTTCAGAAGCTTCGTGGTACAACTCATCATCCCGTTAGAAAATTCTTCTTTCATTTTTTTTGGTTCTATCTCTTTGTGGTTAATTTCAGTCGATATTTCATTCTGGCCTATTTTTTTAGTTTAATCTTTATTTTTAGTCAAGAAGTTCTTAGAACCATTTCCTCATCAAGTTATCCTTTTGCAAGTCTTCAAGCTGGATTCTTATTTAGTTTTATTGGATTGCTTTATGCCACTTTTCATTATTCCCTTTTTTGTAAACCAGATCAAGCAGTTCGGCAGTTTCAAATGATTGTGACATTTTTGGGATTTTTCGTTCATATTTTCACAATATTGGTGGTTTATAAAGTCCTTCAAATAGTATTCCTGCAATCTGATATTGATACACAGCAGCATACTATTGATAAATATACTGTTATATCCATGGTTGGGTTTAACCTCCTGTTTTATGCTCTTCCGACTATTATGAATATCAGGACTGTGGGTAAGGATTTGATTAAGACATTTATTCCATTTTATTTCCATTTCCCTTTATATTTTGTTTTCTTCCAAATCTATGCTTTTTGCAATACGAATGATTTATCTTGGGGAACTAAAGCGAAAGAAAGTGAGGGTTTGAATGACAAATTAGAAAAATTCAAAATGTTTAACGTGGTGTTCACTGCTAAATGGCTTATGTTCAATGGAATATTCTGCTTTCTTTCTATGGTTTTGAATAGCAATGATGATATTAGAGCATATTATATTTTAGGCTATGCCTATATGTTTACGTTCTTTTGCGTTATCAAATTTATTGGTTCCATCGTTTTTAAAATAAAATATGATTTTTTTGATTCAAGAAAGTGGAACAATACAGTCACCAAAAAAAAAGCTTATTATTTGGAGGAGTCGAAACAATTCCTATCCTTTTACATTGGAGAGATGAAGTACTTATTAGCTATGGAAAAGGTGTGATTGGATTAACTATATAAAAAAAATTATTAAAAAAAAAACTTTAAAAAAGAAAAATTTAAATTCATTTAAAAAAAAAATTAAATTGAAAAAAATAGGTTTCTGCATATTTTTTCCAAAGAATTTTATTTTTATGAAAAAAAGGATTTTTAATGTTCTTTTACTTTTTAAATATTTTTTTTTTTTTAAATTTAATTTTTTCTCTTTTTAAAGTGAAAAATTAAATTTTGATTTCTAAAATAATTTTGCTCATTTTCTAATTAAAACTCTTTTTATTGTTTTTAGCCAATCTTTGTTTTGATCCCAATCTTTTTCAGCGATCTTTGATTGAAATCCCAAAGCTTCATTGGAATTTCCGTTCTCCCAACCTTTTTTCAACATATTTGAGAGAAAAAAACTTAAAAAATAATTTTTAACATTGCAACATAGAAAACAATAGAGAATAAGTTTCTGGTTTCAAATTTTCATTTGCAATCCTATCCTTTAATTGATCAAGATATTTTTCTAATTCCATTTTTTTTCTCATATTTGGCTTTAAAAAATAGAAAGAAATTAAAAGAAACATCAAAATCTTATAACCTCAACAATTCCTAAAACATTTTTAGCTTTATTCAATGAATCAACCATTAACTGAGAATTGCTCGATAAATTGCTGTAATCAACTTTTTTTGAAAAAGCTTCTATTTCTTTGGCTTGCTTTAAATCTTCGAAATCTTTCTTAATCTCATTTGGTTTATTGCCAAGTGGACCAATTGCAGGTCCTGGTCTAGGAGGAGGGTTTTTGACAGGAAAATTATGAGCAACAGGAGGTGGGGGTTGCGATTTGTTAATAGTCTGCTCAAATCTTTGAGGATTAATGATTTCTGCAGCTAGAAGAAAATAAAAAAATTCAAAAAATTATAAATTCTTTTAAAAAAATTATTAATTTTTTGAAAAAATCCAACATTTTTCAAATTCATTTATTTTTTTCATTGGTGGTAAAGGAACATTACTAATGAGATTGGGCTTTATTTCCTGGATCGGCTGAACCTTTTGAATGGGAGGAGCGAACACAGGAGGATGAAAATCAGCTCTAACCTTGCTTTTCTCTAAAGGCGGTGGAATATTTTCAGTTTTAGGCTCATTTAGCTTGTTCTGGGAAAACACTGGTCCTGGAGGGGGTACCATCTTGTAATTCCTTTCAGGAGGATTTATTATTGAAGGAGATGGATTGTTGAAGATTTTTTTAGGGGTCGGTGGATTGAATGGTTGTTGATTCGCGTGAACAGGAAGAGTTTGCGGTGTTTGTGGCGGGCCGAGTTCTCCTTTAAAAATTAAATTAATTTATTCTTGGTATAATTGAAAAAACCTTTAATTGGTTGTGCTTTGGCCGGAACAAACATATCAGGTCTTCCTGTTTTATTTTTAGGTTCTTGTTGTTGGTTGCTAGGAAGAAAAATTTGTTTAGGTTCTGCTGGCTTTTTTTTTGGATCGATTTTATTTTGGTTTTTTATTGTCACATTTTCAATTTTGAAAGGAAAAACAGGAATCTTGAAAATTTGAGCAACTTCATCATTAGAATGATATATTATATCTCTTAACTCCTGTAGTTTAAAGGATTTTTCACTTCCGAAGAGCAAGACTTTATAAGCTAGGACAGGAAACTCATATTGCAAAGCAATTGATATAAACTCTTCAATAATTCTGTCGAAATCTTGATTATTTTTGACAGAGACATTAAGTATTTGTAATAAAATAACCAATTTTTCAGTGTAATTTATAATTGCTAATTTTCTTTGATTGGAATTTTTAGGCAAAAGATCAATTTTTTTTTTAAAGATTTCAATCAATTTTTCAACATTTCTTGATAAAAAGAAACAGAGAAGAGCGTCATCATCATTATTTTTCTCATCGATCAATCTTTGTCCCAAAATATTCATAATTTCTTGAAATTCTTCTGGTTTCTTTGAAGAAATCGACAAAGCAGCCACTTCTCTCCACGAATCAATATTATAGCTTTTTGATATCTCTTTATTTTGTTTTTCAACAATATTTTTGAAAACATTTTTGATAAAAGTGTCCTTTGAAGCAACAAAGAAGGCATTTGCAGTAGCTTCGAACAGAGAAGTTGAATGAGAAAAAGCCAATAATAAAGCTTCTCCATTTCTGCCACATTTCAATGCGCAATCGATAGCTCCTTCATAATTTCCTATCAATATATTCTGCTTAATTATCTTTTCGATTCCAGCATCCCAATTAACATTTTTTGAGATTGTATCCAAAGCCATGATTTCTTGATCACAAGAATTCTCTTTTCTTAGTTCACTTTGATTGCCTGATTTGGGTTTTGGGTCAAGTTTTTGAGTTGAAACTTGACTCAATTGATCAAAGAAGCCTTCAGCATCTTTATTGGACATTAAAGTGAAATCATAATTGTTATTTTTTTGGATTTTAGTAGAATTAGCCGTTTTAGGTGATCCCTCATCCTTTTTTCTATGTGTCTTGCCGGTGTAATTTTCTGCTTTTAATATAATCTCATTCTTATTAACGCCCAAAACTTCTATCACATTATTGGCATATGTTGATTTGTCATTATTACTAAGAACTTTGATGAAACTCCAATGAGTTTTGGTTTGGGTTGACAAATCTTGCGAGGCAAGCTTCAAATCATGCATACGATTAAAATCGTTGCTTCTTTCAGTTTCTGTGTAAATTGTGTCGAAAGTTTTCATTTCTTCCAAGATTTTATCATTCCCTTTTTGGATTTGAAATTCGGAAACTAGAGAAGCTTTCTCTTCCATAAACACAGACATCTTATTATTTCTTCCAAATCTAGCAAAGATTGGAGTTTTATACCATTTCGGAGCATAATTAGTGATTTCTTCAGAGCTCAAAGTGTTAATAGTAATATTTCCTGTTTCGCTGGTCACACTAAAAATTGAAGGTAATTTCGGGCTCCATTTCACATTGCTTACATTTTCTCCAGTGATCATCTCACTCACCAATTCTCCAGTCTTATAATTCCAGCAAACGATTTTATCGTCTCTACCACCAGTAAGTATCAAAGATGGATCATTTGTGCACCAATTCACGCAATTAATACCTTTGGTATGGCCTTGGCCAAATAACATAACTGGACCTTGAGGATTTCTAAGATCCCATATTTGTAGCTCACAATTTTTCTCATCATCATAACTGACAGCTATTTGAGTTGGGATTTCAGGATTCCATGATAAAGAGATGTTTCTATTATAGGTGATTGAACTATCCTGGAAATTGAAGATTGGCTTGTTTGTTTTGAGATCCCAGACAACAGTCAATCCATTCAAAGAGGCAGAAGCCAGAATGTGTTGGACTTTTTTATTCCAAGATACTGAAGAAATTGTGCTGCCTTGATGGAGATTTGGAGTTCCTGGACTAAAAATTTCTGGAGAACTGATATTGCGCTCTATGTTCATTATTAAGACTTCTGATCCACCTCCTGCTGCAATGAGATTGGATTTAAAAGGATTAAATTCTACGGCTTGAACTGGAGTTGAGAATAAAGCTTGTTCATAGCAAATGCAACCAATATTTGTCTCTATTTGTTTTTCAGATGAATTGTTTTTTTTCCAATAAGCAACGATATCATTGGGATCCCAAATAGTCAATGAGCCATCTTGTAAACCACCGACAATGATACCGTAAGGATATTGATTCTCTTCGTCAAAGACATCCCAAGCCAAACAACTGAAGGCAGATTCACATTTAGTTTTACCCATGCAATCTTTTTTAATTCAAAAAGTTTGTAAATAAAAAATATAAAAAATCAACTCAAATTATCTGATTTATCGCCCGTATCTAAAGAATAAATCTGCAAGTAATTGTCTTGATCAGTATTTAGCAATAAATCTTGACTTGTTCTCAATGTCCCAGTGGCCTTTTTTTAAATAGGGTTCTAAAATAATGTTTTTGATGAAGGGGCTTACGAAAAGATAATTGTTTTTTTTTGAGTTTGACCACGCGAAATGTCCTCCTTTCGGAATTTTTTTTATCAACATACTGCTTTGATTTTTTTGGATTTCCAGTTTGGAACAAAATGTTTTTAAAGGTTTTTTTTAAATCTTTTTTATTTTATTTTAAAATTTTTTTTTTTAAATCAAAATTTTTCTCTTTTTCATATTTTCCCAATTGTAAATTTTTGTTTCAAAAAAAATAATATATATAACAGAATTAAAAAAACCAAATGATTTCTCCATTTTAAAAAAAAAAAAAAATATCCCCTTTTTAAAAAAAATCTCAATTTTTTTTTCTTTTAAAAAATATTTTTTTTTATTCAAACCAAAAGGTATTTCTATTAAACTTGTTTATGAAAACTAATGGTTTAAGGTATAAATTGCCTATTTATTTTAATTGGTTTCTTGACCGGCATTGGTGATAGCCAGTTCAACCTCAACGCCAGGCTCAATTTTAATAGAGGTGATTTCTTTGATGGCTGCTTGGGTGCAAGTCAAATCCAAAACTCTTTTATAAATTCTCATCTCAAATCTATCCCAAGTTTTTGACCCTAAAAAAATATTAAAAAAAATGGGATTCTCTTTTCCAAAAAAATTATTCTATTTACCTTCTCCGCAGGGTGTTTTTCTGCATGTAATTTTCAAGGTTTTTACTGGCATTCTAACAGGGCCTCTGATTTTACATCAGCTCTTTCTTTAGCTCTTTGCACCATTTCGCTACAAACTTTGGAAGTTTTGTTATTATGATTTTAAAGGGAATAAATTTTTAAAGGGAGGATGAAAAAAAAAAGAGAACATTTCTCGATCGATTTGAGATTTTTGCATGTAACAGTCAATCTGGCTCTGTTGACTTGAGTGTCCTCTTCTCCTTTGGTTTTTTCTTTGGTGTCCATGAAGGTTTAGATACTTTAAAATGAATTTAGGTTTTTTTTTTTTTTTTAATAAAAAAAAATAATATTTTTTTGTAAAAATTTTTTATGATAAACAATATATTTCTTTTAAAAAATTTTTTTAAGGATTTTGAGTTCTGTTTTTCCCATAAAAATATTTCCTCCCTTCTTTTCTTCTTTTCCTTTCCAAAATGACTTTTTGCCCTGACTTTTTTCTAATAACAGCTTGATTGAATTGCCATTTGCTTCATTATTTTCAATCGATGAACCAGCTTCCTTGTTTTCGATCTTCTGAGCAGTTGATTCTGAATTTGCACTATTTTCTATATTTTCTGTGCTTACAGCTTCAGAATTTTTTGCAGCTTCTTCATTATTTACAGTGGTTGTACCGTTTGATTCAAAAACAACATTCTCTGAATTTTCTGAGTTTGTTGAACCCTCAGAATTTTGTGCACTTGAAACCTCCATATCCTTTGTATTTTCTAAATTTTCTGCTTCAACACTTTCAATTTGACCTTCTTCTTTGGAATTTTCTGCGTTTTCGACAACTGAGATTGTCTGATTTTCGGCAGAATTATTTTGATTTTGACTGTTTGTGTTATTTGTTTCAAATTTGGTTTCTTCTTGTATTTGATCTTTAATTTCTGAATGAATTTCTTCCCTTTTATCTTTTTCAGATTGAATGCTTTTTGTGAGTGCGTCTAATTCATCTCGAAGAATTAAAAGCTCATCATTCAAATTTTTTGCCATGATTTCTTTTTCTTTCAACTCTTCTCTTTTCTTTTTGTTTACAAACAATTAAAAAATCCATTTAAAACAAATACTTTTTTTAACTGGAGCTCATCCTTTTCATATTTCTGTAAGGTATTCATTGATTTTCTTTCTTCTTTTTGTTGCTCGTTTATTTTATCAAACGTGTTCAAATCTTTCATACATTCATATTTATCTCCTTTTGAATGAAACCAGTCATCTGATGGACATTCTAAAAAAAATTCATAATTAATTTTAATTAAAAAATTATTTGAAAAACATTTTTTTTTTTATACCTATAAAACTGGGCTCTTCTTCAATGCATAAATTTAAACCTCTTGAAGAATCTTGACACCATCCACATTTAGGATCAGACAAACAACTCTTCAAGAATTAATTATATTATACCTTTAAAAACTCTCATAAATAAATAAAATACAAAGCAATCTGTATTTCGAGCGCAACTCAAACTACTGCAATAATGATAATTATAAAAGGTGCATTGATCATCAATAGGGCCGATATTATCGCCTCCAACACACTTATTTTCTAAGAGACACCATCCACATTTAGGGTTGACTGTGCATTCGTAACATGATGAAGACAAATGACAAACATCTGTCAATTCTCTTTCATTATTAACTAATTCTCTCAACTCATTTATTTCAGCTTGAACAATTGTTAAATCCTTTTCTTTGTCTTCTATTTGGTGAGAAATTATTATAAGCGAAGATTCTTCGGTCTTTTGAATGTTTTCATCGACTTTTTCAGCCAATTTATCAATTTTCTTCTCCAAAATGTCAGAACTTTTGATTATTTTATCCTCAATTCTTAATTCTGTATTATCCAATTTTTTCTCAAGATTTTGTGAAGCTTTGTTCAATTCTTTTCCTATGGCTTCTTCGTTTTCTAAAATTTCATCCTTCAAAATTTGGTTTTCTTTATGAATAATCTTTTGAATGTCTTCTTCTGTCAATATTTTTGTTACACTCGTATTCGTTTGAGTTTGATTTGCAGTCGCGTTTTTTGTGCAATTCATTGAATTAGTTTCATTTGCATTTTCTTTTGTTTGCAGAAAATTAAAATTTTTAACAAAAGTTTCATGTTGATCAAAATTCAACATTTTATTTGAAGAGGGGTTTGAATCTGTGAAAAACTCTAAAATATGAAAAAGTGAATAAAAAGAATCTGATTTGAGTGAGGATTTTTCTTCTTTTGAAAATGTAGAGAAAAAAGTTATGAAAAGAATAAAGAAAACATAATGAAAGGTTTTAAGAGAATTCATGCTAATTTAACTCAAAAGTATTTTTTTTTGTAAAAAAAAAATAAAGCATTATGTCAAATAAACATGAAGTAAAAACGGATAAAATTTGCAACATTATTTTTAAAAAAAAATTTAAACAAATCTCTAAAACAATTTCTTTATTTTTCAAAAAATAAAAGAAATTGTATCAATTTCGGCAGTTTTAATTTTTCCAATCGCATTCATATTTTCAAAAAAACAAAAGCAATTTTCTTTTGAATCATTTGGTCTAACTTTGAATAAATAAATTGCTCCCAATCAAATTAAAAAAATAAATATCTCTTCCCTCATAAATTTCAAAAGAACTATGAAGAATTTTTATTCACTTATTCTCCTCATGATTTTTTCAGCCATTGCCCTCGGCTTAGATCATGTGCAGGAATATGATTATTTGGAAAATGGAGCAGATTGGCCAAATATCTGTCAAACAGGCACTCAACAATCTCCAATCAACGTAAATACTCGTTCAGTTCTCAAATGTGACGAAAATTTTAAAATGTCGATGGAATTTAACAATACAAACTTAACTTCTGAAACGGAAAATATTTTAGTTACTTATAAAACCTATGCTAATTGGAGTACCTTAACTCTTGAACAACATGAAATCACCTATAAATTTGATGCTTCACAATTTCATTTCCATGCCCCTTCTGAACATACTATTAATGGTGAACATTATGATGGAGAAATACACATTGTCCATTTGTTAAGAACAGATAATATGTCAGAAATACCAGAAAATTTTACTAGAACCGTTGCTGTCTTAGGCATTTTTCTACTGATTAATGATTCAGCTGGAGATCACCCATTTTTCAAAGAATATAACCCAACAAGTTCTGAAGAATTTCATCTCAATATCTCTGAAACTTTAGGAGAAGAAATTATAAAGTCTGCAAATTTTTTCACATATGATGGAGGTTTAACAACTCCACCTTGCGGAGAAGTTGTTAATTGGTTTATAATGGATGAACCAATACATGTAACTCAGAATCAAATGAACAAATTACAAAACGCTTGGGCCAAAAATGCAACTTTTGCAGGGGGAAAAGGAAATAACAGAATTGTTTTACCTTTAAATGGGAGAGTTGTAAAAGCTGGAACTATGGATGGAAAAAAAAATTTAGTGAGATATTTTTTTATCCTCATTTTTTTAATTTTATTGAATTGTTGATTTTCAAATTGAAAGTTTAAATTATTAAACTCATTAATTATTAATTATAAATTGTTTTTTTTTTATTTTAAATGAAAAAATTTGAATTTTTCTTTTTTTTTCTTTGTCCTTTAATCTTAACCTTAGAGTTAGAGGATTTCAGTTATCTGCAAAATGGGGCTGACTGGACGGGATATTGCCAAAACGGCACAATGCAATCCCCAATAGACATCAACACTGATAAAGTAATCAAATGTGATGCTAATATGATGATAGACATTCGTTGGAGCAATTCAAACCTGACCTCTGAGACAGAGAATTTAGGCATAACTTTTAAAACCTATGCCAATTGGAGTACACTTTATGCTTCAGATTTTGATGGTGATGTATATGGATATGATGCTTTGCAATTTCATTTTCATGCTCCATCTGAACATACGATTAATGGAAAAAACTTTGATATGGAAATGCATATTGTCCATTCCATTAAAAACGAATTTATTGGGGAAAGCACAAGAGTTCTAGCTGCAATTTCTATTTTATTTAATGCAGATGACAGTATTGGAGATAATCCTTTGTTCGTGGAATATGATCCAACTTTAGAAGGGCCATTTACTGTGAATATGAGTTATTTGATGAACAATCAAACCAAAAAACCTCTGCAATACTTTTTGTATTCGGGAAGCTTGACAACACCTCCTTGCGCAGAAATCGTGAATTGGTATGTTTTGAGCATCCCTTTGACTCTTTCATCAACACAATTGAAAAAATTCACAAGTGCTTGGGCTCAGAATACAACTTTTGCAAGTGGAAAAGGAAATAATAGATTGGTTATGCCTCTAAATGGAAGAAGTATTAAAATTGGAGGACTTTCAATAGATTCTTGCAAAGAGGATTTCGTTTCGTTTTTCGGATTTTTCGTGCTGTTTTTGTTTTTGATTTATGTTATATTTCAAGTGGTTCCTTAAAAAAAGAGATTTGATCATATATTATATTATTCCAAAAAACAATTCATATTTTTTTTTATTGCTTTAAATTTTTCCAATCATATTTTTTTTTTTTTAAAGCAAAAATATGAGAAGGAAAATTCTTAGAACTTAATGAAAAGCAAATATTTTTTAATTATTTTGTTTTTGAAATTTATCTGATCAAAATCTAAGAATTAAAAAATTTCAAAAATGACCCAATCTAAAAAAGAAGGTGAGAAAAATGCTCAAACTATGGAGTTAGAAAACGAGAAAAAAGAAGTTGTTGAACTGAAACAAGAAAAACATGAGACTTACATCTTGGATGAAGATGATGATGATTTTGAGGAGTTTGAAATGGAAGGTTTTTAAAACGATTAAAAAAAAATAAAAATATTTATTTATTTCTTAAAGATTATGAGGAGGATTTAAAGCATGAAGAAAACATCGATATTAAGCAATGGTAAACAATATAATAATTTGAATAAATTCATTAAATGGAATAATTTAGGCAAGAAGATTGGGGTGATGAAGATGTGGATGATCAATTCACTCAACACTTAAGAAAAGAATTGAAGATGTAACTTGATATAAAAGTGTTAATAAAGAAATATTGGATTGATATGATAAACGGCATAATCAATGTCAAAAATAATAAAAATAAATGATTTAACTTTATAAGTGAAAAAAATAATTCCTTTAAATGTTATCATATGCGAAAAAAACTTCTCCTTCAGAGTTATTTTTCAAACAAAATTAAGTTTTTTCCAAAAATAATAAAATAATTAAACTTTGTAAATGAAAAAAAATAATTACATTATAAATGTTTACATTCTTTAAAAATAATTTCTTCATTTATTGATAAAATCCAACAAAATGTCTTAATCATGCTGAAATACATCAAAAATTATATTGTCCTCATTATTTTTTTTGATATCATAATCAATAAATTTCTCTGAATTTTTTTGGAATGAATAATCTGAAAAAGATAGACATGAAAGATTGTTTTCTGAAATTTCAAAAGAAGGGTCATCTTTGCTTATAACATCTATCTTTAAGGAATTCTGATTTATAATTAAGGCCTTTTCATTAAGCGAGAGTTTAGAAAGAGTCTTGTTGCAATTTTTGGGAAGAATTTTTGTGTCAATTTTTGTTGTAAAAAGTTTGGAATTTTCTTTTAAAATTTGCAAAGCTGTGTTGAATTGAAACTCTTTTAAAAATAATTCATTTTTGCCAAAATTCCAAAGATTTTTGAATTTAATAGCCTCTTCATATTCTATAAGATTCTCACTAATGAGTTTTTTGAGAAACTTTAATAATAAAATATTATTTTGAGGATTCTTCTGTTGTTTTTCCGCCATATAGATGTAATGCAAGCTTTTTCTCAAGCCGATTCGAGCAATGATTCTGTTGAGTATTTCAAAAAGTTCTAGATTTTCTTTATTTTGTTCATCAATACTCTCTAATAATGTGTTCACCACATATTCAATCTGTTTTTTTGTAGGAAATTTCTATTTATTTTTATAAATTAATTTATCTTTATCAAGTGAATTTTACTTTTTCATTTTCTTCATAGGTTAAAATAATGCATTCCAACTCATTTTCATAATAAATCCCTTCAATTGCTAAAGCATACGTCGAGAATTTTCTTAAAAAATAATGAATTAAAAATGTTTTATTTTAAAAAAAAAACTTTTGTAAGTCTTCATTGAATAAAGCTTCATCAAATATCTCCACAAAATCTTCAATATAAGTTTCATTTGGTATTAAAATCATGCATTTTTTTGTTTTTTCTAAGATTGAAGTAATAAATAAAGTCAATTCTTTGATTTTTTCAGGTTTCAAACACAAATATTTATCCAAATTATGTCTTATGAACCCATTATATTCTAAAAGATCGACAAAAACTGCATCAGAAGGGATCATATGTATTTTCTTCCCATCTGAAAATAATAATTCATGCTTTTTTGGATTTATAAATCTGTCAATTTTTTTAATGCAGCTGATTTCTATTGCGAAATCACTTTTTGCGAGCATCTTTCAATTAAAATTAAAAGAAAAAAATCAAAGAAAAATTACAAGTTCCTTGAAAATTTGTGTTGCAAATGAACTGGAATAAAACATAATAAGATTCAAATGAGAAAAGTTCTCAAAAAATTTGTGCAAAATTTTCTCATTTGCGAAAAAGCCTTCTTCACAATTCATAAGAACTTTCAGATTGAGTTCATTCACGAATTTCATTTGATCATCGCTTTTACTGTGAGAATGTGAAAAATATTCTTTAGAAAAATGTGAAGATTGCGAAATATGAGTCTTTTTGAATGACTTATTTTTTATTTTTTTAGTCAATCCTTTTTTATTGTAAAAGGTTTGAGTTACAAAGCCCAATATTCTGAAAATTGATTTTTCTAGGATTATGACTTTATTATCATTTGCCAACAAGATCTCAAACCTTTTTTTTATTTGTTCCATATGAGACATAGGCTGCTTCAAATTATTTTTTAAGGAAGAATCCGTTGAAAATGAGGTTTTTGGATGAGATTCAATTCCATCACATCCCGCACACATTAAACGCAAAAAAAAAGACATTAAAAATTAAAGAAAGAAAATCTCATAATAATTTTTATTATAGGATTTAAAATTTTTTTTTTTTTTTTGATTTTTCTTTTTCCATAATGCATAATTGAAGATAGAGACTAATTTTTTTTTATTTTTTGCCTTAAATAATTTGAATAGTTTTCAAATTTTAAATAAATAAATAGTTTATAATTTATTTTAAACTGTTAAAAGATGTTGCAGGTCATGCAGTGTTGCTTATTGATAGTTAAATTTTCATTTGCCAAATGAATTTCAGTATTATTCATCTGTTTAATTATTGAAACGCTTTTCTTTGTAGAACCTTCTTCAGTTTCATAGGTTCTCTGGCTTTTTCTAATATTCACTTTATTTTCTTCAGATTTATTAATAAAAACACTCAAAATATTGATTTTTCCAGTGTTATAATGAGTTTTCTCTTCCTCATTTTTCATTTCTTCACTCAAAAGGAAAGATGAAGCACTTCTTTTTTCTTTAAAATCAACAAAAGAACCTGTTTTTCCCATTAACTTTTGACAAGAACAAGTTTTTATAAGGTGAGAATCTTCTCCATTAATTGGAATATTGAAATCGTTACCATGAATTGGGAAATTATTTGAGTTTGAAGATAAAACCTCCGAATGAGAACAGTTGCTATTGTATGATTTCTGTTCTTCATATTCTTTATTGCTCACACAATTATCTAAATTTGTTTTGATTTTATCAATTTTATCTGTGATTGAAACAAAAACTTCATGCTTTTTTTTAAAACAAAAAAACTCAAAAAATATTTTTATGGAAAAAAAAAATCAATTACAAATTCTATTAAAAGTGAAAGATGTTCATCATAGACGAGTGAATCATAATTAACGATATTTTCCTTTAAGTTAGAACATTCAAAATCATAATTTTTTGATAAAATTCTAAAAATTTCAAATTTAAAAGTTTTTTATGATCGTAAATTACTTTTTCAACTTTTCATTCTCTACTAGTCTTCTCATAAAATCCTCAAAATATTTCTCCATATTTTGTAAAGATCGTCCTGAAGTCATGTGATTGCAATTTTTTTCATTTAATTTTTGCATAAAATTTTCTTTGATTTCTAATATATTTCGTTGTATACTTTCCCTGCGGAAAACTTCGATCAAGGAATTTAAATACTTGGAAATTTTCAATTTGGCCTTTCCATCATTTAATTTAAAATTGTCATGTTTCCTATTTTTCGCTGAAGAAACTGCATGTGGACTTGAAATATATTCTTTAAGGTTTTTATGAATTTCATTAAGCTTTAAAAAAATAAAAAATAATTTAAGTAAATAAAAATCTTTCTTAAAAACTTGGATTTGAATCAAAGAAAATTGGTTGAGATAATACAGGCGTAATTTTGGATCATCGAAAATCGAGTTGCATAAAATTCTAATTAATTTCGAATATGTGATCATCTAAATTCAGTGAAAATTTGAATGAGTTTAACAAAAAAAATTTTAAATAAAACTTTAAAAAAGCTTTTTATTTTATCAATTTTCAAACTTAAACAACGACTGTTTAAGTTTTGAGAAAAGACTTCTTCACATTGTTCAAGGGTAATTGAAATCAATGTTGAAAAAGGAAGAAATGAAGCAGGTTTTATATTCATATTAGTCGATTTAGCAAACAATAATTATTATCTTGGTTTTTCGTTTGTCTTATTAAAAAAATGACGTCCTTAATTCATTAAGTAAAAGCACTTTCAATTTTATATTTTTATGGGAAATAACAAAAAATCAATGTTTAAAATTAATTTTCTATGATTTTGTAACAAAAAAATAAAATTCTATACAGGAAATTTAAAATTTTAATTTAGTAGTTGTTTTCATTTAAAAATAATGGTTTTTCATACTTTTTTATTATTTTCACAAGCATTAATAAATATAAATAAAAATAAATTATTTTTAAAAAATATTATTTTTTCATTACATTTTGAATTTTGCTTTTTAAATTTAAATTTTTCTTCCTATTTTTTAAAGAAGTAACGTTTTTTGAACCAATGCCATACGTAATAGATTTTTTATTTCAAAATAATCTAGTCCCAAAGCTACAAATTTTCTTCTCTTTGAGCCAAATTTTTATTATATTTCTTGTGCATATTCATTCAACACATTAACCAAAAGCTGCAAATTTCCATAAAAATCATTTTTAACTATTCATTAAAACGCCTCAGAATTTTTGTCATTAATGTTTTAGGAGTAAACAATAAATTTCTGCTTAAAAAAATATTTTATATCAATAAATATAATTATTTAAAAAAAAAATTTTGACTACCTCTTCATTAAACCAATTTTTTTTTTAAATTAAAATAAAATAAAAAAGAAAAAAAAATGGAAATTTAAAAAAGAAAAGAAAAAATTTTAATTTATTTTTTAATAAATTTAATTTTATGAAATTTTTTTTTATTTCTAAAATTTCAAAAAGAAGAAAATATGAAGTGCAATAATAAAAAAAAATTCAAAGAGAGACAAAATAAAATTCAAAGAAAAATAGAAAAAAATAAAAATATGACACATAAATCTCCATCAAATCCTTTAAAAATAAATAATATTTTTTTTATTAAGGCTTTAAAAAACAAAAATATTTAAAAAAATAAAATGTTTTTTAGTCGAAGATATTTTTTTTCCATTGTCAAGAACATTCGTAACTCTCAAAAGGTTTTACTCGATTTAGACCAAAAATATAACAAAATCACTCAAAAGAAATTTGCAGCATCTCAATCACAATCAGAAAACAATGAAAATAAAAATTACCCTCGGATTGAAAACTCTAAGAAATTTCACCAAAAAGGAAAAAGCAATCTCCATAATAAAATAAAAAATCTCGAAAACCCCAAAAGGAAAAAAAAGTATTTTAAAGAATCTTCTGAGTCAATCCCTTTCTATGATGAAAAAGAATTGCAAAAACGAATATATAATAGCAAAAATAGTGAGCATTTATTTTCTTTATACAATGGACACAAATTCACTTATTCAATCAAAAACATCGTTACGACATTTACAGTCTACGCAAAATTAATAAAAGCATCTAAAAGCAATAAGATTTTCTTAAATGATAAGAGATTCATTTCTTTGCTCTACACAGCAGAAGAAACCATCACACAAATGAATAATCTCGAAAAAATATTGTTATGTAAACCTTTTTTTTTTTTTGATTTTATAATGAAAATCTTTTTATAATTGTTTTTCTTGTAAATTGAAAATTTTTTTTTTAGATTGGACGATCACAAAAATCGAAATCAAAGAAAGCATTCTCGAGTCATTGACGAAAGAATTAGGGAATTCAATAAATTCTTTGAATTTTAAGCATTTATCAATATTTACTTGGTGTTTGGCCAAAAATAAAATTCGCAATGCTGAGCTTTTCGGAAAAATTTCTTTAAGGATCAGTGAGGTTTTAAAACCTGAAAACAATGTAGAAGTTTGTGAAACTGTTCAGGAAACGAGAAAAGTTGAGGATGCAGAAGAAAAGGATGAAGAAAAATCTGACTTAGAGCTGGAATTCAATGAAGAAATAGAAGAGAATGAAAAAACTTTACAAAAACTCGAAATTAAATCCATTAGTTCTCACTCAATAACATTGATTTTATGGGCTTTCGGAAAAATGAGAATGAAAGATAATGAACTCTTTGATTTGATTAGCAGTAAAATTGAGGTGAATTTTGATAAATTTTCTGCAAAAATGCTAAATATTGTTCTCTATGCCTATAAATCTGTGATGATTAAATCTAAAGTAGTGAATTTTTTTTAATAAATATCTTATATATCTTTTTAAAACTAAAGATTATTTATCTTATCTCTGAGAAAATAATTACAGGGGAATTAGATATTTCAAAAGAATCAATTCTGACTTTAAAGACCTATTTGCTTTCGATTTCAAAATTGAAGCCCACGAAGGAGATTTCTGGATTTTTAATAAAAATTACTCAAATAATCCTTGAAAAAAATGAATCACAATCATCTAAATTATCTCCAAAGTTCATGAGTGAAATTTTGTGGAACCTTGCAACTAATAAATGCTACGATAAAACCGTTGTAAAAAAATTGGAGAAAAGATTAATCGAAAATGTCCATTTGATGAATGAAATAGACCTCACTCAATGCTTTTATTCATTTTGTGTTTTTATGACTTTAGCAAGAAGAAGAGAATTTAATAATATTTTAGATCTTTTGGTGGAAAGAATGAAAACTTTCAAAAGAAAATTCAATAAAAAATCATTGAAATTGATAGGAGAGGGAAAAAAATTGTGCGATTATCAAAACAAAGATTTAAATTTTTGAGATTCGAAATTTTTCAATAAATGAAAAAAAATTAATTTTTTTTTTCTTTTTTTTTTTAATTTAAATAAAAATAAACAAATTTTAAAAAAAACAAAATAATAATTTTGAACTATAGAATCGAATTTCTATTAAAATTTATTATATTTTATTTTTGAATTGTTTTTTCATATATATTAATTGACAGGATTGAATAATTTCCTATAATTTTCAAGTATAATCTCTCCAATAAATTTCTGTCTTGGATCAAAAAATTCCTTTTCAGGATAACTTATTTCCATTGTGATGTAAGTTTTTTTTTTGTTAATATAGATTTTATAGTTATAATCAAAATCTTCATAGAATATAAGCTTAAATTTACCACAAAGACACACCGGAACCGAAGTAAAATCTTCCAATTTGCTCGAATTTTCAATAGAATTTTCAAATATTTGTGAATTTGGGAAAAATTTTTGCAATTCTTCAAGGGAATTAGCAATTGCTTTATCAATTCTGATTTTTTGGCTCACGTGAAAGGTGGATTTCCAATCATCTCTGAAGATATTTTCGGATAGGATGATTTCATAGATAAAAAATTTGTTAATAGTGCAAGGTAATTTCATCACATATTTAAATGACTTTTTATCTTTCCTTTTTATTTTTTATAAAAATTAATAAAATTAAACACCAAAATTCTAAAAAATATTATGAAAAAAGTAAATGAAAATGTTCATAATTTTTTTTTAAATAATTTCAAATATTCAAAAATTTGAGATTAAGAATCAAATAACGAATATTGTTTCGAAATTTTTTAAAAAAATTAAGAATAAAACAAATTACTTTGTTTGAATGATGAATTCTGGGAAAGAAATGGGAATACATAAGGATTTCAAATAAATTTTAAAGGTTTTGATCAATGAATTTGTTTCTCCTTCTTTTGGTTTACTTTCGGAAATTATGTATGCAAACTCTAAAAATATATAAATTTAAAAAACATTGCTATTTTTATTTTTTTTGTTTACCTTCTCCCTCTTTCATTTCATAATTAAACTCATCAACTTCCTCTTTTAAATTGATTTCAACAGTGATTTTCAAATAAGAATCAGCAAACTTATTATTCTTTAATTTGGTTTTACTCTTAACACTGAAAAACGCATTCGAAACAAGCAAATTATCCTGATTGAGACAAGCGAGATTGTAATAATATTTATTATTATAAATATTATGAACAAAACTCGAGGCTTTTGGAAACAAATTGGTTCTTTGTTTTACTTCTTCTCGTTCTTCAGGAATTTCTTCTCCTAAATCAACTTCAGGAATTTGTTTTCCATTTTTCATTTCCATAACCTTTTGATTGATTCTTTCCTGTTCTAACATTAATAAATTATATCTTTCCATCTCATCTTTTCCTCTTTTCAGTAAAATTTCTCCTAAAACAAAAAATATCTTCTTTTGTTCTGCTTTCTCTGCTTTGCTAAGTTTCTTTAAAGGACTGAACAATTCCATTTTCAAGTTTGGGTCATAATTAGATTTAAAAAGAGAAATTACTCTAGATTTCGATTTCGTGATTTTTTCAGGAGAACTTTCAAGTGAAGTGCTTTTTGAAGAAAACCTTTTTACGATTGAAGTCCACATTGAACTCATTTTTAATTTCCCCTTCAATGTCTTCAGCTTTGAAAATATCAATTCTGATTTGTCTTTTGCCATCTTTAGTTTGACTTTAATGTTATGAATATAGAACGCTTTCATAAAATAAATCAAGAAGAAGATATTAGCTATGACTGTGACCATTACAAGAAAACTAACCACAGTTATTTGTAATGAATGACCAATGGCAGTTTCACCAAAATAGAATAAAGTCGCAAGAATTGTAATGACTAAGGTACTTAAAGAAATACTTTCAACCTGATTGACTATATTATATTTCTCCTCATCAAAAGGACAGAAATGATATTGTAGAAGAACACTGATAACCAATATTAAAAAGACCAATAAAATCGGGGTTAAATCCTTATTGACATCGACTAATGACATATAAAAAATATTGATAAATAAAAGCAACATTTTTCTAATTAAGATCACTAGATCCCAAAAAAAAAGCTTGCTTTTATAAGCATAATAAAAGAAACCGAATTTGAAAAGAGTCTCTCTATCTTTTTTCTCCATTTTCTTCTTATGATAAGCCCAAATCATACTGATCGTGACAAAAAATGGAAAACAGATACCAATTAGTAAAAGGAAGGGGACTCCAAAGAAATTTTTCCAGATATCATGGGATTGGGTGTTGCACTTCACTGTATAATCACTAAGTAATCTATAATCTATGTTTTTAGAATCGCCGAAATTGAAGCATGCGAACATTGATAAAATCACTTTAATGATATCAGGGAAACAAAGAATCAAGATACAGAGAAAAACAGATGTAATCACCCAATTATATTTAATATATTTATCTAGATTTTCAAAGGAAACAGCAGAGTCTCTTAATTTGGAGCTTTTATTTAAAGGAGACGCTACAGAAATGGATCGTTTTTTGGCAATAGTGGATGTTCTGGCCATCAGAAATTTCATCTTATCCTTTTTAAAGCTTTGAACGATTCTGATAAATATCAATGAAAGAAAAGTCAGAACAAATGGATAAATAAAACAAATGATCAATTTGAAATATTGGGAACTGATATTAAAATAGCTGCCTTTCAAAATACATTCTAATGATAATCCTTCACTAACATTAGGTGTAAAACTTAAAAATATACCAGCAGAAAAGCTGAATTCGCTTGGCCATTCAAAAGGAAAAGCTCGAATAATTGTTAAAACTTGCATATGATTCACAAAGGTTTTCAAAATATTGGTGGTGATGACTTCATTTTGGTTAATGTCTTGTGAACAAATCGAACAAACCATGATATATTCCTGATAAACTGAATAAATTGTAAAGAGAACTCTCAGAACCAATTGCAAAACCAAGTTAAAACTATAGGTAGAACTCCCACATTCTAAACAATTAAGATTGTCAACATGTCCATAATTTTCTTCGCATTCATTGCATACAATACCTGTATAGCCTGTTTCACATAAGGAAGTCGCAAATCTTGAATCATAAGAAATATTTTTATTGATAATATTTAAATTAGATGGTGCTCGAGTGTCTCCCAGACATGCAGAATTTTGGCATTTGATAAAATTAGTAGAGAACTCATTTAATCTCCAATAACCCTTTTTTGAAGTCAAATTATGTTTCCCAAAACAATAGAAATTAGTAGTTTCATCACAAATGTGACATTTTTCAGTGGTCCCCCTAGAGAAATCTATTACAAATGAATAAGTATTAAGAGGACAGGGGTCACATGTACGATCATCAGTCAATCGTTCACCAACTTCACAATCCCTGAAATTCATCGCCAAGCTTAAATTGGTGTTAGTTTGATTTTTGAAATAAATATTATATTTGAAATTCGATTGAATAGGTATTTGATTTCTTTTAAAAGTGCCATTAAAGCAAAGGAAACCATTTTTAATCACATATGAGAATCTGTTGTTGGAAATGATGGTGTGAGGACTATTTTGTTCAATGGAGATAAACTCGTCATAAAATTCATCTGTGTTATAAACCACATTGCTATATTCATCTCGACCAGTTACGATTGCCAAGCAGGAATTATAATTGTTACCACTTTGAATTTCATTGATTGAAAATTTGCTTATTGTATAAGTTTGATCATTTTTTTCATAAAAACTAATTAATTTCACATCTGTGGCATCATCATTTCCATAACAACTTGCAATGTTTGCAGAATATTCATTATTTGACAATAATGGGATATTTAAATTTTCTGTATAGGAAGCTCCTCCTATTTCTGCACTGTTTTCATTAAAAATATTTGAGCTCTTTAAATTCATTGAATTCATATTAGCATTGTAATTAAATATTGCTCCTCCCTTAGCTCTTTGATTGCGAGATTTATTCAGGCGTGCAGAATTTTTTTTAAAAGTGTTCTGATAAACGATAAAATTACCAGCGTTCATAGCATAAATTGCTCCACCTTTAAAAGCAGTATTGGAGAAAAATTTTGAATTTTTGATCTGAACACTTTGGTTGTTAATTGAATCCATGTTTTGGAAATAAATACTACCTCCATAAGAAGAAGCGGCATTGTTTATAAAGTAAGATGATCGAATTTTCATCGTTTTATTGTTTAAGATATCAAAGAAAAAAGAAAAAACTCCCCCTGAAGCGTATGCCTTGTTTCGAAAAAAAAAATTCTTTGACGATTTTAGATTTGAATTTTTTAGAGAAAGCAAAGTTCCTGAATTGTTGGCTCTTATGTTATAAGCAACTGAATTTTTGAATGAAACATTAGAATTTTCTGCATAGATCATAGTATAAGAGTTTTGAGAATTTTTGGTGAAGATGCAATTAGAAAAAATAGCTGTGGATTGTAAAAATGTTAAGAATGAACTAGCGCTTGCATTTCTGCTTTGAAAAACACAATATTTGATTTTTACAATAGAATTTTCTGTATTCATAAAATAATTTGGCACATATAAATCGAAAAGAATATATTCTATATTTATTTGAGAATTATATGAGATAAAAGCTTCAATGAATGTGGAATTTTTACTGATGGTGTTTTTTGAGAAAATTGCATTGCTATTTTCATTGATTTTTATTAAAGATTTGAGAATGCTAACATCAATGAAACTTCGAGTGACTGTTACATTTGAAGAAAAAAAGCTTTCAATAAGCGAACTTTCACGATTATTGAGAAGAGAGAGTAAATTACTATTATTCATTTGAAAACTATTATTTTCATACATGGAAATGAGACATCCTTGAAAAACAGCTGAAATATTAACAATTTGACTATCATTGAGAAAAATTTGATTGGATTTGAATGATGCAATAAGTCCTCCCTTATTCTTTGATTTGCTTCCAATGAACTTGCAAGAAAAAAATATAGCAAAATTTCCATTATAGAAGTAAAAACCTCCACCATCAAAAAAACTTGAAAGCATTGAAAAATTAGTTCCAAAAATAGAAATTATGTTGCTTTGTTCGAGATTTATCGAGCCCCCATTGGCAGTGCTTGAGGATGCATTCATAATATTACAATAACTGATGTTAAAAACATTATTTAAATGTGAATAAAGGAAACCTCCTTGCAAGTTGCAAACACTATTAATGAAAGTATCATTATAGATTACAAAGTTATTTTTATCTGCAACAGCAAAACCCCCTCCGAACTCTAAACTTGCATTTGAATCATAAAAATATGAATCGAAAATTCTGATTATATTAAAATTATTCTCAAAAGAAAAAATTCCTCCTGAATTATTTGCAAATATATGCAAAACAAAAATATTTGTAATGTTCATTGCATTTTTGCCGATGTTGCCACTCGTGCTCAAAAATCCGCCATTACCTGATACTGCTTTTGAAATAATAAAAGTTGAGTTCTTTAAAGTAAAGTTGTTCATCCCTCCAAAAAAAGAAAAACATCCTCCCTTTCTTTCAGAAGTTATATTTGAACCATATATATTGACTAAACTTAAATAATTCAAACTGCTCAAATAAATAAAACCACCTTCTCCAATACTTGAAGAATCTTCTTTAAATCTGCCAGCACTTGAATTAAAAATTTCAATATCGAAGATTCGAAAAATGTTGTTTGTTATTCCCCTTAAGAAACCTCCAAACCTCTGACATCCCACATTTTTGAAAATTCCATTCGATAATTGTATTTGATTGCCTTCATTAGAAAAAATAATTCCTCCATCTTCTAAAGAACTAATATTATTTGCATAAATTCTTTGGATTTGAATGGTGTTCATTAAATTTAAAAAAAGCAATCCTCCTGAATTCCCGATTATCTCATCAAAAGAAACATTAAACATGTCTATTGAATTATAATTGTTTGAGTAAATAATCCCACCATCTTCAGCAACATAAAATTTTTGAACAATAATATTGCTGAAACTTAATCTTGAATTCGAAAAGTATAGGATTCCTCCTGGCGAAAGATTTGATAATGTAATATTTTCGAAATTAAGCTGATCAAAAGTAATTATTGAAGTATCACCAATGTAAAAAATGCCACCATTTCCAATATTGGTCCCAAATGTCACCATATTTTTGAAAGTGTTATTATAAATAAAGGTAAAAGCTTGAAAACCGAAATAGTAGAATAATGCTGATACATAAATATAATTGTGAGAGCAATTTGTGGCATTGAAAACATTATTTCCTTCACTATATAAAATTGCATAGTTTTTGCTAATGTTGATATTATGGAAAATGAGATTGGTGAAATTAATGAGATTGTAATGAATGCAATAAAGTATTCCACCTTCAACATTGAGATTCAAATCCTTGAAAAGAGTATCTGAAATTGAAATTGAATTGTTTTGAAACATGTAAATCAAACCATAATCTGTTGAATTTTCATATAAAGAATTCTCGAATTTACAATTTTTTATAATGATGTTGACCCAATTTAAATGCAAGAAAGCGTTGCCGTATATGTTATCGAAAATACTATCAGAAATGCTTAATTCAGTGACATTTTGTTGCATATTGGCTATAGACCCTCCATAAAAGGCAGAAACATTTTTAAACCAACAAGACATTATTCGGAAAATTGAATTTGATTCAAAATATGCAACAAGTCCTTCCCCTTCAGGAATAGTCCCATTGGTGATATTAACTACAAACAATGACAAAAATGAATCAGTCTCAAAATAAAACATTCCACCTTTTCCTTTGATTTTCTCCAAAAGCGTTTTTGTATCAAACCGATTTGAATATCCTAAAATTTTAAAATTTTCAAAAGATCCGTTCTTTATATCTATTTTGCATTTTTTTTCTACATTGAAAAATCCTCCATTTCCCCTAGAAAGGACATTGGTGAAAAAAATATTGCTAATATTCATTAAGCTGGACTCATAAATTATGATCAGAGAAGATTCTGAGTAAATATCTCTTGCAAAGATATTTGAAATATTACTGGTTGACATTAAAGCGAATTCAATCAAACAAAACGTATAAATACTAGATCCAGTAAAAATATTAGAAATATTTGAAAATGTCAAATTGGAAATTACAATGTTTAAATGCAAACTCATGTAGTAATAATATTTATTTGGAATCAGAGATACGTAGTAATTCAAAACACTAATATTGTGTATGCTCATATTTGATTCTTCAGTGCCTATTGATGTAGTCAGAATAAGTGCTTGTTCAATCGATTTCTGAGTGGTGAAAAATCTAGTTAAATTGCAAAATTCACAATTGGCAATCGTAAAATTTAAATTATTTATTTTAAATATAGGAAAGCTGTTTACAAATCTACTATTATTAAAAAATAAAGTTATTCCATTCACTGCAATGTTCACATTAATATAGAAACAGGGTTTAGGTGGATAATAATTAACACTTGAAGCAGAAGATTTTTGAAAAATTTGAAAATAATTTTGATCAATGACACTTATATTATTGAAATAAAAGAACGATTTTTTATTTGAAAGCATGTAGATAAGATTATTCATCAAATAAAACCTGCTAAATGTGCAATTCATCCAATTCAAATATAAATATAAATTATTTGAATCTCCCAAAAAATTAGAATAATATACATAGTCAACTGTGGTCGAAAAAAAATAGGACATTTCAAAATTCAACAAAATGAAGGAACTATTGGCTGCCAGAAGAGAAAACATGGAATTTTGAGCCATTGTTGCCTCATTTTTAATTAAAATCTTATTTTGCAATAAGCATTTTTGATTTGGTGTATCTATCATAAAATAACTATCATTAGAACAACACCCTTCTCTGGTGAAATAGCAAGAAGAATCTTGAGCAGCATTATAAGAATAATATAATTCACGACCCGAAAACCTTAAATTTATCAATCTCATTGAGTTATATATATCAAATTTCATACCCTCAAATTTAAAAATTAATTCGATAGTTGTGTTGCTAGGACAATTGTCTAAATTATCTGGATAATAAAAATCATAACAGAATCTTGGCATTATTGTGATAGGAACTTTGACATTGGTGAAAACCTTATAAAATGCTGGTTTTGTTGTGACCGGAAAATCATCGGTTTTGATCATGTAAAATTCAGACATAAGAATTAAATTGACCCTTTTATCGATTGCTAAATTCAAATTTGCAATAAATGTTTTGTTCGTGGAAAGAGAATAAAAGGATTGAAAAATATTGTTATAAGGTTGAGCCAATGTTCCTAATCCTAATGTCTTTGTGGTGAAATTTTGTTTTATAAAGAAATCGAAGGATGATTTCGATATGAAAAATAAACAAAATAAAAGCAAGAAAAATAGTTTGTGTTTCATTTTTTAATATTTTTTTTGAGATGGAAATAATAATGAATTATTAAATTATTTTGTTTTATTTCTTATTTTTTTATTTTAATATATTTTTATTTTACATTAATTTTTAAAAGCATTAATGTTAGTAAGGTCCCTTCCTACAATCAAAATGTTAACATCATAGCTTCCTTCATAGGTATATAAGACTTCCATATCACAAAAAGCTTTCATAATAAAATTATCGATAAGAATCCCATTTCCACCCAATATTTCTCTACCTAAAGCCACAACTTCTCTTCCTTTTAGCGTGACCCATGCCTTGCACATACTTATTTGACCTAAAGTATGCTGTTTTTTTTCATATAAATTAAGAATCCTCCAGCTTAACAAGAACATCGCATTGATATTACCAGCCATTCTAGATAATTTTTCTTGAACAAGCTGAAAACTAGCAATGGGAACCCCGAATTGTTTTCTTTCTTTAGCATATTCAATGCATTTGTCAAAAACTGCAAAAGCTTGACCTACTGCAATCCAAACAACAAAAGCTCTTGAATTGGTGAGCATTTGAGTGGTAGCAGCAAAATTTTTGGCTCCAATAATTTTATTTTGATTTGGTATGAGAACATTCTTAAAGGTGAGGTCGCAATTTTGCACGATTCTTAAAGCTAATTTATGTTTTATAATTTCATGACTCACTCCTTCTCTGTTATTCTCGACAATAAAAGCCTCCACTTTTTTGTTCACAGTGTTTCTCGCCCAAACAATATTAAAATTTTTGTTTGCATTTCCAATCCATCTCTTTTTGCCATTAATCACAAAACCGTCTTTTGTGGGTGTTGCTGATGTTTCAAGACTCGAAGCATCTGAGCCAATATCAGGCTCAGTTAAAGCCCATCCACTTATTAAGTCTAAATTTGCCATTTTAGGCAAATAAATTTTTTTTTGTTCTTCTGAACTCAAAGCCTCCACTGTATGCATATTTACAACCATTTGAAGCCAAAAAAATGTTGCTATGCTTGCATCAAATTTTGCAAGTTCCATGATTGCAAATGCTAAACTTGAAAAGGAAAGACCTTGACCATATGGCGGCTTCAGGAATGGTTCAAAAAGATTAAGATTTTTGAATTTTTCTATGATGATTGGCGGAAATTCAGCTTTGTCATAAGAACAATTCATGATTTCTTCAGAAAAGTTTTCTTTCAAAAACTCTCTAATTTTTAAACTGAGCTTTTTCTGTTCATCTGTGTAGAAATCTGTGACATTGAGAGAAGTTTCTGAAAGGTTTTTGGTGGGAACTGGAGAAGAAAGCTTATTAGAGAGTAGATAACTCAAATTTGACAATCTTTGCATCACAATTTTTAATTTGTCGATTTTAAAAAAAACCCAAAAGCAAAAGGTTCTATTATTTCTTTTGAAATTAAAAAAAATTATAAAAAAAAAACAATGAAAACACCCGAAAAAAAACTCAAAAAAGATTCATTACCATTTAGTCATTAAAAAAAAATAATTCGATCCATTTATAATTCTTATAAAAGATTATAAATTGCCTCTTCAAATCAACAACACTGATGATTGTTTTTTGAAATG
>JFJP01037590.1_pt1 | contig 32194 bp, 28 predicted proteins | sample 431651 | NCBI WGS metagenome assembly JFJP01 (sample SAMN02602958, study PRJNA72255) | Microbial mat metagenome, whole genome shotgun sequencing project. | biome: fresh water; feature: sink hole; material: water; isolation source: purple microbial (photo- and chemosynthetic) mats found in... | reverse complement strand
TACAATGTAAATCCAATCCGGTTGCAGATCTATAAAACAGTCTTAAAATATCTTAATCTATAGTTCCTTATATTTCGGTGCTCTGCACCTTTTTAATTATTGACTTATCTTATTTCTACAAATATTTGGCAGCTCTGCTGCAGTAAAATCATTAACTGATATGTCTGATAATGACTTAATTTACTTTTAGAGGTGCAGAGCACCACAATATTTGTAGCTTAAATAGGAGTAATGAAATCCTAAGGTGCAGAGCACCGTAATATTATTCTTTTTTAAACATTGTGCTTTGCCATGCGGAATGGGTGGATCTCGATCTTCTTCCAGACTCCTTTTGTAAAATAGGGTTCGTCTTTAAGTTTTTCATCAAGAGCCGCCCGGTCAGGAAATTCATATACAATTGTTGAACCAATCATCTTTCCGCTATCATCAAGAATTGCTCCCCCAAATAAAAACTCACCGCTCTTTTTCAGAATTTCTATTTTTTCGAGATGCTCACCCCTGACTGCCATCCTCCTGTCAAGAGCTCCTGCATCAGTACCGTCATAACCAATTAAGATAAATTGCATGATCTGAATTATTAAATAAATCTATAAATATTATAAATCCATTTTACCGCAGAGTTGCGCTGAGAAGGCGCAGAGGGTCGCAGAGTCAATTAATTATTGATTATTCTCTGCGGTTCTCCTTTTTTCTCTGTGGCTCTCTGCGGTTAAAAGAAACTCACAATTCCCTAAATTCGGGATCATAAAGCTAAAACTTTTACAGGACTAATTATCATTGCCTTTGTTTATCTTTGCTATGCCGGCATTGTCATTTATAAAAGTTTAAAATGAATTTCTAACAGATTCAATATGTTGAATATTAAGAAATTTTTTAATAGCCTGGGATTAGTTAAAGATCTGAAAAGGACTGATCATACTCCCACTTACGGCGGTCTCGATATCTTCAAATATATCGGTCCCGGCTTATTGGTTACTGTCGGCTTTATCGATCCGGGAAACTGGGCTGCAAATATTGCTACAGGATCAGAATTTGGCTATACTTTACTGTGGGTCGTTTCCCTCTCAACAATAATGCTGATAATACTCCAGCATAACGTTGCACACCTTGGGATTGCAACAGGCCTATGTCTTTCGGAGGCAGCAACTATCTATTTAAAACCATGGATTTCCAAATCAATTTTGTCTTTCGCTGTACTTGCCTCTGTATCAACATCACTTGCTGAAATCCTTGGCGGAGCAATCGCGCTTAATATGCTTTTTGATATCCCGATAAAAATGGGAGCCGTTCTTGTTACAATATTTGTACTGATTATGCTTCTGTCGCATTCATATCAGAAAATCGAAAAATGGATCATCGGATTTGTGTCAATTATAGGTCTCTCATTTCTTTATGAACTCTTTCTTGTAAAGATTGATTGGGCTCAGGCTGGTGTAGCCTGGGTAAAGCCCTCAATTCCAGAAGGATCTATTTTGTTGATAATGAGCGTTCTGGGGGCTGTTGTTATGCCTCATAATCTTTTTCTGCACTCTGAAATTATTCAGAGCCGTCAGTGGAATCTGCAGGATGAGACAATTATTAAAAAACAACTCAAGTTTGAGTTTGCCGACACTCTGTTCAGCATGATAATCGGATGGGCAATCAACAGCGCAATGATATTGCTTGCTGCCTCAACCTTTTTCGCAGGAGGCCATAAGGTAGACCAGCTGGAGCAGGCAGAAAAATTACTGGAACCGCTTTTGGGTGCGAATGCCTCTGTAGTTTTTGCCGTTGCGCTGCTCTTCGCAGGAGTGGCTTCATCAATCACTTCAGGAATGGCCGGCGGTTCAATAGTATCAGGAATGTACAAAGAACCCTATGATGTAAAGGATAACCACTCAAGGATCGGTGTTTTTGTATCCCTTGTCGGAGCTCTGGTGCTTATATTCTTTATAGGAGATCCTTTCAAAGGACTTATTCTTTCTCAGGTCTTTCTGAGCATTCAGCTTCCTTTTACTGTTGCTATTCAGGTTTATCTTACTTCTTCAAAAAAGGTAATGGGCAAATATGCAAACAGCAGATTCCTTGTTGCATTATTGTCTGTAATTGCAGGTATAGTGACATTTCTGAACCTGAAGCTGCTTTATGATATTCTGTTTCTGTAACCAAATATTAAAATGACAGAAAAAAAGTTTAAAGTCGGATTGGTTTTAAGTGGCGGCGGAGCAAGGGGGTTCGCACATCTTGGTGTAATACAGGCTCTTCATGAAGCAGGAATATACCCCGATGTGGTCTCGGGCACCAGTGCCGGGGCGCTTGCAGGAGTTTTATATGCCGATGGATTTTCTCCTGAAGAGATTCTTAAGCTAATGAACTCCGGCAGCAGACTCGATTTTATGCGTCCTGCTTTGCCCCGCGAGGGATTGCTGCAAATAAATGGCATCATAAAGATTCTCAAATCAAACCTTAAAGCCTCTTCATTTGATCAGCTTAAAATTCCGCTGTATGTTGCAGCAACAGATCTTAATAATGGCAAATCAGTCTATTTTTCGAAAGGCGAACTGCTCGATCCGGTAATTGCCTCTGCCAGTATCCCGGTTCTTTTTCAGCCGGTTAAAATCAAGAACATATCGTATGTAGATGGTGGAGTTCTTGATAATTTACCTGTTTATCCTATTCAGAATAAGTGTAAGGTTATTATTGGTTCGTTTGTAAATCCTGTCGGATATGTAGAGAAATTATCCGGACTGATCAATATTGCAGAACGGACTTTCATGCTTAATATGTCAAAAGAAATTATCGAAAAAGCTAAAAGATTTAATCTGCTGATAGCTCCGAAAGAATTAAGAAATTATAAGATTCTCGACCCCGAGAAGGCAGCTGATTTATTTGAACTCGGCTACAAGGCAACCAAAGCCAAATTAAAGGAATCAGATATTAACAAGCTTATAAACTGAGAGAGATCTTTTTTAACCACAAAGTACACAAAGGATACTCAAAGAACACAAAGAAAAAGTAATATAACTTAAATCTTTGTGCCCTTTGTGTAAACCCTTTGTGTCCTTCGTGGTTAATGGATTTTACTAAATCAGATAAGTTTATTGGGGGAAAAGCAAATCCTATCGAATTAGAGAATATAACTGCCTTATTTCCGCTTCCCAAAGTGATTCTTCGGGCGTTTCAAGAATTAATGGCATATCATCGAACCTGGGATCATTCATAATTATTCCGAATAACTCCTCTCCTATTAAGCCGATTCCTATATTATCATGCCGGTCGACCCTGGTTCCGAGTTCTTTCTTGGAGTCGTTTAGGTGCATGCCCTTAAGGTATTTAAACCCGACTATCTCATCAAACTTAGCAAATGTCTCCCTGAATCCTTCAGGAGTTTTAACGTCGTATCCCGACGTATATGCATGACAGGTATCAATGCAAACGCCTACTCTTGATTTATCTTCAACATAATCTATAATCATTTTCAGCTGCTCAAAAGTATGTCCGAGATTTGTTCCCTGTCCTGCCGTATTCTCAATAACCGCAGTAACACCTTTGGTTTTATCAAGAACTAAATTTATTGACTCAGCGATTCTTTTGAGACACTCTTCTGTTCCAATTGCATTAAGATGGCTTCCCGGATGAAAATTAAGCCTGTCGAGCCCCAGCTGTCCGCACCTCTGCATCTCATCAAGGAATGCATTTCTTGATTTTTCAAGAGGTTCTGATTCCGGGTGACCGAGATTGATAAGGTAGCTATCGTGAGGTAAGATCTGAAATGGCTTATAATCATACTTCTCACAATTATCCCTGAAGAGTTTTATGCTGGCCAGCGTAAGCGGATTTGCAAACCATTGCTTCTGATTCTTTGTGAAAAGAGCAAAAGCCTTCGCTCCTATCGCATGTGCATTTACCGGAGCATTCTGAACCCCGCCCTCCGCACTTACATGTGCTCCCAGATACTTCATAGATTATATATTTTCTTTATACATCCTAATCAAACAAACCCATTAACCTTTTAACAATCAATTTCTTGCCCTGTGCTCTGCGCTCCATGCTCTGTGCTAATAGTAACTACTCCCATCCCAGCAATGTGTACACAGTTTCTCCTTCGGCAGCCCTATTGCCTCAACCAGATCATCAAGTCGCTGATAAACAAGTGAGTCAAGGTCAAGATTCTGTGCAATCTGATTAACCATATTCGAATACTTTTCTGAATCGGGATTTGAGTATTCCTGCAGGTCTTTCTCATCATCACCCAGCTGCTTGATTGCTTTTCTTCCGGCAAGTTCAAATATAGATCTCGACTCTGAAAAATTCAGAAAATTACAGGCAAACAAAAGCGGCGGGCAGGCAATCCTCATATGAACCTCTGCAGCTCCGGAGTCGCGAAGGTCTTTTGTGTTGTCTTTTAACTGTGTACCCCTTACAATGCTGTCATCTAGAAAAACCATTTTCCTGCCTTCAATAACTGCTTTATTTGGTATAAGCTTCATCTTTGCCACCAGATCGCGCTGTCCCTGATTCTGAGGCATAAAACTTCGTGGCCAGGTTGGTGTATATTTTGAATATGCTCTCTTGTATGGAATGCTTTTTTCGTTGCCATAACCCACAGCATGACCAACACCGGAATCAGGAATTCCGCAGACAAAATCGGCTTTAACAGTATCGCGTCTTGCAAGAGAAGCCCCACACCTGTAACGACACTCATCCACATTTATTCCTTCATAGAACGACGGCGGGTAGCCATAGTAAACCCAGAGAAATGAACAGATTTGCATCTTTTCTCCCGGTTTTTTCAATTGTTTGTAACCATCGGCGGTTAAATGTACGATCTCTCCCGGACCAAGATTATAAACCAGTTCAAATCCTGTATTCGGGAATGAGCATGATTCAGATGCAACAGAATATGCATTTTCCTTTTTTCCGATAACGACCGGAGTTCTTCCAAGCTTGTCGCGCGCAGCTATAATTCCTGTTTCTGTTAGTATCAGTAAAGAACAGGATCCTTTTATTTTATCGAATACATTTTCAATTCCGTCAATAAAACTATCCTTCTCACAAATAAGGTTCGCCACAACTTCTGTAGGATTGATATTTCCCTCAAAATTCTCGGTAAAATGATTCTGCATCTTAAGAAAACGTTCCTCCAGTTCAAGGATATTGACCAGCCGGCTTACGGTGACAATTGCAAAACGGCAAGCTCATCCTCAAACTTGGTTCTGAAATAGGAGTTTTCAAGGTTATGGATCGAGCGTCTGAACCCCTTTCCGGGAACAATAAATACCATACCCGCCCGTTTTGTACCGAGATGTGAATGATAGTCTGTTCCATAGAATACATCCTCAACACAATCGTTCTTTGCAATTACTCCAAAAAATCCACCCATATAGCTGAATATTAATTAATTAACAATATTTGGCTCATGTGTAAATTTAATCAATGGATCGGATATTTTAAATATTCTGTGGATATTATTATTTTTGACGCCGAAATCTTTTTAATACAGATATATAAATGACAGAAACAAAAAAAAGTGCACCAATCGGTTTAATAGCAATAACTATTATTCTTACCGGTGCCCTGATCTTTCTTATTACCATGTATTTCAGTCAGAAAAACAGTATGATTGAAATGGAAACAGTTCTTACCCAGGAGAAGGATTCGCTGGCAAACGAACTGAGGCATATGGTTAATGCTTATGATACCCTGAAAACCAATAACGACAGCCTGAATGCAGGACTTGAAAAAGAAAGAGAAAGGATCGTAAAGCTTCTGTCTATCAATGCATCAAACGTGCAGCTGATAAAGAAATACAAGGGTGAGATAACAACAATGAGAGAGATCATGAAAAGCTATATTGTACAGATCGACTCTCTTAATACGAGAAACAAAATTCTAGTTGCAGAAAACACAGAAATACGGCAGCAGATAACCCAGGTGAGAAGTACCAATACTGAACTCTCAAAAGTTAAGGAGGAACTAAATACAAAAGTGGAGATCGCTTCTGTTATTCAGGCAAAAGATATTGTTGCTGTTTCCCTTAATAAAAACAGGAAGGAGACAACAAGAATAAACCTGCTTGACAAACTAAGGATTTGTTTTACCCTTCGCGAAAATCCACTGGCAAAAGCCGGTGTTAAACAGGTATATATGAGAGTTTTACGACCCGACTCTCTTGTTGTTGCAACAAGTCCCGATAACCTGTTCAGCTATAAAGGAAATAATATCATCTATTCTGCAGCCCGTGAGGTTGACTATATGAATCAGGATATCGAAATGTGTATTTTCCTTGATAATACAGGTGATTTTATAATCGGTAATTACAGCGTGGAGCTTTATCTTGATGACAATATTATAGGAAGAACGAATTTTATGCTTTCAAAAAGATAGCTAATCATTTCCCTGAAGCATAAATTCTGAAATTATATTATCAGATATCATCTTTCCCTGGTTTGTAAGAACCAGGTTTTTTTTGTCCTGTCTCATAAGTCCGTAAGCCTTATATTTACCCGATAAATTAACAACATAATCATATCCCTCCTTTTCGAACATCTTTTCCACATAGTCGAGATCTATTCCCCACATAGTCCTGAGTGATGTCATAATATATTCATTGAACCGGGCTTTTGTATCAAGCTCTTCTCTTTCATAAAAAGATTTTCCTGAGTTGATTGCCTTCATATATCCCTTAAGGTCACTCACATTCCACTGTCGTGAATAACCGTTAAACGAATGTGCAGAAGGACCCAGGCCGAGATAGTTTACCTGTTTCCAGTAATTTGAGTTATGTTTTGAGAAATACCCCGGTTTGCCGAAATTAGAAATCTCATAATGGATAAATCCTGCCGCTTCAGCCTTCTCTATTAATATGTTAAACAGTGCTGTGCTCTCATCCTCCTCAATCTCAGTCAGAAGACCTTTCTCTTTCATCTTACCGAAAACAGTGCCGGTTTCAATTGTAAGATGATATGCAGATAAATGCTTAATACCGAAAGAAAAAGTCTTGTCAAGGTTTGACTCCCACTCTGAAATACCCATTCCGGGAATACCGTATATCAGATCAATTGTTACATTCTCAAATCCTGCATTAAATATGTCCCGGAGGGCTGCTTCGGCTTGTGCCGCATCATGTCGCCGGTTAAGCATTTTAAGATCCTTGTCTCTCCACGACTGTACCCCAAGGCTGATTCTGTTTACCCCGGTTTTTTTTATCCCCTTTAAATAATCAGGATTTACATCATCCGGATTAAGTTCGATAGTTACTTCACACCCATCCTCAATCCGGAACAAGCTTCTCAGATGACTGATAATCAGATCTATATCTTTCACTGAAAAAACAGAAGGCGTTCCTCCTCCCAGATAAATAGTAGAAATCGGGTCTTCTCCTGTATACTCCTTTCTGTAGGTTGCCTCCTTTAACAAGGCATCAATGAATCCTGAGTTATTTTCAGGTGTGATCAGATGATAGAAATCGCAATAAAAGCAGAGCTTTTTACAAAATGGAATATGTATATAAATTCCTGCCATAGGTCAAAAATGCAATCATGTAATTTATAAATAAAATGCCATTTTATTAATTATTTTTGCAGCAAACATTCAAAATGTTAAAGAAGAATATTTTATCAATTATAGTGGCTCTGCTTATACTCTATCTTAGCCTCGCTGACTCTCAGTCATTTGACGATGTGCCTTTTCTCAATATTCCTTATTTCGATAAAATTGCACACTTCCTTATGTATTTTGGTTTGATGTCTGTTATTGTATTTGAACACAGAAACGCAATAATTGGAAGAGCTCAGTTGGGCCTGATTGCTTTAATTCCATTTCTTTACGGAATCCTGATGGAAATTCTTCAGTTAACAGTTGCTGCAAATCGTTCAGGAAATATCTTTGATATTATTGCCAATACTACAGGCATTATTGTTGCTGCACTCCTCTGGTTGTTAATCGGACCCCGGATGAAGACTATCTTTAAATAGTGAAAGAACCATTATCATCTGAATCCTTTACAAGGTCATAAATTGTCTTGTTTGTAAAAAGTGCTATCAGTTCCCCCCTTGGTTTTTCATAATCATCGTGCAAAGGACATTTTTTATTACCATGCTCCACACTCTGACAGGTTCCGTTATACATTACACAATTGGTAAAAACATCTTTCCCGTCGATAGTATTTACAATATCAAGCAATGTAATTTTCTTCGGATCCTTCAGAAGTGAAAATCCTCCGTGAGGCCCTTTTGAGGAACTGAGTATTTTTTGTTTTGCAAGTTGCTGTAGAATCTTGGCAAGAAACGGCATTGGCAGATTAAGATCACTGCTTATCTGTTTAATGCCGGTTTTCCCGGCTGATTTTGGCTGATCCGCTAGATAGATTACTGCCCTGATGCCATACCGGCATGAGTTTGAAAGCATACTAATACATTTTTAATGATATCTTGTCAATCCTGCCCCGGTGTCTTCCCTCTTCAAACTCTGTGGTAAGAAATGTCCGCACTATCAGATATGCTTCTGACTCTGATACAAACCGTCCGGGTATTGCACAGATATTTGCATCGTTATGGGCCCTGGCTAACCGGCTGATCTCTTCATTCCAACACAATGCCCCTCTTACTCCGGGATGTTTGTTGACTACCATATTTATCCCGTTTCCTGTTCCGCAGATTGAAATGCCGAGATCATACTCCCCCGCCGATATTGCATTGGCAAGAGGATGTCCGTAATCAGGATAGTCAACCGCCTCCGGCGAAGAACATCCAAAATCCTTAACAGAATACTTCTCCTTAATAAGATAACTTAATATCTTCTCTTTAAGGTAATAACCGGCATGGTCCGATACTAACGCTATTTTTTTATTTTTCAATATCTTATGATCTTAGTTGTTTTACTACCGGTGACAAATTTAAATAATTGATTAACAAAAGAAAAAAGTATTCCAATATCTTTAAATAAATAACAACCCAATTTTATGTTTGTTTGATAAACGTGTTAATAACATGTATAAAAGATAATAACAATTTGAATTTATTAACGATTTTAATGGTTGTGAACAACTCCGGGGCGCTTCAGATAAAGTTTTAAGAAAAGAAACCCAAAATATTAACCGGAAATAAACCTTAAATCTTATATTTTTGTCACAGATCCTTTATTAACAAACCTGTATTAACAATTGTTAATTACATAACTAATCATCTGATTATCAAAAACGGTATATTTTTTGAGCTGTTTATAAGATGTTAGCAGAGTTGTGATCATGAATAAAACAATAAAAATCTTATTTAAATTTCAACACAATTAACAGCATAACATCATCATCATTAAAGAAATTTAAATTTAAAGTATAAGAATATTATGTTGTTAATAAGAGCTCAATTTTTAATCCCTGCGATTTCAGTAAAATTTTATTGATTAAGTTTACGGTGAAATGAAAACAGAAAGTTCAGAATACTATATATCGGAAATTAAACGAATGAAGGCAGAAAAAAATGCTATCATTCTTGCACACTATTATCAGACAGGTGATATACAGGATATTGCCGATTTTGTTGGCGACAGCCTGGCTCTTTCACAGAAAGCAGCTTCAAATTCGGCCGACATTATTCTCTTTGCTGGAGTAAAATTCATGGCTGAAACAGCTAAAATACTTGCTCCCGAAAAAAAGGTTCTGCTTCCCGACATGATGGCTGGTTGTTCTCTTTCTGATTCCTGTAAACCAGAAGATTTTGAAAAATTCTTAAAAGATAATCCTGGCAGAACTGTTGTATCTTATGTTAATACTTCAGCAGAAATAAAAGCCTTGTCTGACATAATATGCACTTCATCAAATGCTGTTCAGATTGTTGAATCTCTTCCTGTTGACGAGAAAATAATTTTTGCTCCCGACCGGAACCTGGGTAATTATGTTCTTAATAAAACAGGCAGAGATATTTTAATATGGAACGGAACCTGTCATGTTCATGAAGAGTTCTCTCTTGAGGCAATAATCAATCTGAAAAAAGAGTATCCTGATGCCAAAATAATTGTGCATCCTGAGTGTGAAATGCCTATAAGACTTGTAGCTGATTATATAGGATCAACTTCAGCATTGCTTAACTTCACCAAAAAAGATCCGGGAAAGACATATATTGTTGCTACTGAGGCAGGTATTATTCACCAGATGAAAAAAGAAAATCCTCAGAAAAACTATTTTCCCGTGCCTCCGAGAGATTCCACATGCGGATGCAGCGAATGCAACTTTATGAAACTGATTACTGTGAAAAAAATATATGTTTGTCTTTTAGGCGAAAAACCTGAAATACATCTTGATTCTGAAATTCTCCTGAAAGCCAGAAAACCAATTATCAGGATGATGGAAATATCAGAAAAACTTGGACTTTAAAACATGAGACGAACAAGTATATTTATATGCTTATTATGTTTTTTTAGTATTGCTTCTGGACAGGAAAGCAACACTGTCGTTGACGGCTACCAGATATTCAAATATCCTAACGGAACAACCTCGAGCGAAGGCTTGATTAAAAATGGTAAACCCGAAGGTTTCTGGAAAAGTTATTATGTAACGGGAATAAAAAAGTCAGAAGGAAAAAGAACCAACTTCCTGCTCGACAGTATCTGGATCTTCTACGATCAGGCAGGCGATACCTCTAAGAAAATTAATTACCTCTACGGTAAAAAGAACGGATATTATTATGAATACAAAAAAGATCCGTTAAAAGGTTCATATGTATACTCAAAGGAACTATTTGCCGGCGATAAAAAAGAGGGAACAGCATACATCTACTTCCCTGACGGAAAAATTCAACAGACAATAACCTGGAACAGCGGAAAGAAAGAGGGTCTTTCAAAAGAGTATGATAAGGATGGAAACCTGATTACTCTTCTTGAATATAATAACGATTTTCTTGTAAGCCGTGAAAGGATAAACAGACTCGATAGCAAGGGTCTTAAGCAGGGAGAATGGAAAGAGTTTTATCCGAATGGCAGGATAAAAACCGAGAAAACATATGTTGATGACAACCTTCACGGCTATTATAAGGAGTATGATAACAGGGGTATTCTGGTGCTTACAATGCTCTATGAAAATGGAGCTCTGGTAAAGTCACAGGTTGAGGATCAACCTGATATTGAAACTGTTAATAAGTATGATCAGGACGGAAAACTTATATTCAGCGGACCATACAGAAGTAATGTTCCTGTTGGTATACACAGGGAATTCGGAAAAGATGGAAAAGTAATTAATGCTATTATTTACAACGATAATGGTGTTAAGATTTCAGAAGGTATTGTAGACGAGGCCGGTAACCATAATGGAAAGTGGAAAGACTTTTATCCCGATGGCAAAATACAGGCTGAAGGTCAATTTACCGATAACCGGCGCTCGGGTCAGTGGAAATTCTATAATGCAGCACAGAAGGTTGAACAGACCGGCGGATATAATAATGGTCGTCCCGATGGATTATGGAAATGGTACTATGAAAATGGAGCTCTGCTGAGAGAGGAAGAGTATTTTCAGGGCCAGAGGGATGGTATGTGTACGGAATACTCTCCGGCAGGTGAGGTAATAGCTGAGGGTCAGTACTCTGACGGTGAGAAGAACGGCGAATGGAAATTAAAAAACGGTGACTTTACTGAAGAGGGAAAATATATAATAGGTTTGAAAGATGGCATCTGGAAGGCATATTATACAAACGGAAATCCCAAGTCAAAAGGTAATTATGTTCAGGGTAACCCCGATGGTGAACATACTCACTATTATGAAGATGGTAAAATTAAGGAACAGCAGTTTTACCGTATGGGATTAAGACAAAAAACCTGGAAGAAATTTGATGAGGAAGGAAACCCCGTTCTGGTTATTACCTATAAGGATGATGTTGAGATTAGTATTAATGGCGTGAGAATAAAGCTTCCGGAAAGCGACACTAAGCTTATAAAATAGTTACTTTGTTTTATGGAAGATAGCATAAACATCAGAAAAGACCTGATTTCCGTTCCCGATAAAGAATTTGAAAAACAGCTCAGGCCATTAAGCTTCAGCGACTTCAAAGGACAAAAACAGGTAATGGAAAACCTTGTTGTCTTCGTTACTGCTGCTAAACAAAGAGGAGAATCACTCGACCATGTTCTGCTTCATGGTCCTCCCGGACTGGGTAAAACAACCCTGGCTACAATAATCGCAAATGAGCTTCAGGTAAACCTGCGGGTTACCTCCGGACCTGTACTTGACAAGCCGGGCGATCTGGCCGGACTGCTTACAAATCTTCAGGAAGGGGATGTTCTCTTTATCGATGAGATCCACAGACTGAGCCCGGTTGTTGAGGAATACCTGTACTCTGCAATGGAAGATTTCCAGATCGATATAATGATCGACAAAGGTCCAAGTGCAAGAAGTGTACAGCTTACACTTAATAACTTTACTCTTATTGGAGCAACAACCCGCTCAGGACTGCTAACCAGTCCTTTAAGAGCCAGGTTTGGAATAAAATTTCACCTTGAATACTACGATCACGAAATACTTACAGGCATTGTTAAACGTTCTGCAGGTATTCTGAATGTTAAAATAGACGACGAGGCAGCTGTGGAGATTGCCAGAAGAAGCCGGGGAACACCGAGAATTGCCAACTCATTGCTTAGAAGGGTAAGAGATTTTGCCCAGGTTAAAGGCTCAGGAATAATAGATATCGCTATTACCAGATATGGACTTAAAGCTCTCAATATCGATCAGCACGGACTCGATGAAATGGATAACAGGATCCTTTCTGTCATTATAGATAAATTCAGCGGAGGACCAGTTGGACTGACAACTATTGCAACTGCTGTTGGAGAAGAGAGCGGGACCATTGAAGAAGTATACGAGCCATTCCTTATAAAAGAAGGATACTTAAAAAGAACACCACGCGGCCGCGAAGCAACTGAACATGCCTATAAACATTTGGGAAAACAATTCGGTGCTCCCTCCACAGGAACCCTCTTTTAAGAAAGAAATAAATTCCTTATTTTCCTTTGCGTCCTTCGTGTAATCCCTTTGTGTCCTTTGTGGTTAAAAAGATCTTTTTAGGATGGAAAGGGGCAGCAGTGAATTAGTTAAACACATTACTTATCTTCTCAAGACCCTTCTTATTCAGGATCCTGATCTTTCTGCCATTTAATTCAACCATCTTATCTGATTTGAACTCGGATAGTAACCTGATTACAGATTCGGTTGCTGTACCTACAATATTGGCCAGCTCCTCCCGTGTAAGAGAAATGTTGAGGTATTGTTCATCATCGAGGCCAAACTCTTGAACCAGAAGCAGTAGTATTTCTGCAAGTCTTTCCCTTACTGTTTTCTGTGCAATATCTGTTATAAACGAGTTGGCTTCACCAAGCTCATGACAGGCCAGTCTCAAAAGTTCGAGGGAAAAAGTTGAATTGGATTTAATAAACTGGATAAGTATTTCAGATGGAATAAAACATACCTGACAATCTTCAATAACCTTCGCAGAAGTACATGCAAGCTCATTACTTAAAACACTTCTGTAAGCAATTATATCACCGGGCTTTGCAAATCTGATTATCTGCTCTTTTCCGTCAAAACCTGTTTTAAATACTTTTATTATTCCGCTGTTAATACAAAAAAAGCCGCTGATACGATTACCCTCCTGGTAGAGGATATCGCCTCGTTTATACTGACGGAAATCTTTCTCAAAATTGAGAATTTCAATTTCATCGGGAGTAAGATGTTTAAATATTGAACCCGATTCAAGAGAACATTTGTCACAAAGGGGAATATGAATATCCTGCTGTTTCATTTGTTTAATTAAATTACAATACAAAGATTAACAATACCTTTCATATTATTGTTCAATATGATTAAAATGCTGTTTTGAACTGATCAAGGAACCTTACATCATTTTCAAAATAGAGGCGCAGGTCATTAACTGAATACTTAAGCATAGTAAGCCTTTCAATTCCCATTCCAAATGCAAAACCTGTATATTTTTTACTGTCAATATTGCAGGCTTCAAGTACATTGGGATGAACCATTCCGCAGCCGAGTACTTCAAGCCACCCTGTATATTTGCAAACATTGCAGCCTTTCCCTCCGCAAATCTTGCAGCTTACATCCATCTCAGCCGATGGTTCTGTAAATGGGAAATATGAAGGCCTGAGCCTGATCTCCGTCTCCTGACCAAACATTTCCCTGGCAAAAAACAACAGAGTCTGCTTTAGATCAGCAAACGACACATTCTCATCAATATACAAACCCTCAACCTGATGAAAAATACAGTGTGCCCTGGCTGAAATAGCTTCATTGCGGAATACTCTTCCCGGAGAAATTGTACGAATTGGCGGTTTCTGACCCTGCATTACTCGCACCTGTACTGATGAAGTATGTGTGCGTAACAAAATATCACCTGGATTTGAATCCTCAGAAGAGATCCTGTTGATATAAAAAGTATCCTGCATATCTCTTGCCGGATGTTCCGGTGCAAAATTCAATTTTGTGAAAACATGATCATCATCTTCAATCTCAGGTCCTTCAGATACTGTAAATCCTATCCTGGTGAAAATGCCGATTATCTCATTCCTTACAATAGAGATTGGATGACGGGAACCGCCGTTATAAGGGAATGCCGGCCTCGTAAGGTCAGCTCCTTCTGATACATCATCGGCTGATGATAGTTCTGTCTTAAGGTTATTGTACTTTTCCTGTGCAGTCTGTTTCAGGATATTCAGCTTCTGCCCCACTTCCCTTTTCTCTGGTCCCGGAACATTTTTAAAATCCTCAAAAAGATCTGAAAGCAAGCCTTTCTTGCTGAGATATTTAAGCCTGTATGACTCTAGTTCGTCAGGTGTGTTAATTTTTAAATTTGAGATCTCATTAAGAAGATCTGATATCTTTTGGAGCATTACTTTAATATTTAAACTTAAAAATACTAGTTCTTTACAATTTTGATCTTAAGAATTTTAACATCTGTTATTGGCTTATCAGCAGCACCAGTAGGTACTGCGGCTATTTTGTCGACAACCTCAAGCCCTTCTATTACTTCACCGAATACTGTATATGTAGCGTCCAGACGGGGCGTGCCCCCCAGTGTTTTATATACAGAACGCTGTTCCTCGGGTATTTTATAGTCCTTATTGGTTGTAAGAAATTCAAACATTTTAACCGAAGCTATTTCCTGGATCTCACCTTCTGTGGCAATTTTTCCTGCTGATTTCAGGCTGTCTGATGTTGCTCTTAAGAGTCTGTTGAATAGTCCCTGCTTAATATTATTATTTATCTTTTGTTCGGCAGCATTCAGTTCATCATCAGTGAATTTAACACCCTGAACAATATAAAACTGAGTACCGGAGGATCTCATTTCAGGATTTACGTCGTTACCTTCCCGTGCAGCAGCCAGGGCTCCTTTTTTATGAAAATACTGAGTAGTGAATTCAGCAGGAATGCTATAATCTTTGAGTGAGTCAGGAAGCACAGAAGAGGATGCAGGACGTGTTTCCGGATCACCTGCCTGTATCATAAAATCTTTAATTACCCTGTGAAATGAAATTCCTTCATAAACACCACTGTTTATGAGTTTTATGAAATTATCACGGTGAATCGGTGTTCCATCATAAAGCCGTATTTTTATATTGCCAAGAGTTGTCTGCATCACAAAAACAGTATTCTCATTGCTGCCTCCGGGAGCATTGCATGATAAAAGAAAAGTAAGAATACTGAAGAGTATGATTTTCTTAAATAATCTGTTCATGAAATTAATATTTTGGTTAATAACGTTCTGCAAATGTGAATGCAAAGATATTTAACTTTGCCCGATACACGAAAATATTGGTTTTCAAATTGCAATTTTTTAAGCAAAAGGGGTAATGAGAAGAGAGTATTAACCCTTAAGCGGTATATTTGACAGCAAAATAAAGAGGTGAAGGAAGTCAGGAAACTAGCAGGACAAACAATAATTTATGGAATGGGTACGATTGTTCCCAGGTTCCTGCATTATGCTGTTCTGACCCCTTTCTATACCCGAATTTTTATTAACAAAAGCGATTACGGCATAGTTACTGAACTATATGCCTGGATGGTACTGCTTTTAGTCATTCTTACATATGGAATGGAAACAGGTTTTTTCAGGTTTGTTCAGAAAAAGGAAGAAGCGGATAAGGTTTATAGTACATCACTGATAAGTCTTTTCATAACATCTTCACTCTTTGTTGTTCTTGTTAATGTTTTTATTGTTCCTGTTTCGGCTGTAATGAATTATAGTAATAATCATGACTATATCAGAATGTTTGCAGCAATTCTTGCAATTGACGCTTTTACTGCAATTCCATTTGCGCGACTTAGAAAAGAAAACAGACCGGTTCTTTTCAGTGCCATTAAAATTATAAATGTATTTGTTACACTTGGACTGGTTATTTTTCTGCTAAAAATAGCTCCGGGAATATATGAAAGAAGTACAGGCTGGTTTAGAACTGTATATAATCCTGATTATAAAGTTGGTTATATTTTCGTTGCGAACCTTATATCGAGCCTGACTACCCTCCTGATGTTAACACCCTATATTTTCAGGATTAAGTTTGTATTTGATATTGCTATTTGGAAGAAGATGATTTTATATTCATTTCCTCTTCTGCTGGCAGGAGTAAGCGGTTCTATAAATGATGCTCTCGATAAAGTTCTTTTACGCCGGATGATTGGTGGCGATGAAGGACTTTCGGTAGTGGGAGAGTATGGCGCAGCCTATAAAATTGCTGTATTAATGGCACTCTTCATCCAGATGTTCAGGTTTGCGGCGGAACCTTTCTTTTTTGAGAGGGCAAAACATACTGATGCAAAGGAAACATATGCTTATGTGATGAAATACTTCATTATAATAATGTTGATTGTTTACCTTGGAATTAACTTATATATATCAGGTATTCAGTATATTGTGGGAAGAAACTATCGCGATGCAATGATTATTGTACCTATAATAAGCATGGCATATTTGTTTTATGGCATATATATAAATCATAGTATCTGGTACAAACTGACCGACCTCACACGCTTTGCAGTATATATTACACTAATTGGAGCAATTGTAACTGTTGCAGTCAACGTGCTGCTCATTCCTAAGTATGGATATATGGCCTCAGCCTGGGCTCATGTGGGCTCTTATGGGGCAATGATTATTATGTCTTTTGTATTTGCAGAAAAAAGGTATAAGGTAAATTACAATATGGTGAGCTTTATTCCGTATTTTATTATTGCCGTTGGTATGGTTCTTTTCGGTTGTTTTTTCAATTATCCGGATCTATTAACTGAGCTATCGGTAAATACAGTTTTGTTATTGTTATTTATTGGTTTTGCCGAATATAAAGACAAGGTTTTGACAATATTCTTTAGAAGGCAGAAAGTAGTAAAGTAGATTGTGTACATGAGAGATAATGTGGTTTTAAGAATATTTGTGGGATTTTTCGCAGGGTTATTTGGGAAGCATAGTCTCACAGGAAAATGATGAAAATGAAGAGATTACTAATATATGTAGTTTTATTTATAATTATACTGGCTGTAAATGCTTCCTGTAGCAAAAAGATCCTGCCCGTTAATGTTTCAGGTAAAAAGTATGATGAGGCTGCTTTTAATTTTGTATTTGTTGAAGCCTTAAAACAGAAATTACTTGGCAATGGAGGCGATGCGTTGAAATATCTTGAGCAGTGTGTTAAAATTAATCCTGAAAGTGATGCGGCTTATTATCAGATGGCACAGATTGTGGTTGCAGGAGGAGATCTGACAAATGGCAAAAAGTATGCCTTGAAAGCTATAAATATTGATGATAAGAATCTCTGGTATCTGATGATGATGGCAGGGATGTATTATCAGGAGAAGAAGATTGACAGTGCTATACTTTATTATGAAAAAGCCGTTAAAACTTTCCCCGATAATGATAAACTGCAATTGACACTGGGCAATCTTTATTCTGAGAACAATAATTTCGATAAAGCGATTTCCATCTTTGACAGTTTTGATGAAAAGTATGGCATTAATGAGGCATCTACTATTTCAGCTATTAAAAACCTAATGTCTTCAAATAGGTATGATGAGGCATTGGTAAAGGCAAGAATGTTGCTTGAACAAAAACCGGATGAATTGCTTTATAACGGACTTCTTGCTGAGATCTACAGGGGAAAGGGTGATAAGAAAGAGGCACTTGATGTTTACAACAGTCTGATTGAAAGAAATCCCGATAATGCTGCAACCCAATTATCTCTTTGTGATTTTCTGATTACGGAGAAAAGCTATGATGAGTTGTTTGTTTTTCTGAGTACAGTAATACTTAACAGCAATGTACTAAAGGAAGATAAAATTTCTGTGTTGGCACGTATTATAGAATTGCCAGATCTTAATAAGGATCAGCAGGATAAGCTGATGTTGTCTTTAATGATACTGGAAGCAAATTATAAGGATGATGACATCATCCCTTTATTGCGTACAGAATTACTGATAAGCCAGGAAAAGTTGACAGAAGCTGCTGCACGTCTTGAAGAAATAGTTAAGGTTAAAAAAGAGAATTATTATGCCTGGGAGAAACTTCTTCTTGTCTATCTGCAATTAAATGATTATGTGAAATTAACGCGTAGGGGAGAGGAATGTGCATCTTTATTTAATATGTCTTTTCTTGCTAAAATTTTATATGCCACAGGGGCGATCGAAACGAAAAAATTTGAGGTTGCTGTAGAAGAGCTAAGAAAAGCGGAAATTATCGCAGGAGATAATAAAGAATACCTGATGCAGGTGCTTACACTCAGGGCTGACTTATACTATAAAATGAAGGATTATTCGAAATCATTCGAAGTATTCGATCAGGCAGTTAATCTGAACAGCAATGACCTCACAGTTCTGAATAACTATGCCTATTATCTTGCTGAACAGAATTTAAGGCTTAAGGAGGCTGAAGATATGGCAAAGAGAGTGATAGAAATTGAGAGCAGAAACAATACATTTCTTGACACTTATGCCTGGGTTCTTTATAAGAGGGGTAAACTGAAGGAGGCAGGCAGAATTATGGAGGCAATTATTGGTAGCGGTGATAAACCCAGTGCTGAATGGTATGAACATTATGGTTTCATTTTGAAGAAAAAGAAGAGATGTAAGGAAGCAGTGTTGAATTGGAATATTGCATTAAAACTCGATTCTACAAAGAATCATTTAAATAATGAAATAGAGAATTGTCTAAAATAATTTTCATATTGTCTGTAATACTTATTTCAGCAGGATGTTCTGTTTTTCATCCTGTTGAAAGATCAGAATACTATAGTACGGCTGACCGGGATTGGAATTCTGTACAACAATTAGTTGTAAAACAGAATATTACCAGGCATAATTTTTTTATTAGCAAGGCACGTGTAGAAGTTGTTTCGGACAATGGAAGGGACAACTTTTTGGCTACTGTTAAGTTTTTATATCCAGATACCTTTCTTATTAGCTTTAGGAGTAAAACAGGAATTGAGGCCGCAAGAGTTTACATAACAAATGATACAATTCTGATTAACGACAGGATAAACAGAAAGCTTTTATTCGGAAGACCCGGTACGGCTGGAAGAAAATATGGAATAACTCCCGGAATTTTACCTGTTTTGCTGGGTGATTTTATTAGTACTAATGGCAATAATTTAAATAATGAGTGTGTTAATGGGGTTGCTATTGTCAATACTACTATCGCTGGAAATAAATTGAGTTACATAATAAACTGTGCTGACGCTAAAGTCATTTCTGTATCAAGGGAAAGTAGTAATAACAGTTCATATTCAGTAATTAAATTCGGAAAGTTTATCAGGGAGTCTGAGCTATATATGCCTTCAAATTTAAGTTTTGATTATCCGGAAATGAAGGTAAACATTATAATAGACAAAATTGAGTATCCGTGGAACGGGAATATTGAATTTATTCATGGGAATAACTATGAACTTGTTGAATTATTATGAGATATTTTAAACTGATATTTTTTCTGACACTGATATCTCCGGCTCTTTTTGGTCAGAGTAAGGCCGAATTGGAATCAACGAGAAAGAAAACTCTTGAGGAAATTGCATATGTTGATAATTTGCTTCAAACGACCGCAAGGGAGAAAAGCGAGAGTATGAATGCTGTCAAGATAATCGGCAGTAAGGTTGTTCTGCGTGAGTCGGTGATCAGCGGCATGCGACAGGAAATTTCGCTTGTAAATGAGAGAATTTCATTAAATTCACTTGCTATTGAAATGATGGAGAAGGATTTAATAGCCCTTAAAGAGGATTATGCAAGAGCGGTTACTAACTCTTACAGACAAAAAAAGGGAAATCCTGATTTGGTTTATATACTTTCTGCCAGAGATTTTAATCAGGGATATAAAAGGTTAAAATATCTTCAACAGGTTACAAAGTTCAGGAGAAGAGAATCGGAAATAATTCTTGAGCTTAAATCACAAATTGAAAGTTCAAAACTTAAATTACAGGCAGATCTTTACAGATTGTCTGACCTGAAATCGAAGGAAGAACAGCAGAAATCTCTTTTGTTAAGTGAACAGCAGAAGAAACAGAGGATGGTAAAGTCTCTGTCAAGTAAAGAAAAGCAATTAAAAAAAGATCTTGAAGAAAAGAAAAGAATAGCACAAAAAATTGAAAAGGAAATAGCCAGACTTATCGAAGAGGAAAGAAAGAGAGCGGTTAAGACAGACATCACACCGGAGCAGAAGCTGATAGGGGAGAATTTTGCTGAAAATAAGGGGCGTCTTCCCTGGCCTGTTGAGAAAGGCATTATTACAAGTTCATTTGGAGTACATCAAAATGCTGTATTAAAGAACGTTACAGAAGAAAATATAGGTATTGAAATAACCAGTTCCGGTAAAACATCTGCGAGATCTGTTTTTCAGGGCGAGGTGGCACGGGTTTTTGCTATTACAGGTGCTAATATGACTGTAATTATCCGGCATGGAAAGTATTATTCAGTTTATACTAATCTTGTTAATGTAAAAGTTAAAACAGGAGATAAGGTTGCAACGAAACAGGAGATTGGAGAAGTATACGCAGAACCTGGTAATAGTAATAATGCAATTCTGAAATTTATGATAGTTGAAACCAAGTATCAGGATCCGGAAAGCTGGATTGCAAAAAAATAGGAGCTATTTTGTAACAAATGGAATATTATTCAGTATAAAGGATTGCATAAACGGGTATATGTATAAAAAGTTGAAACTGGAATCTAAGCTGGGAAGTCTCAGAATTGTTGAAAAGGCAATTGATGAGGTTACCTGTGATCTTGGTATTTCACAGGAAAACTATGGAAAGATACTTGTTTCTACGCTTGAAGGTGTTAACAATGCAATCCTTCACGGGAATCATTCTGATCCACTGAAAATGGTGAATGTAGAGATCGCCTTTGAAAAAAATCGGTTAAAAATAAAGATCTCTGATGAAGGAAAAGGATTTATACCGGAAAATGTACCGGATCCGACAATTCCGGAAAACAGGGAAGAACTTAATGGACGGGGTGTTTTTCTTATGTCGAGACTTGCTGATAATATTAAGTATAGCAAAAAGGGAAATACAGTTACAATGATATTTAAAAACATTGTCTCTTGAGTATAAAAATTTTCTACGACAACACGGGTTTCAGAATTAGAAGCTGGCGAAAAGTTACCAGGATATTGCATGAGGTCATCGAGAAAGAAGGAAAAATTTCAGGTGACCTTAATTTTATTATAACGAATGACGAAGATCTTAGAAAAATAAATGTTCAGTTTCTTGAACATGATTATTTCACTGATGTTATAACATTTAACTATAATGAGAAAAACCTGGTTAACGGAGAGGTTTATATAAGTCTTGATACGGTAAAAGAGAATGCCATGAACTATAATGTTAGTTTGAATGAGGAAATTAAAAGAGTCATTATTCATGGAGTTCTACATCTGGTTGGATATGATGATAAAACTGAGATTTTAAGGAACCAGATGAGAGACCAGGAGAATTATTGGTTAGAAATACTGAGAAGTAAGTATAATGGATTATAAATACGATATTATTGTTGTTGGAGCGGGACATGCAGGTTGTGAGGCTGCTCATGCTGCTGCTGTGATGGGAGCAAGGACTTTGCTTATTACTATGGACATGACAAAGCTTGCACAGATGTCATGTAATCCGGCAATGGGAGGAATAGCAAAGGGCCAGATTGTCAGAGAAATTGATGCGCTGGGCGGGATGAGCGGTTTGGTAACTGATCGCAGCATGATTCAATTCAGAATGCTTAACAGATCTAAAGGTCCGGCAATGTGGAGCCCGAGAGCACAATGCGACAGACAGAAGTTTACTCAGGAGTGGAGAAAGGTTCTTGAACAAACAGATAATCTTGGAATATGGCAGGAGCAGGCGAATAAGTTAATCATCGAAGATGAAAAGGTTATTGGAGTAGAAACATCATTTGGAACAAAATTTTTCGCTTCAGCTGTTATTCTTACCAATGGCACTTTTCTGAATGGTTTAATGCATATAGGCTTTACAAAGATTAAAGGAGGCAGATCAGGCGATCAGGAATCAACAGGCTTAAGTGAACAGCTGGAACAGCTGGGATTTTCTGTTGAGAGAATGAAAACAGGAACAAGTGCAAGGATAGATGGAAGAAGCATCGACTTTTCAGTTATGACAGAACAAAAGGGTGATGAAGAGGGAAGGACTTTCAGCTATCTTGATGACGAAAGCAAAATACAGGAACAGCGTAGTTGTTTCCTCACTCATACCAATGAAGAAGTACACGAAGAATTAAGAAAAGGCTTACAATTTAGTCCTTTGTTTACGGGAAGAATTAAGGGTCGTGGTCCGCGATACTGCCCAAGCGTTGAAGATAAAATAGTAACTTTTAAGGATAAAACGTCGCACCAGCTTTTTATTGAACCGGAAGGTGTTGATACAGTAGAATATTATATTAATGGTTTTGCAAGCAGTTTGCCTTTGGACGTTCAGCTTAAAGCTTTACGAAAAGTAAAGGGTATGGAGAAAGTTGAAATGTTCAGGCCCGGATATGCCATTGAATATGATTTTTTTCAGCCCACACAGTTAAAACACACACTGGAAACAAAAAGGATTTCAAATCTTTATTTTGCCGGACAAATTAACGGAACAACGGGTTATGAGGAAGCAGCTGCACAGGGTATCATGGCTGGAATTAATTCTGTTTTGAAGATGAGGAAGCAGGAGCCCTTTGTTATGGGAAGGGAGGAATCTTATATAGGTGTACTAATCGATGATCTGGTTACTAAGGGCGTAGATGAGCCTTACAGGATGTTCACTTCACGTGCTGAATACCGAATCTTGCTGAGACAGGATAATGCTGACGAAAGATTAACTAGAAAAGCATTTGAACTTGGAACTGCAACAAAGGACAGAGTAAGCCGTCTGGACGAGAAGGAAGACATGATAAAGGAGATTATAGATTTCCTCTCAGGGAAAAGTGTTAGTCCGGGCGATGTTAATGATTTTCTTGATAATGTTGAAACAAACAGAATATCTCAGAAAGTTAAGGCAGTTACTATAGCAGCACGACCTCAGGTACAGATAGGAGATCTTCTGAATATACTGGAAGGGGGAACTGAACTTATTGCTTTCAGGTCAAAGCGTTTTAAGGAAATAGCTGAATCTGCTGAGATAAAAATTAAATACGAGGGATACATTGTTCGTGAGAAAATTGTAGCCGATAAAATCAAGCGTCTTGAAAATTTGAAAATTCCTGAGGATATTGTTTATAGCGAGCTTGTTTCTATTTCTACGGAAGGAAGACAAAAGCTTAACAAGATCAGACCGGCAAATATTGGTCAGGCCGGAAGGATTAGCGGAGTTTCGCCATCAGATGTCAATATTTTATTAATGTATCTCGGAAGATAAAATGTTCCACGTGGAACAATATTTTATAAAATCAAAATAAATATTTTATGAAAATCCAGGGAATGCTGGTTGATATTCATTTACGGGATATTTATCCGGCTATTTTGATTATTTCTGATGGTAAGATTGAGAGCATTAACCGGACAGAGAGCGCTCCTGCAGTTTTTATACTGCCCGGACTGATAGATGCTCATATTCATATTGAAAGTTCAATGATAACTCCTGGTGCTTTTGCTGTTGCTGCAGTTAAGCATGGAACAACAAGCGTGGTTTCAGATCCGCATGAGATAGCAAATGTTCTTGGAATCGATGGTGTGAGGTATATGATTGAAGATGGAAAAAAAGTTCCGCTCAAGTTCAATTTTGGCGCCCCTTCATGTGTACCGGCAACCGGATTTGAAAGCAGCGGTGCATCAGTAAATCATATGGAAATTGAGGCTTTACTTGGATTGGATGAGATAAAGTATTTATCTGAAATGATGAATTTTCCAGGAGTAATTTATGATGACCGGGAGGTTGCCGAAAAGATTGCAATTGCAAGGAGGAAAGGCAAACCGGTAGATGGACATGCTCCGGGACTAACCGGTGAAAATCTGAAAAAATATATTTCAGCAGGAATTTCCACTGACCATGAATGCAGCAATATGGAAGAGGCGCTTGAGAAAATTTCTCTTGGAATGAAGGTACTGATCAGAGAGGGAAGCGCAGCAAGGAACCTAAATGCACTTAAGGATCTTTTTACAATGCGTCCTGAAATGGTTATGTTATGCAGTGATGATCTTCATCCGGAAATGCTTCGTGAAAGACATATAAATAAGGTAATTGGAAGTCTAATTTCATCGGGATATAATGCTTATGATGTGATTAGAAGTGCTACAATTAATCCGGTTGAGCATTATAAAATTAATGGAGGCTTGCTGAGAGAGGGTGATCCTGCTGACATCGTTATTGTCGATACACTTGAAGCTATGAATGTACTTGAAACATGGATTGATGGTGTATTGGTTTTCGGTGATGGTAAGGTTCAGTTCTCCTATAATTCAGGCAGGGCAGTTAATAAGTTCAATTGTTCAGTGGTAAGTGCTGAAGATATCAGCATTAAAAATAATGGTGGCACGATTCGGGTAATTGAGGCATTTGAAGGGGAATTGCTTACTAAGGAGATCAGAATAAAGCCAGGGACTAGTGATTTTATCGCTGGTAACGTTTCAGATGATATTCTTAAAATTGTTGTAAAAGACCGGTATAACGATGGTGCGCCGGCTGTCGCATTTATTAAAGGATTTGGTTTAAAAAGAGGCGCTTTTGCCAGCTCTATTGCCCACGATAGTCATAATATAATTGCAGTTGGAACTAACGATGAAGATATTTTAAATGCAATTAATCAGATTATTTCTGTGAAGGGCGGCTTGTCTGTTTCATGCCAGGACATCACTGACTCGCTTACTCTTAATATTGGCGGTATAATGACTACCAGATCGTGCAACGACGTGGCAGATGATTATGAAAGACTCAATAAGCTTGTTGGTGAATATGGCTGCACAATGAAAGCCCCATTTATGACACTCTCTTTTATGGCATTACTTGTAATACCTGAATTAAAGATTAGTGATAAGGGATTATTCGATGGAAAAGCATTTAAACTTGTGGATCTGTTTGTCTAATTTTGCCTCAGGATGCCAACCGAAGTAAATCTGAAACCACTGCTCTCTTTGCTTCCTGATAAGCCGGGGATTTATCAGTTTCTCGACACTACCGGCACTATTATCTATGTTGGAAAAGCTAAAAATCTTAAAAAAAGGGTTACTTCATATTTCGCTAAGAATCAGTCAGGTAAAACTGTTGTGCTGCTCAGGAAGGCTGCAGATATAAAGCACATCGTTGTGGACAATGAGTCGGATGCACTTCTGCTTGAAAATAACCTTATAAAGAAACATCAGCCCAGGTACAATATCCTTCTTAAGGATGATAAAACATTTCCATGGATATGCATTAAAAAAGAACCATATCCGCGGATATTCAGCACAAGAAACACAATCAGAGACGGATCTGCATACTTCGGACCCTATACCTCGGGGTTAATGGTTAAGACACTTATCGGACTAATCAGGCAGCTTTATAAACTGAGAACCTGTCCTCTTAATCTTTCAGAATCAAATATCTCAGCTGGTAAATTCAAGGTATGTCTCGAATACCATATTGGTAACTGCAAGGCTCCGTGCATTGGCCTTCAGGCTGAAAGCGACTATCAGGAAAATATAGTTCAGATTAAAGATATCCTGAAAGGAAACATTTCAACTGTTTTGGATCATCTTAAAAGCCTGATGGGAAAATATTCAGCTGAATTGAAATTTGAGGATGCCCAGCTTGTTAAGGATAAAATTGAAATATTATCGCGATTCCGCAGCAAATCCACAGTAGTCAGCAACACTATCAAAAATGTTGAGGTCTTTGGTTTTGCACAGGAGGCAGATAATGCATATGTCAATTTCCTGAAAGTAGTACATGGAGCTGTAATTCAGGCATATACGCTAGAGATTAAGATCAGGATAGATGAGGAAAAGGAATCCATTCTTGGCATCGCTATCACTGAAATACGTCAGAGATTATCCAGCGATTCTTCTGAAATTATTCTTCCGTTTAGGCCTGATATACTGATAGATAAGGTTAAATATACTGTGCCTCAGGCTGGTGAAAAACTTAAATTGCTTGAGCTTGCAGAACGAAATGCAATTTATTATAAGCTTGAACAAAAGAAACAGAGACTGGAACACTCTCCGCAGGCAAGAACCGGTAAAAACCTGGAGAAGCTGAAAAACGATCTTCATATGCCAGACCTTCCGGTACATATAGAATGTTTCGATAACTCGAATATTATGGGCACCAATCCGGTTGCTGCATGTGTTGTATTTAAAAATGCCAAACCGAGTAAAAACGATTACAGGCACTTCAATATTAAAACAGTTACCGGACCAGATGATTTTTCTTCGATGGAAGAAATTGTTTACAGACGCTATAAACGAATGATAGAAGAGGAGCAAAGTCTTCCTCAGCTTGTTATTATAGATGGGGGCAAGGGCCAGCTTTCGTCGGCAATGAAAAGTATTGACAAACTGGGGTTACGTCAAAAAATAACTGTTATCGGAATCGCAAAAAAACTTGAGGAGATTTATTTCCCGGGCGACTCGGTTCCTATTTACCTCGATAAAAATACAATCAGTCTGAAAATTATTCAGCAGCTAAGAAACGAAGCTCACCGTTTCGGAATAAATTTCCATCGCGATAAACGTTCAGCCGATATGATAAAATCAGACCTGGATCAGATTAAAGGAATCGGACCAAAAACAAAAGAGGTTTTATTAAAACATTTCGGTTCGGTAGAAAAAATCAGAAACTCTTCTTTGGAGGAGCTTGAAAATATTGTCGGCTCTGCAAAAACTGCAGTTTTGATGAAATATTTCACAAAATGACTCTGGTTTCCACGTGGAACAATCTAAGATCAGAATATAGATAAATATCACATACAGAGCAGATTAATATCAATTATCTTATCTCTAAAGTCTGTCAGAATTGAAAATTTTGTCTCGCTAAGCCTTCTGGCAGTGAATTCTCAAACCTGGAGACGTCATTGCGAGGCCCGTGAAGGCCGAAGCAATCTTTTAGTCTAACAAGAATCTAACTTATCAGCCTTTTCCCGGTTTCAGGGATTGCTTCGTCGTTCCTCCTCGCAATGACGGAATTAAAAGTTTTAGAACTCAACCCTGAAATTGAAAACCGGAATAATTCCAAGACTTAAAACATCATTCGATACAATTGCTCCGTTTTCCCAGGTAAACCTCCTTCTGAAAACATTTTTATGATTTGCCGCATTCTGGATGTCGAGCATAATAATCCAGGAGTAATGATTATGATTACTTCTGAAATTGATTCCGGCATCGAGCCTCCAGAAGTCGGGAAGCTGACCATCATAATAGGAACTGTTATTATAAATAATTCTTTTTGACTTCATTGACTTCTTTACATCAACCGGAGTATATCTGTAACCACCCCTGAAAACATATTTTGCATTTAGTCCTATAGAATTCCGCTTGTTTTTCCCAACGTAGAAATCTTTTCCGACAAGAAGATTAGAAACATATTTAGTATTATAGTAAGTGTTGTATTTGCGCTGGTCGCCTGCTTTATACCACGAGTCAAATAAAGATCCGGTAAAGAGGAAATAGTAATTTCTTGTAAAAGCTTTTTCAAGTGTTAATTCCACGCCGTTATTCATTCCTGTTCCCTCGTTTTCAAGGAAAGCATCCGGGAGCCGTTCAGAACTGTTAATTGTTGAGTACTGGCTTGTTATTTTATTAACAATGGGAATGTTATATAAATACTGAATATATCCTTCAAAACGTAATCTTATATCCTGTGTAACTGAAATATCGAATCCGGCAACCCAATGCAGGGCTTTGGAAAAGTCCATCTCGCTATTCAGGGTGGAACGCAGCCCGTTATTGTCTTTTATCAGAGCATTATATACTGCAAGCGATTCAATTCTTGAATGCATTCCGAAGCCGGCCATAAATGCCCCCTTCGGTGTTACCTGCCATTTTAAGGCGAACCGGGGTTCAACACTCACATTTTTGTTTAATGATGATTGAAGAATATGCAAACCTGAATTCAGCTCAAGATCTGGTGCCGGCCGATATTTCCACTGGACATATCCCTGAAACAGCCCCCCTGTGGCTGATGGCGCAACAAGAGTATCGAACAGTCCGGAATCCGTCATCCTGTAATTGGTCATGGCGGCAGAAAGAAAATTCAGATTAATTCCCGCCCGGATAGTGTTCTCCGGATTGAATTTGTGATTGACCAGGAAGGAACTTCTGACAGACGGATAGGTGTAACTATATGAATAACTATCTGTTATATTCAGGGAGGAGTCGATGTAACCTTCTCTGTATGAACTTGAAAATGAGGTATAAGCAAGTACCGTCTTGGTGTATGTCTTGGAGTTTTTAAATACATAAAGATGTTTAATTCCGGTTGACCCTGATCCCTGTTCTTCCATTTCGTCCCACCTGTCCGATAAGGATTGCCATTCAGATATGTTGTGAGATGCGACTTTGCCAAGTGCACTTGCGCCGTAAATTCCAAATATGTTAAGATTTCCGGCTTTTTTCATCGGAAGATTTATGTTGAATGCCAGGTCTTTAGTACGTGGAGCATAATTGGTTTCTCCCAGATCAATAAGTTCAAGGTCGCTCAGAATTTTAAAATTTGTGTATCGTGCGTTGAGAAGAAACGATGCGTTTGACCGCGCAGAGAATGGTCCTTCCATTGAGACTTCTGCACCAATCATTCCGGTCTGAAAAGCAAATTCATGTTTATCAGCATTGCCTTTTCTGAGGTTTAAATCCATTACTCCTGAAAATGCATTCCCGAATTCAGCAGGAAAAGCACCGGTGAAGAAATCAAAATTTGAAATCACATTTGAAGTTATAGCTGAAAACGCACCACCACTTCCGCCCTGTCCGTCGCTGAAATGATTGGGATTTGGAATTTCTATTCCTTCAACGCGCCAGAGCAGACCGCGTGAGGAATTTCCCCGGATCACTATATCATTACTCTGATCGCTGTTTGCGGTAACCACACCGGCAAATGCATTTACTATTCGTGATGGATCATAAAAACCGCCGGCATATCTAAGTGCGTCATCAGTTCTTATTGTATTCGTACTGATTATGGCCATCTGATTAATGTTTGTCCGTCCGTTTTTATCTGCTTTTACAACAACATCAGATGTCCGTACAACCTTTTCACGAAGGGCGATTTCAAGGAATACTTCTTTTCCCGATGCTACAAGAATATCCCTGATAAAAATTTCTTCATATCCAAGAAAACTTACTTTTATCGTTATTCTTCCGATTCCGGTAGTAATTCTGAATTTCCCGTATGAATCAGTTACTGCACCATTGGGAGGAGTGGAGTTGAGTTCAATAACATTTGCTCCGGGAAGAGCTATTCTTGTGTCGCTGTCAATGACAATACCTTTTAAAACCTGAGTAAGTGCCTGTGAATGAGAATCAAGAGCTCCTGCGAGAAGAAAGAAAAATATAATTAAGCTTTTTCCCATAGAAATATCTGTCTGACACCGGTGTGCCGGACAAAAGTATATAAATACTAAACAGCAGCTATCTCAAGAGCATTTTCGATCTCCTTTGAAATGCCCAGTGCCCCGAATGTAACAAGACCATTCATTCCGGCAGCTTCCGCTGCTTTCACGTTTACTTCAAGATCATCGATAAACAGGCATTGATTGGGAACCAGATTATATTTTTCAAGCAGAATTTCATATATTTTTAAGTCGGGCTTTGATGATTTTGCTTCAGCCGAAATAACACCGCCATCGAAATATTTGAAAAAATAATAGCCTGTTTTTACCTCTTCAAAAAGATCCATTGGAAAGTTGGAAAGAAAGTATAGCCTGTAACCCTGTTTTTTTAGTCCAGGAAGAAGCCGGACGTTCTGGTCGAGGGGAAATATCAATTCTGTTCTTAAATTGAAAATATGGGCTATTTCTTCCTTATTCAGGGTCGACTTTGAAGCGATTAGGTCAATTGCCTGACTGGTATTTATATCTCCGTTATCAAGCATAGCCCATTCAGTACTCCCAAAAATATCAGAAAGGATTTTAGCTTTTACACTTTCCGAACAAGATTCTTAATCATACTATGGATTCTTCATACTAATGGGCTGGCCGGTTGCTTCAAGCACGTTCCACCACAACTCTCCTTCAACATCAATTTTTTTCCGTTTTGCCACAACCATTGGTATTGGTATAAGGGTAAACTGGTTATTCCAGAATCCTACTACAAAATCTGTTTTCCCCGCCAGTACTGCATGTACAGCATTCTGAGCCAGAAGATTACAGAATTTACTGTCGTTTGCATTGGCAGGAGCACTTCTGATTATATAACTTGGATCAATATATTTGATTCCATGGGGAAACTCTTTGGCATTGAATTCCTCCCTTATTTTTTCCTTGAGGTAGACTCCAATATCTTTATGCCTTACGTTTCCTGAAGCGTCTTTCTCATGACTTTCTGCCTCAAAAAAATCCTGCCCTGCGCCTTCTGCCACAACAACAACAGCATGATGTTTCTCTTCCAGTCTGTTTCTCAGTATCTTTAAAAAGCCACGCTGGCCATAGAGGTCAAAAGAAATTTCAGGGATCAGAACGAAGTTTACCTCCGCAACAGACAATGCTGCGCTGGCTGCAATAAAGCCTGAATCGCGACCCATAACTTTTATAAGAGCAATTCCGTTATGTGCTCCCTCTGCCTCATTGTGGGCATTACGGATTATGTCATTAGCAATTGAAAATGCAGTTTCGAAACCAAACGATTTCTGTATTAAGTCGATATCATTATCAATGGTTTTTGGAATCCCGGCAACTGCAATTTTCAGATTGCGTTCCGATATCTCCTGCTGTATAGCATGAGCTCCGCGCAAAGTTCCGTCTCCCCCGATACAAAAAAGGACATTAATATTCATAATTTCGAGGGTATCTACCATCTGGCCAACATCCTGGTTCCCCCTGGAAGAGCCCAGAAAAGTTCCTCCTGTAAGATGTATATCGCTTACCATCTGCGGAGTGAGCTCAACAACCGGATGGTTAAATTTTGAGACAAGGCCTTCGTAACCATATTTGAATCCAATAATCCGGCTTATCCCATAACGGTAATGAAGTTCGTTTACAAGGCTCCGGATAACATTATTCAGTCCTGGGCACAACCCGCCGCATGTAACTATCCCAACCTTTGTTTTGGCCGGTTCGAAAAAAAGATTCTCTTTCGGACCAGCTTTTTCAAAAGAAACAGGATTCTCGCCGGTCTCTTTACATTTATGGAAATAAGAGACTGAGACATCGTACAGAATCCTTTCGGAATCATCAACAAATTTATAAACGGGACTATCTTCTCTCTGTTTGTTTTTAAGAGGCGATACAACGTTTCCCTTTCCTAATGACCGGACCAGAAAATCCTCGTATACCATTTCACAAGAATTAGTAATAATATAAAAATGACATGCGAAAACCAACTAAGTTTTCACAGGCCCAAATTTATATAAAAATTTGATTGATTGTCAAATAACCTGAATCAGATTATCTGTTTAATCCTTCCTACCTGACCGTTTTCGAGCATAACTTTTATTCCGTGGGGATGATTTGGAGACGAAGTAAGGATCTCTTTTACTTTACCACCGGTTAGACGTCCGGTACGTTTATCTTCTGCTAATTCAACCATAACAGCAATTCCCGGCCTGATATCAGCTCTTCTTGTTCCTTCCATAGCTATTA
>JFJP01020369.1_pt1 | contig 32203 bp, 23 predicted proteins | sample 431651 | NCBI WGS metagenome assembly JFJP01 (sample SAMN02602958, study PRJNA72255) | Microbial mat metagenome, whole genome shotgun sequencing project. | biome: fresh water; feature: sink hole; material: water; isolation source: purple microbial (photo- and chemosynthetic) mats found in... | reverse complement strand
GAGGCGGGCGGACGGGGCGAGCGCGTTCCATTCCGCCGCGCGCGGCTCGTCGGCGGCGGCGGTGTAGCGGCAGGCGTCGGCGATGGCGGCGGCGATCGGCGCGATGCCGACGCCCTGCGCCAGGCACAGCCGGGCGGCGCCGACCAGGCGGTCGTCGGCCGCCAGCTTGCGCCAGGGATCGCGGGCGACGCGGGCCACCGGATCGGCCAGGGCGCGGTTGCGGTAGCGCTCCAGCAGATCGTCGGCGATGGCCAGGCTGTCGGCCTGCGCCGTGCCGCCGTGCCGCCGGCCGAGCGCCTCGGCCACCACGGCGGCGATGGCGCGGACCTGGGCCACCAGCGCATCCTCCTGCATGCAGGCCGGGATGTCGACGCAGCCGCGCAGGTGGCCACCATAGGCGAGGCAGGCGTGGGTGAGGTTGTGCAGGTAGAGCTTCTGCGCGAGGACGAGGTCGAAGTCGTCCTTGGCGGCCAGGTTCGGCACGATCGGCACGGCGCCGCGGAAGGCGGCGCGCTCGACCGGCAGCTTGGCATAGGCTTCGACGCGGATGTCGAGCGCATCCTCGCCCGGGGCCGGCGGCGGGATCATGCGCCCGATCGAGGTGCGCACGCAGCCGAGCCGAGGGGCGAGCGAGGGATCGCGGGCCAGGACCGCGGCGCGCAACTGCTCGTGCGCCTGCGCCCCGTTCTCGCACACCAGCACGTCCAGCGGCCGGTCGCGCCGCGCCAGCCCGGCGGCGAGCGGCTCGCCCAGGCGCGGCAGCACGTTGAGTCCGACCGCGGTGGCGGCGAGGTCGCAGCTGGCCAGCGCCGCCGCCACCGCCGGGACGTCGCGGCCGTCGACCACCTGCACGCCACGCACCTCCTGCACCTGTTCACCGCTGTTGCCGACCACGCGCACACGGTAACCACCGCGTTCACGCAGCGCGGCGACCAGGGCCGGCGCGACCTCGACGAAGACCACCGTCCAGCCGGCGGCGGCGAAGGTGGGGGCGATGAAGCCGCGGCCGATGTTGCCGGCGCCGAACTGGACCAGGGTGGGCATGGCCGGCATCGTGCCGAAACGGTTCCATGCGCCATATCTGCCGCAACGGCGCCCATGCCTTGGGGGCTAAGGCCCGGGAGCGCCGCACTCCTGTGCGGCTCGGATGGAGATGTCAGCCCCAAGACAGCCGCACGGGAGTGCGGCGCTCCCGGGAATCACCCGAAAAATCGCGTTCGAATTCACAGGAGACACAGAGACACAGAGCCTCGATGAGGTTGGCAATGCCACCATTCACCACAAGTGAAAGGTGCGGAAGGTGCGGAATCTCTCCCTCTCCTTCGAGCCTCTGTGTCTCTGTGCCTCCTGTGAATCGAATCGCCGGTTTTTGGATCACTGCGTCGCAATGACCCGGTCGGCATTGGCATGGCGGGTGCAAGCAGGCGGGCAACGCAGGAGCCGCCATGACCCGTCGTTTCATCCTCACCACCGCCACCCTGGCGGCGTTCCTCGCTGCCGGCACGCCGCTGGCTGCTGCCCCCTCCCCCGAACGCCGCAGCGAGCGCGTGGCGGCACGCGAGCGCACGCTGCCCGACCTGCCTCCGCTGCTCGCCATCGGCGACGACCTCCTGGCGGTGTACACCGCCGGCAGCGCCGCATCCGGGGATACGCTCGGCGTCGCACTGTTCATCGAGGCCGGACTCGACCCCGGGGACCTCAGCCTGTGGGCCGGGCTCAAGCAGCCAGCGGCGCCGAGCCGGTGCCCGGCGCCAGCGGCCTGCTGGTCGCCAGCGTCGCCATTCCCGCGACCCTGCCAGCCCAGTCCCGGCTGTGGATCGGTACCGGTCGCGGCACGGGCTCGATCGGCCTGCCGACGGCTTGAGCCGACTCAGCTCAGCGAGATCGGAAGCCCGGCGACACTGAACGGCACCGTCACCTGTTCGCGCCGGCTCCAGAAGCGCAGCAGCAGGCCGGCGTCGTCGGGGATCTCGCTGCTGTAGGTGCGGTAGTCGGTCTCGCCATCGCCGCCGCCGCTCCAGCTCTGGTTGATCGTCTCGCCGGCGGCATCCACCGGCACGATGTCCTCGAAGCGGTCGAAGGCGCCCGCGGGGACGCGCAGGGTCAGCTGGCCGTCGGCCTCGCGCGCCACCTCCATGGCCGTGCCGAGGACGGGCAGCTCGACCCGGCTCCCGACCAGGCTGCCGACCGGGCCGAGCGCGAGCTCCAGGAGCTCGCCGCCGACCAGGGACAGGCGCGCGGTCCCGGCGAGCTCGCGCAGGCCGGAGCAGGGGCCGCCTGGCACCGGCAGGGACAGCTTGACGTAGGTGTCGCGCCGTTCGCGCTCCCACGAGCTGTAGCTCTCGGCGCCGAGATCCTCGCCGGCATCGGCGGGCCGCAGATCGGCCCCCTCGCAGGAGGTCGCTGCCGACAGAGCCACGCCCAGGGTGGCGAGGGCGGTCCACGACGGGTCGAGTTCGAAGGCGAAACGGAGATTCAGTTCGACCGCTCCCTGCCACTCGGACTGCAGGTCGTCCCGGCGGCGGCGGTGGTGGAGATCCAGCTCCAGAACCTGCGCCGTCAGGCTCTCCGGCAGGCTGGCGGCGCTCTCCGGCAGGGTCGCGTCGGCGGCGATGCGGCGCGCCACGGGGGCGTCCTCGCCGCCACCCATCGCCTGGCCGAGGGCCTCGCCCATCTGGGCGAAGCCCTCGGCCAGCGGTTCGACCGCGGCGCGCAGGGCCTGCTCGACCATTTGGGCCGGATCGCCGCCGAAGGTCGCCTCCATCGAGGCGGGCAGGTCGATGCCGCAGCCATCCTCATGCGGCCGGACGACGAAGACGAAGCGCTGCTCGGTGCCGTCGGCGCCGATCAGCCGGGTCGGCACCCGCGTGCCGGCCTCGCCCGGCTCGGCCGGCTGCACCTCAACCGCGACCACGCCCGGCGGGGCGTGCGCGCCGCCCGACAGGCCTTCGCGGCACGAGGGATGGATCTCGACCAGCGCGGCGTCGGAGTCGCCGGCGGCGCTCGCCACCATGAAGCGCACCACGCAGCCGCTGGGGCCCTGGTCGCTGCTGTCGGCTCCGCTGATGGTCAGGCTCATGGCAAGCTCCGTGGCTGGCGCGGCAGGTGCGCCACGGACTTGGTACGGGCGGAAGTCCCGGCGCAAGGGCGGTCAGCCCGTCCTTGTCCGCCAGCCCGGATCGGGCAGCGTGGCGGCATGGATACCCCCGCCCTCGAACGCTTCGTCCTCGCCACCGATCGCGCAGCCGCCCTCGCCGGGCTGGTCGCCGGCAGCGATGACTGGTACCGCTTCCACGCCCTCGAGGCGGTGCATGCGCGCGACGGCAAGCGGCTCAAGGAGCTGATCGCCGAGGCGCGGCAGCACAGCGGCAGCCTGCCGGCCTGGGCCGACACGCTGCTCAACCGGCTGCTGCTGCTCCGAGCCGATGTGGATCCTGCGGCGGTGCGCAGTTGGGCGGTGCGCGAATTCAGCCTCGACTTCACCCACCAGGCGCCGCAGGACGAGGACGCCCCGCCCAGCCACGCCAGCGCCGTGCCGGCCGACCTGTTCGAACCGGGCCAGCGCCTGCAGTCGGTCGGCGACCGCTGGCTGCACATTACCGCCGCCGCCCTCGACTGGGCCCTCGACCAGGCCGACCGCGAGAAGCTCGGCGACGACACCCTGCGCGATCTGCTCAAGCGGGTCGAGAGCCCCGACCATCCCGCCCTGGTGCGCCTGGTCCTGCGCGACCTGCAGCATGAGGACTCGGGGGGCTTCGGTTCACTGCCGATCCACCTCCGCCTGACCCTCGACCAGCTGCATGAGCTGGCCGACCTGGACGCCAGGCTGGACGCCCGGGACGGCAAGCTGCGCCTGCGCCACGACTCCCGCTGGGTCGGAGCGGTGCTGGCGCGCATGCGCCCCGAGCCGCTGTCCGCCGATCCGCACGACCCCGCCGTGCTCGCCTGGCTGCAGGCCGCCTGGGCCTTCGTCGAGAGCCTCGGAGAGCTGCCGCCGGCCTTCTCCAGCCTGCAGGCGCACGTCCTGTACCACCTGCTGCACACCCTGTGGCGCTGCGACCGCACCGACTCAGCGCTGTTCCTGCGCTATCTGCGGCTGCCGCGCCGCACCAGCTACATGAACGGGGCCTGGCTGGAGCAGCAGTACGAGCCCGCCCGCCTCGATGCCGACTTCCGCAACTGCACCGGCCTGCCGGCGATCGGCGACGATACCGCCCTGGTGCGCGAGCACCTCGCCGCCGCGCTCGCCGCCGGCGGCAAGCCCGAGAACTTCGCCACCTGGCTCGACGAGCATTGGCTGCGCCGCACCTGGGCCGCCCTGCGCATCCTGCACGCCGGAACCCCGGCCAGCGAACTCGCGGCCCTGGCCTCGCGCCTGGGCGGCGCCGCCGAGTACCAGGCCCTGGTCGACCGCATCGAGCTCGAGCTGTCGGAACGCAATCGTCTGCGTCTGTGCATGGGCACTGAAGCGGTCGAGCTGCGCGTGGTGGTGAAGAATGTGCCGCGCCTGCTGGTCAAGGTCTTCCGCATCAACACCGTCAACCATGTCCTCGCCTACGGCCGCGACATCGACGGCAGCCTCGACCTCGACGGCCTGGTGCCCAACCGGCAGTTCGAGCTCGACTACGCCCAGCCGCCGCAGGTGCGGCATGACGAACCGGCACCTGGGTGGTCGAGCTGATCGGCCGCGGCGTCAGCAGCCGCGCCATCATCCGCAAGGGCGCGCTGCAGGCGGTGTGGCGGATCGGTGCCGCCGGACAGGTCGTCACCATCCTCGACGCCGCCGGACGCGAGCTGCCCGACGCCGTGCTGCTGCTCGGCGGCCGTGAATTCCGCCGCGCCGCCGGCGACGACGGCGTCATCCTGCCGTTCACCGCCCAGCCCGGCCAGGCCATCGCCCTGCTGGTGCACGGCGAGGTCGCCACGCCGTGGGCCTTTGCACAGCTCGACGAGAGCTACACCCTCGACGCCAGCCTGCACCTCTCGGCCGAGGATCTGCGCGGGGGTGGCCAGGCCCAGGTCGCGGTGCGCGCCCGCCTGCACCTGCACGGCCATGCGGCCAGCCTCGAATTACTGGAGGACGCGCACCTCAACGTGGTGACCACCGACCTCCAGGGCGTCGAGATCGCCAACCGCACCGCCGTGACGCTGACCGACGACGGCCTGCTGCTGCACCGCTTCAGCCTGCCGCTCGGGACGCAGCGCGTCGCCATCAGCCTCGGCGCCCGGCTGAAGCGGATCGACGGCACGCTGCTCGAGCTCGACGGACCCGAGCTCGAACGCGCCGTGGCGACCATCGACGCCGGCGTCCTCACCGAGCAGGTGCTGCTGCTGCGCCACGCCGACGGCGGCACCCTGCTGGTCACCGGCAAGAACGGCGAGCCGCGCCCCGGTCGCGTCGTCACCCTGCAATTCACCCACCGCTGGTATGGCGACACTATCCACCACACTTGCCAGAGCGACGCCGCGGGCGAGATCCAGCTCGGCAGCCTGACCCGGGTGCTCAGCGTGCGGGCCAGCCTGCCCAACGGCTTCCAGCGCAGCTGGTCGCTGGCCGAGCCCGGCGACGGCTGGCCGGAGCGCCTGTGCCTGCCGCCTGGCCAGGGCTGCGCGCTGCCCTGGTCCGGACCGCTCGACGGCCGCCCGGCCGAGCTGCTCCGCCTGGGCTGGAACGGACTGCCGCTCGAACTGCTCAGCGGCAAGCTGGGCCTACGCGACGGCCTGCTGACCGTGCCGGCGCTGCCCCCCGGCCGCTACCGCCTGCGCGCCCGCAGCCACGACGCCGACTGCGACATCCTCGTCGCCCCGGTCTTCACCCCGGCCTGGCTGCGGCATGGCGAGGCGCTGCTGCGCGTCAGCCGCACGCCGCTGCGCCTCGACGCGCTGACCCTGACGGCGAAGCGCCTGGGCCTGCGCATCGTCGGGCAGGAGGGCGACTGCCGCGTGCTGGTGGTCGGCACGCGCCTGGTCGAGGGCGCCGACGCGGCGCTGGCCTTGGCCGGCGACGGCTGCGAGCCGGCCGGGCCGGCGCAGGCCTGGTACGAGGCCGTCGCCACCTACCAGAACGGTCGCGACCTGGGTGACGAGTACCGCTACATCGTCGAGCGGGCCCGCACCCCGGCCCTGCCCGGCATCATGCTGGCCCGGCCGGGCCTGCTGCTGAATCCGTGGGCCATGCGCAGCACCAGCACCAGCCGCCAGGACGCCGTCGCTGGCGGCGCCTTCGCCGGCGCGCCGGCCCCGGCCTGCTCCGCACCGCGCGAGCGGGCGATGAAATGCGCCGAGCGGGACGAAGGCTCCGCTGGCGGCAGCGTCGAGCCGAGCTGGGACTTCCTCGCCCGCGGCGCGGTCGTGCTGTCCGCCACCACGGTTGACGGGACGCTGGAGGTCGACGCCGCGCCGTTCGCCGGCTGCACCGCGATCGAGGTGCTGGTGCTCGACGACAGCGCGCTGGCCGCCCGCCGCCTGCTGCTGCCGCGCACCGCCGCCACCCTGGCACGCCGCGACCTGCGCCTGCTGCGCGGCCTCGATCCGGCAGTGCATGTCGCGCAGCGCCAGGAGGTCACCCCGCTGCCGCCCGGCAGCGTGCTGGAGGTGCAGGATCCGGCGACCGCCCGGCTCGGCTGGATCCCCGACCGCCAGCGCGTCATCAGCCTGCTGCGCGAGTTGGCCGATGACGCCGATGCGCTCGATCCGTGGGCGTTCCTCGGCGCCTGGGAATCGCTCGGCGAAGTCGAGCGCCGCGAGAAGCTGAGCGAGTACGCCAGCCACGAACTGCACGTGTTCCTGGCCCGCCGCGACCCGGCGTGGTTCACCGCCACGGTGCTGCCGTGCCTGCGGCAGAAGCGCGAACGCACCTTCGTCGACCGCTGGCTGCTCGGCGAGGACCTGCGCGAATGGCTGCGCCCGGCGACCTTCGCCACCCTGAACGCCCTGGAGCAGGTGCTGCTGGCCGAGGCCCTCGGCGGCGACGCCGCGCAGGCCATCGCCCGCAGCCTGGCCGACCGCGGCGAACTGATCGAACAGAATCCCGAGGAGCGCCACCGCCGCTTCCTCACCATGCTCGGTGGCGAGGGCGGCGACCTCGGTGGCGGCGACGATGACGGTGGCGGCGGCATGGGCGGCGCCCCTGCGCCCGAGATGGCCCTCGGCGCGCTCCGCGCCTCGGCCGACATGCTCTGCGAGGAGAGCGAGTCCTCGTACGACAAGAAGGAGGACATGGCGAGCATGCCACCGCCGCCGCCGGCCCCTGGCGGCCCGATGGCATCGAAGGCCAAGCGTTCGCGTTCCGCCGACCTCGAACGCCGCGGCGGGGTACGCCCGATGTTCCGCCAGGTCGACACGACGATGGAGTGGGGCGAGAGCCACTGGTGGAAACGCCCGCTCGCCGATCTCGATCCCGAGGATGTGGTGCCGGTGTGCGCCTTCTGGGCCGACGCTGCGCGCTGGATCGCCGACGGCCGCCAGGGTCCGTTCCTCTCACCGCATCTCGACGAGATCGCGGCCGGGGGGCACAGCGCCATCCTCGGCGCCCTCGCCTTCCTCGACCTGCCAGCCAGCGCCGCGCCGCCGCAGGCGGAGGACGCCGACATCGGTCAGCGCTACCGCCTGGCCTCCGCGGCCCTGCTGGCCCAGCGCCAGACCCTGCCCTGCCCGGCGGTCGAGGCCGGCGCCTCGCCGCTGCTGATCAACCAGTACGTGCTGCGCCTGGATGACAGCGAGACCTGGATCGACGGCGCCAAGGTCGAGAAGCCGGTGACCGGCGAGTTCCTCGTCAACGTGGTCTACGCCAGCGTGGTGGTCATCACCAACCCGGGGCTGGCGCGCATCGACGTCGATCTGCTCAGCCAGATCCCGCGCGGCAGCCTGCCCTGCCAGGGCGGGGCGCGCAGCCGCTGCCAGCCGGTGCGGCTCGAGCCCGGCTCGACCGAACGCGTCAGCGTCGCCTTCTACTTCCCGGTCGCCGGCGGCTTCGCCCAGTTCCCGGCCCACGCCAGCCAGGCCGGACGGCTGCTGGCCCACGCCCAGCCGCAGCGCTTCCAGGTGGTGGAACGTCCCAGCGCCGTCGACGCCACCAGCTGGGCCCAGGTCGCCGGCCACGGCACGCCCGAGCAGGTCCTCGCCTTCGTGACGCAGGCCAACCCCGGCCGCATCGATCTCGACCTGGCGCTGTGGCGCTGCCGCGACAAGCGCTTCTGGAACGAACTGATGGCGCGCCTGCGAGCCCGCTGCCATCTCCACCCCGACACCTGGACCTACGCCGCCAAGCACAAGGACGACGCCAGCCTGGGCGAGTGGCTGGAGCTGCAGGACGAGGCGGTGACGGCCCTCGGCGACGCCTCCAGCGCCGCCATCCGCCGGCCCGAGCGCATCGCGGGCGGCCAGCACCTCGAATACGCTCCGCTGATCAACGCCCGCGCCCACCGCCTCGGCGACCAGCCGCGCATCCTCAACGACCGCTTCAGCGCGACCTGGCGGCGGACCCTCGAGCGCCTGGCCGAGCGCCCGGCGCTGTCCGACGATGATCGCCTGGTGCTGGCCATCTACCTGCTCCTGCAGGACCGCCACGCCGAAGGCGTGACGGTGGCGGCGACGATCAGCCAGCCGCCGGTGCAGCTGCCGATGGACTATCTGCGCTGCTTCCTCGCCTTCGTCCAGGGCCGCCCCGGCGAGGCGCGCGCCATCGCCGAGCGCCATCTCCAGCTGCCGCTGCGCCGCTGGCGCGAGCGCTTCGCCGACGTCTGCACCCAGCTCGACGAGCTGGAGGGGCGCAGCGTCGGCACTGCCGGTGCCGGCGCCGGTGACGGCCACGAGGCCGCCGCCCGCCGCCAGGCCGGCCTCGCCGCCGAGGAGCCCTCGCTGGCCCTGCGCGCCGACGCTGGCGGCCGGCGCCTGCGCGTGGTTAGCCGCCACCTGACCGAGGCGCAGGTGAACTGCTACCCGATGGATCTCGAGCTGCTGTTCAGCCGCCAGCCGTTCATGCAAGGCGACGCCAAGCGCTTCGCCTGCATCGCGCCGGCCTGGAGCGGCGGTCTGACGCTCGGTGCAGAAGGCGCCGAGCTGGCGCTGCCCGAACGCTTCGCCGCCGACAACGTCATGGTCGAGGTGGTGGCCGGCGGCCTGCGCGCCTGGCTGGCGGTCTACGCCAACCGCCTGCGCGTCCAGGTGCAGGAGGCCTACGGCCAGCTCCAGGTCCTGCGCGAGGGCGACCCCGCGGTGCCGCTGCCGGCGACCTACGTCAAGGCGTTCGCGCGGATGCGCGGCCAAGGACGGCTACAGCGACCTGCGCGGCCGCTTCGACTACGCCAGCCTGAGCACCGACGACCTCGACCGGGTCGAGCGCTTCGCCCTGCTGCTGCTCCACCGCGAGCACGGCGGGCTGGTGCTGGAGTGCGCGCCTCCGCCGCGCTGAACGGTCAGCCAGGCTCGACGCGCAGCATGCCGCCGCAATGCACGCACAGCGTGCTGTAGGCGGCGGGCTTGATCTCGACCCGGACGACATTGCGGCAGGAGCCGCAGATCACGCCGCGTACCTTGCCCGGATCCGGCGGAATGGCCGCCGCTGCTGCCACCGGCAGCGGTGTGGCGCGCGTCAGGTGCCGCGGCGTTCCGATCGGTGGAGCGACCGGCAGCGGTGTGTCGAGCGATCGGCGCTGCCGGGGTGCCGCCGTCGACAGGATGCGGCCGGTCGTCTGCTGACGCTGGACCATCACCCGGGGCGGCAGCAGGGAGTCGTGCATCTGGTGCTGCGGAGGCAGGGCGGCGGGTTCGAGGGCCAGGCCTCGCCCAGCGGATGCTTCGACCTGGGCCAGAGCCTCGGCGACCTGCACCGGTTCGATCGGCGTGTCGAGGATCTCGCGTACGCCCAGGCGCTGGGCCTCGGCGGCGACGAGCGGGTCGATGGTGCCGAAGTCGGCGGTCAGGATCACCGGCACCGGATCCCGGCAGCGCTGCAGTTCGCGCATCAGGGCCAGACCTTCGCCTGCCAGATCCATGAGGTTGCCGACCACCAGTCCGAAACGCGAACCGGTGGCCCGCGCCCGCTCCAGGGCTGCGATCCCGGCGCGCACGTGGGCCACCACCAGGATCTGCCGGCAGCGCTGCGTGAGCGCCTCGTTGAGGACACGATCGCCTCCCGGATGGTCATCGATGAACAGGATGTCGAGTCCGTGTGCCATTGCGGTTCAGGGGATGATGCCGGTAGACTAGCGCGGACCATGCGCGTGCGCCAGTCCTGCACGATGGCCTTTGCGGTCCATCCCATACACCTGCGCGACGATCGCCGCAGGTCCTGCTGCAGGACCTGCGGCTATGCCTCGATCTCGCGCCCGAGTTCAGCCAGCCAGGCGAGCAGGAACGCGTGACGCCGCCGGGCTTCGCTGCGCCCGGTCGCAGTATGCATGCCATCGGCCAGCTTCAGCAGCTTGGCGAACAGGTGGTCGGTGGCCCAGGCCTTGTCGTCAAGCGTCCGGCCGCTGCGCGCCAGCGCGTCGTCGGGGTGGTAGAACCCGCCGCGGCCAGGCTTGGCCATGTGCTGGGCGCAGGCCAGGTTGCGCATCAGGCCGAGAGCGCCGAGCGCATCGAGCCGGTCGGCGTCCTGCAGCACGGCGCCGAGCGGCCCCGCCGGCGGCAGTCCGCGCGACCAGGAACTGGTGCGCACCGCGTCGGCGATCTGCGCGATGTCGGAGGCGGCATAGCCGGCGGCGGCGAGGACTTCCGGCGCCGCGGCGGCGCTGCGTTCGCCGCCTTCGGCGCGCTGCGCGCTGTCCTTGGGCACGAAGACGAGATCGTGCACCAGGGCGGCGGCGCCCGCCAGCTCGGGATCGGCGCCGGCCTCCGGCGCCAGGCGCAGGGCCCAGGCGTGCACGCGCAGGATGTGGAAGCGGTCGTGGGCCAGCTCGCCAGGCGGCAGGCGCGGTTCGACCAGGGACCAGAGGACTCCGTGGCGCGGATGCGCCCAGTTCACCGCAGCTCCACCCAGCTCGCTCCGGCGTGGCGCTTGAGGAGCTTGCCGGTGAAGTCGAGCCACTGCGCCTTGTCCACGCCTTCAGGGCCGAAGACCAGCTGCACACCGCCGTTGACGCCCTCCTCGATCTCGAACGGGGGCCAGGAATTGCGTTTGGCGACCTCGTTGAGGAACTCGCGCTCCTTGAGCAGCCTGGCACGCGCCTCCGGAGTGGCGCGCATCTCGGACAGCACGATCAGCTTCCACTTCGGGCGCGTCGCCGGCGTCTCGGCGGACACCGCTGCCCGCGGGACCGGTTCCGCGCTGGCGGAACCGGGCTTCACCACCTGCTTGGTGATGAGGATGGCGGCGGCGATCGAGGCGATCCAGCAGACCAGCAGCAGGCTGGCGAGCGTTCCCGAGAGGACGACGCTGTAGCGCTGGTGCGCCCCGACTCCGGGCGGCAGCAGCGGCGGGGCAGGCGGCAGGGCATCCTGCGGACGGATCTGCGGACCGGCCCGCACCACCGGCAGCGGGCCTGGCGTCGGCGTCCCCGAGGCGGGGGTGCGGCTGCTGGCAGGCGCGCTCATCCCGGCTGGAGTCGAGACCGTCGAGGCCTGTCCTCCACCCTGCTCGGTGATGCGGCGCTGCACCTGCTGCAGGGTCGCATAGACCTGGTCGGTGCGGCGACGGGGGAACATGGCGGGATGATGGCCGACCCCGGGCGGCGCACCAGTGCTTTGCGCTGGCCGCTGGCCGCCACACTGCCGCCGTGGAACTGGTCCTCGTGCTCGCCGCCCTGGCGCGTGATCCGGCGCGCATCGATGCCCGCGCCGCCTGGTATGCCGGACCGCTCTGCCCGCTGGTCATCCCGGTGGAGGCGCTGCCACCTGCGTCGCGGGCCGAGCGTCTGCTGGCCGAGCAGCGCCTGCCGCTGGGCGATCGCGTCGCCGCTGCCCTCGCCTGGGGCGCCGTCGATGCCGCGCTGCGGGCGGCCGCCGGTCAGGCTGGGCCGCTGAACGCCGACCCTGCGCTCGACGATGCCCTCGGGCGCTGGGCTGGGACGGAGGCTGCGCGGCTGGGCCTGCCACGGGATGCGAGCGTGGTGGTGATCGACCAGGATGGACGGGCGCGCCCGGGGGGCACCGACGAGCGCGCCGCCCTCGCCGACGTGCACGAACTCCTCGCCCCGCTGGCCTGGCCACGCTGGCGCGGTCCGCTGCTGCTGGTGCCCTACGGCTTCGACCACCCGGCCATCGCCCCTGGCGCCGCGCGCGTGCTGCGCCCCGCCCTGCCCGTGCTGCGCCCCCCGCCCGGCGGTCGGACCGGGCTGACGGTGGCGATCGCCGAGCTGGCGCTGGCCCTGGCTGCGCCCCCGCCGACCGACTGGCCGGAGTGGCTGTCCGCCGGGGTCGCCGGCTGCGCCCGGGCCCGGGCCGACGGCAGCGGGCTGCCCGAACGGCGCCTGGCAGAGGTGCGCGCTGCGGCGGGGGCCGGGGCAGTGACGCGATTGCTGGCCGGGGATGGACCGGCCGACACTGCCCTCGCCACCGCGGTGGTCGGCGGCCTGCTGCAGCCGCGCCGGCGCGCCCGGCTGCCCGATCTGCTGGAACTGCTGCGCCACGGGGCAGGCGGAGCGGGAGCGGTCGCCACCGCCTATGGGCTCAGCCCGGAGCAGCTGGCGGCTGCGCCAGGAGACGCTCCAGCAGGTCGGTGAGCCGGCTGGGCGGGAACGGTTTCTGCAGCACCTCGTCGGCACCGAGCACCCGAGCCATCTGCAGATAGCGCATCGGCTCGATGCTGCCGCCGCCGCTGATGATCACCAGACGCGGACGCGGCTGCCGGCGGCGCATGGCGGCCATGACCTCTGCCCCATCGGCCTCGGGCATGATCATGTCGCAGACCACGGCGGCGAACTGGCGTTCGCGCAGCAGACGGATGGCGCTGAGGCCATCGGCGGCCTGGGTCACCTGATGACCGGCCTCGGTCAAGGCCTCAGCCAGCAGTTCGCGGAGTTCCGTATTGTCGTCGACCAGGAGCAGATCGGCCATGGCTCGCCTAGCGGAAGGTGTTGCCGCCGTCATCGGCGGATCTGGAGGCATCGCGCAGGCTGTCCGCACCGCCGACGTCGGCGGAGACCGCGGCTGCCGCCGCTGCGGTCAAGGGGTGGCCAGGGTGCGACTGCTGCAGGTCGGCGAGCGCGGCAGCGGCGCCCGCCTGGTCGCCCAGGCGCAGCCGCGCCAGGATGGCCGCCTGGCGCAGCCGCGGCCCGGCGTCGGGCCGCGCTGCGACCGCGGCGACCAGACCCTTCCAGTCGCCCTGTTCAGCGAAGCCGGCGATGAAGGCGATGTCGGTGCGATCGGCGGCGAGGGCGGGATCGTGCGCGGCGTCGCGCAGCAGGCGGCGCGCGCCTTCAGCCGCTGACGGGATCGGATCGCCATCCTTGCCTGACACGGCGGACATGCGGTCGTGGCGGCCACCGGACCACAGTTCGACTTCGGCGACGCGGTCGCTGCCGGTGTCGCGGCGCTCGACCCGCAGCAGCACCAGGCGCAGGTCCTTGGCCGTCGCGAGCAGGGCCTTCTCCGAGTGGCTGACGAGGTCGGCATCGTGCAGGCCGCGCTCAGCCAGCAGCCGGGCGGATTCGGGCGGCAGCACGACCTGGGCCTTGGCGTCGTGCTGCGCCAGCGCGGCGGCGACGGCCTGGGCGGCGCGCAGCGAATCCGCATCGCCGGCCGACAGGATGAGGATGAGGAGTACCGCTTCCACGGCGGGATTCTGTGCCGTGCGGCGCAGGGAGACAAGCGGATAGCGCCGGAGTCACCGCGCCTCCCACGCCGGCAGGGCACAGGCCGCGCCGACCCGCCTGCGCCAGCCCGGCCAGTCGGCGAAGACCGCGCGCAGGCGCTCCTCCCCGGGGTCGTGGCAGTGCAGGCAGGAGCCGACCAGCAGCATGCGCCGCTGCCCGGCGACATCGAGCGGCGCCAGGTCGCTGCGCGTCGCGGTCGGCCCGACCCGGGTCCCGAGGAACGGGATCCAGGCGTCGGCCGGGAGGCCATCGGCGGCGGCGGCCAGGGCCGGGGCGAAGCGCCAGGTCCCGCGTCCATCAGCCACCTCGTAGTCCAGACGGCCGCGCCCATAGCCCAGCGCCAGCGGATCGGCGTGGCAGGAGGCGCAGGAACGCGCCGCGCTGACCGTGGTGTGCGGCGCCACCGGGGCATGCAGGCGGCGGAAGGCGTCGGCGCCACGGCCGGCGATGGTCATGATCATGCCCGGGGCGGTGGGGACGATGCGCGGACCGTCCGTCGTCGTCCTCACCCCCAGCACCGGCGGCTCGGCGCGGTAGGCGTGGCCGGCCTCGATCCAGGCCCCGGTCACCTCGCGCTGCGCCAGATGGTCCCAGGCGGTGGCGGCCGGATCGTAGGCGGTGTGGCAGGTGATGCACTGCGAGGTCCAGGCGCTGTGGCAGGTGCGGCAGTCGACCCGCTGATGCCCGGGCAGATCCCGGCCGCAGGCCGCGGAGGGCGGACGGGGATGCAGCGTGCCGCCACCGGACTTGGGATGCAGCTCCAGGCTTTGGCCATCGCCGCTCTGCCAGACGTTGGTGTAGATCTCGCCGCTGGCGGTGCGCAGGAAGCGGCGGCCGGCGGCGGCGTGGCCGCGCAGCGCAGTCACCACCGCTCCCTCCGCGTCCGGCGTGGCCGTGGTCGCAGGGTGGTCGGTATGGCAGTCGGCGCAGGCGATGCGTCCGGCCTGCTCCTGGTGGATATGGTTGCGGCCGTCGCCCATCACCTCGCTGGCGATATGGCAGTCGATGCAGTTCATGCCGCGCTCGTGGTGCACATCGGCCGGCATGCGCTCGAACAGCCTGCCATCATCGAGCCGTCGCGTCGCCACCCCGGCACGCGGCTCGGCGCCGGGGGCGACCTCGGCCCAGCCCTCGTAGCTGGTCGAGATGCGTCCGGATCGGCTGTGGCAGCCGAAGCAGGCGATCGCCGGCACATCGACCGAGATCGCCGGATGCGCCGTCGGCAGGGCGCGCCGACCCTGGAGCCGCGCCGCGAGCTCGACGCCGGCCGCCCCGTCGTAGCGCAGGTGGCAGGCCGAGCAGCCGCCGCCGCGGCTGGACTCGGTGATCGGCCCCGGCCCGTCCTTGGGCTGCCCGAGGTGGCACGAGGCGCACAGCTGCCGCAGATGGTCGTCGGCCGGACTGCGGCCCAGGCGGCGCACGTCGCAACTGGTGTCGGGGTGCGGCGCCTCGCCGAAGACCCAGCGGTCGACCGCCACCACGCCGGACATGGTATTCATCAGCGAGCCCTCGACCCGCGCAGCGATCGCCTCATGGCAGCCGGCGGTGGCGCAGCTGCGCGGCAGCGCCGCCAGGTCCCCCGGCGAGCGCGTCATGCCGGCGTGGGCGGTCGCGGCATCTAGGCTGAAGCGGTCGCCGCCATGGCACACCGCGCAGCCGATGACGGCCGGATCATGCGCCGCCGCCATACCGCCCAAGCCGGCATGGCAGGCCATGCAGCCCTCGCGCCGGCCGCGCACCAGCGGCGCGGCCGGCGCGCCCGCCAGGGTCGTGACGGTGCGGCGCAGACCGATGCCCTCCGGGATGGAGCGCGACCAGGCGACCAGGCTCAGCCCGGCGTAGACCACGGCCGCTGCACCGAGACCGAGACGCATCGCCGCGGCCCGCCGCCCGGTCGCATGCGGCAGCCAGGCCAGCGCCGCCAGCGCCGCCAGCGCCGCTGCCACCGCCAGGGTCGGATGCGGCAGCCAGCGCAGCGCCTCCTGGCCGCCGGCAAGCCACCACGGCGCATGGTCGGCGGCGGCCGGACCGGCGCCGAGATCCGGCCCGAGCAGCAGCGCCGGCGGGATCGAGAGCAGCAGCATCCAGGCCAGTGCCGCGCGCTCGGGCAGGGCGCGCCGGGCGTGCTCGGCCACCGCCAGCCACACCAGGATGGTGGAGGTGGCGACGTGGTGCAGATAGACCGTCGCCGCTCCGCCACCGGGACCCAGCAGCAGTAGGCTCAGCGCATCGCCGACCAGCGGCAGCGAGCGCAGGACCCCGTCCAGGGCCCGGGCCGCCTGCTGCGCCGCCTCGTCGCCACGGAGGATGAAGCCCGACAGCATGGCCCAGGCCGCCGGCACCAGGGCCAGGCTGGAGCGCAGCCAGACGCCCGACGGCAGCCGCGACGGCCCGCGCTTCAGCGCGAGCACATGCTGCACCACATGCACCAGGCCGAGGACGACGAAGGCCTGCGCCGACCACCAGTGCACCGCCCGCGCCACCGACGCCAGCGGGTTGTGCAGCAGGACCAGGGCGAGCGAGTCCTGGCCGTGTGCGGGATCGAAGACCAGGCCGATGACCACGCCGCTGCCGGCGCAGATCGCGAAGGCGGCCAGCGCGAGCATCCCTGCCGATGGCAGCGGCCTCATCCCGGCAGCCGGATGGTCAGGCGGGCGCCATCAGGCGTCGGAGCGCAGGATAGGCGCTGCAGACCCTCCGCCGCCGGACCCTGGCGCAGTGCGCCATCAAGCGCGAAACGCGAGCCATGGCAGGGGCAGACCAGCTCGCCATCCTGCACCCGGTCCACGCGACAGCCCAGATGTGGACAGCGGCTGGACAGGCCCAGTGGCGTCCCCGCCGGATCGCTGGCGATGACCTCGCCGTGGCAGCCTGCACCGCCGCGGGCGGGCCGCGGCACGACGCGCTCCGCCGGACCGCGATCCAGGCTGCGCTGGCGCCCGGCCATGACGGCGGCGGCGGCGGCCAGGGGCAGCAGCAGCAGTTCCAGCGACAGCCCGAGCAGGCGGCGGCGGCGCATGGCGCCATGATGCGCGGCGATGGTCGGGAGCAATCCGGGCCGGCTCAGCGGAAGCGCTCGCGCACCAGCCGGCGCAGGCCATCGAGGTCGCGTATCTGCTGCACCGCCGAGCGGAACTCGGCGAACCACGGCGCGTCCTTGGCGAAATAGCAGGCGGTGCGCGGCAGCCGGCGCAGCGCCAGACCAGGGCCGTACCAGCGCCACTCCGCCTCGGCCAGGGCGATCAACTCACGGCCGCGGGCCTGGATGTCGGGTACGGCGGGCAGGCCGCCGCCGGCGAGCAGGGCGCGGGCGCGGGCGAAGATCCACGGGTTGCCGAGGCAGCCGCGGGCGATGGCGACGCCGTCGCAGCCGGTGGCCTTGAGGCAGGCGATGGCGTCCTCGGCGGTGCGGATGCCGCCGCTGGCGACCACCGGGATGGCCACCGCCGCCTTGACCCGGGCGCAGATGGCCCAGTCGGCCGGTCCGGCGTAGCCGCGGGCCACCGAACGGGCATGGACCATGACCAGGGCGGCGCCGGCGTCGGCGGCGGCGCGGGCGCAATCTGCGGCGTTCTCGGTCGCGTCGTCGGGGCCGCTGCGCAGCTTGACCGTCACCGGGATGCCGGCGCCCGCGTGCATCGCGGCGACCACCGCGCCGATCAGCGCCGGATCGCCCATCATCGCCCCGCCGGCGCCCTTGCCCAGCACGCGCTTCACCGGGCACTCGCAGTTGAGGTCGACGGCGGCGAAGCCGCGCTCGGCGCACACCCGCCCGGCCTCGGCCGCCGCCGCCGGGTCGCGGGTCGAGACCTGGGCCACCGCCGGCCGCTCGCCCGGCTCGGTGGCGAGCAGCTTCAGCGCCCGCTTGTCGCGCGCCGCCACGTCCTCGGCGTCGAGCCGCTCGGCGAAGACCAGCCCGGCGCCGTGCGCGCGGGCGCGCATGCGGAACGGCAGCGAGGTGTGCTCCTCCATCGGGGCGAGGACGAAGGGGTGGGGCAGGAGCCTCATGCCTCGCGCTCGACCGACACCGCGGAAGCGCACATGCCGAGTCCAAGCCAGCACACCACCATCGATGAGCCGCCGTAGCTGACGAAGGGCAGGGTCACGCCGGTGACCGGCATCAGGCCCATGGCGACCGCGAGGTTGATCGAGGCCTGGCCGCCGATGAGGCAGGTGAAGCCGCTGACCAGCAGCCGGCTCCACGGCCCCGGCGCGCGCGAGGCGGCGAGCAGGCCGGCGCCGCACCAGGCCAGCACCAGGACGACGAAGGCCGCCGAGCCGGCGAAGCCGACCTCCTCGCCGATCACCGCGAAGACCAGGTCGGTGTGCTTCTCCGGCACCCAGCCGAGGCGGTTCTGCTCGCCCTCCATCCAGCCCTTGCCGAGCCACTGGCCGCTGCCGATCGAGCGTTTCGAGCGCTCGGTCTGGTAGGCCTCGGCGAGGGCGTAGTTCTCCGGATGGAGGAAGGCGTCGATGCGCCGCCACTGGTAGGCCTTCTTGCCCTCGCGCGGCAGCACGGCGTACCCCGCCGCCAACGCCAGCATCACGACCAGACCGGCGAGGACGAGATGCCGCGCGCGCATGCCGGCGACGAGCAGGATGCCGATCGCCATCGGCGGGAAGGTCAAGGCGCTGCCGAGGTCCTCCTTGGCCACGATCGCCGCCGGGATCCCGGCCACGAGCAGCAGCCAGCCGCAATGCGACAGGCGCCGGCCGTCGAAGCCGGGCCCGGCGGCGAGGGTGGCGCAGGCCAGCAGGGTGGCGAGCTTGACCAGCTCGACCGGCTGCAGCCGCAGGCTGCCAAGTACGATCCAGTTGTGCTGGCCCTTGATCGACGGCACCAACGCGGTGCCGGCGAGCAGCAGCATCAGCACCATGACTCCGCAGCCGGCGAGGGCGGCGGGCAGGGCCAGTCCGCGCCAGGTCGCCGGGGCCACATGCATGGCGGCGGCGCAGCCGATGCCGCCGAACAGCCACCAGAGCAGCTGCGAACCGGCCTCCCGCGAAAACAGGCCTTCACCGCCGCCCTGAGCGGTGGCGCTGACGACGAAGAGGATCCCCACTGCCGACAGCGCCAGGCTGAGGCCGAGCCACCACCAGGGGATGCGCGTGTAGTCGGGACGGTGGAACATGTCGGTCCGGCCGCAGATCGGCCTTAGAACAGCCCTTCGATCACCTGCTTGAACAGGGCCGGCAGCGGGCTCTCCACGCGCAGGCGCGAGCCGGTGCGCGGGTGGTCGACCTCGAGCGTGTATGCGTGCAGCATCAGGCGGGCGGCCCGCGCGTAGGGGTTGCCCTTGGCGTAGACGCGGTCGCCGAGCACCGGGCAGCCGATGGCGGCGAGGGCGACGCGCACCTGGTGGGTGCGGCCGGTGCCGAGCTCGACCTCGAGCTCGGCGGCGTGGGCGAAGCGGCGCAGCACCTTGTAGCGCGTCACCGCCTCGACGCCGGGCTCGTCCTCGTCGACCAGGGCGCGCCGGCCGTCCTCGCCGCGGCCCTGCTTGCCGCGGATCTCGTCGGCGTCGTGGCGCGGGTTGCCGGCGACCACGCAGCGGTAGGTGCGCACCGCCGAGGTGCCGGCGAACTGCGCCGCCAGCATGCGCTGCGCCTCGCGGGTCAGGGCGACGGCGATGCAGCCGCTGGTATCGAGGTCGAGGCGGTGGACCACGCCGAGGAAGCCCGCCTCGCGACCCTGCTTGCGCAGCTGCCGGCGCAGCACCTCACCGACATGGTGGACCTTGCGCTCGGTGTGACCGGCGGGCGGCGGCACCGAGGCGAGTCCGCTTGGCTTGTCGACCACGCACATCTGCTCATCGAGGTGGAGGATGCCGAGGTCGAGGGTCTGCTCGAGCGGCGCGGCGCCGTGGCGGATGCGCACGTAGGTGCTGCGCACGCCATGGCGCAGATCGAGCTCGGCGGCGGCGCCGGCGGCCGGCACGGTGGCGCGCGGATCGGAGACCGGCCTGCCCGCCAGCTTGACCAGCCCGGCGACCAGCGCCTTGCGCGCCTGGCTGCGGGTCAGCCCGGGGACGTTGGCGGCGAGCGCCTCGAACACCGGCTGCCCGGCGGTTGGCAGGCGCAGGCGGTGGAGGATGTAGAGGTCCTGCGGCATCGGCGGGATGACACCAGGAATGGCGGAAAAAGCCAGGACCGCGGACCGCCGAGGACGAAGCAGTGGGATATCGCCACAGAGGCACGGAGATCCACAGAGGGTCACAGAGTCGACAACCGTCGAACTCTCTACACACAATGCGGAGATGCGTGAATGCCCGTCTCTGTGGCCCTCCGTGGATCTCCGTGCCTCTGTGGCAGAAGTCCACCGGATCGGCTACTTCTCCCGAGCCTTGAGATCCTTGGACGCCTTCTCCACCGCGGCGCGGGCCTCGACCAGCAGGCCGGCGGCCTGCTTGAAGCGCTTCTTGAGGCCGTCGACCTCCTCGCCGAGGCGCTTGATCTCCATGACCGCCTGGGCGATCTGGGCGTCGCGCTCGGCGAGGGCGGTCTGGCTGCGGCGCTCGATCTCGGCGATGCGGTTCTCGGCCGCGACCGCCTTGGTCTCGGCGTCCTCAAGCCGGCGGCGGTCCTGGGCTGCAGCCTCGGCCCGGCGCTTCATCTCGGCGACGTCGGTCTTGCCGCGCTCGGCGGCCTTGTTCAGCAGCTCGTTCTCGCTGGTGAGGCGGTCGTTCTCGCCCGCCAGGCGGGCCTGGACCTGCTTCATCTCGCCCAGTTCGCGGCTCTTCTCGGTGAGCCGCAGGGTCAGTTGCGAGACCTGCTCGTCCTTGGCCCGGGCCAGGGCGGTGCGCTCCTCCTGGGCGGCCTCGAGGGCGGCACGGAAGCGGTCGCGCTCGGCGGCGGCGTTAGCAATCTGGCTGCGCGCCTGGTCGCGCTCGCGCATGGCTGCCTCGGCAGTGCCGTCGGCGGCGGTGATGCGGCTGCGCAGGGCGTCGCGCTCTCCGGCGGTACGCTCGTTGGCGGCGCGGGCGGCCTCCAGCTCCTTGCGTACCTGGACCAGCTCGAGGTCGAGACGCTCGCGCTCGCCCTGGGCGCGGTCGCGGTCGAGGGCGGCGGCCTCGACCTGCTTGGTCTGGGCGGTGGCCTTGGTCTGCAGCGCTTCGCGCTCGCCGCGGACCTGCTCGAGATCGCGACGCAGGGTCCCGACCTCGGCCAGGGCGCGCTCGCGCTCGGCGACCAGCTGGTCGCGTTCGGCCTGCAGCTTGGCGGTGCGCTCCGAACCGGAGCGGTCACGGGCGGCGGCGGCGTCGGCCTCGGCGCGGGCGGCGGCGAGTTCCTTACGCAGGGTGGCAGCCTCGCTCTGCAACGCCTGCAGCTGCTGGTTCGCATGTGCGGCCTGGGTCTGCACGCTCTCCGAGCCGGCGCGGGCGGCGTCAAGCTCGCGGCGCAGGGCGGCGAGTTCGGCGGCGGCGCGTTCGCGCTCGGATTCGAGGCGGTCGACGCGCTCCTGGGCGTTGCTCACGCGGCCCTGCAGCTGGTCGCGTTCGGCGATCGCCAACTCGGCGCGCTGGCTGGCGGCGGCGAGATCGGCGAGCGCCCGAGCCACGGTCTGCTCGGCCTCGTCCTTGGCCTTGGCGCGGAAAGCCTCGGTCTCCTGCCGGTCGCGCGAACGCGCCATGTTCGCCTCGTGGGCGGCGCGGCGCTGCTCGCCGAGCTCGACCTGGAGGCGCTCGACGTCGCGGACCAGGGTCTCGCGCTCGGCCTGCAGCTTGGTGATCTCGCGTTCGATGATGCCGGAGCGCTCGGCCGTCGACTTGCCCTCGGCGACCGCCTTGGCCGCCTCGGCGCGGGTCTTCTCGAGCTCCGCCTTGAGCTGCGCCGCCTGCTTCTGCCATTCCCCCGCAGTGGCGCGCAGGCCGTCGAGCCCGGCGGTGGCGGCCTTGGCCTGGCCGAGATCCTCGACCAGGGCCTCGGCCCACGACACCAGCGCGCTCTCGGCCGCCTGGCACACCATGCCCAGGCCACCCTCCTCCTTGAGCGCGTCCTGCAGCACGCCGCAGGTGATCTGCACGTCATCGCCACCGGCCGGCGCGGTCTGGATGACGCGCAGCAGTTCGCTGCACAGGCCGAGGGCCTCGGCCCGGTCAGCACGCAGCACCGCCTCGGAGTCGGAGTTGGCGCCGGCGATGGCAGCCGAGGCGCGCTCCTCGGCCTGCTCGACGCGGGTGGCCAGGCCGGCGACGATGGCGGCGTGCTCCTCCTGCAGCTCACGGGTCTGCCGGCGCAGCTCGGCCAGCTCGCCTTCGCGGGCGACCAGCTCGGAACGCAGCACCTCGGTCATGGCCGTGCCGGCGACGGCGGTCGCGCCGGTACCGGGACCGCGCTTCTCCAGCTCGCCCGCGGCGGCGGCGAGGATGTCGGCGGCGATGACCAGCTCCTCCTGCGGATTCGGCTGGCGGCCGGAGAGGAAACGCCCGCCGAACTGCTTCTCATCGAGGGCCAGGGCCTGCTGCACCAGGCGGCCGGTGGCGGTCAGCTGCTGGACCATCCCACGGCGGAGGTTGGCTACATCGGCCTCGAGGGCGGCGATGCGTTTGGCGGCGGCGGCGAGTTCGGGAGGCGGGTTGGACATACGGCCCTGTGGGTGTACGCCCGGGCCGGTGGGGTGCAAAGGGGCAGATCGCCCCCCCGGCAGCGGTGGCTCAGGCGGGGTCGGCGGCCAGCTTGCGCGACAGCAGCGCGCTGCGCAGGGCGGAGAAGGCGCGCGAAATGTCGCGGCTGGACTTCAACGAGCCGGTCAATTCAGCCACCCGAGGGTCGCCAGTCGCCTGGCCCAGGGCCTTGAGGAAGCGGATCAGGCTCATCGGTCCGCCTTCCGGGTCCTCGACGAAGGAGAACAGGCGGAAGATGTTGAAGCGGGTGTCCGGAGCGCGGGCGATGAGCGCCGCCGGCAGCAGCGGGCTGGTCCGCACCGGAGCGAGCGAACGCGAGTAGGTCTTGGCGATCAACTCCAGCGTGGTGCGGCTCTGGCCCTGGTCCTGGCCGTCGAGGTCAGGCCACTCGGCGACCGCGCCGAGCGAGTCGAGGATGCGCTCCATGCCGTCCGCGGTCAGGGCCAGTTCCTTGAACTTGACGTGGTTGTCGGTGATCCACTGGCGGGCCTGCGCGTCGAGGATGCGCTGGCTCTTCACGAACTGGCGGAAGCGCTGGAATTCGCGCCAGTCCCCCAGCATGAAGAACTCGCGCGCCATCAGCACCTCGACCATGGCGGCATGGGCGTCGTGCGGCGGCTGGCGCAGCGAGCGCTGCAGCCAGACCAGCACCTTCTCGCCTTTGCCATAATGGGCGCGGATCGAGACCTGGTTGTCGAAGACGTACTTGCGCTCGAGGTAGACGGTCTCCTCGATCTCCTGGCTGCGCACATGGAACATCGGTTCCTGCAGCACCTCGTGGTGCTTGTTCTCGATCGAACCGGCCAGGGTCAGCAGGTTCTCGCTGAGACCGGCGGCGGCGATGAACGCCTCATCGAGGACTGCACCTTTGGACATCGTCCGTGATCATGGCCGATGGAGCGGGGATTGGTAGGGGTCCATTGCCCCTGGCTTCGGCATGCGCTCCGAAGTCCGAAACCTGGTTCACTTTTTCTTCAGCAACTGCTCCATGAACGCCGCCTCCTCGGCGAAGCTGGCGTCATCTCGGAAGCGTGTGGCGGCCATGCGCGCCGTGGCCAGGGCGTTGGCCGGGGCGCCAGCGATGACCGCGGTCCAGGCGATGGAGAACCACTTCGGCTTGTAATCGACCTCGTCAGCCCAGGCCTTCAGCACGCCCTGCCAGGCCTTGGCATCGCAGGCCGGGGCGAGGCTGCCCAAAGTGATGGCGGTGAAGTCGCGCAGGCGCTTGTCGTTCTGCTTCTTCACGTGCCGCAGCCGCTCGCGCAAGGCCTTGTCGTCGCCGGCGATGACCGCTGCGTTGAGCTGGGCGAAATGGACCGGCTGTTCGAGCATCTGCCCGTTCAGGCCGAGGGCCTTGCAGGCCGCCAGCGCTTCGGCCGCGCCCTTGGCTGCGGCGGCGACGCGGACCTTGTCGATGCGGGCGGGATCCAGCGGACGGATGCCGTCCTCCTCCTCGTCGGCCTTGCCGGCGCGCAGGGCGCGGTTGACCTCGCCAAGCCACCAGGCGGGTGACAGCCGGATCCACGGCAGGTCGGACTCGCGCGATTCGGCCGCCGGCGCAAGCTTGCGCGCCGCATGGTCATGCTTGGCGTCGCCCGCCGGCTTGGCCGCCTCGACCGCCTTGGCCAGTTCGTCGGCGGGGATGTCGAGGGTGTGGATGCGGGCCGCGGTGGCGTAGATCGGCACCGCCTCGGCCGGGGTCTCGGCCTCGAGGAAGGCGATACGCGCCAGCCAGGCGTCGACCACCTTGCGCGCATTCTGCAGGGTGGGGTCCTTGGCGGCCTGCGGCCCGGCCTTGTCGAGGTGGGCGATGAGGCACCCGATGTAGCCCTGGATCAGGGCGCGGACCGCGGCGAAACGGCCGTCGCCGGTCCAACTGGCACGGTCGAAGCCCGGGCGCGAAACCATGTCCAGCACCTGCCCGGTCATCTGCGCCAGCGGGCCGAACGCGGTCGCCATCAGCGTCTTGCGCGCGCCTTCGGCGTCGTCGGCGGCGAGCTGGGCCAGGCTCAGGCGCATGCCCAGGCGGGCGATGCCCTGGCCCAGCTTGGGCGCCAACGGCGGCAGCGAGGCGGCGACCTCGGCCAGTTCCTTGCGCGCCTCATCCGTCTTGCCGTCCCGGCGCAGGACGCCGGCCAACTCCATCTGCACCTCGATCCTCGACACCGGATCCTCGAGCGCGGCGAGGTTGCCGCGGAATTCCTCGACCGCCTTGCCCCACTGCCCGGTGGTCTGGTAGAGCGCGGCCAGTTCGTGCAGGTTGGCCGGATCGCGGTCGCCGGCGGCGATCAGCTTCTCCATCTTGGCAATGGCCCGGGCGTAGGTCTGGTACTGCCAGTCGCGCTGCACGTCGATCATGACGCGGGCGTACTCCTTCTCGGCGAAGATGCGCCAGCCGAGACCGAAGGGGCCGCGGGTATTCTCGCCGGAGAAGCGCAGCAGCAGGCCCAGGTGGTCGGGCGAGAACGGCGCCGCGGCGTCGAAGTTGGCGTGCGCTGCGCGCAGCGCCTCGGGGACCGTGGCGGCGCGGAAGGCCATGGTCGGGCCGGTCTGCATGACCTCGACGATCCAGTCCTGACCATCCCGGCGCGCCGCGGCGAAGGCGGTGTGCGAGGGCAGGATGAGCAGATGCCCGAGCCGCCCCTGCTTCTCGGCCACCGTCTGGTAGAGTTCGGCGAGATCGTCGCAGTCGCCGCGGCACTGCCCGCCAGTGGTCGCCGCCAGCGTCTGGGCCGCGGTCTGGTGCACCTCGCCTTTGACCTCGATGCTGCCGATAACGGCGGGGAAGCGTGGATCCGGACTGTCGTAGACGTAGCGGAAGAGATGCTGACCGATCAGGTCGAGGTGGGCCGCGTCGGGCAGGGCCTTGGCCGCCTCGGTGATGAAGCGATCGGTCTCGGCCGGCTTGGCGGAGCGCGGCGGGGTGACGTCGCCGTGCAGGGTCGTCAGGCGCAGCGGGTCGCCGTCGAGTCCGGCGAGGACGAGATGCGGCGGCAGCAGGTTGGCGGCCAGCCCACGGCCGCGCGGCTCGGGCACCGCCATCCTCCACGTCACCAGATCGGCGGTCAGCCGCCCCTCCTTGGCCGTCCAAGTCGCGACCACCGCGCCATCGGCGGACAGCGTCGCCGTGAGCGCCTTGCCGGCATCCTTTGCCGGATCGGACTTCGGCGGCAGCTCCACCACCAGGATCAGCTGCGGCATCTGGTTGAACTGCGCGTCGCTGTGCTCGACGGCATAGGCGCAGCGCGAGCCGGTCAGCACCCAGCCGCCGGCGCCGAAGGCGTCACGCAGCTCCTCGAGACGGGCCCCGGCCGGACCGGCCAGGGTGACGGCGGGCAGGAAGCGGGCGGAATCCTGGACCGCCTTCTCGACCTCTCCCGCCACCGCGTCGGCGCCCAGTCCGCGCAGCGCCCCGCCGCGCACCGCACGGCGGGCGAAGACCGGATCGAGCGCGTCGGGGCGGGTAGGCCGGGCCTGCGAAGCCAGCGAGGCGACCAGCGCCGCGATGGCGCGCTGGGCCGGTTCGCTGGGACCGTCCTTGGCCGTCTTGAGCGCGCCGACGAATTTGGCGCCGGTGGCGGTGATCCGCGTGCGGTCGGCGGCGCGGTCGGCCGGCTTGCCGGGCTGCTCGCTCCAGGTCCCGGCCGGCGGCGCGAGAGCCGCGACGAGCGGCGACCGGCTGGTCACGTCCGCCAGGGCGCCTTCGGCGGCTCCGAGGTGGACCAGGCAGATGGCGAGGACGAGATGGCGGATCATGACCCGACGGTGCGCGCCTGGGTCTGCAGACAAGGACCGGTCGCGGCGTCCAGCCCTTGCCCCCTCCCCCCGTAGCTGAATCATGGCCCTCCGATGTCCGCCACCCTGGCCCTGGCCCGTCTCACCGCCGTCGACCTCCTGCGCCAGCCGGCGACCTGGCTGGCGCTGCTGATCGGCGCGGCGCTGCTGGGGCTGTCGCTGGTCTTCGGCATGTTCAGCTTCGTCGAGGCCGACCGCATGCGCATGCTGTGCTCGGCCGGCATCGCGGTGCACGCCCTGGTCGCGCTCTTCGTCGGGGTGGTCGGGGCGACCATCGCGGTGCACCGCGAACTGGCCGACCGCACCGCCCTGACCCTGCTGGCCAAGCCGCTCAGCCGCGCCTCCTTCCTGGTCGGCAAGGCCGGCGGGGTGCTGGCCGCGGTCGCGCTGTGCGGCCTCCTGCTCGCCCTGCTGCATGTCGCCTGCGTCCACTTCGGCAGCATCACCGGCTTCGAGTTCGACCGCATGGGGCACTCCCATCGCAATCCCGAGGATCTCGTCCCGATCCCATGGCTGTCCCTGCTGGGTGGCCATGCCCTGGCCCTGGCCCAGGCGGCATGCCTGAGCTGCCTGGCGGTGGTGCTGGCCCTGCGCCTGGGCCTGGCCGGCAACATCATCGCCTGCTTCGGTGCCTGGGTCGTGGCCCACCTGCTGCCCCAATTCGGCCTGCACGGCGCGGTGGTCCTGCCCGCCCTCGACCTGCTCGCCGCCGACGATGCGGCCCAGGTCGAAGGCGGCCTGCCCTTGGCGGCGGTGGGGATCGGTCTGGCCTACGCCGGCCTGTGGTGTAGTGGTGCGCTCGCCCTGGGGCTGGCGCTCTTCGAACGGCAAGATATCCCTTAAGCTCGGAGCCCTGCGTGCGCTACGCCTTCCTTGGTGACATTCACGGCAACACCGATGCCCTCGGCAAGGTGCTGGCGTCCATCCGCGAGAGCTCCGTAGACCGCGTGGTCTGCCTCGGTGACATCGTCGGCTACGGTGCCGAACCGGTGCAGTGCCTCGAGATGATCCGCGAGCTGAAGTGCGACGTCATCGCCGGCAACCACGACTGGGCGGCGGTCGGCAAGATCTCCATCGACGCGTTCAACGCCTACGCCAAGGCAGCCGCCCTGTGGACCCGCGAGCAGCTGTCGCAGGAGCAGAAGGACTGGCTGGCCAACCTCCCGCTGGTGCTGACCTACGACCACTGCGCGGTCGCCCACGGCACCTTCCACCAGCCCGAAGCCTTCAACTACATCCAGACCGTGTTCGACGCCGAGCAGAGCTTCGAGGCCCTGCGCCGCCTCGGCGCCTCGCTCGGCTTCCTCGGCCATAGCCATGTGCCGGTGGGATTCTTCGACACCGACCCGATCACCTACACGCTCGAGAACGCGATCCCGATCGACAGCGAGACGGCGACCATCGTCAACGCCGGTTCGGTCGGCCAGCCGCGCGACGAGAACAACAAGGCCAGCTGGGCGCTGTTCGACAGCGACAAGCGTGAAGTGTCGATCAACCGCATCGAATACGACATCGACACCGCGGCCAACAAGATCCGCGCCGCCGGACTGCCCGAGATCCTCGCCGCCCGCCTCTACCAGGGCAAGTGAAACCGTCAGCGATCGCCGACGCCCTGCTGCCGGGCTCCGGACTGGTCATCGATGGCCGTCCCGCCTGGGGCGCCCCCCTGCTGGTCCCTGCGGTACTCATCCTCGCGGCGCTGGCGCTGGCGCTGCTGCTCGGCGGCTTCGCCGGTACCTGGATCCTGCCGCGCGCCCTGCCGCTCTACGTCCTGCTCGCCCTGTCCGCCCTCGGCTGCCGCTGGCATCTCGAGCGCCGCGCGCGCATCGATCCTGAAGCGGTCCGCCTGCATGCCCGCGCCGCCAGCCAGGCCTGGCTGCGTGGCGACCCTGCCGACGCGCACGCCCTGGCCCTGGTCCGCGCCGCCCCCGAGCAGGCCCAGGCCTGGCGCCTGCACGCCCTGGTCACAGGAGATGCCCGCAGCCTGAAACGGGCCGAGTCGATCGAGCGGCGCTAGCCGCGCCTCCTGGGACCGCGCCGGCGGAGCGTGCCCCCAGGGGCATTGCAGCCCGGCCCCTCGCGCGAACATCCCGCCATGCCCTCGGGCACGCATCGTCGCCCCTCACGTCGCCTCTGGTGGATCCTCGGCGCATGCCTGTGCCTGGCCGGGCTCGGCGTCGGCCTGTTCGCCCTCGCCTTCCGCAGTTGCCGCTTCGTCCTCGAGCCCGGCCAGGCTGCGACCTGGCAGCTCACCGTACGTTCCGCCCCGCTCATGCCGGATGGCAAACCGGGCCCCGAGCGCGTCGCCGAGCACCACATCGTCCTGGTCGGGCTCGGGCCCGAGCCATCCTCCGCCGCCTGGCTCGCCGGACCGGCCGGCGCCGCCGCGGCGACGCTGCGCCTGATCGACCTGCCCAACGACGGACGCCTGCGACTGCGTGGACGCGACGGCCGGCCCGGCGAGACCGGGCCGCTGCTCGCCGGTTTTGATTTCAACCTCATGCCGCTGCCACTTGGCGCTGAACAGGAATGGAAGCCGGAAGTGGTGTGGGCAGCCCTGCCCGAGGGCCGGCGCACCGTGCCCTGCACGGTCAAGCGCCTGCGTTCCGGCGCCCGACCGCAGTTCCGCTGCGATTTCCCGGTCAGCGTCGAGTGGCCCGACCCGGCGAGCGGACGCTACCGCCAGGTCCGTGAACTGACTTCGACCTACCGTTTCGACACCCTCAACGGGCTGCCCCGCGAGGCGCGCATCACCTACCTGCTGCGCGAGGAGCTGCCTCCGCCCGGCGGCATCACCGCCCGGCGCATGACCCTCGAACTGGCCTGGCGCGGCGAGGACGAGGCCGGCGATCCGCGCAGCCTGCGCGACGCCGCCGCAGCGGCAGCGGCGGCCGAGACCTGGGTGGCCAACCGCCGCGCCCCGCCGGCAGAGCTGCTCGCCCGCCTGCGCGCCGCCGAGGGTCCGCTGCGCGGCCTCGCCGACGGCCTGCTGGCCCGCCTGCAGGGCCGGCGATGAGGGCGCCGCTCCTGCTCCTGCTGACGATCGGCGCCCTCGCCGCGCTCGAACGGCAGATCGTCGCCGATCCGCGCCTGGCGCTGGAGTGGATCCCCGACCGCACCTCGCAGGAGGCCTGGCGCGCGCTGTTCGACCCCGCACCGCCGTGGCCCGAACGCGATGTCGCCGCACTCGCCCTGACCCATCCCGACCGGCTGCCGACGCTGTGGGCGGCCCGGCTGCTCTACCGCGGCGAGCCCTGGACCCGGCGCGACAACGAGCCCAGCAGCCTGCGCCGCTGGCGTGCCGCGGACCGCGGCATCAAGCTGGCCATCCTGCGCGACCTGCGCTGGCGCCGCGATGCGCAGTTCCTGCCCGTGCTCGGGGCCTTCCTCCAGGTCGAGGACGGCGACCCCGCGCTGGTGGTCTCGGCGCTGTCCGGCCTGTGGCTGAGCGCGCCGGCCGAGGGCCGCGCCGCCGCCCTGCGCATCGCCGATCCGAGACGCGGCGACCGTCTGCCCGCGGCCGGCCTGCCGTCGGCGCGCTCGTTCGCCCTCAGCCTGCTGCTCGAGGACGCCGAGGCCGGCCCAGCCGTGCGGCCGGCGCTCGAGTGGGCCCTGCTCACCGCCGACGGCAGCGAGCGCCTCGCCGCGCTGTCGCGCATGCCGACCGGCTTGGTACCCGAACTGGTGTCGGGCTGCCTCGCGCGTCTGGTCGCGCAGGTGCGCGAGGGCCGCATCGATGACGACGGCACTGCCGCCACCGTGCTCGCCTGCTCGCGCCTGGGCGGGGCGGTCGGCGAGGGCGCGGCCCGTCTGCTCGCCGAACTGGCGGCGAGCGCGCCACGCGAACTCGCCTGCGCCGCGGCCGGCGCCCTGGCCCGCAGCATTACCTGGAAGAACGCGATCGACCCGCAGCCGCTGGCGGAACGCCTGGCGCGAGAGACCGACCCGGCCGTGCGCCACGCCTTGTTCGCGGTGCTCCTCCGACTGGCCCCGGCGCGGGTAACCGCGATTCCCGGCGCAGGCGTCTGGGCGGATCTGGCGCGGCACCGCGAGGCGCTGCAGGACTGGGCGTGGCGGAGGTACTAGAGGATCCGGCGACGGACAGGACGCGGAAAGTGCCGCGCAAGCCACCCCTCCGACTGCATCATCCTCTTGCCTGGCCTCATCATACACCCCCTCCACACCCATTCCGCGGGGGGTTGTCCCCATACCTCCCCATGGCCAGCATCGCCAACCCAACCAACGGGTGCGCAACCTGCGACCCGCGCGAGGAGGAGTGATGAGCATGACGCACCAGGTCAACCCGCGAGCCCGGCTCCTGCGCCCGCTGGCCTCCGTGCTGCTTGCCGCCGCCCTGTGCGCCCCGGCCGCCGCCGCCGATGGCGAAGGCCCCAAGCCGGACGCGAACTTCCCCAACGCCGACCAGGCCCGCGCCGCCTTCGCCGAAGGTGTGCAGCAGTACCGCGCCGGCCGGCTCAAGGATGCCGCCCTCGCGTTCCGCACGGCGCTCAATCTCGAGCCCGAGAACAAGCTCGTCTACGAGTTCTATCTCGCCTGCGGCGACGCCCTGGTCGTGCAGATGCAGGACAAGGACGTCCTCGATGACGTGCTCAAGGATGTGCTGCGACGCGCCCGCATCTACCAGAAGCAGATGCGCCGCGATCCCGCCTATATCAACCTGCTGATCGGCAAGCTGGAGAAGAGCGAAGAGGAGCGCGTCGTCGCCTCGCTCGAACTCGCCGCTGTCGGCCCCTGGGCCGTGCCCCACCTCGTCCTGGCCATGGCCGACACGCCGCAGGAGGAGCGCCGCACCTACTGCCGCGTCGTCCTGACCAAGATGGGCGGCCGCGCCGTCCATCCGCTGACCGTCGCCCTGGCCAGCGACGATCAGCGCCAGATCCGCTCAGTCGCCCTGGTCCTCGGCGACCTCGGCGATCCTCGCGCCATGCCCGCCCTGCAGCGCTGCCAGGCCCGCGAAGGCCATGAGGACGTCACCAAGCAGGTCCTCGCCAGCGCCCTGAAGTCGATCGCCGACCGAGCCCAGATCGCCCAGGTTCCCAGCCCCGAAGAGCTGCACCTGGCCGAGGCCCTGCGCTACTTCCGTGGCGGCCCCGAGGTGCGCGACGAACTGGCCGGCTCGGAGAGCCTGATCTGGCGCTGGAACAGCGCCGGCGAGGGTGCAGCCAAGCTGACCCCGGTGCGCGTCCCGGCCTACGCCTGGAACGAGCTGGTCGCGGAAGAGATCCTCTTCTACGGCCTCGCGACCTATCCCCAGACCTCCGCCTTCCATCCGGCGTTGGCCGCGGTCTATGCCGCCGAGATCAGCGAAGCCGGCGAGCGCGAGCGCCTGTCCAAGGATCGCACCATGCCGGCGACCGCCGGCGAGGATGCCGCCGATGCCATCGCCGAGCGCGTCGCAGCGCTGGGTGAACAGATCCACCGCGTGCGCATGGCTGGCGCCGAGAACCTCTGCCGTGCCGTGCAACAGGCTCTCGCCTCCGAGCGGTTCGACGTTGCCGTCGCCTTGCTGCGCGTCCTCCAGGACCGCGACATCGCCCGTCCCGAGACGGTCCTGCCCGCCCCTGGCGCCGGACTCAACCCGGACAAGCCGGGCAGTGTGCTGATCGCAGCCCTCGACCATCCCGAGAAGCTGATCCGCTACCAGGCCGCCATCACCCTCGCCAGCCTCGACCCGGATGCCGGTGGCAAGATCTCGGCCGCCGAGGCCAAGGGACTTGCCGACCAGCTCGCCGAATCGATCAAGAAGGACAACGAGCGCACCAACGAGGAACTGATCGCCAAGCTGCAGGCGGTCCTCGCCGGCGGCGCGGTCAGCGGCTACCAGGGCTCGGAGAAGGTCATCCCGACCCTGGCCGAGGCCCTCGGCGAGTGGGGTGTGCGCGTCGTGCTGGTCGTCGATCCCGACTACCGCATGCGCAACGCCGCCCGCGCCGCGCTGCAGGCCAAGGGCTTCATGGTCATCACCGCGGCTGACGGCTTCGAGGCGATGAACCGCCTGGCCGAGGCGCC